>VOFC01004893.1_pt1 | contig 14752 bp, 25 predicted proteins | sample 5384161 | NCBI WGS metagenome assembly VOFC01 (sample SAMN12384722, study PRJNA508395) | human gut metagenome | isolation source: healthy gut B | host: Homo sapiens | reverse complement strand
TGGGCACGATCCTCAGCCTGCGCGCGCGTCAAAGCGCCGACATGCAACGAAAGCGGCTATACAGGCGATCTTATCTGCATGCGCTGCGGAGACATGACACAGATCGGCAAGACCGTTGCGGCAGCAGGGCACAAATTTTCGGCGGCGTGTGCTCTGTCTGCGGCGCGAAGGTGCAGAAGCCGTGCCGGAATTTGACGATGTTAAGCCCGGTGCGTTTTACTTCGACGCCGCAGTGGGCTGTAAAAACGGCATAACAAACGGCACAGGGAAAAAGCACCTTCTTCCAAATGACGTCTGCTCGCGATACCAGATAGTGATGTTTCTCTGGCGCGCGCGGCCGGTCAGCCAGGAGCGCGGCATAACGGCGGCCAGTGAGCTTTGCACCGACACGCGCGGACAGATAGTCACGTTCCCGCTCGCCAGCGACAGCGACATTTTCTATGAAGCCGGTTCGTTCATGATGGGCAGTCGGGCACGCGCGGCATAACGAAACGGAACGAGCCTTTCCCTCTAGCGAAAAACTATGCTGCAAAAGAAAGATAATAGAGCAGCAGGGGGCTCGAGGGGCAAAGGCCCCACTCGTGATTGATTAATAGCCATCAAAAACGCCTGATTTATCAGGCTTTTTGACGAGCGTAATAGCGAGATTTTTCGTGAAAACCTGTTTTCACCAAAAAAATGTGGCGTTTTTTCGAAGCGTGCAAAAAAAAAAAAGTCAAAGACTTTTTTGACACGCTGCAAGGCTCTCCCGAAAGAGAGCCTTTTTCATATTTTCGTGACAAGCGGCGGCGGATTTGGTATAATATAATGTAAACCAAAAATAAGGACTGATAACAATAGAGACTAATGATATAAAAATCGAGCGCGCGGTGCTGGCCGGACTTGCGGCGGCATCGATGGAGCAATCGAGCGCTCAAGCGAGATCTCGATGCAGGAGCTTGCCGCGCTTGTCGAAACGGCAGGCGGTCAGGCCGTCGGCATGATGATTCAAAACCGCCCGACTCCCGATCCGCGCAGCTTCATCGGCGACGGTAAGGTCGCCGAGCTGAAGGAATTTATAGAAATGAACAACTGCGACCTTGCCGTTTTCGACAACGAGCTGTCGCCGTCGCAGATGCGGGTACTCGGCGAGGAGCTTGGGGTCAAGGTGCTCGACCGCTCGGGGCTTATCCTCGATATTTTTCGCCCAGCGCGCACAGACGCGCGAGGGTCAGCTTCAGGTTGAGCTTGCGCAGTACAAATACCTGCTGCCGCGCCTGACGGGCATGTGGACTCACCTTGTGCGCCAGACAGCCTCCGGCGGCTCGTCGCCTATCGGAACGCGCGGCCCCGGCGAAACTCAGCTTGAAACAGACCGCCGGCATATCCGCAGGAAGATACAGAAGCTCGAGGAGGAGCTTGCCGCCGTGCGCAAGGTGCGCTCGACACAGCGCCGCAAGCGCGAGAAAACGACGTCCCCGTCGTTGCGCTCGTCGGTTACACAAACGCCGGAAAGTCAACGCTTTTAAACTGCCTGACCGATGCCGGCATACCGGCAAACGACCGCCTTTTCGACACACTTGACACCACAACGCGCAAGCTGCGCATCGACGAAGTGACCGAGGTTTTCATATCCGACACCGTCGGCTTTATCCGCAAGCTTCCGCACCATCTGGTCGAGGCGTTCAAGGCAACGCTCGAGGAGCTGAGCTACGCCGATGTTCTACTGCATGTCATAGACATTTCAAACCCCGACTGGGAGGAGCAGGCGCGCGTCGTCGACGAGCTTTATCTGCCAGCTCGGAGCCGAGCAGACGCCGTGCATCCGCGTTTTCAACAAGTGTGATGCATACCTCGGCATACTGCCGCACGGTGAGGACGTCATCTGCCTTTCGGCAAAAAGCGGCGAGGGCGTGCAGGAGTTGGTGCAGCGCCTGTCCGCTCTGCTCGACCGCGGCAACCACGTGAAGGTCACGCTGCGCATACCGTATTCCGACGCCGGGATCATGGATCTTTTAAAACCGCGAGGCCGCGGTGACGAGCCTTGAATATCTCGATGACGGCATCAAGGCCGAGGTCACTGTTCCGCCTGGAGGTTTTCGGCAAAAAGCGGTATATACCCAATTACACCGCGCCCAAGGAGGACTGGGAGGATTGGGCGAGTGCCTGCCGGAAGCGGCGAGGCTGAATTTGTCGAAAAAAGCGTTCTTTCTCGGCCATGTGCGCTTTGTCGAAACAGAGGACGCCGCGCGCGACTTCATAAACGAGATGAAGAAAAAGCACTATGACGCGCGGCAAACTGCTGGTGCTATATGATCCGCGACGGCGCCGTGCGCTATTCCGACGACGGCGAGCCGCAGGGCACGGCAGGACTGCCGATGCTCGAGGTTTTAAGCGCGAGGGCGTTGAAAACGTCGTGTGCGTCGTCACGCGGTATTTCGGCGGAGTTCTGCTCGAACGGCGGACTGCTGCGCGCATACACGAAAAAGCGCAAAGGACGCGCTGGACGCGGCCGGTATCGCCGCCGTGCGCCGCTGGGTGAAGCTCGAGGTCGGCTGCCCGTATTCGCTTTTCGAGCGCATGAAAACGGAGTGCCTTTCGCTTGACGGGGCTGTGCAGAACGTTGACTACGGCGCAACCGTGCTGCTTTCGCTGCTGCTGCCGGAGAATAACGCCGAGGCGTTTTCCGCGCGCGTTACGGAGCTGAGCGCCGGTGCATGCAGCGCGCTGGCTGTCGGCGAGAGGAGCTTATGCCGGTCAGAATAAAATGAAAGCCGACAGACGATATGTGTTCGGCTCTTGTCAGCTTAACTTTTTCGGGGGTACAGCCGTGCCTCCGAAAATTTTTCGAGAAAATTTAAAATAAATTGCAGGGAAATGCGAATTTGCGTCGTATAAAGTATTGAAAGAAAATTTGATGCCTTTTGATTGAGGGAAATGCATGGCGTGTCCGAGAGAAAAAAGCGCGAGATGATCGAGCGAGAACGCTCGTCGGCGAGTTCGGCGTCAGAGCCGAGGACTCAAAGGGTCGGCGCACACCGGAGCCGGAGTGCGAGATACGCACCTGCTTCCAGCGCGACGTTGACAGAATAACGCACTCCAAGTCCTTCCGCAGATTAAAGCACAAAACTCAGGTGTATCTGCGCCCTGAGGGCGATCATTACAGAACGCGCCTTACGCACACGCTCGAGGTATCGCGCCTCGCGCGCACGATAGCCAGAGCGCTCGACTTAAACGAGGATCTCACCGAGGCTATGGCGCTGGGCCACGATCTGGGACACACGCCGTTTGGTCACGCCGGCGAGCGCGCGCTCAACAAAATATACGAAGAGGGCTTCAAGCACTATGAGCAGTCGCTGCGCGTTGTCGATATCCTCGAGCGCGACGGTCGGGGGCTTAACCTGTGCTATGAAACGCGCATGGGCATCCTGCATCACACGCACGGCGCGCCGGACGATACGACCGGGCGACCGTCGTTCGCCTTGCCGACCGCATAGCGTACATAAACCACGACCTTGACGACACCATCCGCGCAGGAATACTCCGCGCCGAGGACATTCCCGACATGATCCGCACGCGCTGCGGCGAGCGCAACAGCGAGAGGATAAATTCCATCATGCTCGACCTCATCGAAAACAGCGGCGGCGGAAAAAATTCAAATGAGCGATTACATGCAGGAGGCGGTCGATTTCTTCCACGCCTTCATGTATTCGGACGTGTACACAAAATCCGATCGCCAAGGGCGAGGAGAGCAAGGTTGACGGCATCATCGGCTCGCTTTTTGACTATTACCTCAAGCATCCGGATAAAATGCCGGACGAGATGCAGCTTATCGCAAGCCGCGAGGGCGTTTCGCGCGCCGTTTGCGACTATATCTCCGGCATGACCGACGGCTACGCCATGGAAAAAATACAGCGAGATATTTATCCCCATGTCGTGGACGGTGAAGTAGAACTAATTAATAATGAATAGTGAATGATGAATAATTAATGTGTGCGCAAGCGCACTTTTCAATAGCGCATTCACATTGTACCGATACGTTTATTGCGGTGTCCCGACCGGTGGGTGCAGACAAAACCGTGGCAAGCGAGCGGCTGTTGGCCGCAGCGGATAGCTAATAGCTGATAGTGAATAGGTTTTTATTCAACCCCTCGGCAGCGAAAGCAGCCTGCTCCCCTTAACAGTGGAGCCAATCAGGTTCGGCGAAAAATTCAGCAGCGCATTGCTGTAGCGCGAGGCAAACGCGGTTTCCTCCGTTGTTCCGAACCGGGCAACGGCAATAAGCGTATCCGTAGGTGCGCTAAAGCGCCACTAAAAAGCGGAACGGATAAATCCGTTCCCTACAGGGTGGCGGCAAAAAATTCAGCAATGCACTGCTATAGCGCGTGGCAGCCATGGTTTCCTCCATTGTCTCGACACCGGGCTACCGCAATATGTATAGGTACGGCGCTAAAAGCGCCTCTAAAAGAAAGGATGGGTAATGGCTATACCGGAGAGCTTCCTTCAGGAGCTTGTCGAAAAAAAACGATATAGTAGACGTCGTGGGCGAGTATGTGCGCTTAACGAAAGCGCTCCGGCTCGAACCAATTCGGCCTGTGCCGTTCCACAGCGAGAAAACGCCGTCGTTTTCCGTATCGCCGGACAGGCAGATATACCACTGCTTCGGCTGCGGCAAGGGCGGAGGCGTTATAAATTTCATAATGGAGATCGAAAACCTCAGCTTTCCGGAGGCCGTTGAATTCCTCGCAAAGCGCGTTGGTATGACCATGCCCGAGCAGGAGGATAACCGCGAGGCGAAAAAAGCGCCGTCGGCTTCTGGACTTGAACCGCGACGCGGCGAGGTTCTTCTACTCATGTCTCAGCAAGCCCGAGGGCAAGCCTGCGCTTGACTTACATGGCACGGCGGCAGATAACGCCGCACACGGCAAAGCGCTTCGGCCTCGGCTACGCGCCGGACACATGGGACAGCCTCGCATAAACGCGATGAAGGCGCTCGGCTACTCGGAGTACGAGATGTTCGACGCCGGACTTGTCCGCAAGGGGGCAAAACGGCGGACATTACGACACCTTCCGCAACCGGCTCATGTTCCCGGTCATCGATGTCAGGGGCGATTTTATCGGCTTTTCCGGCAGAATACTCGGCGACGGCGAGCCGAAGTATATGAACAGCCCTGAAACGATGGTGTTCAACAAAAAGCCGCAATCTTTTTTTGCGCTGAATCTGGCTAAAAAATCGAAGAGCGGACATATAATACTTGCTGAGGGCAACGTTGACGTCGTTATGATGCACCAGGCCGGCTTTGACGGCGCGGTCGCGTCGCTGGGCACGTCGCTCACTCCCGAGCAGGCGCGGCTGATCTCGCATTACACGAACGAGGTCATCATCGCCTATGATAACGATGGCGCAGGCAAAAAGCCTCGCAGCGCGCCATCGGGCTTTGGAAAAGCTTGATCTGAAGGTCAAGGTGCTTTTCTATGAGCGGCGCAAAGGACCCGGACGAGTATATAAAAGACCAAGGGCGCGGACGCGTTCCGCAATCTGATAGACAAGTCGGAAAAACCACATCGACTATCAGCTGCAAAAACGTGACGGATAAATACGATCTGAGCATCGACGAGCAGAAGGTCGCATTCTTGAAGGAAGCCTCGGATATGGTCGCGCACCTGCCGGGCAGCGTGGAGCGTCAGGTCTACGCGATGCGCGTTGCGTCAATGGCCGGTGTTGCCAGCGACGTTGTCGCGCAGGAGGTTGAGCGAAGGCGCAAGCGCCTTGTGCGCACGGCTCAGCGCGCCGACGCAAAAAGCGCCTCACATCCCGAGCGGCAGTTTCAGCCCAAGGCAAAGGCTGCGCTATGAAGATCCCGAATCCGCCGCGGCCGAGGAGGGCATCATAAGGCTTCTGTATCTCGATCAGGGCATCTGCCGCGGCAAGGAGCTCCCCGCCGCCGGAGATATTCTCGTCGCCGGCGCTCGCGCGGATATATTCCGTGCTTAAATCAAAATTTGAAAACGGCGAGATAATCAGTATGGCCTCGATGAGCGCGGTGCTTCTTCCGCAGGAGGCGGCGCTGTTAGCTTCTGTGCTGCAAAAACCTGAGGCGCTGCGCAACGGCGATAAGGCGCTTGCCGATTACATAGAAAAGGATCCGCTCCGGCACGAGCTGAAGCAGTCGGGCGAGGACCTTCGCAAGCTTGCAAACAGACTTAAAGAAACCAAAGGATATGAGGGGTAAAACTATGGATAAAGACATTGAAACCATGACCACGCAGGGTCTCGAGCGTGCAGCAGACGAGCTGCTGGCAGCAGACGCCATGAAACCGGCGCCGAAGAAAAAGAGCACGCGCCGCACCAAGGCCGCCGAGGAAGAGCCTGCCGAGGAAACAGCCGAGACTAAAAACACCGAGGATATCCTCAACGAGCTCATGGAAAAAGGCTAAAAAGCCGGCAAGATCTCCACGAAGGAGATCGCAGCGCTCGAGGAAAAGGGCGTTGACGCCGACTCTATCGCGAAGTTTTACGACGCCCTCGAAGCCAATAAGATAGATATCGACATCAGCGACGACGACGCGGCCACGATCCTTGATGATATCGACATGCCGGAGATCGAGGAGCTCAACGAGATCGAAGAGGTCACCGAGGAGGAAATGTCCGACGTCAAGGTCGATGACAGCTACAGCACCGACGACCCCGTTCGCATGTTCCTCAAGGAGATCGGCAAGGTGCCGCTTCTGACCGCCGAGGAGGAGGTCGAGCTTGCGATAAGAATGAGCCAGGGCGACGAGGAGGCAAAGCGCCGCATGACCGAGGCCAACCTGCGTCTGGTCGTTTCGATCGCAAAGCGCCATGTCGGCCGCGGCATGCTGTTCCTGGACCTCATCCAGGAGGGCAACCTCGGCCTTATAAAGGCAGTCGAAAAGTTTGACTACACCAAGGGATACACGTTCTCGACCTACGCAACGTGGTGGATCAAAACATACGGTTTTGAAACCCCAGCAGAAGCAAAAGCTCTTTTCGCCCCTGCGGCGTCAAAGAAAACTTTTTGAGAATACGACCCTGGTATGCTCTTGAGAATACGACTTTGTCCTTGCAGGAGCAAAAAATCTCTGCTTCAAAACTGCACGGCATCAAAATGACGGAGCAAGTGCGAGGTCAAGGCGCGGCGGCGCAGGCATACTTTGTGTACGCCGAGACGGCGTTTTTGTTACCGGCGCAGACCGCCGCCGATGACAGGAGGTTTTTCGCCGTGAGCTGACTCGGTGAGGCAATTTCACAAACTATTTATTCAATTTATCGCGCGGCGCTCGGCGGCGCAGCGGAGGAACAAAATGCCCGGCGCGACAGCGGCAGCGTGATACGCCGCGCGCTCGACGAGCTGCCGGACGAGCAGCGCGACACCGTTATCCTGCGTTATTGGCACGACATGAAGCTGCACTGGCGATATTGCCGCCGTGACGGGCGTTCCGACGGCAACGGCAAAGTCACGGCTGCGGCTCGGAATGGCGAGGATGCGAAAAATTCTTGAACTGGAGGGAGAAGGCCTTGAATCTTAAATATGATGTTCCCACGCCCCCCGGAGGGCGCAAAGGAGCGCACCGTTGAGCTTGGAAAAATGCGCATGCGCACTCTGCGCCTGTCGAAGATGCCGCTTGGCCGGCTTATCGCTCTGCAGCTCGGCAATTTTTTCGCCGACATACTGGCTATTTCAGCTTTTTGACGATCATCGCCATACTGTGCGCGGACGGCATTATCGTTTCCGAAGCAAGCGCCGCGCGCCTTTTTGATATTCGTCTATGCCGGGCGGCAAGCACCTGCCTGCCCCGAGCTTGTGCGCGATATATCCTGCAAAATGAGCGAGATCGAGCTGAGCTGCCGCGTAAGCGGCGCAGACTTGCTCGCAGCGCGTATGCTTATCATCGGAGCGGCAAACCTCATCGGACTTGTGCTGACTGCGGTCATTGCCGCGGCAAAGTATAGCGCGGACCTCGCCGTTTTGCTCGCAAGCGGCGCGGCCTTGATGTTCACATCGAGCCTTCTGACGCTGCTTGCTCTTCGGGCGCTGCCGATGATAAAAAAGCAGAGCCGGGGCACTGTCGCTGTCGCTTATCTCGGCGGTAGCCGTCGAAAAACGGTGTGCGCAGGCATACCGTGGAGCGCAGGCTTCTGGTTCATATTTGCCGGCATAAGCTTTGGGCTGCTTGCGCTCGAGGTTTGGCGCGAGCTTAGATGCATGGAACGCAGAAAGGGAAAAGCATATGGAACTATCTTTAAATTCCGTTTCCAAACAGTATAAGGATAAGCTCGCCGTGAACGCGCTGTCGCTGACTATGCACAACGGCATCTACGGTCTGCTCGGCCCGAACGGCTCGGGCAAAACAACGCTTATGCGCATGATATGCACGGTGTCCGACCGAGCGGCGGCAGCATAAGCCTCGACGGCGAAGATATCATCGGCCTCGGCGAGAGCTACCGCGATGTGCTCGGCTATCTGCCGCAGGACTTCGGCTATTATCCGAACTTCACCGGCCGGGATTTTCTGATGTATTTCGCCGCGCTCAAGGGACTTACCAAATATCAGGCGGAGGAAAAGTGCGGCGAGCTTCTTGAGCTGACCGGCCTTTCCGAGGTCGCCGGCAAAAAGCTCAAGACCTATTCCGGCGGCATGCGTCAGCGCATCGGCATTGCGCAGGCACTCATAAACGACCCGAAAATCCTCGTTCTTGACGAGCCGACAAGCGGACTTGACCCGGCAGAGCGCGCAAAATTCCGCAACATAATCGGCGGCCTGTCGAAAAACCGAATCATTCTGCTGTCCACCCATATAGTGTCCGATATTGAGTACATCGCCGACCGCATCGTTCTTATGAAAAACGGCGAGGTGTCGCTTGAGGGCGCGGCCGAGAGCATATGCGGCAGCATATCCGGCATGGTGTGGGAGTGCGCGGTCGCGCAGGCCGAGGCAGACGAGCTTATCGCAAAAGCACGTCGTAACGAATCTGCATAACACGCACGGAGGCGTTGCGCTGCGTATCGTATCCGAGGCTCGCCCGACGGCCGACGCCGTCTGCGCCGAGCCGAAGCTTGAGGATCTGTACCTCTATCATTTCAGACGGGAGCTTGAAATGAACCTTACAAAGCTTGAATTTAAAAAGATATTCACGCCGCTGACGGTGATCGCCGTCGTTGTCATGCTGCTTTTTTTGAATCTGTACATGACGTTTGATTATCGCGCCGCTTATTTGCTCGCAGCGCTTGATCCGGACAGCAAATCTAAGCCGATAGAAACGCTCAAGAGCGAATACGCCGAAAAGCGCGGCGAGATAACCGACGAATGGATAGCCGCGCGCAGGAGCGACGTTGAAAACATATTAAACGACCCGAAATATCTCAAGACCGAGGACGAGCTAAAAGCAATATCTGAGCGATCTTGCCGCGCAGGGATATCCTGCCGAGGAGATCGAGCGGCTAAAAAGTCAACCATACACGATACTGAACAACAACGGCATAACGTCCTATGAACACACCGAAAGTTCACACATGCAGCGAGCTTTTACGATAACGCCGAGGAGGAAAAGCAGTATCTTCTCGACGAATACTCATCCGATGCCGACATCTGCGCGGATATAAGCGCGCGCTATGACGCGCTTATAAACGACTATCGCGCGTTCTGCGACTATGACCTTGCCTACACGTCGATACAATATGTCATAGCCAATGCGTTTCCGTTCACGGTCGGCGTTACTGTGCTCATCGGCCTTGCTCCGCTGTTCGCTCGCGAACGCGCGCGCAAAACCGACGCGCTTATCCTATCGTCAAAGCGCGGCCGGCGCGATACGGCTCGGCAAAAATATGCGCAGGAACGCTCTACACTCTGCTTGTTTGGAGCACCATGGCGGTAAGCGCGGCGGCATATTGCTTCATCCTCTACGGCGCGGAGGGCTTCGGCGCATTCTGGCAGTCGTTTACCGGCATCTCCTCTCCGTTTCGGTGGACGATCGGGCAGGCGATCATAGTTGAACTTGCAACAAGCCTTATCGGCACGCTGTTTTTTGCCTGTATCGTGATGCTGCTCTCCGAGCTTACCGAAAGCATGTTCGTATCGGTCATTTTAGGCGCTGCGCTGCTGCTTACGCCTATGTTGGTATCCATCGGCGCCGGAGCCGCAATACTTCTGCCGACCTGCCTCATCCGCGGCGTGATGATCTGGAGCGTCTATATTCCGGCAAAGCTCTTCGGCTCGGTAATGCCGGCGCAGTCCCTCGCAGTCGCTGCCGCAGCGGTTCTAAGCATCGCATGCTGCACAGCCGCCGCAAACGTGTTCTGCCGCCGCCAGGCCGCTTAGAGCGGCCCTTCACAAAATATTAAACGCCCGGCGAAAGAATTTTGACAATGAAGGCCGGTAATGCTATTATTATCAGGCACTTAAATGCGCGAGTGGTGGAATTGGCAGACTCGCTAGATTCAGGTTCTAGTGCTCACTACGGGCGTGCGGGTTCAAGTCCCGCCTCGCGCACCAAGCAAAAGCCAGCTCGAAAACATCGGTTTTCGAGCCTTTTTATTATTTTGGCTTTTTGCCGCAGCGCGTCAAACCGGCTTGAAATACTTCGTTTTGAGCAGCGCTGCGTAAAGAGCCGCACCGGCGACGACGCCGAAGGCGCCCTGGATGCAATTCATGGGAACTCCGCCGACTGCGGCCGCACTGTAGCCGAGGATAAGTGCCTCGTACGCGAGGTAACCGAGCACCATGAACACCTCACCCCCAACGCCGGCGACGATCGCGCGCACGGGCACGGATTTTATGAACTTGCAGTTGAGCAGAAGTCCTGCCAGCAGCGCAACGATGAACTTGATCGCGGCCGTGCCGGGGAACGTACAGGCCGTAGCCTGCTATGAGGTCGGCAAGGCCCGAGCCGAGTCCGGCCGCCGCCGCGCGCCCCACCACGGACCGAGCAGAAACGCCGAAAGCAGCACGACCGCGTCGCCTGCGTGGATGTAGCCGCCGATCGGCGTCGGGATGCGGATGACCATTGTCGCCGCGCAGCTGAGCGCAGCAAACAGCGCCGCGAACACTAATTTCTTGATCGTATTGTCTTTCATTGTCCTTCTCCTTCTTTTTAGAGGCGCATTGACGCACCTACGAATACATTTTTGCGGTAGCCCGGTATCGATTCTGCCGAGAAATCCGGAGCTGTTTTCCTTTTTTGGAGGCGCATTGACGCACCTGCGAATACATTTTTGCGGTTGCCCGGTATCGACTCTGCCGAAAATCCGGGGCTGCTTTCCTTTTTTAGAGGCAATTTTGCTCACCATTGAACACATTTGACACAGCCGATTTTTGTGCTGATTTCGCACAATTTTGCGTTATGCATGCAACCGCGGCTTAGTCGGCAGGCTCGAACCGGGTCTCAAAATTCTTTGCCGCATTTAAGTTACGCACAGTGCTATGGTCTATGCCGTTGTTTCCGGTCGGGCAACCGCAATATGCGTATCGGCAGGAGCGCAAAAACGCATCTAAAATCCCACCAATTTCGTCGGTTGTACGCGATAATCGCACTATAATACAGAATGTGCCGCTTGTCAAGACCTAATATTGAATATTAGATAATCTTGTACCGATTTTTTTTAGAGGCGAGTTGCTGCAGTGCGGTACAGACCAAACCGCAGCATTCGGAACGGATAGCAATTCGGCTCTCTTAAGCAAAACGCTACGGTTTCTTCCATTGTCTCCGGTCGGGCCACCGCAATAAGCGTATCCGTAGGTGTGTCAAAGCGCCTCTAAAAATACTTGACAAACGAGGAAAATCAGATATAATATTATGGTCTGCGTATATGCGCAGGCTATCCTTGCTCCCGAAGAAATCGGGGGCCAAAAGACCAGAAGGAGGTGCAAACCATGGCAAAAGCAACTGAGAAGTACGAAGTAATGTACATCATCAACCCGAACTTCACCGAGGGAGCAGACCGCAGCTGTTGTTGAGAAGTTCAAGGCACTTGTGGAAGCAAATGGTACTCTCGATGAAATGGAGGAGATGGGTAAGCGCAAGCTCGCTTACGAGATCAACTACATTTCTGAAGGCTACTATGTGCTGATGAAGTTCACCAGCGGCGCGGATTTCCCCGCAGAGCTGGACCGTATCCTCGGCATCACCGACGGCATCATGCGTCGCCTGATCACCCTGCGTGCTGAGTAAGGAGGGAACGAGTTATGCTGAATCACATCACGATCATGGGCCGCCTGACCCGCGACCCTGAGCTGAGATACACTCAGTCACAGACCCCTGTCGCATCGTTCACCCTTGCCGTTGACCGCGATTTCGGCGGCCGCGACGGCGGCGAGAAGCAGACCGATTTCATCGACTGCGTCGCATGGCGTTCGACTGCTGGAGTTCGTCAGCAAGTATTTCGCCAAGGGCAGCATGGCTGTCGTTTCCGGCAGACTGCAGATCCGCGACTGGACCGACCGCGAGGGCGGTAAGCGCCGCAGCGCCGAGGTCGTCGTTGACAATATGTATTTCGGCGAAAGCAAGCGCCGGGAAGGCGGCGACATGCGCGGTGAGCCCCGTCCTCCTCAGGAGCTACGATGCCCGGCCCCTCGATTTAACAGGCGCGTCGGCATTTTCCGAGCTTGGCGACGATGACGGCGAACTGCCGTTTTGAAAAATAATATAGGAGGATACAGCTACCATGGCTTTCGATAAGAACAATCCCCCGCAAAAACCGCAAGCGCAGAAAAGTCTGCCAGTTCTGTGTGGATAAGGCCACCAGCATCGACTATAAGGATACTGCAAAAGCTTCGCCGCTACATTTCCGAGCGCAGCAAGATCCTTCCCCGTCGTACTACCGGTACCTGCGCCATGCATCAGCGTCAGCTGACCGAGGCGATCAAGCGTGCCCGTCAGATCGCTCTGCTGCCCTATGTGACCGACTGATTTTTAAATTTTAAGCTCCACGGCTTGGCCGTGGGAGCTTTTTGTCGTTTTTGCACCGTGGGCGCAATATTCCGCTGAAAATCGCGTCATTATAAGTGAACGGAGCATTTCTTACGTTCAACATTATAAAAATCTCCTTCTCCACCCCCAATCGTATGGAGTCTCCGCCCCCCGGAGACTCAGCGCTTTTTAGAGGCGCTTTGTCGCAGCTACGGATACGTATATTGCGGTTGCCCGGTTCGAGGGTGCGGAGGAAACATTAACGTTTTGCGTAACATGAATGCGGCATCGCATCAAAACAAAAGGGCTCGCCGTCTGCACTTGGCAGACAGCAAGCCCTCAGCGTGTCAAAAAGTCAAAGACTTTTTTTTGACACGCTGCAAAAACGCCACATTTTTTTGTGAAAACAGGTTTTCACGAAAATCTCGCTACGCTCGTCAAAAAGCCTGATAAATCAGGCGTTTTGATGGCTATTAATCCATTTCGAGTGGGGCCTTTTGCCCCCTCGAGCTCCCCTGCTGCTCTATTATCTTTCTTTTGCAGTATAGTTTTTCGACAAACTGAGGCTTGCCGTCTGCACTTGGCAGACAGCAAGCCCTTTTTTAGCCTGACACAATATAACGCGCGCAAAAGGCCGCCTAATGTCATTTTATAAATCCGCCGTCGGCGCAGAGTATTGCCCGGTTATGAACGAGGCGCTGTCGGACGCCAAGAACGCGACGGCTTCGGCAATGTCCTCAGGTCTGCCGAGCCTGCCGAGGGGCGTATCCTCGGCGAGCATATCAAGCGTTTCCTGCCCGAGCACCTGCACCATATCGGTGTTTATAACGCCGGGCGCAACGCAGTTTACGCGGATGTGAGTCGGCGCGAGCTCCTGCGCCAGCGAACGTGTAAGACCGATTATCGCGTGCTTTGTCGCCGAATACGCGACCTCGCACGACGCGCCGTGCATTCCCCATATCGACGACACGTTCACTATGCAGCCCGAGTGCTCATGCAGCATGCTCGGCAGCACCTCCTGAATGGTGTTGCGCGCGCCGTTTAAGTTCACGTCGAATACCCTGTGCCAGTATTCCTCGCCGATGTCCTGAAAAAGGCTCTGGCGCGCAATGCCTGCATTGTTGACAAGCAGCGTTACATTGCCAAAGCAGCTTTTTCACCGCGCCGACCATTTCACGAACAGCGGCTCTGTCGGCAACGTCGGCCCCGAAGCACATGGCCTCAAGTCCCTCGGCAAGCAGCGCATCGCGCAGCTGCTCGGCCTTATCGCGGCTCTCAATATAATTTATGCACACGGCGTAGCCGCCGCCAGACAAGCGTCTCGGCGCAGGCTTTTCCGATGCCGCGCGAGGAGCCGGTTATAAGTGCAACCTTTTTCAATGCTCGACCTCACTTGTTCTCAAATTGGCTGGTGTACAGCTCTTTATACAGTCCGCCCTTTTCGAGCAGTTGCTCATGTGTTCCGCTTTCGACGATATCGCCCTTGTCCATGACAAGGATGAGGTCCGCGTCGCGGATGGTGGACAGGCGGTGGGCAATGACAAAGCTCGTTCTGCCGCGCGCGAGGCGATCCATCGCCTTCTGCACGAGCACCTCGGTTCTCGTATCGACAGAGCTTGTAGCCTCGTCAAGGATTATCATCGGCGCATTTTCTACCATTGCGCGCGCGATGGTCAGCAGCTGGCGCTGGCCTGCCGAAAGGCTGCTGCGGTCGTTAAGCTCCGTATCGTAGCCCTTGGGCAGCGTCTTTTTATGTAGTGGTCAAGACCCACGAGCTTGCATGCGGCCTCGACCTGCTCATCGGTGACGCCGGGCTTGCCATAGGCGATATTCTCGCGATAAGTCC
>VOFC01002785.1_pt1 | contig 14756 bp, 28 predicted proteins | sample 5384161 | NCBI WGS metagenome assembly VOFC01 (sample SAMN12384722, study PRJNA508395) | human gut metagenome | isolation source: healthy gut B | host: Homo sapiens | reverse complement strand
CTTCTATTAAGCGTAACATCTGCTTACCCCTTTATCTATCTATGCAAGCATAGCATAATTCAAAAGCTTTTGTTGATTAACGGAAATCAGGGATAATATCCCCCTGTACCGCAATGGTCAGTGCCGGCCAGTTAGGATACGAGGCAGAACGGATAAATAAACGGTCAATGCGTCCCTCTGCATCCAGCATCAGCCAATGGAGATTGTCACCACGAGCAGATTCACTAATACCCCAACTGCCTTCCAAGGTACGTAATTCGCCTAGGTCGACACTCAAGCTCAGTTTCGGCATTACGACGCAGCTTACGCATCAGCTGACGTACTAAGCCAAGCTTTCTTTTACTTCACCGACACGTACCTTGATGCGTGCTTCGACATCACCTGCTGTTTCGGTCACTACATTAAAATCAAGCTCATCATAAATACCGAAGCCCATATCCTTACGGCTGTCGCGATTAGAACCGCTGGCACGAGCACCAACTCCTACCATTGCTAAATCAAAGGCTGTATTTTCGCGGATATGACCTGTAGTACGAATACGGTTTACAAAGTTGGCCTGCTCCCACATAATATGCACCATATCAGCATAAACATTTTCGACTTCTTTTAAGACTTCTTCGACTTCTTCCAACGCTGTATCTTCTGCATCCATGCGTACACCACCAGGGATAATCATACCACGCAGAAAACGACTACCGGTTAATAATTCGTTAAGCTGCATTAAATATTCCTTCAGACGTGTACCCATGCTGATGACGGGCGAAAAACCAACACCGGCACAGATATTACCTGTATCGCCGATATGGTTATATAAACGCTCCATTTCTAATATTAAAGTACGAATCAGCCAAGCACGATACGGCACCTTAGCCTCTGAAAGCTTTTCTACAGCCTGACAATAGCTCAAGGTATTAGCAACACTACAAGCACCGCAGATGCGTTCTACAATGGGCAGAGCCTCCATAGGCGTGCGTCCTTCCACACTTTTTTTCAATACCACGATGAGTAAAAACAGCTTTGCATCTAATTGCAAAATGGCCTCACCTGCCTGACTAAAACGAAAAATGACCAGGTTCGATAATACCTGCATGGATAGGTCCGACAGGTACTTCAAACAATCCCTCGCCTTTAGAGGTAAGCATTTCGTATTCCTGATGACCATGCACCTGCATATCCACAGGCACATTTTTTTCCGCAGGGGATGAAAATCTTGCGGAAAGCCCTCGTGTAAAACTAGTGGACGCAAATCAGATGACCTTCCGGAAGAAAGCCGAACATATCGTGTAGCTCACGCTCATACCAAGCCGCAGCAGGTAAAATCGTAGTCAGACAGGGATAATTCAAAGGACCGTCCGCAGGAAATTCTGCTTTCAAGACGTCCAGATCACGTTTTTCTTTATTATAAAATAAGCAGTAAATTGCCAGTCCTCCGCCACGCAAGGGTTTCATCGGCACCGAACATCGCTGCCAAAGGATGTTTGCCGCCGTCGCTGTAAATATTGGCAAAGACCACGTAGATTTTCAGGTTTTACCAGCATTTTCTCAGCCTCCTATTACACGTACAGCAGAATTCAGCAGATTATTAATCCACGGAATTTGTTCAAATCCTGCACCAACGACGCAGGTTGCCACAAGCAATACTGCCAGTACAGGAATATCTATTACACCTAAAAATATCACCCAAAGGCTGACGTTTAGCTTTATCGCACAGCATACGCATACCATGGTAAAGAATACCTAAAAAGCACGCCGGCTAAAAGAATAATCAACAGAGCACCTGCCAACCAATGTCCCTCTTTAAATAAGGCAGAGAGAATATAAAACTTACTAAAGAATAAGCCCATGGGCGGCAAGCCTAAGATACCTAGCATACCTGTCAGCCAAAAGGTGGCTGTATGGGGTACATCAGTAATCATGCCGTGAATACGCATCATATTACGGGTCTGATATTCCTGAATAATTGTACCTGCAATATAGAAAAAGGACGAATTTAATCATCGCATGGCTATACATATGCAAAGATTACTGCTTTTAAGGAGAGTGCGGAAAAGGCACCGATGCCGGCAACCATAATACCTATGTTCTCCATAGAGGAATAAGCCAAAAGACGCTTCACGTCACGCTGTACAACAACGAAAGGCACAGCAATAGCAACAGTCAGTACAGCAAAGAACAGCAACATATTACCGATTAAAGCACTACCTGCTGTAGGTAGCAGGATAACCAGATTACGGAATAAAACATAAATCGCACTAACTGCATAAAGCACCGCTAAGCATACCGCTAGTTAAGGACGGTGCTTCAGCATAAGCATCCGGAAGCCAAGTATGCATAGGAGCCATACCTGCCTTCGTACCGTAGCCGATAACGATAAAGAAAAGTGCCAGACGTGTCAAGGCCGATCTAATAAGGCTGCATTTTGGTGCAGATAAAGCCAGCTCAAGGGTTTTTTCATACCCAACGCATCAATCTGTGCATAATACAAAATCAAAGTACCTAAAAGAGCCAGGCAGATGCCGACAGTGCAGACCATAATATATTTCCAAGTAGCCTCTAAAGAAGACGGGTAAATTTAAAGGAGATGAGCAAAGCTGAAATTAAAGTTGTAGCTTCAATTGCAACCCACATCAAGCCAAGATTTTTAACCAAAAGGACAATAAACATGGTCCAGCAGAAAAGCTGCATCAAGGCAAAATAACGACCTGTCTGCAACTGCTCACCCTTTTAAAAACACCGCAGCGTTCTTCCCTTGTCAGATAAGAGCGCGCTGTCCAGCTGGTCGCTAAATACAATGTAGTAATGATAAGCAAAACCCAACAGCTGAACGCATCAATATAAAAATAATCATCAACATAAGGTGCGGACGGTTCAAAATTTGCTACTAACAAACCAACGCTGACACCTACAGCTGTCGCAGTCAGACGATGGAGCCAATGCAGAATATTATTGGAAAAGCCGCACACTAATGCCAATACCGCACACAATGGCGGAGACACAGTAAAATCAAGATATATGTCAGCATAATTCACCTTAACCTTTCAGCTTATCCAAAAAACATTGGTATCGGTAGTCTTAAAGGAAAGACGCAGTCTGGAGGTTAAGATTACCAAAATAACCACGGCAATAAGCACATCCAAAAAGATACCCAGTTCAATAATCAGCTAAGGCAATCCTTCTGTCATAATCAGACCCAAAAGATAGATACCGTTTTCCATGGTAATCAAACCTATCATCTGCATAATGGCACGGCTGCGCATTACAATCAAAGTCAGTCCGGTCATAATCATAAACATAGATGTTGCCAAAATATCGCGTCCCAAAGCTTGGGGAAGCAAGCCATCCAGCACCATATAGCTTAAAGCCAGACTACCTGCAGAAAAAGCAGTGGAATAGTTAACATTACTGTCGCTGACAATTTCGCGTTCATCACGCAATTGACGTACCACACGTAAAATAGCATAAGGAATAAAGATTACCTTAACCCCGATGGTCAAAAGTCCTGGTAGCCAGCCATGTAAGCCACCACCATGACTTAAACCCACAACAAGACAGGCTGCAGCAATCAAGGCAGACTGTACGCTAAGGCACAAAGTAGCACGACGTAATTCGCTAAAGCGTGTCTGTAAGAAGACGATAAACATTAAACTTACTACTAAATATTCCATCGTTACCTCCTTACTGTGCTACCACTGCCAATAAAAGCATTAAGCCGGCAGCCATGCCAAATACACACGCACTTTAAATAAACGCATTTTATTATTCAAAGTTTCTACCACGCTGACAGCTGCAAAGACTTAATAATAGTTTCAGTACCACAGGTAAATCTAAGGGCAGATACAGCATGGAAAATAAAACTAAAAAATCAACAGTTTCAATTGACTCGCCCAATGAATCAAAGCCAGCAGACGACCGGAGTATTCCAATGTCATGCATTCGTGAATCATGGTTAATTCCAAATGTGTATCAGGATTATCCACAGGAATACGACTATTTTCGGCCAACAGCACCAAAAAAGAAAGCGATACAGGTCAATACACCGGCTACAGTTAAATTAACTTCATCAAAACGCAGACTCATGCCATTTAAAGAAGTACTACCTGTATGCAGAAAGTTGGACATAATCGCCAGCATAATCACCGGCTCAACGAAGGCTGCTACATACACTTCACGACTACCACCCATACCACCAAAAGCAGTAGTGCATCCATAGAAGATACGGCCATAAAGAAACGGCCTAAAGCCAAAATATAGACGAATACGAAAACATCGCCAATGCCGGCAGAGGCAGAGAAAAACTTGGCAACATCACTGCCGCAATCAAGGTAGTTACAAAGTATACACATGGTGCTAAACGAAAAATCCCACTGGTATACGGTGTAATAATAGTCGGCTTACGCCACCATTTATAAATATCATAATACTCCTGCCAAATACTGGAGCCCACTCTATTTTGTAACAGAGCTTTCAGCTTTTTGATAATACCGCTGATACAGGGAGCAATCAATAACAATAATATTGCTTGCAGGAAGCAGAAGCCTAAATTTAATAATTGATTCTGCAATTCGCTCATTTATACAACGCCCCCACACTAACACGATAATCATTGCCGCCATAACATAGGCTACATACAACGCACACTGCCCCCTGTCGCATACGGCGCAGGAAGGCAGAGATTTTTACAAAATGCTGTTGAACGGTACGTAAAGCTTTTCGGTAATCATATCAGGAATCTCCAGACGATAAGATAATAAACGACCGAAATATGCATGGTCCTTACGCATATAGCTTACCTGACGTTTGGGCTTGAGCATATAGTCAAAAAGCACGGCGGACAGGCTTACTAAAACCGGTAGCAGAATACTGCTGACGAGCAGTCGGATAAGTACCACAGTTCCAAGTAACATCCTTTTCAACACAACTACCTGCAGTACACAGATAAACCAATCCCCCGACAACAACTACTAACAACAACAGCAAAAGAGGATTAAAGCCTGCCATATTGCCACTTAAATTCCACGCCAAGGCACCATTGCTTACAACAAAATCAGACGGCAGCTTCAAGGCTGTACAAACAACCTGAACCACAGGCAAAGGATAAATGCCGCACACTAATACTAAAATACTAGAAAGTCCCATTGCCAAAAGCATGAAGAAATCAGCTTCATGTGCTTGCTCAATCAGCTCACTGCGAGCACGTCCCAAGAAGGTAATACCGAAGAAACGCACAAAAACAACCCAAGGCCAACGCACCGGTAAAGCCTAAGAAGATAAAAAGACAAGGCAGTCCACAAGCGGATATCCTGTGCTATACAGCTTTTCGCCAGAGTAATAAAGCTTTGCAAAACAAACCATTCACCGACAAAGCCATTAGTCAGAGGCACTGTGCCAAAGCCAAGGAACCGACAAAGGTAAAAAGCAGCCGTATAAGGCATTTTCTTAGCCAGACCGCCGAAAAGCTCGATATTTTTTACTGCCCGTACCATGCATGATACTGCCGGCACTCATGAACATCAGCACCTTCATAATGCTATGGTTAAAGGCGTGTACTAAGGCCGCCACAAAGCCCAAAAAATACCAATTGCCGTCAACAGTCAAATGTAACAGCATACCGCACCGAAAGCAGCAAAAATAACGCCCATATTTTCCACAGAAGAATAAGCCAAAATACGTTTAATATCTGTTTCCATTTGGGCATATAAAACACCTAGGAACGCAGATACTACACCCACCATCATCACAATGATGCACCACCAATAATTCCAGTCAGGCAAAAAGCTGAACATAAAACGACCGAAGCCGTACAAAGCGATTTTCAGCATCACACCACTCATTACTGCTGAAACATGACTTGGTGCAAGGATGCGCTTTCGGCAGCCAAACGTGCGCTGGGTACCAAACCTGCCTTTAAGGCAAAACCGATAAAGGCACAGGCAAAGACTAAATGTTGCCAACTGCTATCTAAAGTATTATTAGCTAAATCAGCAAAGGCAAAGGAAGTGCTTCCTGCACCGAGGAGCAGAAAAGCAATCATAATCGCTGCTGTTCCCAAAGAAGTCATAACTAGATACTGATAAGCGGCAGACCAGGTAGAACGCTTTTCACATTCATGATTTACCAGCATAAAGGAGGATACAGCCATGATTTCCCAGAACAACAAAAAAGCTAAAGCCATCTCCTGCTAAAAGCACCAACACCATAGAGAGAATAAAAGGCTCCACATACCGCCTAATAGACGCAGACGGTCGCCCTCATAGCTTTTAGCATAACCAAGAGCATAAATATTGGCAATAGTACCGGCGATACCTGTTAACAAAAGGAAAATCGCACTCCAATTATCACATGCCAAGGAATAAGAACCCCATACTAAGAAAGAAGGCTCTACAGCATTCCACAGCTGTAAACCGGCAAATGCACGCTATAATCGCCGAGCCCACGCCTGTTGCCCCATTGGCCAACCAATGAGCAGAACGTTGTAAGCTATGCGGAAACAGCAGGGTCAGTACGCCTATGCTATAACAAAGTATAGCCATTAAAAACATTTCCATTTCATCACCTACACTTACACATAATTGTTGCGTAAGCTTATTCACATTTTCGCCATTATTGTGATATTATATCATATTTATGTTAGCCAAAGCATAAACTTGACGTAAAAACTTTAGTAAAAGCAATAACGACAGATTATAGAAGAAAACAAACAAAGAAAAGAGCCATTACGGCAGACTTTGCTGCCAATAATGGCTCTAAAATTCAATAATTTATGCTGTTAACCGATCCAAGAACCAAGGTTGCTGCGACGTCACAGCTTGCTCCTTGCTTACCTCGACAGTCTCCGGAGTATAAAGCAGTAACTCATCATTAATGACGGAAACATGAGCTTCAGCAATGTAAGCTACGCCATTGAGATAATCAAAATGCGATTTTTCACTTCAACATCCACTGCTTCAAAGAAATCATGACAGCACTTCCCTGTAACAAGGAATCTGCATATTCACGTACATCCATAAAGCTTTTCGAGTGCGAACGATAATATTTAAATGACCGGTTTTCAGCAAACGCGGGCCAACATATTCTTTTCTTCCCTTTGCTTCTTCAGAAGCATCTGTAAAAAATCTCATTACATTTAAATCCATGGCTTCTGCCTCCAAACTCAAAAAACTGTAATAAAGCCTATATTCGTCACTAATAAGCATTTCTCCTGCCTATTACGCATATTTTTTAACAAACTTTGACAAACATGTCAAAGAAATTAAAATTATTCACACAAATTACAAATTATGACTAATTACATAGTAGCGTTTTTCATACGGCCACGCATTTTACCGCGTTCCAGACGGTCAAGGATTTTCTTACGCATACGAATAGATTTCGGAGTAACCTCTACCAGTTCGTCGTCGTTGATGTGTTCCAGAGCTTGTTCCAGAGAGAAGGTACGAGGCGGAATCAGGCGGATAGCGTCATCACTGCCGGAAGCACGCATGTTGCTGACATGTTTTTTTGCACGGGTTAACGTCCATATCATCTTCACGGCTGTTTTCACCAACCAATTGGCCTTCATAGATTTTTTCCGGTAGAACAACGAACATGGTACCACGTTCTTGAGCATTACCTATACCGTAGGAAGTGGTTTCACCGGTTTCAAAAGCAACCAAGCTGCCACGAGTACGTCCGGGAATTTCGCCTTTATAATCTTCATAACCTGCAAATACATGGTTCATGATACCGTTACCTTTAGTATCGGTCAGAATTGGTTACGGAAGCCAATCAATCCACGAGCAGGAATCTTGAATTCCATACGCAGATAGCCGGCCATTTCAGTCATATTTTGCAGTTCAGCTTTACGCAGACCCAAAGCTTCCATTACAGGACCCATGAAATCTTGCGGTACGTCTACAGTCAATGCTTCCATAGGTTCGAGCAAGGTACCGGTTTCATCACGATGCATGATTACTTTCGGTTTACCAACTTGCAGTTCAAAGCCTTCACGACGCATGGTTTCAATCAATACGGACAAATGCAGTTCGCCACGACCGGAAACCTTGTAAGCATCAGGGCTTTCAGTTTCTTCAACACGCATGGAAACGTTAGTTTTACTTCTTTAAACAGACGGTCACGCAGATGACGGCTGGTTACGAATTCGCCTTCACGACCTGCAAAGGACTGTTGTTAACATAGAACAGCATGGACAGAGTCGGTTCGTCGATTTTGATACCCTTCAGAGCTTCCGGATTTTCTTTATCAGCAATGGTATCACCGATATTAGCATCTTGCAGACCGATCAGAGCAACGATATCGCCGGCGAAAGAACTTCATCAACTTCTACACGTTTCAAGCCTTGATATGTGTACAGACGACCGATTTTTACCTGCACGGTTACCGGATTCGTCCATCAAAGTGATGTTTTCGCCGTTATGGATAGTACCGCGAATCACGCGACCGACAACGATACGTCCTACATAATCATCATAATCCAAGGTATTGACCAGCATTTGCAAAGGTGCTTCAGTATCTACTTCAGGAGCAGGAATGTTTTTCCCAGAATTACTTTTGAACAGCGGTTCCAGAGTAGTGCTTTTCTTCGTCCATGGACAGTTTAGCAATACCATTACGAGCAGAAGCCAGAACTACCGGGAATTCTAATTGTTCTTCGTCTGCATCCAATTCGATGAACAGATCCAGAACTTCGTCGATTACTTCATCAACACGTTGGTCAGGACGGTCGATTTTATTGATAACAACAATCGGTTTCAGATGTTGTTCCAGAGCTTTACGCAGAACGTATTTTGTTTGCGGCATCGGTCCTTCATAAGCGTCAACCAGCAGCAATACGCCATCAACCATGGTCAATACACGTTCAACTTCGCCGCCAAAAGTCAGCATGGCCAGGAGTATCCAGAATGTTGATTTTACGCCATCATGCATTACAGCAGTGTTCTTGGACAAAATGGTGATACCACGTTCACGTTCCAGTGCATTGGAGTCCATGACACGTTCTTCAACACGTTCATTAGCACGGAAAACACCGCTTTGTTTCAGCATTGCATCAACCAGAGTAGTTTTACCATGGTCAACGTGGGCAATAATCGCTATATTACGAATATCGTTTCTAATCATTATTATTATTCTCTCCTCACTTATACTCACTTTAAAAAGACAAGAAAAGGATGCTTGTCAAATGCATCCTTCTATAGTATTACTAAAACATTATATTCTTTTCGTTTTCTATGTCCAATGACATATTGTATTAAGCTTTACAAAAACATTGATTTTTTATCAAAATTATGCAAATTACGGCTCAAATCAAGAAAAATCGGCCTAAACCTTTCCCTCAAAAAGTTTAAGCCGATAAAAATTTCTTTTATAATTAACAATCTTTATATCTAAATTTTACCATTTACAAATCTTTAAACATTTCATACATATATTTACGCACTTCTCGACCTTCTTGCGAATCTGTACAGCCTTGAGACCATCGCGAGCCACAATCTGCTCGATTTTTTGCACGCTGCTGCAGATAATCGTTTTCGACAGATTTCAAATAAGCACGCAACTCCAATGCCGCAGGTTCAGCAGTAACAACATCGGATTCGTGAATCTGCCAATTATTGCCACTAATTTCAACACAATCGCCGAAATGCGGAATATAAGTCGCCGTACCCAGGTTACGTCCCAGGGAATCTGCCAAGGCCATGGAGGCGTCAATCTCACCATGAGTTACGAAAAATGCACGAGGAACTTTAGGCATACCGCCAAACCAAGCTAACAACTGCTGTTTATCCGCATGGGCGGAAAAAGCCCTTCATATTATAGATAGTAGCGTTAACGCTAATAGTTTCACCCATGATTTTAACCTTACGGGCACCTTCGATAATCTGACGTCCCATAGAGCCTTCAGCCTGATAACCGGCAAAAAACAACAGCACTATCCTCTCGCCACAGATTATGCTTCAAATGGTGCAAGATACGTCCTGCATCCGCCATACCGCTGGCAGAAAGGATAATCTTACTACCGGGAGTATCGTTAATCGCCATGGATTCCTGCGGTGTAGCTGTAAAATGCAGATTGCTCATTGATACTAAGCGTCTACCCTGCATTTCGTATAAAGCACGTGCTTCCTCATCATATTCAGCAGGATTAGTCATAGTAATCTGCGTAGCCTTGTTGGCCATCGGACTATCTACATAAATAGGAATTTCCGGAATCTTACCTTCTGCCTGCAGTTTTTGGAAATAATACAGCAGTACTTGAGTACGCCCGACAGCAAAAAGCAGGAATGATTACATTGCCTCCCTTTTTCCACAGTACTGTTAATTATTTTCGCTAATTCTGCTTCCTTATCGTAAACTTCATGAATGCGATTCCCATATGTTGATTCAGTGATTACAAAGTCGACAGCGCCTAGATTAGCAGGATCTTCGATAATCGGCTGATTAGGCTGACCAATATCGCCGGTAAATAATAACCTTGTAGTTTTTATCTGTTTCCTTCACTGTTACTTCCACAAAAAGCAGAACCGAGGATATGACCTGCCACCTTAAAAAATAACATTAATACCGGGTACTACCTGAAACTCCTGATTAAAATCATGAATGCGGAAATGGGTCATCGTTCTCGCGCATCATCTACTGTAAATAACGGCTCTACCCATTTTTTACCTGCACGCATACCCTTACGGTTTGCCAGCTCGGCATCCCTTCTTGGATATGTGCACTATCCAGGAAGTAAAACTACATAATTCCTGCGTCGATTTAGTCGCATGAATTGGTCCTTGGAAACCCTCTTTCACAAGCTTCGGCAATAAACCGCTATGGTCCACATGGGCATGAGTCAGAACTACAGCTTCAATATCACCAGGATTAAACAAAAATTCCTTTTCGTTAAAAAGCCTTGACTAGCTTAGAACTTGGAACATACCGCAGTCTACCAAAATTTTGTGCCCACCTGTTTCCATAAGATAGCAGGAACCGGTGACGGTACGAGCAGCACCAAAAATGTAATTTTTCATAAAGCAAGCCCCATTCATTTAAGATTATATAATCAACCATACTAAATAGTTACCGCTTATTTTCTAGATATATAATTCTACATCAGCAATGTAAACTCCTTGCTAAAATTATGGTCAAAGTGTAATCTTTTAGATAAATATGGCATAAGTTTTATGCAAAGTGCATAAAAAAGCAAAAACCGCCACACCTAAGTATGACGGTTAAATTATGCATTTAAATAGAGATTATCTGTTTCTCAACCATGGCGGAATGTCGGTGCCCGGAGAAAAAGGTTCTAGCCCTCGGAACATCTTCACTTTGAGCAGATTGTTTCGGCGGATAATTAGTAGCATAAGCAGGTCTTTCGTAGCAGGATTCTTCTTTTTCGAAACCGGTTGCGATAACAGTTACGCGGATTTCGTCTTCCAAAGATTCATCGATTACTGCACCAAAGATTATGTTAGCGTTAGGATGCAGACATCAGTAATGATTTGAGAAGCTTCAGTAACATCGAACAAAGATAATTCCTTACCACCTGTGATATTAAAGAGAACACCTTGAGCACCTTCGATGGATGCTTCCAGTAACGGACTCTTAATAGCCATTTCCGCAATGCCTTAGCGCCACCCTCGCCTTTAGCAGTACCGATACCCATGAGAGCCAGCGCCTGCATTAGACATAATGGTTTTTACGTCGGCAAAGTCGGCATTAATCAAACCAGGAACACCAATCAAATCAGAAATACCTTGTACACCTTGACGCAGTACGTCATCGGCAATACGGAAGGCTTCTAACATAGAAGTGCGGCGTCTATAACTTGCAGTAAGCGTCATTAGGAATAGTAATTAAAGTATCTACTTTTTCTTTCAGATTAACAATACCATTTTCTGCTTGGTTTAAACGTCGTCTGCCTTCAAACATAAACGGTTTGGTTACTACACCGACAGTCAGTTGCGCCGACCTCTTTCGCACATTCGGCAACAACGTGTGCAGCACCGGTACCAGGTACCACCGCCCATGCCGGCAGTTACGAAACCATATCGGCACCTTTCAGTGCTTCTACGATTAAGTCACGGGTTTCTTCCGCAGCTTTTTCGCCGATTTCAGGATTAGCACCTGCGCCTAGACCTTTAGTCAGCTTCTCGCCGATTTGGATTTTAGTCTCTGCTTTAGAAAGCAGTAATGCTTGAGCATCACAGTTTAGGCAGCAACCAATAAATTCTACACCGCGTACACCTGCGGTAATCATTCTGTTAACAGCGTTATTGCCGCCGCCAACACCGATAACCTTTGATATTGGCAAGATTATCAAATCTTGTTTCTACATCGTCAAACATATTTGCCATTATTGCACGTCCCCCTTACTGCTGGGTATCTTTAGTAAATAAAATAAGTTATTTTTGTAGTGTTCAACACACTAGTATAATTTTCCTGCTAAACGAGAAAAATTTCTATGTTTTTACTTCAAAATTATACTATTTAATTGTTTTTACTTATATATATATTATTTTTCATATATAATCTTCTGACGATTGCCAGATTTTGGAAAACACGCATACCGAAAATCAAAATAGCAACCATATAAAGATCTATGCCCAACATATTACCGGCATAACATAAGAACGACGGCTAAAAATACCATTGATAAAAAAACCGGAAATAAAAGATTTCAGTATCATAATTGCCATCCATAGAAGCACGGACACCACCAAGCACAGCATCAAGGCCGGCCATAACAGCTACAGCCAAAGACGTGCATATTGCGGTGGCAAGCTAAAGGGACAATAGATACCGGCTAAAACACCGATAAGCAGAACCAACTGCCTTTGCATAAGCAATCATTATTTCTGTCCTCCTTCGCTTTGACAACCTTAGCATATTCAAAATTACGTGGGCTATTAAGTGCAAATATGAACTTTATCGTTTGTCTTAATTTTAACCTGAATTCCCCAAAATTCAAGGTTTCGACAACATGCCGCCACGCAGACGCAGAGCGCTGGTCAAATTTTTAGGATTACCGATAGCTTTAATTACAGGGAGGAGCACTACGCACATTATTTACGGAAACAGTCGGTCCCGCACAACGTACCTCGGTAGTAGCAACGATACGCTGATCATTAATTGAAATAGCCTCTGCACCTGCTTTGCAAAAGTTCATTCAGCACACGCAAAGCAAATCTTCATCATGGATGATATACAAATTCGGATTTTCATTAGCGGAGCGTGCCAAATTGCTATCATCTAAAACGATTTCCACACCTTCGCCTTCCACATCAGTACTACCGGCCAAAATATTGGAGTCTTTCCATACCGGAGTCGGTGGTGCACCGGCACCATGCTTACGGAGTGCTTCAATTTCATCTAACAGCTGTTTGTTTTCGGCCTGCATGATTTTCAAGCGTTCAGATAAGTCTTCAACCCTATCCATACGGATAGTTCTTTGCTGTTCAGTACTTTTTATACTGTACGGACAACATAAACCCCAAGACCATGAAGACAACGCCACCAAAAATTTTTGCCTTTGACATCCATAGTAAATATTTGATTCATTTTATTCCCTCATAATTTCTAACATATATTATTGTTTTAATTTAATATATGGTTTGGCAAATTTCAAATTAATGTATTCAGCCTTTTAATATTTTTATTTTTTTATTTCATTAAAGACTGTCATAAATAAGTGAGCCTTATCAGGAAGCTCGCTGACTGTACCAAGCAATACCGGTAAACTGCTACGCATTCGCAAAGTTACCTGCTATCATCAACGGCTATTTCCGAAATACGGTTTCTAGCATCCCATCCAGCTTATGTAAAAAAATAGTATGTGCATAACGCCGGAACTGCTGATTTTATCGCCTAAATAAACATTACCGCATTTCAAGCCTGTAACTAAGGGAGCCTGCGAATCAGGAATGCCTGTCGTTACCTTCATTACCAGACCATCGTAATCAACCTGCAGATAACTGCGATAGGGAATTAGCTACATATAAGGCCGGCACACGTTCCTCTACCGATACATTAACAGTGGCCGGAAAGCCATAGCGTACTGCGGCATTCTGAAAAAACGAATATCATGGGAAAGTGCTTCCTGTACTCTACTTAACGAAGCATTAAAAAGATTAAATGGCTCAGGACTTCCGGATAGGCGGATAATATCTGCCTGTGTCAGCTGCTGGCTGCCGGAAATATTAATAGAACCAAAAGCAAAAGCCCGGCTGATGGATATATTCCCATCCCTTAACCGCACCCGTGCATACAACTGCCAGCGTGACAATAAGGCGCAGCAGACGCATGCGTTTTTGCCTACGATGCGCACGTAAACGCTCCCGTAAAGTCGCCATCTTTGTACTACACCTCCGTCAACTAAATTATTTTGCACTCAGCAAAATCTTTTCGCACTAAATCAGGGGAAGCTGATGCCCACAGTTTTAAAGAGCCTTCGGCACCAAGCTAGTAGCAGTCATGCCAGGAACATTGATAGCCTCCAAAACATAACCTTGGCCGTTTCATCCAACATAATATCTACGCAAGTACCCCAAAACTCATCGGTGTATTCCCTACCTGTGTCACCGCCTAATAAGAACTTCAGCATAGCCAAGGTACAGAAAGAGGTAGATCCCGGTATCCGAAAGCTCCTCAAACCTTGCCCCTACTCCAAATATATCCGGAGTTGGAAGCGAACTTCCTCTCCAAGCGATACCATTCTTATTTTTTAGCGTAAGCTCTTAAATAATAGTCAGCCTCCTCTCAATTCCTTTATCGTACCCGTA
>VOFC01005480.1_pt1 | contig 14773 bp, 20 predicted proteins | sample 5384161 | NCBI WGS metagenome assembly VOFC01 (sample SAMN12384722, study PRJNA508395) | human gut metagenome | isolation source: healthy gut B | host: Homo sapiens | reverse complement strand
CTTGATCCGGCGGGCCATGGCGATGGCCAGGTCACCGGTTCCGGTAGCGACATCGGGATCCGGCGGGGTTTTGCCCGGCGCACGGTCTTGACGACGTAGCGGCGCCACAGCCGGTCGATGCTCATCGAGAGCGTATGGTTGGAGCAGGTCGTACTTCGGAGCGATATGGTCGAACATCTCGCGGACCTCCTCCTTTTGGTTTGATCGGTATTGTACGGTTTCATTCGTAACGGATGGTTTTCTTCGGGTTTGACCTGTGCGACGACGGCCGTGGGGATCACCAGCAGGGCGACGATCGCAGCGACGAATCCGACATTGAGCGCCAGCCACCAGCCCCAGTCGAGAGCCACGGGGACTTCGGAGAGGAGATACCCCTCCGCGTCGAGAGCTTGACCAGATGGGTCCACCGCTGCAGACAGAGCCCGACGCCGACGACATTCCCCCAGCAGCCGCGCCAGGGTGACGAAGGCCGCCCGCCAGGAAGGAAGATGCGGCGGGAGTTCGCCGTTGCGCATTCCGGAGGGCCTTCAGGAGCCCGATCATGCGCGTGCGTTCGAGGACGAGGATCAGCAGCGCCGAGGTCATGTTGAAGAAGGCTACGACGAGCATGATGACGATGATGACCGCGGCATTCACATCGTGGGCCTTCAACCGTCGAAGATGTTGGCATAACGCTCCGTGACGCTCTCCGGCGAGGTTTTTCCGTACCGTCCCCCTCGTCGTAGAACGGCGTGCGGCCGAGCGTGCGGGCGAAGGCTTCGGCCTCGCCGAGCGACCGGGTGCGGATCTCGTAGCCGGAGATCTCGTCGGGGGTCCAGTCAGCGAGGCGCTGCACGTTGCGGATGTCGGTCAGGACCATCGTCCGGTCCATCTCCTCCATCCCGGAGTCGAAGATCCCGGTGATCTTGAAAACGGTCGCGCCAGGGGTCTCTCGTCCTCCTCGACGAACAGCATCTCGACCTTGTCGCCGACGCCCAACTGCAGGCGGTCGGCCAAAGCCCGGGCGATGAGGATGTCCTTCGTGCGGATGGAGTCCCCACGCGGGGCAGTTCGCCCGTCGACGAGCCACTCGCGGAGCAGGACCAGTCGTAATCCGCCTCCCACGCCTTTGAGGCATCCCACCTCGCCGACGGCTCTCCGGCGTACGGACAATCCCCCCTTGACGGCATAGGGATCCATCGGACGAATCCGTCGGTTTCGCCGGATCAAGCGTTCGACAGGCGGTCGTTCCGGGCAGCACGGCTGTGAATCGAGGGCCCTCGACGCCGCGGATGTCGGTCACGGCGACATGGGCAACGAGCCTCCATCTTGCGCGGCGACCTCGCGCTTGAATCCGATGACGACGGCCAGCGCGAGGGATCATCACCGCCACCCGAGGGCCACCGACCCCACGGCAATACGCTCCATGACTCCGGGTTTGTTCTCCGGAGCGGGCTGAGCCATGCGGCGTGCGATGAGGAAGAAGATTCACGATGCGCAGTATTTTGTCGGAAATTTATGCAAAAGAAACATATAAATTTCGTATTTTTGCCCGAAATACGTTTTTGGAATTTCATGGCGGAAAAAAAAAAACAGGCTCTCATTACGGGTGCGACCTCGGGCATCGGGCGCGCCACGGCGCTGCGGCTTTCGGCCGCCGGGCTATGCCGATCATCGCCACGGGACGCCGCGCCGAGCGGCTGGCCACACTGAAGGCCGAGATCGAAGCTGCGGGGGTTGCTGCACGACCCTTCTCTTCGACGTCCGCTCCGAGGAGGAGGTGCGCCGCCACCTGGAGCCGCTCGAACGGGTCGACCTGCTGGTCAACAACGCCGGACTGGCCGCCGGGCTGGAGCACATCGACCGCGGCGACACGCGCGACTGGGGACGCCATGATCGACACCAACGTCAAGGGGCTGCTCTACGTCACACGGGTGATCGCCCCGAAGATGGTGTCGCCGCAGGGCCCGGGGGCCATATCGTCAATCTCGGCTCGATCGCCGGCACGGAGCCCTACGAGAACGGCGCCGTCTACTGCGCGTCGAAACACGCCGTGCACGCCATTTCGCAATCGATGCGCGCCGACCTGCTGTCGTCGGGGATCAAGGTCACGGAGATCGGCCCCGGCATGGTCGAGACGGAGTTTTCGAGGTGCGTTTCCACGGCGACCGGGCGCGGGCAGCCGCCGTCTACGAAGGGGTCGAGCCCCCTGACCGGCGCGGATATTTGCGGAGGCAATTGCGTGGTCGCACAATTACCGGCGCATATGAACGTTAATGATATGGTACTGATGCCGAGCCAGCAGGCCGGCTCGTACTACACGTACCGCAAAAAACAATAAACGCATACAATCATGTTCAACCCCTGATCGTCCCTGCTCCAGGCAGGTTACTATGCAGAGCCGCACGCCGCGCGCTACGACGCCGCGACGATGGGCATGTTTGTGCCTGATCATCGCCATCGGCGTGATCGGCTTCATCGGTGCAGGCGCGCCTGCAATCGGTGTTCAAAAAGAAGTATTCGAAGGTGCAGTTCCCCCGGCGGGCTGACCGGCGCCGAGGTCGCCGAGAAGATGCTGCGCGACAACAACATCCACAACGTGAAGGTGACGCACGTGGGCGGACACCTCACCGACCATTTCAACCCGCAGACGATGACCGTCAACCTGAGCGACTCGGTCTACTCGTCGTCGAGCGTCGCCGCCGCGGCCGTGGCGGCCCACGAGTGCGGCCACGCCGTGCAGCACGCCCGCGGTTACGCCCCGCTGGTGCTTCGTTCGCAGCTGGTTCCCGTCGTGCAGTTCGCCTCGTCGGCCGCCACGTGGGTCATCATCCTGGGTCTGGTCATCCTCGCCTCGACGCAGAACGAGGTGCTGTGCTGGATCGGCGTGGGCTGATCGCCATGTCGGCCCTCTTCTCGATCGTCACGCTGCCCGTCGAGTACAACGCCTCGGCCCGCGCCGTGGAGTGGCTCCAGGCAGCCGCACGATGCAGGGCATCCAGCTCGCGCAGGCCAAAGAGGCGCTCTCGTGGGCGGCCCGCACTTACCTCGTAGCGGCCCGTTGAGCGCCATCGCGTCGGTGCTTTACTACGTCTTCCTGATCCTCGGACGACGCGACTGACGCACGATGAACACTCCGAACAAGATTACACCCACCACACCTGGCTGGCGGCCGCAGCGCTCCTCGCAGTGCTCGTGGCCGTAAGTTTCATCCCTCCGCAAAGCGTCGGAGGTCAGCCTCCGCCGTGCCAATATCCTCTCGGACCTCCTGACGTTCGACGATTCGGCCGCAGAGGCCCCCCGTCGGAGAGCCCGGCGCTCTTCGACGAAGAGGAGTTCCATAGCGACATGGCCGCCGTCGCCGAACGCATCGAGGCCGACACCACCCCGCGCGAGGTGCCCATCAGCTATGAATGGCGGTTCGCGCAGGACGCCCCCGCGAACGCGGGTGCCCGATTCGGCGCGGTTCGTCGCGACCCTGACACCGATCGAGGATTACAGCGACAGCAGCCTCATCCGGGCCTTCTGCGACACGCTTCTGACGGCCCGGCGCCCGGTTCGGATCGCCTTTCTGGGGATTCGTTCGTCGAGGGCGACATCCTCACGGCCGACCTGCGCGAACGGCTCCAGTCGGCCTTCGGCGGACGTCCGGGCGGCGGCGCGGGATTCGCCCCGATGGCCTCGCCGCTGACGGCGTTCCGGCGCACGGTCAAAACCCAGTCGAAGGGCTGGACGACCTACAACATCATGCAGCGCAAATCGGCACCGCGCGCCTGCGCGAGATTTCTACGTCTCAGGTTGGGTGAGCCAGCCTGCGGCCGGGCTTCGACCCGCTGGGAGAGCACCGACTACCGCAAACGCCCTCGATTCCTGCACCACGGCGCGCGTCTTTTTCCTTCGCCCCGCGACAGTCGCGTCGAGGTGACGCTCAACGACGCCCAGCGCCGCGTTCGACATCGCGGGCGATGACGCCGTGCGGCAGATCGCCGTTTCGGCCCCCCGTGTCCGCTCGCTCGCCTTCAAGGTGCTCTCCGGCGCGGAGGACTTCGTCGGCTACGGAACGGTTTTCGAAGACCGGGCGTCGTGGTCGACAACTACCCGTGCGCAGCAACAACGGGCAGGCGATGTTCTGACCAACCCGTCGGTCAACGCCCAGATCAACGCCATGCTGGGCTACGATCTGGTGGTGCTCCAGTACGGGCTGAACATCATGCAGCCGGGCGTGAAGAACTACACCAACTACGCCGGCAGATCGAGAAGATGATGGCCTACGCCCGGCAGTGCTTCCCGGGGCTGCGGTAGGTGCTCGTGCTGGGCGTAAGCGACCGCTCGGTGAAGACCGACGCGGGCTTCGAGCCGATGGACGCCATCCCCACATGCTGGAGAGCCGCACGCGGCCCGGAATACGGGGGCGGCATTCTGGCCCACGTGCGACGCGATGCGAGCTCAGGGCGGCATGGAACAGTTCGTCAGAACGGCTGGGCGGGAAGGACTACACCCACATCAACTACGCCGGCGGCGCGCCGTGTGGCGTGGGCGCTGTTCGATGCGCTGAATGCCGAGGCGTCGGGCCTATGCCGAGCGGCGGGCGGCGGAACTCCGCCGTGCGGAGGCTGGCCGAGGTGATGGACTCCCTGCAGGGCCGCCGATCGACCAGGCCCTCCCCCGTCCTCCGGACCCCCTTAACCTGCCGCGCAATGATGACACTCCCGCCACGGACGGATTCTGGGAAAAACTGCAGGCGCTCCTTTGCCTACGACGCCACCTCGCCGCTGATCTTCAGCAGCGGGCTTTTCCTGTTTCTGTTTGCGGGATTTCTGCTCATCTACAGCGCATTCCGGCGGGCCCCGATGGCGCGCATCGTCTACGTGGTGCTCTTTTCGCTCTACTTCTACTACAAGTCGAGCGGCATCTACTTCCTGCTGCTGATCTTCGCCGCGGCAAGCGATTTTCTGATAGCCCGGGGCATCTACCACACCGAACGGCGCCGGACAAAACGGTGGCTCGTGGCGCTGAGCGTCGCGGTGAACCTCGGCATGCTGGGGTATTTCAAGTACACGAACTTCCTCATCGACATCTCCAACCAGCTGTTCGGACAAGGCTTCCTGCAATTCCAGAACATCTTCCTCCCGGTCGGCATCTCGTTCTTCGTTTTCCAGTCGATGAGCTACACCATAGACATTTACCGCGGCCAGTTGAAGCCCCTTGTCCAACTGGCTGGACTATCTCTTTTACCTGTCGTTCTTTCCGCAACTGGTGGCGGGCCCGATCGTGCGGGCACGGGACTTCATCCCGCAGATCCGCCAGAATCCGATCCGCATCACGCGTGAAATGTTCGGCACGGGGGTCTTCCTGATCCTCACGGGCCTCTTCAAAAAGGCGATCATCTCCGGACTACATCTCGCTGAACTTCGTTGACCGCGTCTTCGACGAACCGCTGCTCTACTCCGGGCTTCGAGTGCCTGATGGGCATCTACGGCTACGCCCTGCAAATCTACTGCGACTTCTCGGGCTATTCGGACATGGCCATCGGCATCGCGCTGCTGCTGGGCTTCCGCTTCCCGAAGAACTTCGACGCACCCGTACAAGTCGGCAACGATCACCGAATTCTGGCGGCGGTGGCACATTTCGCTCTCGTCGTGGCTGCGCGACTACCTCTATATCTCGCTGGGCGGCAACCGCAAGGGGCGCCTGCGCACCTACGGGAACCTGCTCGTGACGATGCTTCTGGGCGGACTGTGGCACGGTGCGGCGGTGCGTTTCATCCTCTGGGGCGGACTGCACGGCGCGGCGCTGGCGCTGCACAAGCTCTGGATGGCCGTCGTTCCGGGGCCAAGGCCACTGGGCGCAGATGCACTGGTGGAGCCGTGCGGCGGGCATCCTCGTAACATTCAACCTGGTTTGCCTTCGGCTGGCTGATGTTCCGCGCCGAGTCAATGCAGACCGGTCTCGCTGATGCTGCACCAGATCTTCCGAGAACTTCAACGCCGCGATGATCCCGCAGGTCGTGACGGGCTACGCAGGGGTCTTCGCGCTGATCGCCGCGGGTTACATCCTGCACCTGCTCCCGGGACGCGTGGATGCCCTGGCACAACGGCTGGTGACCCATGCGCCGCTGGTTCTGCAGGTCCTGATGGCCGCGGCGATGATCTGGTGCGTCATGCAGATCAAATCGAGCGACATACAGCCCTTCATCTACTTCCAATTTTAAATAACCGATGCAGAACCTTGACCAGCAACTCTTTCTGGCGCTGAACTTCGACGGCGGACCGACGTGGGACCGCGTGATGCTCACGCTCTCGGGCACGACGATGTGGATTCCGCTCTACGTGCTGATTCTCTGGCTGGTATGGCGGCAGGCGGGCTGGCGGGGAATGGTGTGGTTTCTCATACTGATGGCGGCGGCCGTGGCGCTGGCGGACATGATCGCGGGGATCTTCAAGCACAACGGTCTGTTAGGGGGCTGCTGCCCGACTTCGAACCGCGCTGGCGGCCGATGTTCACCCCCTCGCTCGAAGGGCTGGACATCGCGCCCGACTCGCTGCGCGTGCTGCGGCGCCTCTCCCCCGGGCGTTGGCCGCAGCGGGCTATTCGGGCGACTGGGTGGTGCACGTCCCGGTCGAGGCGGTCAGCGGCCGCTACGGCAGCGTCTCGGCACACGCCGCAACGATCGTCGCGCTGTCGCTCTTTGCGGCGCGGACAATCCGCCGGCGGTGGTTTTCGGGATTGGTCACGCTCTGCGCTCTGGTGATCTGCTACTCGCGCATCTATCTCGGCAAGCACTTCCCGATGGATCTGGTCTGGGGTGCGCTGGTGGGAGCCGTGCTGGGCTGGGCGGCCTGCATCGCCTACCGTCGCCTGACCCAAGGAAAACGGACGGCCGAGTAACCGTTGCCGCTTCTCGGTCGAAACCGGCCGGACAGACCCCAAACGAATACGAAAACAGGGCCGCACGGCAGCGCTCCCTGTCTGTTTGATCGGGCCTTCCGGCCCGGATCAGAATCCCCAGTCGGCGGGGTTGCACTGTTGCTTGACCTCTTCGGGCACTTCGGGGAAGAAAGTGAAGCCGGTTTGCTGCTCGATCCACTCCACGGATTTCATGTAACTTGCATCGAGCGTCGGGGAGGTCGAACCGTTGATCTCGTCGGCATGTTCGAACCAGAAGCCCACGGCTTTCAGTTCGCTGGCCGAACACTTCTGAATAGGTCGACCGGTATTTCCGCTGCGGGTGCGCAGAATCGCCTTTGTAAAATGGGTCGGAACAACGCATACTTTCGAATAGCCCGGCACATAATAGCGGACCTGGCCGCCATCCGTCGTATTCAACCGCTCGCATCCCGGGCTGTCAGGTTGTCGTTCTCGAAATAGGCTCCGGAGACGCAATAGAGCGTATCGGCACAGACATAATAGTCCTGAATCCGAATTTCGGCCGCACCCCATAACTTATCGAAGGCAGCTCCACCCTGCGGCGCAATGTTGCACGAATAGAAGGTCTGCGCATTGGTTCCGTATCCGTACCGCCGCGATAATTCGACATCAACATGTGCCCACGGGTCCACTGCCGATTCAGACTCTCGGTATAGAGCGACAGGGCACGATTTCCGTTGACTTCGGGCAGGGATAGATGATTGCCTGCTCGGCATCGGTCATGTATTCATCCTTTTCCAGACATCCGTACGCCCCGACCCCTCCTCGTAGCAGGCGGCGCTGCGGATGGGCAATCCAGAGCGGGCAGTGACGGTAGGTGTCGTAGCAATAGGTGTAGTTACGCAGGTACTGTTTAGAGGTAACCGTCGTGGTCCAATAGGTATGGATCGAACTTGTTGGAGTCGGCGTCGCTCGGCATAGCCGGCAGTTCGGCCCAGCGGTACTCCCTTGCCGGTCGTGTCGAAGTCCACCTGCTGTCCGCCGCCCCCGGCCGTCAGGACGATGTCGTCGAAATTCAACCCGTAGGCGCGCTCCGTACCCGTCGGCGCAAGGCGAATCCACGAGTTTCGGACAGGCTGCGCGAGCGTGAAGCCCACCGTCGTCCCGGTCCCACGTGTTGTAGGCCGACGCGCCCGTATAGACGAGCGGTTTCCAGACCGCACCGTCGGCGCTCACCGTCAGCGAAACGTCATCCTCCAGGAAGCTCGCAATCCGAAGGACAACGTAAAAATTCGACTGCCCGGCCGGCAGCGTAATGTTCCGAATGACGAAATAATCCTTCGCCGGATCATCGAACATACGCGCATAGACGCCGTTCCCGACGCCCCGGATAACCGCCTCCCGCTCCCGTAATTGTCATTGTTGATACGGACATTGTTCACGGCATAGGTCACCGTCGAGGCTCCGGTTCCGGTCTGGGTCTTCCACGCTTCGCTCTGATTCGCGCCACGTCTTGCGGAAACCGAGTTGCCGAAATCGAGGCTGAAAACCGTCTCGACGGGGTCTTTCCGGATTGCGCACGATCACGCAGGTTGCAGTCCTGGCGCCGGAGCCCGCTCCGGCCGTAACGGTCAGCGTGGTGCGTCCCCGACCGGCGCGTCGGCAATGGATGATCGTCCGCTGCCCGTCCCGCCTGCGGGCGAAAGGCCAGGGCCGGATCGGGGCCGTCACCCTCCACGACGCATTCGACATCACGGTGATCCGACGTTCGATCCGCCGCCGGATCGTAGGTCAGTTCGTCCTGGCGCGACCGAAAGGGTCACCCCGACGGTTCGGCGGCGGGCGTGTCACGGTGACCGGAACGGAGGTCTCCCGCAGGCGGTTTTCACCCCACCTGAACTGGAGGGTTTGTCCCTCGGGCATTTCGCGTCACACAGAAGAGCCGTTGCCCGATCCGGCCGCCGGAGATACGGAAACGCCCGCAACATCCGGTGTCCAATAGACCTGCCAGGCCGTATTGGCCAGGACCTGAATCGTATTCTTCGCAGGGTCCGATTCATCGAAAGTCAACGTCACGGGCTGAACCGCCGCATAGAGCGTCATCCGAGGTGTCGTCGCCGCCACAGGCCGTCAAGAGCAAGAAGGCGGCAGTCGAAAGCCCCAACAAGCGGGAAGGGAAACCCAGCGTGCCGCGAAAGAGAAAGGAGAGTTGTTTCATAACAGGTTTTAGTTAAGAGACACAAACAAATATAATAAAAACCGAATAAACAAAACCGCCCGCGCCCGGTTTTTCCGGGAATTGAATGGCCTGTCGGAAAGTTGCGATTTTGCGCTTTTTCACTACTTTTGCGGGGATATAAAACGATACATCAAAAACACACGATATGGCAATCGAACTCAGCGAACAGGAACAGCTTCGCAGGCAGTCGCTCAAGGCCTTGCGCAATCTGGGCATCGAACCCCTACCCCGCCGCCCGCTACGAGGTGACGGCCACGGCGCGCGAGATCGCCGAAGGTTACAACGACGAGGCGAGAAGAATTTCCAGAACGTCCGCATCGCCGGGCCGCATCATGTCGCGCCGCATCATGGGCAGCGCCTCGTTCTTCGAGTTGCAGGACCATACGGGCCGCATTCAGGTCTACATCCGCCGCGACGACATCTGCCCCGAAGGCGATCCGACGCTCTACAATACGGTCTTCAAGAAACTGCTCGACATCGGCGACTTCATCGGCGTGGAGGGATTTGCCTTCCGCACCAACACCGGCGAACTGTCGGTGCACTGCCGTAAGTTCACCGTGCTGTCGAAGTCGATCCGCCCGCTGCCCGTCGTCAAGGAGAAGGACGGCAAGACGTTCGACGCCTTCACCGACCCGGAGATGCGCTACCGCCAGCGGTATTTGGACCTGATCGTCAATCCGCAGGTCAAGGAGACCTTCGTCCGCCGCGCCAAGATCATCTCGACGATGCGCGAGTTCTTCGACGAACGGGCTACCTGGAGGTAGAGACCCCCATTCTGCAGCCCATCCCCGGGCGGCGCCTCGGCGCGCCCCTTCATCACCCACCACAACTCGCTCGACATCGACCTCTACCTGCGCATCGCCACGGAACTCTACCTCAAGAAGCTGATCGTCGGCGGATTCAACGGTGTCTATGAGTTCGCCAAGGATTTCCGCAACGAGGGAATGGACCGCACCCACAACCCCGAGTTCACCTGCATGGAGATTTACGTGGCCTACAAGGACTACCTCTGGATGATGGACTTCACCGAGGAGATGGTCGAACAGGTGGCACTCGCCGTAAACGGCACGACGGAGCTGACGATCGACGGCAAGCCGATCTCATTCAAGGCCCCGTTCCGCCGTCTGACGATGACCGACGCCATCCGCGAAAAGACCGGCTACGACATCACGGGCCGCTCGAGGAGGAGCTGCGCGAAGCGTGCAAGCAGTTGAACGTCGAGGTACGACGAGACCTTCGGCAAGGGCAAGCTGATCGACGCCATCTTCGGGCAGTACTGCGAGGAGGAGCTGATCCAGCCCACCTTCATCACGGACTACCCGCGAGATGTCGCCGCTGTGCAAGCGCCACCGCGACAACAAGGACCTCACGGAACGGTTCGAACTCTTCGTGGCCGGCAAGGGAGCTCTGCAACGCCTACTCGGAGCTGAACGACCCGATCGACCAGTTGGAGCGCTTCCAGGAGCAGTTGCGCCTCTCGGAGAAGGGCGACGACGAGGCGATGTTCATCGACATGGACTTCGTGCGCGCGCTGGAATACGGCATGCCGACCTGCTCGGGAATGGGCATCGGCATCGACCGGCTGACGATGTTTATGACCGACCAGTCCTCGATCCAGGACGTGCTGTTCTTCCCGCAGATGCGTCCCGAAAAGAAGCCCGTAAACGATCCCGTCGAGGCCTATACCGCCATCGGCGTTCCCGAGGAGTGGGTGCCGGTGATTCAGAAGATGGGCTACCTGACCGTCGATTCGCTGCGCAAACTCGCTCCCGGCAAGTTCTTCAACGACCTCTGCGGATTCAACAAGAAGAACAAGCTGGGGCTGAAGGCCCCTCGATGGAGGAGGTCAAGGCGTGGTGCTCGAGGCAACCCACCAGCCCTACGCCCGAAAACAACCATGAAGAACGGTGTAATACCCGGGAGAAACAGGCCATCGGACTCGTTCCGGGCAGTCTGGCAAATTGCATTGTGCGGGCTGACCCTGGGAGGACTGCTGCCCGGCATCATCTGGAAGGCGGTCGCCATCGTGCCTGCGGTAAACCCTGGTTGCAGGCTTCGCGGAAGATACTGGTCCGCATGTCGCTCCTGCAGCGGCTTGGCTATCAGACGCTGTGCTGCGTCGCGTTCCTGCTCCAGCCCCTTGATCGAAACCGACGAGGCAACGCTTTGCAGGGCGCTTCATGGCGAGACTCGTGGTCAAAGTTTTCCTCTGGGCCTTGATCATTGCAATCATCTAAACATCATTTATAAAAACAAACCGAAAATGAAAAGAAAATCGTTGCCGGCAACTGGAAGATGAATACGCTTCCCGCCGAAGGAGTCGAACTGGCAAAAGGGGTCGTCGCAGGTCGCGGCGAAGTATGCTCGTGCGTGAACTTCATCGTCTGCCCGCCGTTCACCCATCTGGCGATGGTTGCCGAGGCCCTGAAGGGTTCGGACATCGAGCTCGGAGCCCAGGACTGCGCCACCGAAGCCAAAGGCGCCTACACGGGTGAGATCGCTGCCTCGATGATCGCGGCGCTGGGATGCAAATACGTGATCCTCGGCCACTCGGAGCGCCGCCAGTACTACGGCGAGACCTCCGCGACGCTCAACAAGAAGATGGCGCAGGCCTATGCAAACGGGCTGATCGCCGATCTACTGCGTCGGTGAGAACCTCGACGAGCGCGAGGCCGGCAAGCACTTCGACGTGGTGAAGGCCCAGATCGAGGAGGTCGTTTACAACCTCACCGCGGAGCAGTACAAGGATCTCGTGATCGCCTACGAACCCGTTTGGGCCATCGGCACGGGCAAGACCGCGACGGCCGACCAGGCGCAGGAGATCCACGCCTACATCCGCAAGGTGCTCGCCGAGAAGTTCGGTGCCGCAGCTGCCGAGTGCCCGATCCTCTACGGCGGTTCGTGCAAGCCGTCGAACGCTGCCGAGATCTTCGCCAAGGGAGGACGTGGACGGAGGCCTGATCGGCGGCGCAGCCCTCAAGGCAGGGGACTTCCTCGCCATCGGCAAGGGATTTCAGAAATAGTCGGTAACACGACACCCGGGAGGAAGGCAATGCCGCCCCGCGGGTCGAACAACGGCAGACGGGTCCGAAAATTCGGACCCGTTTTTTCATGCCGCTGCGCCCCGGTCCGGCTCTCCGGGGTTTCCGCCCGGATTTTCAGCCGACAGGCTCAAAATCGAGTCCCAAACACCGGGGCCACGAACAAAAAAGATCTTTTTCGTATATTTGTCAAACAGTAACCCCGAAAAACCATGAGCAAACTGATCATCCACGATTTCGACGATTTCGCCCGCTACACGGGTCAGGAACTGGGTGTCTCCGACTACCTGCAGATCACCCAGGAGCAGATCAACCTCTTTGCCGACGCCACGCTCGACCACCAGTGGATCCACGTGAATCCCGAGCGCGCCCGGACCGAGAGAGAGCCCCTACAAGACGACCATCGCCCACGGCTATCTGCGACCCTCTCGCTGCTGCCCTACCTCTGGGGGCAGGTCGTAGAGGTCGAGAACGTGAAGATGCTGGTCAACTACGGCATCAGAGCTGCGCTTCCAACCAGGCGGTTACGGTCGGCAGCGAAGTGCGACTGCGGGCCACGCTAAGCCTTTCGCTGACCAACCTGCGCGGCATTGCCAAGGCCGAGATCCAAAGGTCTCCCTGGCCAGATCCGCGACTGCCCCAAGACGGCCATGGATGCCACGGTGGTCTTCCTCTACCACTTCAAGCCATAGCGCACCGGAAACGCCTTCGGCTACGGACAAAAAGCCGGGCCCACAAGGAGGTGGGCCCGGCTTTTTCATTCCCGTTCGGCATCGGGCGCAGTCGCACGCGATCGGTCGTCGATGTCGATCACCCGGAAAATCCTTGTCGAACTCGATCTCGATGCCGTTCGACAACTCGATCTCCCACGTATAGGAGTTGCGTTCGATCTTCTTGATGATCTGGTTCGAGAAGTTGCTCTTGGCCATTCTAGTCGCTGATCTGCACCGGGACGATCGAGGCCGGCACGGCGGCATACTTCTCCACGGGGACCACTCGCCGTTCGAGCGGAAATCGACCTCGGTACGATCCGTATAGATCACCTCATACTCGAGCCGACCAGTTTGGGGTCCTCCACGGCATAGGCCAGCGTGAGGTCGGCAAAGTGGGTTTTTCAGAAAAAGGTCTGAGCCGCAACGGGCAGTTTGTCGAGCGTAATCGGACGTTCGTTGTTATCGGCCAGCGAAGCGGTAATTCCGGCAAAGAGGAGAGCAGCGGTCAACAGGATCTTTTTTCATCATCGTCAATTTTTAATTGTTGAATAGTTTCGGTTTATTTTTACGATACAAAGATCGGGCGGAATTCTGAACGGAATCTAAAATTGCCCCTTCCCGCGCATTTTTTCGTGAAAAGATTTCGAGATTCCGTCTTCTGGAGTCTGGTCCCCGGCTTCCGCCCTTTCGGCGCATCGTCACGGCTCCGACCGAGAAGTTCGCCAGCAAAAAAGAGTTTTCCATCGCAATATGCCGGAAGGATAGGTAAGGAGGAAGCATCAAGCGTCGACAAGGAACCGGGCTGGGGAGACGAAAAAAATCCCCGAAAGGAGAACTGCCGCAGCGAGTTCCATCCTTCCGGGGATTTTGTTCCGCAATCGGGAGAGCATTCGGTCCGGGGAGTCTCCACCCCTTCATCCTCTCGCTACCCCCCTCCCTTGCGGGAATTACATTTTTCGGTTCCTCCGGGAAAGAGTCCGGTCCGAGGTTTTCCACCCCGTTCCATCCCCCCCCGGGAATTATTACATTTTTTTGCCCACATTGGTCTTCTTCGCAACCTTCGGAGCCGCAGCCTTGGCGGCCGTCGTCTTCGGAGCCTTCGGAGCGGCGGCGTTCTTGGCCGGAGCCTTCTTCGTCTCGCCCTCTACGACGGTAGCCTCCTCGACGGCGTCCGTCTTCTTGGCAGCCGACTTGCGCGAGCGGCGCGTCTTGGGCTTCGCCTCACCGGTGGCAGCCGGCGTGATGCCCAGCGTGTAAGGCCTCGTTGAAGTCAACGAACTCGATGATGCACATCTCGGCGGCATCACCCTGACGGAAGCCCGTCTTCAGAATGCGGGTGTAACCTCCCGGACGCTCCGAAATCTTCGGCGCGATCGTACGGAACAGCTCCGTAACGGCCTCTTTCTGTTTCAGGTACGAGAATACGATACGGCGCGAGTGCGTCGTGTCCTCCTTCGACTTGGTGACCAGAGGCTCCACGAACTGCCGAACGGCCTTTGCCTTCGCAACGGTGGTCTCGATGCGCTTGTGCAGAATCAGCGACGAGGCCATGTTCGAAAGCATCGACTTGCGGTGTCCCGCCTGACGGCCGAGGTGGTTGAAATTTTTATTGTGTCTCATAAATTAGTCTTTGTCAAGTTTGTAGATTGATACGTCCATTCCGAACTTCAGGTTCAGGGAGGCCAGCAACTCGTCGAGCTCCGTGAGCGACTTCTTGCCGAAGTTGCGGAACCTCAGCAGGTCGTTGCGGTTGAGCTTCACCAGATCGCCCACGGTGTCGAGTCGGCAGCCTTCAGGCAGTTCAGAGCGCGGACGCTCAGGTCCTGATCCGACAGGCGGTCTTCAGCAGTTGGCGCATGTGGAGCATCCTCGTCAACTCTTCGGCACCATTGGTGTCCTCCATGTTTACGGTGATCTTCTCGTCGGAGAAAGAG
>VOFC01007237.1_pt1 | contig 14777 bp, 19 predicted proteins | sample 5384161 | NCBI WGS metagenome assembly VOFC01 (sample SAMN12384722, study PRJNA508395) | human gut metagenome | isolation source: healthy gut B | host: Homo sapiens | reverse complement strand
CAGTGGCAGCGATGGCATTTGGAAAAGCAGCAGGGATCACAGGATATAATGTATCGGATATCGAAGCATTGAACTTTTCATGTCGGACAAAATACAAAGATAAAGATCGGAGAATTGCTTTTGCCGGAATCATCATTTCAGCATTAGAGCCGTCATGGACGTTGGTATGTCATTGCATCTACGATTCAGGAAATTTATGAAACAGACAAAAAACACTGTCCATGAAACGACTTTTTGTATCAGGAATCAATGTTGGAAGAGATATGATGGGAACGATGACGAATACTAACTGATCTTTTTGCTTATGTGGGCGGTGAATGACAACTATTAGTGATCAATTACGCATATGATCTAAGCTACAGACAGTTAGCGAACTCTTATGTGATCGGAATTGAGATCATGCAAGGATTATCTGAAGTCTCGGTGTTGTACATTAACAAATCACATTGACACAGTGCGCAAAAAAATTCATTTTATCGTAAAAACATGGATTTTATAAAAAAACAAAAATCAAGGAGAAAAAAATTCATGTATCCGTAAAATGACAACAAGATGACAACAAGATGAATAATTGCACATTTTATTACTTTAGCTTTCAGGGTTATTATTTTTATCCTGACTATTTTGTTGCAATGAATCATCGCCAAAACTTATGTCACTTTAAACCGACAGAGTAAAACATTTAAGGCATGCATTCTGCAACAGAGTGCATGCCTTTTCTTTTTAAAGGTACTCAAAGAAACAAAGGCCGCACCAGAGAAGCAAGATAGAAACGACTTGCCAGGAAAGGACGAACATCATGATTATTATTTTAAAGAAACAGGCAGAAGAAGCAAAGATCAACGCATTAAAGAAAGAGATGGAAGAGCAGGGACTGGGAATCCACGAATCCGAAGGTGTTAACACAAGAATCCTTGGATTAGTGGGAGATACATCTGTTGTAGATATGCGTCATATCATGGCAAACAGCATCGTTGAAAATGTACAGCGTATTCAGGAGCCATACAAGAAAGCCAACAGAAAATTCCATCCAAACGATACAGTTGTTGATGTAAACGGAGTAAAGATCGGTGGTGGAAACTTTCAGGTGATCGCAGGACCATGTTCTATTGAGACAAAAGAACAGATCACAGAAGTCGCAAATGATGTGAAGAATTCTGGTGCAGGATTATTAAGAGGAGGAGCTTTCAAACCAAGAACTTCCCCATACTCTTTCCAGGGACTTCATGGAGAAGGATTAGAATTATTATTAGAAGCTAAGAAAGCAACAGGACTTCCAGTTGTTACAGAGATCATGGATGCAAGTCATCTTCCATTATTCGAAGATGTGGATCTGATTCAGGTTGGAGCAAGAAATATGCAGAACTTCGAATTATTAAAAAAGAATTAGGAAAGATCAACAAACCAATCTTTTGAAAGCGAGGACTTGCAGCAACGATTGAAGAATGGTTAATGAGTGCAGAATACATTATGGCAGGTGGAAATGAAAATGTAATCCTTTGTGAGAGAGGAATCTGAACATACGAAACAGCCATGAGAAATACATTAGATCTTTTCTGCAATTCCTATGATCAAGAAGAAATCCCATCTTCCAGTCATGGTAGATCCATCTCATGCAACAGGAATCAGAGATATGGTAGAGCCAATGGCATTAGCAGCGATCGCAGCTGGGGCCGATGGATTAATGGTAGAAGTTCATAATGATCCAGCCAAAGCATTATGTGATGGACCACAGTCACTGACACCAGAACAGTTTGATACATTGATGAAGAAGGTAAATAAGACAAGAGAATTCTTTCAGGCATTATAACTAGAAAAAATCTTGCTGAGAATTGTAAATTGGGATATACTATAACTAAAGAAAGAAAAAAGACAACCCGGGAATCCATTGATTTCCGGGTGTTTGTCAGTTTTATAGATTCTAGGGAAAAAGGAGATATCTTATGAAAGTAATCGTCGGACTGGGGAATCCGGGAAAGAAATATGACAACACAAGACACAATATTGGATTTGAAGCCCTTGATTATATTGCAGACAAAGAAGGCATAAGTATAAATACAGGGAAACACAAAGCATTGATCGGAACTGGTTATATGGGAGGAGAAAAAGTCCTTCTTGTGAAACCACAGACATTTATGAACTTAAGCGGGGAAAGTCTTCGTCCAATCATGGATTTTTATAAATTAGAGCCAGAAGATTTTATCATTATTCATGATGATATCGACCTTGATGTTGGAAGACTGCGTATCCGAAGAAAGGGAAGTGCAGGGGGACATAATGGACTGAAAAAGTATCATCAGTCATTTAGGAAGTATGGATTTCCCAAGGGTGAAGATCGGTGTTGGAGAGAAACCAAAAGGATATGATCTGGCAGATTATGTATTAGGACATTTTACAAAAGAAGAACAGGCAATCTTTTGCGGAACGTTTTGATGAAGTGTACGATGCCGTACAGTTGATCGTTATGGGCGACATCACAGAAGCGATGAACCGCCACAATAAGAAAAAGTAGGGATAGAAAGTGTTAGAACATATATTAAAAGACGATCCGGTATACAGACAATTAAAGGATGAGGTCGAAGATTACTGTGGCCCGGTTCTTGTATCAGGATGCACCGATACAGCCAAATGGCATCTGACCAGTCTGATCGGAAATCATAAGAAAAAGAACAATTTAAGATCATCATCGTACCAGACGAGAACAAAAGCAAGACAATGGGTCGAGGCAAGTCATTTCTTTGGAGAAAAGGTTCAGTATATTCCAGCAAAAGATCCATTATTCTATACAGCTGATGTTCATGGAAATGCAATCGCAAGAGACCGTATGCTGGCGATCAAGCAGATCGTGGATGACAAATGTGGAACCTTTGTGATGACGATCGATGCTGTGATGGATCAGGTTGTTCCATTAAGCGATATCAAGAATCATAAGATGACGTTTAAAATGGGAGAGACACTGGAAGAGGCAACGATTGCAGAAGAATTTGTTGCCAGAGGCTACGAAAAAAAGCACCATTTGTTGAGGCTCCAGGCGAGTTTGCTGTGCGAGGAGGAATCATTGATATTTTCCCATACACGCAGGAAAGCCCATATCGTATCGAACTATGGGGAGATGAAATTGATTCGATCCGAAGTTTTGATAAAGAAAGCCAAAGATCCATCGAAGAAGTCGATACTCTGACCATTTATCCGGCATCAGAGATCATTTTAAACCAGCCAAGGATTGAACATGGTCTTCGAAATATGGAAGAAGATTATGAGAAGTTATCACAGAAGTTTAAAAAGAAAAAAAATATGATCAGGAAGCCCGCCTAAGAAAAGAAATGGACCGTGTTCGTGAGGAATTAAGGGAACTTCATATGTTGATCGGAGTAGAAGGTTACCTCCCATATTTTTATGAAAATACAGAATGCATCTTAGATTATTTTCCCAGAAGAAAGCATGATCTATATGGATGAACCAAAACATATCAGAGAACGTGCAGATGCATTTTATCTGGAATTCTCAGAGAGTATGAAAAGCCGTCTGGAAGGTGGGTATCTTTTGCCTAAACAGGCAAATACGGTGACAGATTATGAGAGTATTTTTTATATCAGATCGAGAAACATAAGATGCTATGTTATTCGATCTTATCTGCTGAGATCAATGATTTTAGAGTTGCTAGAACCTTATTTATGGATACAAAATCCATTCAGTCTTATAACAACAGTTTTGAGCAGTTAGTCAAAGATCTTACCAAATATCAGAGTAAAGGACTACAGGATCGTTGTTGCTTCTCCATCTGTTACAAGAGCGAAACGTCTAAGCAGTGATCTGAGAGAAAATGGTTTGGTTGTGACATATGATAAAGGACTTGAAATATGGAGTGGAAGCAGGGCAGATTGTTGTCACAGCAGGAAAGCTTCTGACAGGAATTGAATATCCGGCAGCCAAATGGGTATTGATCTCAGAAGGAGACATTTTCAAAGGAAGAGAAGAAAAAAAGCGCCGAAAAAAAGAAAAAAAAAACAAGGAGAAAAAAATCCGAAGTTTTGCAGATATCAATATCGGTGATTACGTTGTTCATGAAAAACATGGAGTCGGTATTTACCGCGGAATCGAAAAGATCACAACAGATGGGGTTGAAAAGACTTACATCAGTATTGAATATCAGGGCGGTGATAATTTATTTATTCTTGCATCAGCCTTAGATCAGATCGCAAAATATGCAAGCGCGAATGCCAGAAAGCCAAAGCTTCATAAATTAGGCGGTAATGAATGGAAGAAGACAAAGACACGTGTCAAAGGACAGGTTAAAGATATTGCGGAAGAACTTGTACAACTATATGCTATAAGACAGGCAAAAGAAGGATATGTCTATGATAAGGACTCTGTATGGCAGAAAGAATTTGAAGAATTGTTTCCATACGATGAAACGCAGGATCAGTTAAATGCGATCGATGATACGAAAAGGGATATGGAAAGCAAGAAGATTATGGACCGACTGATCTGTGGAGATGTTGGCTTATGGCAAAGACAGAAGTAGCGATCCGTGCAGCATTTAAGGCAGTAGACAATGGAAAACAGGTGGCGTATCTCGTACCAACCACGATCCTTGCACAGCAGCATTACAATACATTTGCACAGAGATTTCATGATTATCCGATCACCGTACGCATGATGTCTAGATTTTGTACAGCAAAAGAGCAGAAAGAGACGATCGAAGGACTTAAAAATGGAACGGTAGATGTTGTGATCGGAACGCATCGCTTATTGTCCAAAAGACATGCAGTATAAGAATCTTGGGACTGCTCGTAATTGATGAAGAACAGCGTTTTGGAGTGACACATAAAGAAAAGATCAAGACAATGAAAAAAGATGTCGATGTCTTATCATTATCTGCCACACCGATTCCGAGAACCCTGCATATGAGTCTCATTGGAATCCGTGACATGAGTGTATTAGAAGAACCACCGCATGATCGAAGAGCGATCCAGACATATGTTATGGAATATAATGAAGAACTGGTCAAAGAAGCGGTCTACCGCGAAATGACACGTGGCGGGGCAGGTATATTATGTGTATAACCGCGTCAATAATATCGCAGAAGTGACAGCCGAATTACAGAGATTGCTTCCAGATGCGAAAGTTGCATTTGCACATGGACAGATGAAAGAACGCGAACTGGAAGAGATCATGATGGGATTTATGAACCATGAGATCGATGTATTGGTATCTACAACGATCATCGAGACAGGACTAGATATTCCGAATGTAAATACAATGATCATTCACGATGCCAACCAGCTTGGGTTGTCCCAGTTGTATCAGTTAAGAGGACGTGTCGGAAGATCGAATCGAAATGCATTTGCATTTTTGATGTACAAAAAAAACACACTGTTAAAAAGAAACCGCAGAAAAAACGATTACAGGCGATCCGGGAATTTACAGATCTGGGATCCGGTTATAAGATCGCAATGCGAGATCTGGAGATCCGCGGAGCAGGGAAATCTTTGGGACAGGCACAATCCGGTCATATGGAAGCAGTTGGATACGATCTGTATTGCAAGATGCTGAATGAAGCAGTCTTGAGATTAAAAGGCGAATTAAAAGACGAGGATGAATTTGACACAACACTCGATCTCGACATCAATGCATTTATTCCATCAACGTATGTATATAATGAATATCAAAAACTGGAATTATACAAACGTATTTCATCCATTGAATCAAAAGATGAAATGGAAGATATGACAGATGAGTTGATCGACCGCTTTGGGGAAATGCCGAAAGCAGTCTACAATCTGTTATATGTTGCATATTTGAAATCATTAGCACATCATGCTTATATGACAGATGTGAAACAAAAAGGAGAAAAAAAGTCTCATTTGAAATGAAACCAGATGCAGCCGTGGATGTAGAAAAAATCCCAGCGATATTAGAAGAATACAAACGTGAATTATCCTTCCAGGCAGGCAAGAATCCGACATTTGTACTAGATCTGTCAAAGACAAAGAAAGTGAAGCAGTTAGAAAAGATTGAACATTGTGTGAACTCGCTCAATTCATTGATAATCCGATAAGTTTGTGCTATAATATCGCCAGACATTAGCCTAATATAATCATAATATGAAGGAGAAAATGAAATGAAGAAATTAGCAAAGAAGTTGCTATGTTTAACTGCAGTTCTTGCGTTAACTCTTTCTTTATTTACAGGATGTAAAAAGCAAGAATGAGAAGACATTATTTGAATATGCAGGACAAGAAGTAACATTCCAGGAAGCACATGTATATGCAAGAATCATGCAGTATCAGGCAGAAGCTCAGTACGGAGCATACTTCGGAGACAGCATGTGGTCTATGCAGGTCGGAACAGACAGCAAAGGAAAGAAGATCACAATGCAGCAGTCTGTCAAAGACAGCGTTATCAACCAGTTAAAACAGATCAAAGTTTTAGCAGCACACGCAGACGACTACAACGTGAAGTTAACAAAATCTGAGAAGAAGCAGATCAAAGAAAAGCGTAACTGCCTTCGCAAAAGACTCAACAGGTAAGAAAGTCATGAAGAAGACAGAAGCAGATAAAGATATGATCCAGAAACTGTACGAAGAAAGCACGGTCGCAAGTAAAGTTATGCAGGCGATCATCAAGAAAGCAAACGTTACAGTAACAGATGACGAAGCCAAAACTGTCAAAGTCTACAAACTTGTTTTCACAACAAAGACAACAGACAGCAAGACAGGAAAAAGAAAAAGACATGACAGCCGCTGAGAAGAAAGATCAGCTAAAGAAAGCAAAATCCGCATTAAAGATGATCAAGAAAGGTCAGAGTATCAGCTCTGTAGCTAAGAAGTTCAGCGTAAACTCTGACAATGAAGAATCCTATACAAAAGGAAAAGCTGCATTAGGAACAAAATTCGAAACAGCAGCAGCAAAACTTAAGAAGAACCAGGTAAGCGGAGTCGTAGAATTAGACGATGCATACGTGATCATCAAGATGTTAAATCCAAACGACACAACAGCAGCTGCATCAAACAAATCCACACTGCTTCAGGAAAAACAGCAGGCAGCATACGAGAAAGTCTACAAGAAGTGGACAAAAGATGCTGACAAGAAGTGGGATGACAAGAAGTCTGTAGATCAGGATCTAGGAAGTCCTGTAGGTTCTACGTTACCGCTTTCTACATCAAGAACAGTATCTTTGCTGTAATCACGGATCTTAAGAACTTTATAACCAGCGATATCTTTTAATGGGTTCTCACGTAAATTAGCAAGCATAGCTTTCATCTTATCCATACCTTCTAATCCTGGGAAGTCCATTGCTGTGATGCTGTCTACGCAGTATCCGTATTTCTCATACATGTCGATCATAACATCCCATAATGTCTTACCTTTTGTTGCATAGTAAGCAGCAGCTTCACAAAGAGCAACTGTAGCAGAAACAGCATCTTTATCTCTTGCATATGTACCGATCAGGCATCCGTAGCTTTCTTCTAATCCAAACAGGTATGTTCCTTTATCCACTCTGCTCAAATCCAAGGATTTCTTTACCAATCCATTTGAATCCTGTTAATACTTCGATCAGTTTCACATTGTAAGCCTTCGCGATCTCATCGACAAGGTTTGTTGTAACGATAGATTTAACAACAGCACCATCTGCTGGAAGAGATCCAGCTTTTTCCTTCTTCTGGCTTAATACATATTCGCATAATAAAGAACCAGACATATTACCTGTTAATGGAAGGTATTCTCCACTCTGCGCGTCTTTTACATATACACCTAAACGGTCAGCATCAGGGTCAGTTGCAAGAACAAGGTCAGCGGCTTTTCTTCTTTGGCAAGAGCAAGACCTAATGCAAATGCTTCTTTTGCTTCTGGGTTTGGATAGCTGACTGTTGGAAAGTCACCATCTGGCAGTTCTTGTTCAGGAACAACATATACATTCTTAAATCCAAGGTCATCAAGTACACGGCGCACTGGAAGGTTACCTGTTCCATGGAGAGGAGTATAAACGATCTTTAATTTTGAAGCCATCGCATCAATAGAATCATGATTGATGACCTGTTTTTCAACTTCTGCGATGTAAGCATCATCAACTTCTTTTCCGATCACTTCATATAAACCTGCAGTTACGGCATCTTCTTTAGACATTGTCTTGCAAGTTGAAATGTCAGTGATCGCATTAACTTTCGCTGTAACACCTGAAGCATGAGGATCTGTAAACTGAGCACCATCTTCCCAGTATACTTTGTATCCATTGTACTGAGGTGGGTTATGGCTGGCTGTTACGTTGATACCAGCGATACAGTCTAAATGTCTTACGGCAAATGATAATTCTGGTGTTGGACGTAAGGATTCGAAGATAAATGCTTTGATTCCGTTAGCAGCAAGAGTGCGGGCTGCTTCGTCAGCGAATTCAGGAGACATATGTCTTGAATCAAATGCAATAGCAACACGTTTCTTATCTGTTCCCTGTTCTAAGATATAATCAGCTAATCCCTGAGTAGCCTTTCTTACAACATAAATATTCATACGGTTGATACCAGCACCGATAATTCCACGAAGTCCAGCAGTACCAAATGCAAGATCTGCGTAAAAACGTTCTTTGATTTCATTTTCATCGTTCTCGATGGCTGTTAATTCTTTTTTTTGTATCTTCATCAAAATAAGGATTAGAAAGCCATTCCTGATAAGTTTCTTTGTAGTTCATAAATTACTCCTCCTTTAAGTTATAAAAAATGCCTTTTGTTTAATTATACCTTAAAACTCATGAAAAAACATTATAAATTTGTACATATTTTTCGAGGAAAATCGAGCGAGCTTCTTTATTGTGAATAAACTCCTCTAATTTCTCGATATATCGTGGAGAAATCAATGTTTTTGTGTGCCATATACTGATTCGAGATCTTCCAGAATTTTTCCGGAAATAAAAACAATCCATACAGGCATAAAAGATCATCTTTTGACAAAGGCATAAAGCGGTCATAGTTTGATAAAAAGGTTTCACAAAAGGCAAAATTATAATTATTTTTCTCAAGTGTCTTCTTTAGGAAATAATAAACATCCAGAATCGGATATCCATGGTAAAAATGTTCAAAATGGATCGTAGCAGGGGCAGAGGATGTCATGATGATATTATGGTGGTTATAAGCCCCATGACACCATCCACGGCGAGAAGGTATGGTTTCATTTAAGATTTGGATGGAACGCTCCATCTGTTCCCAGAAGGCTTTCGTCTGTTCCAAAAATAAATATTCAAAAACCCCTTTCTTTTTTTGCGTTTGCGTATGTAACGTGCAATGCTTTTAATTCCAAATATTTTTGCTCATAATATGTGGAAATGGATGTATATTTTCTAAGATTTTCAGATGAAAAAGAAATAGCAAGACAATGATTATGAAAGCTTGCGAGATTTTCTGCAGAAGATCTGATATCTTTTAAAAGCATGAATATCACATTCCGTACCCAAATAAGTTTTTCTAAGCGCAAATGTTTCGTAATACCGGTCAAAAGTAAGAAAATATCCGTCTTTGTTTAAAATGTACTGGTCGGTTTTATAAAAATGATGGTCATGCATCGCCAAAGTCCATTCAGAAACAGCACCAAGACGTTCTTCTGATAGAGAAGTCTGGGATAAAGCATAGACATCATTTTTGCCCAAAACACAAAACACAGCCTCGGCCCCCGTCGGGTATGAGAGACAGAAATATCATATTGATCCAGTAGTGCCTGATATTTTTCGTTCAACATAGATCCTCCTTTATGTTCTACCTCTAATGATATGAAAATAAGACTATGAATATGATAGAAACTTGCCATGAAAGTATAAATAGGATATACTGAACTTATCTCAGAAAGGAGTATATGAACTATGAGAAAAAAGATTTTTATTAATTTCAACAATCATCGTGCTAAGCGCATTTACATTTGCAGCCTGCGGAAAGAAGAGCCCAAGCAGCCCTGAATCAACAAACAGCGAGACGACAACAGCAGAACCTACAACAGAAGAAAACACAGAAAAAGATACGACAGAAGAAGAAAAACCAGTTGCAACAGCAACATCAGAAGAAAGCACAAAAGAACAGACAAAGACAACAACAGCAACAAAGAAAGATGAACAGGCCAAACCAAAGAGTGCAACAGGTACTTATAATGGATTTGCAGACACAAGTTCTGTAGAGATTGAGATGTCTGACGGAAGTTACCAGACATTTATGGTGAATGATGAAGACCTTGTGAATAAATTAAATGATATGGACGAAGGAACTAAGATCACATTTACATATGGAGCTGTGGAAGGACAGGCGAATATGGAGATTCTTTCTATTGAATAATTTAGTTTTTTATCTATCTGAATAAAGAAATAACAGACTCAACATAAATAAAAAGCCGAGGATAAAGGGATATTTATGTTGGGCCTGTTTTTTAATAGGAGAGCGAGAATTCCCTAAATATCCACAAATTCCTAATGAAATAAAAACATAATAAGAAAATAACATATTTGATAAATAACAATAAAAATGGTGTTATCTTTAAAAAGTAGATGAAAAAAAATTATCTTCTTATTAAGCAGATACAAAGGTGTGAGAATATCAATCAATTAATGTGGATGTTATTAATAAGTGTAACTATTGCGGTCGGGATTTTTTTGTATATATGATGTTTTATACCTATAAAAATGCAGAAGAATCACAATTCGAAATAACTAAAATTAAATATGGATCAATTCCAGAAATTATTTTTTTAATATCATTAATTCCCCAACTGGTGGCTGTTTTCAGTAAATCAAAACAATACCTTTATTATGATAACAATTGTTAAGTTATGGATGATTTGGACATTTTGGATATTACCAATAATTATTATAAGTCGTTTTTTGATAAATCCTGTAGATCATTATGGATTTGAGGGCCGTATTCAAAAAAAAGTATTTCGACTATATGTGTATTAATAGCTAATATATGTTTGGGAGCATTTTCAGAAATAAACATGAATAGAAATACTATAGTTATTGGCTTAGCATTAATGATAATAATTTTTTTTTTTCGCATTGTTATTTAAAAAATAAAGTGTCCAAGATAGTAAGAGTTAGTTTTGAGATAATGGTTAGTATGTATGGTTTCTTTTTTCTTATTTTTGATTTCTTATTTGAAGAGTTTTTGATTTATTATTGGGAGTACTTAGAACGTACACTTAAGATATTATAAAAAAAAGTTCAATGGCACAGGTTTTCTTTTTTAGTTAATGTCTAGCTAACCGTTGAACAATAACAATGAAAGAAGTATGTTATGTTGTTAATGGAGTAAGTCTTGACATAAAAAAATGAAATGATATTCTAATAATAGAAAAAAGGTGCTACCGATATGACGGTCACCTGATATTTAATGAATCAAAAATGATCGCTTAAATTGACAGGTTTAGGGCGATCATTTTTCTGTCTTGGCCCCTTTTCCAGAAGTAGTTCTTGCTGCAGTTCTCTTTTTTGTATTTGTAATATGATGTTTTACAGATTCGTGCCAACGTCCATGTTTCTTTGTCTGTCAACGTTCCGCCAACCTTAAGGTCCCTGGGACCTTAAGAAATCACAAGCTCCTGCAGGTAAAAAAATATGCGTTGTTAAAAGAAAATATGTTATGATGAAAGAAAAACAGAAAGGATATTAATATGACAAAGATTAAATTAACAGATAACCTTTCATTATCTCAGATCATCCGAGGTTTTGGAGACTGGATACTTGGGAATTATCAACAGACGAACTTATTGATAACATGAAATCAAGCATAGACTTAGGTGTAACATCTTTTGATACAGCAGAGATTTATGCAGATACTTTATGTGAATCTCAGATAGGGGAAGCATTTGCCAAAGACCCGGCATTAAGGGGAAAAGTAGAGCTGATTTCAAAAACAGGAATTTACAAACAAGAAATTAATGGAGAATCATTTGGGTATTATAATACAACTTATGATAGAATCGTACGATCCTGTAAAGAAAGTCTTCAGAGATTACATACAGATTATCTTGACCTATATTTAATTCACAGAGAAGACCCTCTTTTAGATCCATGGGAGGCAGGCAGAGCAATGCTGGATCTGAAGAAAGAAGGGCTGATCAAAGAAATCGGAGTGTCAAATTTTGATCCATTTAAATTTGATGCAATGAATAAAGCGGTTGACGGAGCACTTGTAACGAATCAGATTGAATGGAACCCAGTATGTTTTGAACATTTCAATTCTGGAATGATGGATTATTTGACAGTTAATAAAATTCATCCAATGATATGGTCACCACTTGCAGGAGGAAGATTATTTCAAGAAGATGATCTACAATGTAAGAAAGCAATGGATAAGATCAAAGAAATCGCTGAGAGACATAACTGTGAACCAGATACGATCGTGTATGCATGGATCATGTATCATCCAGTACAGGCAATGCCGATCGTTGGAAGCAGAAAAGGTTGAGAGGATTGAATCTGCAGTGAAAGCAATGGATGTTAAATTAGAGCATTATGAATGGTACGAGATTTATGCAGCAAGCGGACAGCAGCAGATAAGATAATGAATAAAATGAATGAAAATAGAAAAATCGTGTTAGATACTTTAAATGAGCAGAACATCGAATATGAAATGTTTGAACACCAAGCGGTATACACAGTCGATGAAATCGAGGACTCTGACCTGTGGAATCATGAGAATGGAATAGGGGCTAAGAATTTATTTTTACGAGATGGCAGCGGAAAGCATCATTTTCTTGTGATTATTCGGGAAGACAAGCAGGCAGACCTTAAGAAAGTAAGAGACGAGATTGGAAGTTCCAGACTAAGTTTTGCCTCAGCCGAGCGTCTAATGAAATATTTAAATATTGAACCGGATCTGTTTCGCCGTTAGGCGTTTTGAACGATCAGGAATGTGTGATTCCGGTATTCTTTGACGAAGATCTGAAAGAATATGAATACATTGCAGTCCATCCAAATGATAATACAGCAACGATTTGGATGAAACTTGCTGATCTTGTGAATGTCATAAAGTTGCATGGAAATCAAGTAAAATTTATCAATGTGGAATAAAATTCATGAATAAGAAAAAGAACACAAGATTCTTTGATTTTTGAGAATTGAGGACTATAATGTAGCCAATATAAAGAGTCAAAAAAGAATAAAGAGAAAGAAGGCAACGAACAAGATGAGTTATTATAGTGTGAATTTACCAAGTTATACGATCGGAGAGGGATGTTGTAAAGAGATTCCGCATACAACAAGATTTTATGGAAAAACAGCTGTTGTGATCGGTGGAAAGATCGCGATGTCTAAAAGCAAAAGATAAGATCTTAGAAGGAATCAAAGATTCCGATGTAGAAATCCTTGATTTTATTTGGTACGGTGGTGATTCCACCTATGAAAATGGTAACGCATTGATCGACATGGACGTTGTCAAGAAAGCAGACATGATCTTCGCAGTCGGTGGAGGACGTGCCTGTGATACATGTAAATATGTGGCAAATGAAATGGATAAACCATTATTCTGCTTCCCAACCGTAGCATCAAACTGTGCATCTGTCACAGCAATCTCTGTAATTTATAACCCAGATGGATCATTCAGAGAATATTACTATCCAAAGAATGCAAACCATACATTCATCGAATCATCCATCATCGCTGATTCACCAGAAGAATTATTATGGGCAGGAATCGGAGATGCATTAAGCAAAGAATGTGAAGCAGTATTTGCATCCAAAGAAGACGAATTATCCCATACACCAATGATGGGAGTACAGCTAAGTAAGATCTGTACTACACCACTTGTTGAATATGGAAAGAAAGCATTGACGACTTAAGAGCGAATAAAGTATCTTATGAATTAGAACAGGTAGCGTTAGACATCATCATCAGTACAGGATTAGTATCTAACATGGTAAGTGCAGCACCAAAATATTACTATAACTCAAGCCTTGCACACTGTGTATATTACGGATCAACCGTTACAAAAGGCGGAGAAAAACATTTACATGGAGAAATCGTATCATTAGGTGTGCTATGCCTGTTAACATTCGGAAAAGAATACGAAGAAAGAGAACGAATCGCAAAATTCAACTTAAGTATGGGATTGCCAGTATGCTTTGAAGACATTGAGATCACAGAAGATGATTTTGATGCAATGGCAGAGAAAGCAATGACCACTACAGAATGGGACTTCAAACCTGAGAATGCTGGGGTTACGAAGGAAAGCTTTATTCAGTGTATGAAAGAAACAGATGAATATGGTAGAAGTATAAAATTTTAATTTGTAAGTTGGCCAACTGTAGATTTTGAGTATATGATAAAAAATAAATAAACGATCGGAAGAGCGCAGCTAGAGAATTTTACCTCACGTTTTTTACAGATCGCTGATCCGCCGGCTTTCTTTGCGAAACTCGCCTTCAAAAGCATTGAAAACAGAACTCTTTGAGGCTCAAACAACGCACCAAGCCGGCTGCGAATCTGTAAAAAACGTGGCAAAATTCTAATGCTGCTCTTCTGATCGTTTATTTATTTTTTTATCATATACCAGAAGTCTAAAGTGTGGACAATTACAAGATTGGAAAATTTAAGTGGATGTGTATGGAGAACAGTATTGATTGTAAAATAGGGGATTTTTAAACAGAAGGTAATGTTCTTATCTTATTTCTATCTCATACATGAAACACTATTACAAATCAGAATTTAAGAAAAATCATAAGTATATTTCACATTTTCCGTTATATTTCGCAACACCGCTCGATGTATAATAACAACATAAGGAGGTGCATTGCAGGATGAGACG
>VOFC01005833.1_pt1 | contig 14788 bp, 23 predicted proteins | sample 5384161 | NCBI WGS metagenome assembly VOFC01 (sample SAMN12384722, study PRJNA508395) | human gut metagenome | isolation source: healthy gut B | host: Homo sapiens | reverse complement strand
GGATGCCCAAGGTGGAAAAGCTCAACGCGCTTGTAGGCAAGTATATCAACCTTGCATACCGCCTTCCCAACGGAAAAACCGTCAGATTCCTTGACGATCAGGCGACCTATCTCGGCAACCAGCTGGAATGTGAATTTGGGGGAGACCGATGCTTCGGCATTGCCGCGAACATGGATTTTCTGCTGGTCTGTACCTATGAGGAAGACGGCAAAACCCCGAGATGGTCGTTTACAAGAAAGATAAAAAATCAGATGCACAAAAGCCGTGAGACGCATCTGATTTTCTTTTGACTGAACAGGCTGACGGAAAAGGGCGCGTCTGTGTGCCGATCCTGCAGGGAATCTGCCAGCGGACAGGCATGTTCTGTAAGGACGCGGCCAAAACGCCCATGATCCAGCGCCAGCGGTGTGATTACCGAGCAGGTATTTGACTTGGATCGATCACACACCAGAAGCTGGCTGCACCTTCCGTGATGCGAACAGCCTTTTTTTGCAGTGAAACCTATCAAAAATTGACAATATGGCTCAAATCAGGTAGGATTGCAGAGAGAAAGCAGCTGGCTTTTTGCGGGGAAGAACGTATTCATGGAGGCTTCTAATGAGTGAAATGATAGAGAATACAGGCATGGACCGGCAGAAATTGGAAACGTTCACCTTGGAAACCTATCCGGCAAGCGCAGACCGTCCGTGGCTCCAATATCCCAATTATGAGGTGTTCCGCCACAGCAGCAATCAAAAATGGTTTGCGGTTATTATGGATTTGCCGAAAAGCAAGCTCGGACTGCAGGGGGAGGAGCGGGTAGACGCTGTCAACTTGAAATGCGGTCCCATTCTGGCAGGCTCGCTGTTGATGGAGAAACGGCTTTTTTCCAGCCTATCATATGCGGAAGGACAGCTGGATTACCGTTGCACTGGATGGCAGTGTGGCGGATGACAAAATTAAAATGCTGCTCGATGTAAGCTATCAGGCAACAGCGCCAAAAGTACGCAAAAAAAAGGGGCTGACAGCGTTTGAAAGGGAAAACGGCAGCTGCTGAATCGAAAGGAAAAGGGGAGGGCAGGCTCCTCGGTGGGTCCAGACACGAGAGAATCTTAACGATTTTTAGCAAAAACACGTCTTGACAACGGGCAGAAAACCGTGTATTCTTCGTTCAAAAGGGAGTAGCTTGCACAGCTTTGTGTATCCGTTGGCGTCAGTACGGGCCGTTTGGCTCCGCTGCGGATTGAAATGGCGAGACTTTTGTATCAATGTGAAGGCATTGACGCAAAAGGGCTCGCCTTTTTTGCGTCCGCCGAAAGGAGACATAGTACATGAAGCAGGAAAAGAACATTTGGGAACAATCCCGCGTGGAGCTGTTCCAGAAACTGGATTGCCGGGAGACCGGCCTATCACAGGAGGATGCGGCGCTCCGTTTGTTGAAATACGGTGCCAACGAACTGCACGCCGGCAAAGCAAAAAGAGTGTTTGGCAGATTTTTCTGGGGCAGTTTGCGGATTTTCTGGTGTTGATCCTCATTCTGGCCGCCGTCATCTCCGCCTGCATGGGGGATGTGGAGAGCATGATCGTCATTCTGGCGGTCATCACCATGAACGCAATTCTGGGGACCGTCCAGACGGTGAAGGCATCCGCGTCGCTGGATAGCCTGAAGCAGATGTCCGCCCCCACCGCCAAGGTACTGCGGGACGGTCAGATCGTACAGATCCCCGGCCGAGAGGTGGTTCCCGGTGATGTGGTCATATTGGAGGCGGGAGATTCCGTCTGTGCCGACGGACGGCTGTTGGAGTGTGCCAGTCTGAAATGCGCGGAAAGCGCCCTTACTGGCGAGAGCCTGCCGGTGGAAAAGGATACGGATGAGATCACTGGAGAAACCGCGCTAGGGGACCGAAAGAACATGGTGTTTTCCGGCAGCTTTGTCACCTATGGGGCGGGGCCGCTTTCTGGTGACGGCCACCGGTCATGGACACAGAGATGGGCAAGATCGCCCAGCTTTTGAAAAAACACGGAGGAACGGAAAACCCCGCTGCAGGTCAGTCTGGATCAGTTCGGCAAGAAGCTCTCCCTTATGATTCTTGCAATCTGTGCGGTGCTGTTTGCCGTCAGCGTGCTGTGGCGGCATGAAAACGTGATGAACGCTTTCCTCTTTGCCGTCGCCTTGGCCGTGGCGGCCATCCCCGAGGCGCTCAGCTCTATCGTGACCATCGTGCTGTCCTTCGGCACCCGGAAAATGGCCAAGGAAAACGCCATCATCCGCCATTTGCAGGCGGTGGAGGGGCTTGGCAGCGTGTCGGTCATCTGCTCGGATAAAACCGGTACGTTGACCCAGAATCGCATGACGGTGCGCAAGCTCTACACCGGCGGCGAGGTGATCGACGCGAAGGACGCCGATTTCCATGACCCGATACAGGAGCCGCTGCTGCGGACGGCCCTGCTGTGCAGCGATGCCACCATCAGCGGTGACAACGAAATCGGCGATCCCACGGAAACGGCGCTGGTACGGCTGGGAGAGACCAACGGCTTTGATGAGGACGTTGTCCGAAACCGTTGGCCCCGGCTGACAGAGATCCCCTTCGATTCCGACCGGAAGATGATGTCCACCGTCCACAAGCTGGCGGGGTGGCCTGATGCTGGTCACCAAGGGTGCGACGGACGTGCTGCTGGACCGCTGCGTGGTGACGCCGGAGGAACGGACGAGGATCGACCAGGTCAACGAACAGTTTTCCAACGAGGGCCTGCGGGTGCTGGCCTTCGCCTGCCGCAGCGTGGACAGTACGGCCATCACTCTGGCGGATGAAAACGGCCTGACCTTCCTCGGCCTCATCGCCATGATGGACCCGCCTCGGGAGGAAATCCAAGGCGGCAGTAGCGGAGTGCATCCGCGCCGGCATCCGCCCCATCATGATCACCGGCGACCACAAGATCACGGCGGCGGCCATCGCCCGTGAAATCGGTATTCTGCGTGACGGTACGGAGGCTGTGGAGGGCGCGGTCATTGACGGCATGAGCGATGAGGAGCTGCAGGACTTTGTACCGAAGGTCAGCGTTTATGCCCGTGTGTCCCCGGAGCATAAGATCCGCATCGTCCGGGCGTGGCAGCAGCGGGGCAATCTGGTGGCTATGACCGGAGACGGTGTCAACGACGCCCCCGCTCTCAAGCAGGCGGACATCGGCGTTGCCATGGGCATTACGGGAACGGAGGTGGCCAAGGATGCCGCCGGTATGGTGCTGGCGGACGATAACTTCGCCACCATCGTAAAGGCCGTGAAGAATGGCCGGAACGTGTATGCGAACATCAAGCGGGCCATTCAGTTTCTGCTCTCCGGCAATACGGCGGGCATTTTGACGGTGCTCTACGCCTCTCTGATGGGACTGCCCGTGCCCTTCGCGGCGGTGCACCTGCTGTTCATCAACCTGCTGACCGACTCCCTGCCCGCCATCGCCCTTGGCTTGGAGCCTCACACCGATGAGGTCATGTCGGAAAAGCCCCGGCCCCGGAACGAAGGCATCCTGACCAAACCCTTCCTGTTCAGCGTGGGCATCGAAGGACTGGTCATCGCCGCCGCCACCGTCACGGCCTTCTATCTGGGGCTGAACGCCGGCGGTGCCGCTGCTGGACAGACCATGGCCTTCTCCACCCTGTGCCTGAGCCGACTGTTCCATGGATTTAGCTGCAAATCCCAGCATCCGGTGCTGCTGAACCGCTGTTCGCCGTGGCCCCCCTGTCCATTGGGATGGTGGGGGCCATCGTAGGACTGGCCTTCGGCTCCATGGTGGTCATCCAGCTTTTGAAGCTGCTGCGGCGGTAAGGCCGCAGGCATTGTGCGGTAAACAGAATCATGCCGAAAAATTTACCGTTTCTTGATGGAAATCCGATTCCTTGCATGATACAGTAAAAGAAGATGGAATATTAACAAGAAGGGCAGGAGGAACAACATGGAGACTCCATCAATTTTAACGAGAAAAAAGGCTTCATCTGCGATATGGACGGCGTCATCTACCACGGCAACCGCATCCTGCCGGGCGGTGGCGGAGTTCATCCAGTGGCTGCATGAGGAGGACAAGGAGTACCTGTTCCTGACCAACAACAGCGGCTACACGCCCCGGGAGCTGCACCAGAAGCTGGCCCGGATGGGGCTGGATGTGCCGGAGGAGCATTTTTACACCAGTGCGCTGGCCACGGCCGCCTTCCTGCGGGAGCAGGCACCGGGCTGCTCGGTGTTCGCCATTGGCGAGGCGGGACTGCTCAACGCCCTCTATGACGCGGGCATCACCATGAACGATGTGAACCCCGACTATGTGGTGGTAGGCGAGGGGCGCAGCTATTCGCTTGACACCCTCACGAAAGCCACAAAATCTGGTGATGCAGGGGGCCAAGCTCATCGGTGCCAACCCGATGTCTCCGGCCCCATTGAAAACGGCATCGCCCCCGCCTGCCGGGCCCTTATCGCCCCTATTGAGATGGCAACGGGTAAGCAGGCATATTCTGCGGCAAGCCCAATCCACTGATGATGCGGACAGGGCTGAAAAAGCTGAACTGCCACTCCGGTGAGGCGGTGATGGTGGGCGACCGCATGGATACCGACGTAATCTCCGGTATGGAAAGCGGTATGTCCACGGTGCTGGTGCTCTCCGGCGTCTCGACGCGCGAGACGCTCCGCACCTACGCCTACCGCCCCAGCATCGTGCTGGACGGTGTGGGCGACATCGCTGCCATGGCCCGCGGGGAGAAGGCATAAACTGCACAACTCACCGTGCCAGGCGTAAATCTGCAAAGTGGATGAGAAAAGGGAGGACGTTTTCGTCCTCCCTTATTTTTGCGACGCAAAAGCATAGTATAAAAGAAATGTGCCATTTCTCGCCCCCTGGGGCAACCGGAAATAATGCACAAGAACTTCATGCACTGGCATTTGTGCATGTTCGCGGTACGCTGCTCATGCATGAAGTTTTATGCCTATGTTCACGCTGCCCGCAAGTCAGGTGAAGATTCAGACATCATTCCGACCGATCCCAGTAGGGATAATCCGTAAATACGAACTTGCTGCCGCGTTTTTTCTTCAGTCGGCAGCTCCACATAGACTGTGCTGCCGTCCGGCGGCATGCTGACGCCCATCACCACCGTGAATTTCCCGGCGCCGTCATCCCGGACGTGATCCGCCCAGCTGTTGTAGGAGGTCTCACCCCTGTTTTTCTTGTACGCCGTATAGACGTTGCCGTTATATTCAAGCAGATCTTTGCTTGCAATGGCGGCATTCAGGGTCTTATCCGTAAATTCCTTGGAAAAGACCGCTAAAATTTTTTTCTCGAACCTGTTCAATGGTGTAGACGCCGTCCCGGGCGGGGAACATGGGAAGGTACTTCCGACCCTGAATTTGACAGGGCTCATGCCCTCGGAATACTCCCCGGCGAAGGTAAGGCGCAGCCAAAGACTTCTGGGCCTGCCCGACAGCTCCCACGCTTCCTCTTCGTACAGAGTCGAGCCGTCCTCCGGGTAAAATTCATACCCGTTCACACCTCGGAGACTTTCGATAATGACGGCTTACATTACCGGAAACCGTGTTGTCCCAGTATTCCGAGCGGATAAAATGCTCTAAATGGACACCGGTATCCGTTTTATATCCCCCTCGTAGACATAGCTCTGCGCGGACATACCGCTTTCCGACAGGGAAAAATGCTGGAACTCCATAGGCGCACCTCCGTGGTCGGCAAAATCACCGGGATCGTCGGAACCGCCGTTCTGTTTGGAGAAGCACGCGGAAAAAATCAGAGGAAAGATGCAGAGAAGCGCGAGACAGATCAGCAGCTTTTTCAAATTACATTTCCTCCTCCTTTTGCGGAATCATGACAAGACTGACTTCGGTCATGGTAAAATTCTACAATTATAGTGCACCATCTTCCCTTGCGGAATGAGATGATCCGGTCCTTCTTGTTCTCTTCGCCCTTGTCGAGGCCCTTCTCCGCGCTGACGGTCAGGTAACCGTCCTGCACGTCCGCGTGGATCTCGTCCTTTTCAAAGCCGGGCAGCTCCACCGCAAAGCGGTAAGCCTTGGCGTCGTCCGTCTCGCGGATGTCGACATCCTCATGCACCTGCTGGACGGCGGATTTTCTTCCGCCGCGCACTTCCAGCTACAGGCGTCCGGCACTTACCTGGCGGATTTCCACCCGCTGACCTTCGCCCTCATCGATCTTGGAGGCCTACCATAATGCGTACATGGGGGAAGCGGCATCTGAGGGAGGAACTGGAGACGCAGATCCCAGACGCTCATCCGTTTCTGTACAAAGGCGATATTTTCCTCTTTCTGCACAGAGAGGGGATGCGGACACGCTTTCCACGCTGGCAAAGGAGTTCCGGCTCAAGGTCCTTGTGTCCGAGCCGCTGGGTGAGCTGTTTGATCTCCCTCGCTCTACCGCACGGCGCGCGAGGCGCTGGAGCTGATGAGGGATGAGCGTTTTCACGGGGAACGGGTCTGCTCTGCGGCGCAGCTCCGCACCCCGCTGCTGCTGAAAAATCTGGAGGGGCGCGGCGACCTAATCCCGATTGCGCTGCACCGCCTTGCCGCCCATGACCGTGAAAAGGATACACAGTACTGCGAAACGCTCTACCATTACCTCACCTGCTGCCACTCGCTGAAAAAGACCTGCGACGCGCTCTTCACCCACCGCAACACCGTGCTTTACCGCATCCGCAGGATGCAGGAGGATTTCGACATCCCGCTGGAGGATCCGTCCCAGCACGCCGACCTGCTGCTGGGCGTGTCGCTCATTTTGTTTGAGATCAAGGGGCCGGACTTTTTTCTGCGCGCGCCGAAAAATGAAGCATAAAACCGGCGCGATCACGCGCCGGTCAGATAAAAAAGGATGATATTATGAAGGAAAACAGAAAGCTTTTGAGAGAAGTCCTCAAGGACATCCGCCACGACATGACGGACGAAGAGGTACTGAACCTGCTGGCGGACAGCAAGATTTCCGAAAATCTCGCGGGCGAAAATGAAAAATACACCCTCGGCCAGCGGGCGGCAGACGCCATTGCTAAATTCGCGGGGAGTTGGGCATTCATCTTCGCCTTCACCGGCGTGCTGATCCTCTGGATGGTGGTCAACACACTGCTCGCGGCCAAGGCCTTCGACCCCTTTCCCTTTATTTTGCTGAATCTGGTGCTCTCCTGTGTGGCGGCCATTCAGGCGCCGCTCATTATGATGAGCCAGAAAAAGGACCGCCGCCGTGCCGAAAGGACCGCCGCCGGGCAGGAGAAGGGAACACCGAAAGCGGACGGTGAAAAATAAACGTGCTTTGAGGCTTGTACCTTTTTTGTAAATTCAAGCATGATTTTAGAAGGATCAACAAAAAAACTGGGATATCCAACAGGATGTCCCGGTTTTTGCTTCAGGTGCCTGCTTGCTGTTCCTTGGATTTGCTGGAGACTGTGCAATCACGGTCAGCTTGTATATGACGAATTTTATTTAGTACTATTATTTCACAATAGACACAATATCTTGTGCTTTCGCGGTTGACAGAACGGGCCCGCCATTATATACTTAAACTCTAAGAGACGATCAGCGGGAGGGAGAGATGCGTATGCGGATCGGCGGACTGCAAAAGGTAACGCTGCTGGACTACCCCGGCAAGGTCGCCTGTACGGTGTTTTTGCCCGGCTGCAACCTGCGCTGCCCCTTCTGCCACAATCCTGCTCTGGTTCTGCCGGACCGAGCGGCTGGCGGCCTTTCCACTGAGGAGCTGCTTGCCTTTTTGGAGACCCGCCGGGGAAAGCTGGACGGCGTGTGCGTCACCGGCGGGGAGCCGACCTTGTACGAGGACCTTCCGGCGCTGCTGCGGCAGATCCGGGGGCTGGGCTTTGCCGTGAAACTGGACACCAACGGCACCAACCCCGACATGCTGGAAGCGCTGGCGCAGGAGGGGCTGCTGGACTATGCTGCCATGGACATCAAGAACAGCCCGACCGCTATGCGGAGACCTGCGGCGGCGTGGATCTTCTGGGACCGGTGAAGCGGAGTGCCGCACTGCTGATGGCGGGTGCCGTGGACTATGAGTTCCGCACCACCGTCTGCGCACCGCTGCACACACCGGAGGAGATGGCCGGGATCGGCCGTTGGCTCAAGGGTGCGAAGCGCTATTTCCTTCAACCCTTTGTGGACTCCGGCGAACTGGTGGGCAGCGGCATGAAGCCCCTGACAAAAGAAGAGATCGAAGCGCTGCGGGACAGCGTTTTGCCTGATATTCCCAGCACACAGATCCGTGGTATCTCCAGTGCCATTATGAAAGCCTTTGACGCCACCCATATTCCCTATGCCCCGGATGTGATCGACCTGCTTTCCTTGCAGGTCACGGCGGATTATGCCGATAAGATCCGGGATGGCCGGATCGATGTGGAGACCATTCAGGACAGCGTGGAGGCCGTTCTTCAGCGGGCCGGCTACGCGGAAGTGGCCAAGGCCTACATTCTCTACCGCAAGAACCGGGAAAAGCTGCGGAACATGAGCTCCACCATTCTGGACTATAAAAAGCTGGTGGACGACTATCTGCGTGTGTCGGACTGGCGGGTCAAGGAAAACTCCACCGTCACCTACTCTGTGGGCGGGCTGATCCTGTCCAACTCCGGCGCCATCACCGCCAATTACTGGCTCAGCGAGATTTATGACGAGGAGATCGGCAGCGCCCACCGCAACGCGGACCTCCATATCCATGATCTGTCTATGCTCACCGGCTACTGCGCCGGCTGGAGCCTTAAGCAGCTCATTCAGGAGGGGTTGGCGGCGTGACAGGCAAGATCACCAGCGCCCCAGCCAAGCACCTTGCGACACTTTGCAACCAGATGGTGAATTTCCTCGGCATCATGCAGAACGAATGGGCGGGGGCACAGGCCTTTTCTAGCTTTGACACCTATCTTGCGCCCTTTGTGCGCACGGACAAGCTCAGCTACAACGAGGTCAAGCACTGCGTCGAGCTTTGTCTATGGCGTCAACACCCCCAGCCGCTGGGGAACAGGCCCCGTTCTCCAACATCACTCTGGACTGGACCGTACCCGCCGATCTGGCCGGTCAGCCTTGTATCGTGGGCGGCAAGCCCATGAGCTTTACCTATGGCGACTGCCAGCCGGAGATGGACATGATCAACAAGGCATTCATCGAGGTCATGATCGAAGGCGACGCCAACGGCCGCGGCTTCCAGTACCCCATTCCCACCTATTCCATCACGCGGGATTTCGACTGGTCGGAGACGGAAAACAACAAGCTGCTGTTTGAGATGACCGCCAAATACGGCACGCCTTATTTCTCCAACTATATCAACTCCGACATGGAGCCCGGCGACGTGCGCAGCATGTGCTGCCGCCTGCGGCTGGACCTCCGGGAACTGCGGAAAAAGAGCGGCGGCTTCTTCGGCAGCGGCGAGTCTACCGGCTCCGTGGGCGTTGTGACCATCAATCTGCCCCGTATTGCGTATCTTGCCAAGGATGAAGCGGATTTCTTCGCCCGGCTGGATCACATGATGGACATAGCTGCCCGCAGTCTGAAGATCAAACGCACCACCATCGGGCGGCTGATGGAGGAGGGGCTGTACCCCTACACCAAGCGCTACCTCGGCAGCTTCGACAATCACTTCTCTACCATCGGCCTTGTCGGCATGAACGAGGCGGGTCTGAACGCCAACTGGCTCCGCAAGGACCTCACCCATGAGGAGACGCAGGACTTTGCCGTTCGGGTGCTGAAGCACATGCGGGAGCGGCTGAGCGATTATCAGGAGCAGTATGGCGACCTCTATAACTTGGAGGCGACCCCGGCGGAATCCACCGCCTACCGCCTGGCCAAGCACGACAAGGCGCGCTACCCCAATATCATCACCGCCCACGAGGGAGGGACGCCTTACTACACCAATTCCAGCCACCTGCCCGTTGGCTACACCGAGGATGTGTTTGCGGCGCTGGATGTACAGGATAAGCTTCAGACCCTCTATACCAGCGGCACGGTGTTCCATACCTTCCTTGGTGAAAAGCTGCCCGACTGGCGGGCAGCGGCGGCACTGGTCCGTAAGATCGCGGAGAACTACGAGCTGCCCTATTACACGCTGTCACCGACCTATTCCGTCTGCGCCGACCATGGCTATCTGGCCGGGGAGCAGTTCACCTGCCCCATCTGCGGACGGAAAACCGAGGTTTACAGCCGCATTACCGGCTACTACCGCCCGGTGCAGAACTGGAATGACGGCAAGAGTCAGGAGTATCAGGACAGAAAAACCTATCAGGTGAGCAGTGCGGCGCAGCCCCATGCAGCCGCTCCGGCGAAAGAAGTGAGAGAGACCGCGCCCGTTTCGGGGAAAGCAGACCGTTACACGCTCTTTTCGTCACGGCCACCTGCCCCAACTGCCGGGCGGTGAAGCCGCTGCTGCAAAAAGGCGGGCGTTCCCTATGAGGAAAAGGATGCCGCACAGTATGCGGAGGAGGCAAAGGCACTTGGCCTGCGGCAGGCTCCCACGCTGGTGGTTTGGGGAGAGGAACCCACTCTCTATGTGGGTGCAGCCCAGATCAAGGCGTTCCTCCGGGAGTATGCCCAATGATAGAGCTTGCTGTGATCGGCGGCGGTCCCGCCGGACTGACGGCCGCCCTGTATGCCGCACGGGCGGGACGCTCCGTTGCCGTATTCGAGGGGCAGCGGTTTCGGCGGGCAGATCACCCTCTCGCCGCTGGTGGAGAATTATCCAGGTCTTGGCGCGGTCAGCGGCATGGAACTGGGGGACCGGATGTATGCCCAGGCGGAAGCGGCCGGGGCGGAGCTGACCTTCAGCAGGGTACAGAGGATCGAACGAAACACGGACGGCACGTTCCTTCTGGAAACGGAGGACGGGGCGATTTCGGCCCGGGCGGTGATCTATGCCGCTGGGGCAAAGCCCCCGGACGCTGGGTCTGCCCGGTGAAGAAGCATTGGTAGGCCGCGGCGTCAGCTATTGCGCCCTGTGCGATGGCCCGTTTTTCGACGGACAGGACGTAGCAGTGGCCGGCGGCGGCAACACCGCCTTTGAGGATGCTCTGTTTCTGGCCGGACGCTGCCGCAGCGTGACACTGATCCACCGGAGAAAAACCTTCCGGGCGGAGCAGGCACGTTGGTGGAGCAGGCGGCCCAACGGAAAAAATCTTACCATCCTGACGGATACGGTCATCACCGATCTCCACGCCGATAACGGAGAGCTGGAACACCTTTTGTTGAAAAATGCCGACGGACGGGAGACGCGGCTCCCGGTCAGCGGGCTGTTCGTGGCCTTTGGCCGCGTTCCCGATACGGAAATGGCCGCGGCACTGGCGGAACGGGATCAAGAGGGGTATCTCCTGACCAATGACCGGATGGAAACGGCCGCACCGGGCTTTTTGCGGCAGGCGACTGTCGGCACAAGCAGGTACGGCAGCTGACCACGGCGGTTTCGGACGGCACCTTGGCTGCGGTCTCCGCCTGCCGGTGGCTGGCGGAACAGTGACGCGCACCGGATCATCCCAACAATCAAAGCAAAGAGAGGATACGCTTATGAACGATGAACGCTACTCCATTATTTATTCCAGCAGAACGGGAAATACCAGACTGCTGGCTGAGGCGATCCGGGAGAGCCTTCCGGCGGATCTGTGCAATCATTTCGGCACGGACGAAGCCGGTGCGGTCGAATCCGAAAAGCTGTATGTTGGCTTCTGGACGGATAAGGGGACTGCGGATGAAGCGGCGCTTGCACTTTTAAAGCGCCTGAAAAACAAGAAGATTTTCCTGTTCGGCACGGCGGGCTTCGGCGAAAGCGAGGCGTATTTTCAAAAGGTGCTGGATCGGGTAAAGGAGAGCATCGACGAGAGCAATTCAATCATCGGCACTTATATGTGCCAGGGCAAAATGCCCATGGCGGTCCGGGAGCGGTATGAAAAAATGAAGCAGCAGCCCAACCCGGCTCCCAATCTGGACGGACTGATCCGGAATTTTGACCGCGCCCTCGCCCATCCGGATGACCATGACCTTGAAGAATTGAAACAGGCTGTGCGGAGAGGGGAGGACAGTTGATATGAGATGGTTCTATGAGCTTGCGTGGCTGTGGAAGGGGCTGGGAATCTCCCTGCTGGCAGCCGCGGCCTGTATGGTGTGTGTCTGGCTGGTGTGCAGAGCCGCCGGAAAGCGGCTTCGGACCGGCATCGCGGTTTTGGCCGCTGCCGCGGGCTTTGCGGCCGCCGTTGTGGTGATCCTCCTCCTCGCCCAGGAAAAACGTGGAAAGCGCCATTTCGAACTTTGGGAAAAGCGACATCTTAACCCGTTTTTTATGGCCCGACTGAGAAAACAATGGAGTGGTGGCAAACTATAGCTAAGCCGAAAAAATTCAGTAACCGACAGATTTTTTCGTTAGGCCAGGCTGAGAGGTCTGGCTTTTTTTTTTACATTTTCAAAATTTTGTTGAGATATGGCAGATGGGGTTATATCCCGGCAAGCGGCGGGGGTAAGGATATCCTCAGGGACAATGCCGCCCCCCTTTCCCCCAACAAAACCAGGATAGGGCAAGGGCGGGGGAAGTTTTTCGTTAGCCAGGCTGAAGGTTGACCCCCTTTATACTGATGGAAAGGGCGGGGGATAGGGTATAACATATAGAAAGAAACGGAGGTTTTGATTATGAAGCGACCCCTTTGCGTATGTGACCGCCGCATGGCGCGGCGGCAGTGCGAGGTCATGGAGCAGGCAGCTAAATACTGCCGCATTGTCTATGATGCGGGATATTCCCCCATCTGCCCTATGCTCTATCTGCCGCTGTTCCTCAATGACGCGCGGTGCCGGAGGAGCATAAAAGCGGTATTGATATGGGGCGCGACCTGCTCCCGGCGCTCCCGCGTGCTGGTGGTATGCGGGAGCTATGTCGATGAAGCGGTAAAAAATGACATCGCTGTGGCCCAGCGGCTGGGGATCACCGCCACCACCACTGGACGGCATCCTCACCGTCAAGGGCAGAGGCGGCGCTGATATGGCGTTCATTGAGGCGTATGTCACTAACCTGGGGAAATACAACGAGGGTGAGCTGGCAAGTGAGCCGTTGAAATTCCCCACGACTACCGAGGAAGTACAGGCGCTCCTTAAACGGATTGGCGTTGACAATATCCAGTATGAGGAGATTTTTATTGCCGACTATGGCGGCGATCTGCCGGAACTCAACGCCTGCCTGGGAGAATACGAAAGCATTGACGAGCTCAACCATCTGGCCTGCCTGCTCTCCGAGCTGGATAAAAGCGATTTGGAAAAGTTTGAGGCGGCTGTTGCCAGCGGCGAGCATACCTCCGGCGTGGGCGACCTCATCAATCTGGTGGAAAATCTGGATTGCTACGATTTCTATATCGGCGTGTCTGATGATGAAACCCTGGGCCGCATTTACGCGGAGGACATGGAACTAATCAACATTCCCGAAACCTGCGGGATTATTTCGATTATGAGGCGTATGGCCGGGATATGCGGATCAATGAGGATGGCGGGTTTGTCAAAGGCGGTTTTTTCCTCCCCAACGGCAGCCAGTTTATTGAATACTACCACGGGCTGGAGGACATTCCAGACGATCACAAGGTTTTTGCTTATCCGCAGCTTTCCATCCGGGAGCAGATGGCGGCTTATAAAGAAGTCATTGACCGTTTTCCCCAGGCGGCGGAACGCCCCCCGCCCGGAGCAAGGCCATACAGACCGATAGCGGCACTTCTGGACACATTGTCCAGAGGTGCTTTTTTCGTGTGGAAGGAGGGATAAGGGCTGATAGACGAGGACGTTTCCAGACGTACCATAGCAGTATCTATTAAGGCAAGAAACAAGCTCACGGCGCGGGGGCTTGCCTATGTTCTCCAGGCGGTAGGCCGGAAGATCGCCAAACACCACCGGGCCAAGCAGACGCCCCACGGCAGGCAGACGGTGGGGCAGCTCATGGGCCACGGGGCCGCCACCAACAGTATCGAGGTGGAGGCCCCGGCCCTCTTTTTGACCGGGTGGCCCGGAAATGGAATGTGGACTACGCCTTTTATCAAGTCGCGCCGGATAAGCACTTGCTGTTCTTCAAGGCGGGGCAGGCCGACGCGATCACAGCCTGTTTCTCCGAGTATTCCAAACGGCTGCTAAAGCGCACCAAATCCGCAAAACCCCATCCGGGAGCAGATCAAGGAGGCCGCCGCAGAAGCGGCCCGCCAGCCCGCCCAAAAGCTGGAACGCGCAAAGGAGGCGGTGCATGAGGACAGGTAGTGTCAAAAAATATGTGATACCAAACATCCCCTATTTGTTTGTGTTGTGGGCCTGCCTAAAGCTGGGGACAGCCTACCGGGCTGGCCGCTGGCGCATTTCCCCCATAAGCTCATGGGCCTGGGGCAGACGGTAGGCCCGGCCTTTGCCGACCTTGCGCCGGGGCTTGATCCCTTTGACTGGCTTGTTGGCATTGTGGGCGCGGTGGGCTTCCGGCTGCTGATCTACTTCAAGAGCAAGAACGCAAAGAAATTCCGGCGGGATGAGGAGTTCGGGAGCGCCCGTTGGGGCGGGCCTAAAGATATAGCCCCTTTCGTCGATCCCGTCTTTGAAAACAATGTATCCTCACCGGGACGGAGTTTCTTACCATGAACACCCGCCCCAAAAATCCGGCCAACGCCCGCAACCTCAACGCCTGTATCATCGGCTCGTCCGGCTCCGGCAAAACGCGGTTTCTGGCTCACCCCCAGCTTCTCGGCCAGCGCGAAGGAAGAAAAAAGGGCGGGTGCAGCTTTGTGGTGGTCGATCAAAGGGCGGGGTGCTCTCCCAGGTGGGGGCTT
>VOFC01005456.1_pt1 | contig 14815 bp, 21 predicted proteins | sample 5384161 | NCBI WGS metagenome assembly VOFC01 (sample SAMN12384722, study PRJNA508395) | human gut metagenome | isolation source: healthy gut B | host: Homo sapiens | reverse complement strand
AGGCAATACGTAACTTCAGCGTCAGTTCGACGATATCGCCGTCCACCTCGACCGGATAGGTTCGGCATTTTCCTGCGGCTGGTTCCACCGCCTGCTCCTGTGCGAACGGATTGACCGCCGCCTCCTGCTCGGATTAGGATTCGTGGTTTTCTGCATTGCTGTTTGCCTCCTTTGCTGGCTGTCGCTGTACGCGAAGCATGCAAGCAGTCGTGGCTTGCCGCGTACCTGATAATCCGGTACGTTTTCCAGATATACGAGCGGGTCGGATAACGCCGCTTTCCAGCAGATGATCGTTTGTCATCTGCATGGTTTTCGGACCAGTAGCTTGCCGCGCCGACATCCACCTGCAGGCGCATGTCCGTCCGGCGAGTGCGCGGAGAAGTCGAACGTGCATTTTTCGGGTTCGCCGCCGTCCCTCGTTCGGCAGAACAGCGCGCGCACGCCGTAGTGCGCGCGCCCATCAGATCAAGGAACACGCGCGCCCAGTCCTCAGTGAAGCGGTAGAACTCCATTTTGTCAGCTCGAGGCGGAGCCGCCGTTGCGTTCTGCACCGCGATAATTGCCGAGGTGTTGTCCGGATTGACCGTGCCGAGTGCGGCCTCGCTTGCGCCCATGAGCTCCGCAGTATCGGTCATCATTTGCTTGAGCAGCTGCAGCACCTGTGCCGAGATATCCGGTGCGCGGAATGCGGCAGCGATCGCTTCATTCGGGTTGCCGCGCATGCCGATCGCCTTGCCGACGTCGTTTGACCAGCCGTTCGGGAACCGCGTCATGTCGTACACGATCTTAGGGAACGCCACCTGCTTGATGCACTGGACGTACATCGAGTACAGCTTGTTGTTGATGGCGATCTGGTTCGGAATTGCCTCGGTCAGCGGACTTTCGCCGTGGCATCGAGCCGCGCACGCGGTTCCAGCAAAGGTGCGTCACCGGATACAGCCGATAGGGGAAGCACCTTTTCGCGCATTACGACCGCATTCCGCGTGGTCTTGCAGAAGGCAATGCCGTTCTCGGTCCTGCGCATGTGCAGGAGTAAGTCACGCGGTCGCTGTCGCTCGAGGTGCGGTAACGATGGTATTCGCCGCTGTCATCCGGCCGAATGGCTTCCGCGTCGCTCGCGGAGATGCCGTTGGCGCGCGCTTCCTGCCGCACCTCATCTGCGTCGCGCCGCATGGCAATGATAATGTACGGCTGGCGCTGGCCCTCATCGCAGGCGGCGTTGCCGAAGCAGATGTTCGTGGAATCAATCAGCTCCACCGCAATATCGCCCTTAACCGCCTGACCGGTCTCCAGCGCAGGATCAAAGTGCGTAAGCAAAGCAAGCATCGCCGTCCACAGGCGTTTTTCAGCAGCGGGCGGCCGAGTGCCTTGACACCCGAACGCTCGATCGCGGATGCAAACGCGCGTTCGAGCACATGCGCGGTCTGCCGACCGTCCTCATCCATGTCGAACGGCTGGGCGCGTACCGCCACATCGTCGGAGACCAGCATGGACACAAACAGGTTGACACAGCGGCGCAGCACGTTGAAGATCAGCGGGTCGAGCGACTGCACACGCAGACCTTCCCCACTGCCTGCCGAGGTAAAATGCCTCGTTGCGCCGAACACGGTCGTATAAACCGATTGAGCGCTTGTAGTCGCGGTCGCGCTCATATTTCTTCCAGATAGCCGTCGGTGACGGATCAAATTTCATCGTTGTCCTCCTCTCGTCCGTAGTTCATCAGCGCCGCCAGATCGCGGCTGAGCGTATCCTCCGGCGTAGATTCTGCCGTGTGCTCGCTTCGGCAAACGCCGCGGCAGAACCACACCGCCGGAGATGACTGCACCGGTCAAAACCAGCACCGCCGCAGACAGCGCGTAACATAAAATTTCCATAATGCCTCCTTTCAGTCAAAACCTGAAATTGAAATCCTCGCGCTTTTGCGGTATTTACGCGCAGTCATACGCCAGCGATTGCGGCATAGCCTTTTACCTCCATTCTCTCATAAACGGTCGCGGCGTGCGGAGCGCCGGCGCATGGGTCAGCTCGTGCGGCGTGTTCGCTGTGTCGGACGGATTGCGCTTGTCGTGCTGCAGCGCAGGCAGCGTGCGGATCAGATTGTGGCAGGTGTCGAAAATCGTCAGCCTGGGACGAACGGCGCCGTCCGTATCCTTGCGCGGCTGCAGCAGCTCATGCAGCGCCAGCCATCCGGCGACGCGTTCATTGCTGCTTTTGACAAAATCCAGTCCGCTGTCCGCGAATAGTTCTACCGCGCTTCTGCCGGTTTCCTGCCGTCGGTTCCACAGATCGGGCGGCGCGAGACGGCAGTCGATGTGTTCTCCGCCGTCTCACAGGCAAGCATCTGCGCCGCTGCTTCCGAAATGATGAGTCCCGGACGGTAGAGTTCGCGGTAGACCACGCTGTGCCCGTCCGGACTTTGCGCGATCCAAAGCGCTGCCAGCATATCCAGACCGTAGTCGATGGTCAGGCAGCGCCGCCAGTCATGCGGGATGGCATACGGCTTTACAACATGCAGGTCGCGTGAGAAATTCGCTGAAATACTGTCCCTCGTTCAGTTCCCACACGCCGTCGAGCAGTGCTTTCCGGTCGGTGGGAGAGAGCAGCTTCAGGCGTTTCTCGTAGCCTGCATCCGCCTTGCGGAGAAACGGGTTGTCGCCCAGTCTTGCGGGCAGGAACAGCCGCGTGCCGCCGTCGAACTCGCGCACGGTGTCCGGCGGCATGGAGTCGATAAACCGGCTCTTCACCCACTGGTGACCGACACCGCCGGGATTGGTCGTCGCCTTGATCTGCTTGGGGAATCCGTTCGTGCCGCGGATACGCGACAGCAGATAGGTGAACTGGCTTTCGGTGAAATGTGTCAGCTCATCGAACCGGATGACATCGTATTCCGCGCTCTGGTATTTGGTTACGTCGCTCTCCGCGTCGCAGTAGCCGAATTCCAGCGCCGAACCGTTTGCAAAATCCACCGGTGCTCACTCACCTTGTACTTTGGCAATGCACTGCGGATACAGCCGCAAAGCCGCCGGTACAAGCGGCGCTCCAACTCCGGCATGGTCCGTCGCAGCATGAGCTGCTGCGAACCCGGATAGCACACCGCGAACCGCAGCGCATCGAGCAGCTGGCCGTGGCTCTTGCCGCCGCCCGCCGCGCCGCCGAACAGCGTTTCCAGCGTATCCGACTGCATGAACGCCGCTTGCCGCCGTGTTACGGGGAATTCGTATCGTCTACGATCCGAAACACGATCTCCACCGGCTGGACTTCGGTCTGCTCGCCGCCCAGCATTACGCCGCCGACCGTCCGGTCGAGAATTTCCTGATCGCGCTGAGCCGGCTGTTCGCGGGCGCTTCCGCATCGTCTGCGATGTCGTACAGCATGCGGATCAGCCGATCCGGCTTTTCGTTTTCGCTGCACATGGCCTCACCTCCTTTCGATGAGCCATAGAATAGAGCAAAATCCGAATTTGTCAAGAACAAATGTTCGATTTTTATTTTTGCAATTTTGCCCAGCTGCGGTATGCTGAATAAGATGGAAAATATGCGGCGCAGCAGCGCCAGTATCAGGAGGAAAGAAGATGAAAAAAATCGACCTTATCGCGCTCGATTTAGACGGAAACCGCGCTCAATCCGGCAGAACAGGTCTCCGGCGACCGCCGATGCCGTGCGCCGTGCTTCGCGAGAGCGGCATTCATGTTGTGGTCTCCACCGGACGAATCTGCGGTGAGGCACGCGACTTTGCACTCATGCTCGGCACGGATGACCAGATGGTCACCTCGGGCGGCGACGCTGTCGAGCGTGTCGGCGGAGCGCTGCACCATGCGTATGTCCATGCCGTGGGAAGCTGCCGTGCGTGCGTCTGCCGTGGTGGAGCGCATCGGCATGATCACGGTGGTATGTGGGAGACGTTGCTCAGGTTACTCCGTACGATGATATCGAATTTGGCAAGTATAAGTCGAATGAAGGCTATTTAAGCGCGAAAAGTTGTGCCGTCTGTTGCGGAATATATTGCCACTAACCACATTTCGGTCGATAAAATGTTCATCCGCAGTCAGGACCCGGTCATGCTCGTGCGCGCCCGTGCGCAGCTGGAACAGATTCCGGGTATCCGCGTGATGAGCAGCGCGACCGACAACCTCGAGGTCATCACGCCGGCCGCGCGGACAAGGGCGTTGTTGCTCGGCATGCTGGGGTACCGACCTCGACCACGCCGCGGCCATCGGCGACAGCGAAACGACCTCGAAATGCTGAACGCCGTAGCCCTCCCCGATCGCGATGGGAAACGCAAGCGCAGCCGTCAAAAATCTGTGCCTGCGCGAGATGCTCACCAACGCTCAGGGACGTGGCGTAGCAGCCGCCATCGACCGCATCATCGCAGAGAACGGCTAAAACGAGACCGGCGCGTTGTTTTCCCGGAAAACAGTGGAAAAACCGGATTTCTATGCGCAATATACTTGCAGAGTATCCGCAGAAAGCGGAAAAACGCGCAGAACGCCGTCAGATTGAATCACAAAGAAAGTTGAAGGATGAGAAGTTTTGGCTGCAAGGAAAACCACAACTAAAAAATCGACGAAAAGCGCGCCTTGGGCAAGCGTGCGGCACAACCGCAGCCGGAGGAACTCGGTCCGATCCTGTCCCGTCCGGTCTGGGGCGCAATCTGGGGCATTGTCGGTCTGCTGTGCCTGCTGTCGATCCTGCCGATCGACGGCGTGCTGCTCAAAGTGGCTGCACCGCGCATCGGGTGCGCTCATCGGCAAGGGCGCGTATGTCATGCCGTTTGCGCTGATCGGCATCGCCGTGCTGCTGTTGCGCGTCCCAAAGGGTCCCGTGCGCCTGCGCGGAACGTGTATCGCGCTCATGCCGTGCCGCTGTCGATCGGCGGTATCATTCACGCCTTTTCGTGTGCAAATGAGTACGACCTGTCCATGAGCACGCTCAGCGGTCTGCTCTCTACCGGCATGGAAGGCTCGTCCGGCGGTCTGCTGGGGCGGTCTGTACATCCTGCTCGAGTGGGCGCTCGTCCATCGGCGCACTGCTCATCCTGCTGGTGCTGTTCATCGTGTGTCGCTGTTGGTGGCCTGCCGGATTACGCCGCAGGCGCTGTACGACATGGTTCGTCCGCCCGAGTACGAATACGAGGACGAGGAGGAACGCAGCGCTACGAAGCACCTCTCCAGCTGCCGAACATCCATGAGGCGGCAGCTGCGCATGCACAGCGCCGAGGAACGCCGCGCACACCGTAAATCCGACTTTGACATCCCAATCGACACCGACCCGCCCGGAGAGGATAAGCCGGGCGAGAACTGATTGACCCGCGAAGAAAGGGCAAGGCCATCGCACCGGACGAATATCTGCGCTCACTGCGTGATAACGTGAAAAAAGGCCGGAAGCATTATGGATCTGGTCGAAACAAGCAGCCGGAGGAAGAATCGGCGCATGTTTCCGAGCCGGGCAGGCATGAGGGCGGCTCCTTCACCGGCATCCAAGTCGAAAAAGACCGAGAACATCTCGGAGACCGAGCAGGAAGCCATGAATATCGCCATCGACGAGAGCCAGAAAGCGCCCATGCCGGTCTACGACTACCCGCCGATCGACCTGCTGACACAGGGCAAGCACGCCTCTGTCGCGGGCGCAGAAGCCGAGCTGCGCGAAAGCTCGGCGTGCCTGCTCGATACGCTCGACTCGTTCAACATCGAGGCGCAGATCATCGGCATCGTGCGCGGCCCGTCCGTCACCCGGTTCGAGCTGACCATCCCGCGCGGCATCAAAATCTCGCGCATCACCGCTCTGTCGGACGACATTGCGCTGTCGCTCGGCGCCTCGAACGTGCGAATCGCACCTATTCGATAAAATCGCGGTCGGCATCGAGGTTCCGAACAAGACGGTCAATACCGTGTATATCCGCGAGTGCATCGGCTCGCCTGGCGTTTGCCAACGCGAAAAAGCCGTCTGTCCTTTGCCGTCGGCAAGGACATCACAGGCAAGCCGGTCATCGGCGACATTGCCAAGATGCCGCATATGCTGATTGCCGGTACCACCGGCTCCGGTAAGTCGGTGTGCATCAACTCCATGCTGATTTCGCTGCTGTACAAGTCCACGCCGGAGGAGGTCCGCCTGATCATGGTGGACCCGAAGATGGTCGAGCTCGGCAACTAAACGGCATTCCGCACCTGCTGATTCCGGTCGTTACCGACCCGAAAAAGGCCGCCGGTGCGCTCAACTGGGCGGTCGGTCGGCAGATGAACGCCGCCACAAGCTGTTCCGTCCATCAGGGTGCGCAATCTGGTCGGCTATAACGACCTCATGCGTGCCGGAAAAGGCCAAAGAGAGCAGACCGAGGACGGCCATCCCGAGCAGTATCAGGTGCTGCCGCAGAATTGTCGTCATCGTCATCGACGAGCTGGCCGACCTGATGATGGTGGTCGCTGCCAAGGAGGTCGAGAACTCCATCTGCCGTATCGCGCAGAAGGCGCGAGCCGCAGGCATGCCTTGTTGTAGCAACGCAGCGTCCGTCGGCTGACGTCATTGGGTATCATGAAGGCAAATATCCGTCGCGGCGCTCGCGTTTGCGGTGGCCAGCCAGATCGAATCTCGTATCATTCTGGATACGACCGGCGCGGAAAAGCTCGATCGGCAAGGGCGATATGCTGTATGCGCCGCTCGGTGAGGCAAGCCGACCCGTGTACAGGGCTGCTTTTATCTCCAACGAGGAGATTGAAGCTGTTATTGCCCGCATTAAGGAGACCAGCACCGCCGAGTACAGCGAGGAAATCCTGACGAGCACATCGAGCAGCAGGCCGAGCAGGTAGGCAATAACAAGGGCGGCAGCAGCGGCACGAACGACCCGGGCGACGATGAGGATGAACTCATCGAGGAAGCCATCGAGGTCATCATGGACTGCCGTCAGGCGTCCACATCCATGCTGCAGCGCCGTCTGAAGCTGGGCTATTCGCGTGCCGCGCGTATCATCGACCAGATTGAGGACCGCGGTATCATCGGCCCGTCCGAAGGCTCGAAGCCGCGCCAGATCCTCATCTCGCGTGAGACTGGCAGGAGATGAAACTGCGCCGCACAATGCCGCTCGACAAAGCAGCAGTAATGGATAATGGAGAATGTCGAGAATACCAGCAGCGCTATCGGGACTTAGCGCTAATTTTCAATTCTCCATTCTCAATTTGCTAAACAATTCTCTTAGGAGGTAACATATCATGAAGAAGATCAACATTGCCGAAAAAGTCTTTCAATCCGTTCGACCTGATCGGTCAGAAGTGGATGCTGATTTCCGCAGGCACCGAGGACAAGTGGAACACCATGACCGCAAGCTGGGGCGCTGTAGGCGTTATGTGGGGGCAAGCCGAGTGCGACCTGCTATATCCGCAAAGAGCCGCTTCACCAAGGAGTTTGTAGACGCAGGCGAGTATTTCACCCCGACCGTGCTCAAGGACGGCCACCGTGATGCGCTGAACAAGATGGGCTCCAAGTCCGGCCGTGACATGGATAAGATGCACGAGAGCGGCCTTACCCCGGTATTCGTAGAGGGTCAGCCGACCTTCGAGGAGGCCGAGCTGGTACTCATCTGCCGCAAGCGCGGTGTGACCGACATCGCACCGGACGACATGGCTCAGGAAGTGCAGGACAAAGTGGTACGGCGATCACGACTACCACACCATGTATATCGGCGAGATCGTAAGTTTTGCAAACCGTTCTGTAAACCGATTTTTACAAATATTTCACCAATTCCCTCACAGAATCGGTGTATATTTAAGTAAATATGAACCAGTTTGCTGGAAAAACTGGTATTTCTAAGTGTTTCGCGCGGAAGCGCATGAAATAGCATTTTGCAAAAAAGCGGTGTATCACGCTTTTTTGACTTCTAGAGGGAAAAGTTTCTGAATAGGAACTTTCGGACGACTTTTGGAACGGCCCACGGTCCGTTCCTCTGTCGGCGAAACTGTAGTTTCGCGACAGGGTCAGCAGGGTCGCTCTGCGGCCCTGTATCCCAATCCACAAACCCACGCCTCAAAAGGGAGGAATGCAATTCGTGAAAAACGATTGCTCAGTCTGATCACAGCGGCTGCGCTGATGGTCGGCATGCTGCCTGCGGCTTTGCGGGCTATGAAAACTTTTACCTCGAAAACAACGTATCCTGCCGGACGAAGTTCACCGACGTGCCCTCAACCGAGTGGTACGCGCAGAATGTTCAGGCGGCGTATGAATACAAGCTGGTGGACGGCGTAAACGCCACCCAGTTCAAGCCGAACAGCAACCTGACGATCGCACAGGCGATCAAGCTGGCGGCGTGTCTGCACAGCACCTATGTCAGCGGCACGACCGATTTTGAGACTGCGCGTCCGTGGTATCAGCCGTATGTGACGTATGCATTGGAAAATGGTATTATTAACACGACTTATGCGGATTACGATCAGCCGGCGACCCGAGCACAGTTTGCGTCCATCTTTGCAAACGCGCTGCCGGAGGAGGCTCTGACCGCGATCAACGACATTGCGGACGGTGCGATTGCGGATGTGGACATGTCGGCAGGCTATGCCGCTGATGTGCCGTCTGTATCGGGCGGGCGTGCTCACGGGCAGCAACAACGCGCATGATTTCAAGCCGAACACCAACATTCGCCGCAGCGAAGTCGCGGCTATCGTCACCGTATGGCAAAGCCGGATCTGCGGCAGAGCTTCACCATCGAAACGCCCACATGTCGGCATGACGGCGGACGAGGTGTTCAGTGCTGTGTACCGGCGATTTTCAAACTGTACGCCTACGATTACAAGAACAACATCCTCGGCATCGGCAGCGGCGTTGTGCTCAGCGCACGCGGCGATGCTGTGACCTGCGGACACCTTGTCAACGGCGTTTACCGCCTTGTGGCTGAGATGTACGACGTCTGTACATGCTGCAGACCCGTAACGGCAAGCGTACCGCTCAGGCTGCTCTGCAGATCGCATGTGATCTGGTGGACGAGGGCATGATCACCGAGCAGGAAGCTGTCCTGCGCGTGGAGCCCAAGCAGCTGGATACCCTGCTGCATCCCCAGTTCGACGTCGCTGCCCTGAAGGCTGCCGAGGTCGTCGGCAAGGGTCTGGCAGCTTCTCCTGCGGCCAGATCGTCTTTACTGCTGAAGAGGCAGAGGAGATGGTCAAGTCCGGCAAGATGAAGAAGGTCGTTCTGGTCCGTCTGGAGACCAGCCCCGAGGATATCGTGGGCATGCAGGTCTCTCAGGGCATCCTGACCGTCCGCGGCGGTATGACCAGCCACGCAGCCGTTGTTGCCCGTGGTATGGGCACCTGCTGTGTCTCCGGCTGCGGCAATGACAACGAGGTCAAGATCGACGAGGAAGCAAAGACCTTCGAGATCAATGGCCACAAGTTCGCCGAGGGCGACTGGATCTCCATCGACGGCTCTACCGGCAACATCTACGGCGAGCAGGTCGCTACCGTGGCCGCTACCGGCAATAAGAACTTCAACCGCTTCATGGGCTGGGCAGACGCTGCTCGTCAGCTGCTGGTCATGACCAACGCTGATAACCCGCGCGACGCACAGCAGGCAGTGGATCTGGGTGCTGAGGGCATCGGCCTGTGCCGTACCGAGCACATGTTCTTCGCAGAGGATCGCATCAAGGCTGTGCGTGAGATGATCTGCGCACGCACCGTGGAAGAGCGCGAAGCTGCTCTGGCCAAGGTCGAGCCGTTCCAGCAGGGTGACTTCGAGGCCATGTACCGCATCATGGGTGAGCGCCCGATGACCATTCGTTATCTGGATCCGCCTCTGCACGAGTTCCTGCCCACCAAGGACGAGGACATCAAGGAGCTGGCTGCCGATATGGGCATGACCTTCGATGATCTGAAGAACGTGGTTACTTCTCTGCACGAGTTCAACCCCATGATGGGCCACCGTGGCTGCCGTCTGGCTGTTACCTACCCTGAGATCGCTGCGATGCAGACCCGCGCTGTGATCAAGGCTGCTCTGAACGTCTCTGCTGAGACCGGCCATATGATCACCCCGCACATCATGATCCCGCTGGTCGGCGAGGTCAAGGAGCTGAAGTTCGTCAAGGACGTTGTGGTCAAGGTCGCAGACGAGCTGATCGCTGCTGCAGGCGTTGAGATGAAGTATCAGGTCGGTACCATGATCGAGATCCCCCGTGCAGCCCTGACTGCCGGCGAGATCGCCAAGGAAGCTGAGTTCTTCAGCTTCGGCACCAACGACCTGACCCAGATGACCTTCGGCTTCAGCCGTGACGATGCTGCCAAGTTCCTGGGCGCTTACTACGAGAACAAGATCTACGAGAGCGATCCGTTCCAGCATCTGGATCAGATCGGCGTCGGCAAGCTGGTCAAGATGGCTGCACACGACGGCCGTGAGACCCGCCCCGACCTGGGCCTGGGCATCTGCGGCGAGCACGGCGGCGATCCCACGAGCGTCGAGTTCTGCCACAACGTTGGCCTGGACTACGTCAGCTGCTCTCCCTTCCGTGTGCCCATCGCACGTCTGGCTGCCGCGCAGGCTGCTATCAAAAATCCCAGAAAGTAAGATTGTTGCAAAGCGTATGATAAACCCTCCCCGGTGAAACTGAATGGTTTTGCCGGGGAGGAAGATCATGAAAAAACAGAACTGTTTCAAAGAGGAATTTTATGTTGATGAAATTATAAATAACCCATATACTGCAATTTTACTGAAATATAAGAAAGCAGAGGAAAGCAATTATTGTATCAAATTTAGGCAATACGCGTTGAGATATTGGGGGCAACTTCACGGTGTGGATTTTTCTGAATTTGGAGATAAAGATATTACAGTCGATGAATTTAACCATGCACTTTCGATGGCTCAAATTGAAAAGAAGACGGATTTTGAAGGTGGCGGGGGAAATGCTGAAAATAACATAATTGATCAAATAAAACGAAGATTAAATGTTATTTTATTTGGAGTGGTAAAGCCGGAAGATGATAGAAAAATCAAAATAGGCAAAGACGCGATGCTTAGTGCTTCAAATATAGTTTTCTTTGATGAGTTGTTGAAAATAGACGTAAGGGATTTGCAAAAGATTATAGATGACAGAGAGCGTGGAAATATAACAGGCTTACAAAGGATACATGCGAGTGCAGGAAGCTGTGAGCGTAATGAAGAAAGATGGGTAGACGACTACTACAGGGAACTGATAGTTCGAGGACTTTGTTCTTTAGGGGAAAATCCGGAGATTAAAGTTAGCCTTAGAGATGTGCAGGATAGAATAGACTCACTTTACCCGAGCGAAGAAGAAAATGACAGCTCAGAAGAATTTGAAGGCTGGGAAGTGATGGAATGGCTTGGTGATGAATTGCATTTTTGCGAAGTAAATTACCCGCAGACATCTTTAGTGAATAGAGTTACCTATGATAGAATTTTAAAAGCACTTGTGGAATGCAAAGAAAAAATCGAGGATTGCGTTGAAGAATTAGATAATATAAAATGCATAATGGAAGGAAGTCGAGAAGAAAGTAAAGGGTAAAAAAATCTGTTAAAGAAAAAGAGAGAATCACTGGAACCAATATAGGTCGCTTTGTCGAGCTGTAACGGTTTTGGTGATTTTTTCTTTTTGAAAATATGAATAAAGTGTTAATAAAATAGTGCGAAAAAACCGAAAAAAGGGGAATCCATGCTGATTTTAGAGGACTCGATAAAAAGATATAATAACTAACGTGAAGACAACGTGGCCACAGTTGAAACACAAAACAATTCAAATTTGAGAGGAGATTTACTATGAAAAACAATATGGACTACTTCAAGACTATGAACGAGAAAGATCTTGACCTTACAAAAACCGCTGTTGACTGGACGGATAAAGCCTTTAGAGGCAACGGTGACTGCGCAGCGATTGCAAGAACAACGGGTAAAACTTGTAAAGTTGTATTGCGCGATGGCGAAGACACGTCGTTTCTTGAAGGTATCCATGCTTTTCTATTAAAGAATGGAAAACTGGATGCGGAGTGTAGCTGGAAAAGCGAAAATGGAGTGGAGAATCTACCCATTTGGTACAGTACGTATACCGGAAATTCTGGAAAAATCTTCTTTTCCTTTGTTATCCGGGGAAATGAAACGAAAGCGCCTATCATTGTTGGCCACACCAAGGAGATTGAACAGGAAAACTGTTATGAGCTTCTGCTTCATGCTTGGGATGCGGAAACTGGCTACATCTGGGTTGGCGACAACCGGGATGGTGGACTGACGAGGATTGATTACCTCATTTCTGGCAATATGACAGGTAAGCAGGACTCCATTGAGAAGCTTATCGCGCAAAGCTATCTTCAGAAAACTTCTGAGGAGGAAGAAAAGCATGAGTAAAGCCAAATTCAAGGAAAAACAGAAGAAGCTGCATGAGCAACGTGTGAGGCCGACTGAAGGAACAGAAGTTGTGCCCGCATGGGATTACGATTTCAGTGGTGCTAATGAGGTTCACCAGTCTGATGACTTTGAACCGCTTGAGAGTGTGGCTCTGTTCATCCCTGAGGGAAAGTCGAAGACCCGTGAGAAATTCAAGAAGAAGCGAGACAAAGCACGGCATAAGCTGGATGTGTCTGTGAGTCCAGAAACGGCTTCGGACTATCTTGCATCTCTCAATGCGAGAGATGCAGTACCGCCAACCGTCTTAGTGCGGGATGACATACCCGATAATGTGCAGGAAAGCACATTGTCTAAGCCAGCAAGTCGTCCGATCTTTGAACCTGCTATCAAGAAAACTTCTAAGACTCTATCCATTGTGGAAAGGGCAGGAGAACTGAAGAAAGATGTTCATATTATTTCCTATGGAAATACGCTGTATTATTACAACAAATATTACTACACACAGCTTGATGCAAAACAACTGATCAAGCTGTATCGTAAGCATGTGGACTATGAACTCAATAATGAATCCAGCCTCCATGGGTATAAGGATCTCTACGATTGTTTTATGACGGATCCCAAAATCGAGTGCAATGAACCGGAAGATGAGCTGATTTATGCACCTTTGAAAAATGGTGTCTTTGAACTTGTAGAGTGGAAACTTCACCCACACAGCCCTGATCAAGTGACTTTTACCTACATTAAGGCAAAATATGCTCCGAAGGCAGAATGCCCGATATTTGAGGGCTATTTGCATCGGGTCACGGGCGGTGATCCCCAGCTGATGGAGCGATTTTGGATGGTAATTGGGTATTTGCTTATCTACCCTGCACGAGGAAAGTTCTTTATTTTCATGAAAGGCGTCGGAAATAGCGGTAAGAGCGTTCTGGGAAGTTTTATCCGAAACCTGTACCCTAAAGAGTCTATCAGTAGCATCAGACTCAAGAATCTGACGAACCAATTTGGAATGGCTTCCCTGGCAACTTCCGTTATCAATTTTGATATGGATATGCCTAGTTCAAGAATCAACGATGAAGCAGCTTCTCGGCTGAAACAAATCACTGGAGGAGATTCAATGAATATTCCACGAAAATATCGCGATGATGCGCTGCTGGAGAGGCGTATAAAGTTTGTCTTTTCAAGTAATCACCCGCTCATCATCGACGGAGAGGATGAGGCACTCATCAAGCGTATTGTATATCTGCCCTTTAATTATGCAATCCCGGATGACCAGCAAGACCCATATTTGGGAGAAAAAATTTGGGCAGAGCGGGACGCCATTGTTACAAAGGCACTGTATTATGCGCGAAAGCTCGTTCAACGCAACTACATCTTCCCGGAGATTCCTTATGTGGACAGCGCGAAGTACTCGCCTGTAAAAAGGTTTGTGCAAGAAATCTGTGATACGAGCAATATAAATGCTGAAGTGGCTTTGTCTGACTTATACGAAGCCTATCTGTTTTTTTGCAAGGAAAAGAATATAGGAGCGTGCACAGACTCGGATTTAAGAAAGTCGTTGATTGCGATGGGATTTGAGCACGGACGTTCCCGGTGCTCAGGTGAAGGAATGATTGCACACGAACACCCTGTGTCGGCGTTCCGAGGCATCTATCTTCGTCCGTAACATCTGACTTCTCAGTGATATGTTATATCTCTGATCACCAGCACAATCACAAACACTATGGAGGTGTTACAATGCTGAACGTTGACGAAAAGGCGATGGCTTACTGTCTGATCGAAGCTCTTTTTGCGGCAGGGCTGCTGAACCTGCCCACCTATCAGAACTTCCTTCGGATGAAGCGTGAGCAGGAGGAAGAACCGCCTGCAAAGGCTTCGTAAGCGACAGAGAAAGGCTCTGGTAGAAAAGATTCTGCCAGAGCTTTTCTTTTTGCCCTGAAATCTCAAAATATGGAGGTAAAAATATGCGAGTAGCAGTATATGCGCGTGTCTCGACAGAACATGAGGCACAGATCAATGCACTGGAAAATCAGTTGGAGTGGTATAAAATTGAAAGTTCCCGGCATTCGGACTGGGAAATCGTTGAGGTCTATGTAGACCAGGGCATTACCGGAACACAGGCACAGAAGCGGCCAGAGTTTTTGCGAATGATGGAGGACGCCCAAAAGGGAAAATTTGACCTTATCATTACCCGTGAGGTGAGCCGATTTGCACGAAACACGGTTGATGCGTTGTCCTATACCCGTGAGTTGAATGCTATGGGCGTGAATTTATTTTTCATCAACGACGGCATCAACACGACCGACGATAATGGCGAAATCCGACTGTCGCTCATGTCTTCCATGGCACAAGATGAAAGCCGCAAAATTTCGGAGCGAGTCAAAGCGGGGCAGAAAATCAGCCGGGAAAAGCACGTTTTGTATGGGAACGGAAATATCTTAGGATACCGCAGAGAGAACGGAACCTATGTTCCAGATCCGGATCAGGCACAGACC
>VOFC01002106.1_pt1 | contig 14816 bp, 22 predicted proteins | sample 5384161 | NCBI WGS metagenome assembly VOFC01 (sample SAMN12384722, study PRJNA508395) | human gut metagenome | isolation source: healthy gut B | host: Homo sapiens | reverse complement strand
ACAACCAGATGGCAGGCCAGATCTTGACCAAGAAACACCACAATATTGACATCAAGGAAGCCGATGGTACCATTGTGAACCTTGGAGAAAAATATGGAAGAAAAAAGACTCATTAGAAAACAGATTTTTGCAGCCAGGAAGCAGTGCGCCGATGAGCAGGTGGAAGAATGGAGCCGCCAGCTGACCGAGCGCGTGATCCGGCTTCCGGAATTTTTGCAGGCAGACCGCGTTATGGCTTATGCAGATTACAATCATGAGGTCATGACAAGGTTTATTATTGAGGAAGCCTGGAAATGGCAAGGAAGTGGCAGTTCCCAAGGTGGTGGGAAAGGACATGGTCTTTTACCGCCTGACAGATTTCTCCCAGCTCGCTCCTGGATATTTCGGAATTCCGGAGCCTACAGAGGAGAGACTGTGGACTGGACGGATGCCCTTATGATCATGCCGGGAGTGGCCTTTGACCGTGAGAACCACAGAGTGGGATACGGCGGAGGCTTTACGACCGTTTTCTGGAGAAGCATCCGGATACTCAGCGGGTTGCAGTTGCCTTTGATTTCCAGATCCTGGATCAGGTTCCCACAGAGCCGACCGATATCTGCCCGCAGATCATTGTGACGCAAAGCAATATTTACAGGAATGCCTTACCGAAGGGAGGACTTATAAATGAATGAAATGCTGCAGACTCTGGGCGAAAATGCCCGGGAAGCGGAAGTGATTCTTCGCAATCTTGGCACTGCGAAGAAGAATCAAGTCTTAGAAGCAGTGGCAGACAGCCTTGTGGCACACGCTGATAAGCTGCTTGCGGCCAATGCCATAGATGGATAGAGAACGGCAGACGCAACCATATGCCGGAAGGCCTTGTGACCGTCTGATGCTGACGGAAGCGAGAATAGAGGGAATGGCAGAGGGAATCTGCGCCAGGTAGCGGCTCTTGACGACCCTATTGGGGAAGTAACCGGCATGAAGAAACGTCCTAACGGACTGATGATCGGTCAGAAAAAGAGTTCCCCTCGGTGTAATCGGAATTATTTATGAGGCAAGACCAAACGTGACAGCTGATGCATTTGCCCTTTGCTTTAAGACTGGAAATGTTGTGATTTTAAAAGGCGGGAAGCGATGCCATCCATTCCAATACTGCCATTGTGGACTGTATCCGCAGTGCCCTGAAAGCCCAGGATCTTACAGAGAATGCCATCCAGCTGATCCAGGACACTTCCAGAGAGACCACCGCAGAGTTTATGAAAATGAATGAATATGTGGATGTATTGATTCCAAGAGGCGGGCCGGGGACTGATCAAGGCGGTTGTAAACGGCAGCACCATCCCGGTAATCGAGACCGGTACAGGCAACTGTCACATTTATGTGGATGAGAGCGCGGATCTTAACATGGCGGCAGACATTGTGATGAATGCCAAGACCCAGAGAGTGGGCGTGTGCAATGCCTGCGAGTCCCTTCTGGTTCATGAGAAAGTGAAGGATGCGTTCCTTCCGGTTCTGGCAGAGCGGCTTCGCACCAAGCATGTAGAAATGCGTGCGGATGAAGCAGCCAAAGCACTGATTCCGGATGCGGTTTCTGCTACGGAGGAGGACTGGGGAACCGAGTACCTGGATTATATTCTTTCTATTAAAGTGGTTGGTTCTGTGGAGGAAGCTATCCGCCATATTAACCGCTACAATACCGGACATTCAGAGGCAATCATCACCGGGACTACAACAACGCTCAGAAATTCCTGGATGAGGTGGATGCGGCAGCAGTGTATGTAAATGCTTCCACCCGTTTTACTGATGGTTTTGAGTTCGGATTCGGAGCAGAGATCGGAATCAGCACCCAGAAGCTTCACGCCCGCGGCCCAATGGGACTTCTGGCCCTTACTTCTACGAAATATATCATTTATGGAAATGGACAGATTCGCCCATAAGTTTGATTTTTTTTTGAAATGAAATATGTTATACTGGACTTCGATGTTAATACTTAATACGGGGACTCGTTTATAAGGAGGACTTTTGAAATGAAAAAACAGCAGATTTTTAGCGTTGATCATGGCTGGAACTCTTGCTGCCGGAATGGCTCCGGCAACTATGGCGTTCGCAGAGTCAGATGCCCAGACCGTGACAACAGACGATACAGCAGCTGCCGTGGAGTCAGATGAGGCTGAAGCGCCAGCAGAGGATAACACTGCAGATAATGCCGCCACGCAGGAACCATCCCAGGATCAGACAGATACTCCTGCAGCAGATCAGAGCACCGACAGCAGCCAGGCAGACGGATTCGAAAGCGGAGATGCAGAGACTCAGGAAGCCGGAGAAGCTGGCATTGCCACACAGGCAGAGGAGAACAGCGATGCTTCTGAGGAGACTTCTACTGGCAAGATTTACTTCCAGGATGCAGAGGGCAATCAGACCGAGTGCAAGACTCTGGCAGATGCAATTTTGATGGCACCGGCCAACGCAGATAAGAATGCGGCTCCTTCCCAGATTCTTGTGACAGGTACCATTGAGATTTCCGATACCATCGTGATCTCTGACAGCCGGAATGTGTCCATCGCAGCAGCAGAGGACGGTACTGTGATCAAGCGTGCAGATGGATTCCTGGATGATATGTTTATGGTTCAGGGGAGAACACCGCATTTCAGTTTGGCACAGGCAAGAATGGGGATACAGTTTTATCTTTGACCGTAGATGCCTCTTCCGCAGATGATGCAACAGGTTCTATTGTTTCTCTTGAGAAGGGATATTTCGAATGTCTGACGGTGTTACCTTAACAGGCAACCGTACCAGCGCGCCTGGCTCTGCAATTTACAACCAGGGCGGAAGTATTGGTCTTGGCGGCGGTACCATCACGGACAACCAGTCGATGGATAAGGGCGGAGCAATTTACAGTGAAGGTGAAATCCGTGTATCTGGCAATGTGATCGTCAGCGAAAACTACGATGATGGAGTGAATTACGAGAACAGTATCGTTTTGAGCGGTGAGAACGCATATATTGCAGCTACAGGAGTTCTTTTAGATACTGCAAACCTGCAGGTGAGAAGAAGCGATGCAGATGTAGTGAAAGCATTTGTCACAATCGGCAAGGATGCAGATGGAACTGCTTACACCACTATGGAGAATGTACTGGAGCATGTACATTACCTGGACACTGATAAATATACAGTTAATACAACTACTGGACAGCTGGAAGAAGTGAAAACACCAACTGTTGAACGTATGAAACTGAAAGCAGAGTCCCTGGCCTGGAATACAGCGTATGATCATACTGTAGACCTGAGCTTCACTACCAATGATGCTGGTGTGGGCGGTAAATATTACGCAACCTGGGTGAAGAAATCAGAGGATACTCCAAGCTTTGAAGATGCGAAGAACAACAATGTGGCAGAAGGAGATATCGCAACGAAAGTTGAGGTACAGCTTACAGGTGTTGCATATGATACAGATATTAAGGTTGTAGTTTATGGCGTAGATTCCAAGGGCGTGGAGGCTGAGAAACCTCTTGTACTGACTCTGGATGCCAAGGCAACACCAACAGAGGAACCGGCTGAACCGACTCCGACCACACGTCCGGCCCTTACTCCTCCTGTAACAGACAGCAAGGTAACCGGTCTTGAGGAGCCGCTGGCATTCTATCCGAAGACTATGTACAACTTCAAGGTTGTTGGTGCAGGAACCGAGAATACCAATCCGGTTAAGGGAGATACCAAATGGGTACCTTATGGATGGAGTGTGAATAAGGATAATATCCGCAGCGGATATGAGAAGAGTTTCTCTATTGGAAACAAATACGGTATCAAGGATGCCAAGACCTTTACCATGTATATCTTCTTCCAGAAGTACATATACAACGGCACTGACTGGGTAGCTGTTTCCGGCGTACAGGAGGCTCTGGAGCAGAAATTCTACCCAAGGCAATTGAGTTCACCGTAACACCGTCCGGCACGATTACTCCAACCGGTACAGATGGAAGCGGCAGTGGAGACGGCTATAATGGCGGCTCCGGAGACGGCAGTGATTCCACAGATCCTGAGAACTATAGCGGAGATGACAGTTCTACAGGCTCTTCTTCTGCAAGCAATGCAAGAACAGCCGACATTCTCCGATTGCAACCATGATGATGCTTGCAAGTCTTTCTCTTGTAGCAGGCGGATATGTTCTGGTAAGAAAGAGAAAAGAGAGAACTAAGTATGATAAGGCAGGTCATTTTGACCTGCCTTTTGCATATAATACTATTGCGGCGGGGGACAGGCTGGTACGAAAAATGCAATACTGCCTGAGATTTTCCTCCGCTGCAGGAGGTAGAATATGCCAGAATTTATGCCAAAAGAACAAAATCATACATATGAAAAGCTCTACTACACATTATGGGAGCTTGCTGGCCGTTACAGCGGCTTTTGCCAGTTTCGCGCAGTGGGAAACAGCCATGATGACAGGCTGATTCCTATGTTAGAGGTGGGAAATGGAGCGCAGATGATTTTTTGCGTGGCTGGAATTGACGGAACCCAGAACCTGCTTCCCCGGCTTTTGATTCAGATGGCAGAAGAGTACTGCCGGGCTTATGAATGCGGCTGGCAGCTGGAAGAATTTTTACGAGGTGAAAAAATTGCTGGACAAGATCCGGATCTGTTTTCTTCCCCTTCTGAATCCGGATGGATATGAGATCAGCCAGAGCGGTTTTTCCATGATCCGAAATCCCATTTACCGGCAGATGCTTCGGATGCAGAGCATTCCGGCGAAAGATTTCGGGTACAATGCCCGGGGCGTGGACATTTGTCATAATTTCCCCACTGTCCACTACATTCGTTCCAGGATGGGAGAGGAGCCTGCCAGCGAGAATGAGACGAAGGCACTGATCCGGATCATGCAGGAATACGGAGGCAGAGGGCTTCTCACTTTCGGACAGGCCGGCAGGGAAATCGTGTATTATCACAGCGAACAGGGGATGGGAGGTCTGCCAAGGTCGTACCGTCTTGCCAGACATATGCAGAAATCCTCGTCCTATCATCTGGAACGGGAAACCAGGCTCACAGTCTTCCGGGAAGAAATTCAAAGGGATGGGAACCCCGGAACAATATTATATTCAGACAATAAAACAGCCAGCCTTTCGCATCAAGGTTCCCGCACCCGGGAACGATGGAAAAGCTGGCGAAGAAAGCCAAACGAAAATTTATGAAGAGATTCATTTGCTGCCGCTGGGTAGTACATTTTCTCGCTGGAAAATTAATCAGGCTGTTTCATACTTCTTCCGAATATCCTTCATAACAAAGATATAGGAAACACCTGTAAAGACAGCTGCGGTAAACCAGGGCTGCCGGGTCACAGAAGCAGGCAAGCGGGTAGCTTGTGAGAGCCATGGAGATCATGGCAACCACCAGTCTGGCGATCAGCTCGGACACACCGCCCATCATAGGAAGGAAGCCGTAGCCGCATCCCTGCATGGTATTTCGGAATACGAAGATGGTGCTAAGCGGAATATAGAAGATCACGCTTAAGTACACATAGGTTTTCGCCCAGGGGAAGCATGGCGCTCATGTCCACATCTCCGGTAAAGAACAGTCCCAGTGCAGGCTTTAAAAGCAGGCACACAAGAATGGCGGCACCGATAGAGTATACGATACAGGCCTGAAGGGAAGCCTTCACACCCTGGCGGATACGGGGATATCACCCTTGCCGAAGTTCTGGCCGCTGTAGGTGGCCATGGTCTGTCCCATGGCGATCATTCCCTGTGTAACCAGGTTCTGCACCTTGTTGGCAGCTGTAAACGCGGCCACTGCTGTGGAGCCAAACAGGTTAATAGCAGACTGCATCACCATGGTTCCGGAAGCGGTGATGGCAAACTGAAGAGCCATGGGGATTCCCATAGCCAGCTGGTGGCGGCTCTCCTTGCTATGAAGCTTCCAGTGGTGTCTGTTCGGCGCAAGGGCAGGCATTTTTTGTGTAAAATGTAGACAAGGCAAAGGATCGCGGAGATTCCCTGGGAAAGTATGGTGGCGCTGGCAGCCCCTGCAACTCCCATCTTAAAGTTGATAATGAATACCAGGTCCAGAATCACGTTCAGCACTGCGGAAAAGACCAGGAAGACCAGCGGGAGTCCGGCTGTTTCCCCACTGCACGCAGGTAGGAGGAAAAACAGGTTGTAAAAAAATAGTGGCAATGATTCCCGCACTGACCGTGCATGCTGATCATGCTGAGAGCACTGATGGCTACGGTAAAAATCAGGGACAGAAGGATTCCGTTGGCAACGCTGACCTTCACTCCTCTTTGTCCTTGGCGCCGAACCGTTGGGCGGTGAGTACCGAGAACCCGGCGGTGATTCCCGTGCAAAGCCAACTACAAGGAACATGATGGTTCCGGTGGAGCCAACTGCCGCCAGGGCATCGGCACCACGAAACGGCCTACGATAATCGTGTCCGCCATATTATAAAGCTGCTGAAAAATGTTTCCGATAATAAGCGGAAGTTTCAATCACAGATGTCACCATTTTAAACCCTTTTTTCAAAAAAAATCTGTACTAAAAATATAAAATGGCTTCATTTTTTCTTGTTTTTGAAGCGAAAGCACACTACGGGTATGTCACCATTTTATTTTGAAAAAAAAATGGAAAGCAAATGGCTATTTTATGGAGCAAATGGTACAAAAAAATAGTATGTGAAGAGATTTTTTCGAAAGAGAGGCATTCTATAAATGGCAAATGATCATGGAGAACAGATTAGAATCGTACAGGAGACTGTGGCAGGTAAGGAGATTACCTTTGCCCATGTAATGGGAGGCCCGGCACCGATTATTTATCAGAAGTTAGGACTGAATCCGCAGGTGGATTACCGTTCATCTGCAATCGGAATTATGAATATGACACCGCCTGAATCGGCAGTGATCGCATCCGATATTGCTGTAAAAAGCGGAAATGTTTATCTGGGATTTGCAGATCGATTTACAGGCACACTGATCATTACGGGAGAGATTTCCGATGTAATGTCAGCGATGACTGAGATTGTGGATTATTTCCGTGATACTCTTGGATATGTAGTATGCAATATTACGAAACGATAGGAAGTATGAGCATGGAGCGAATAACGAAGGAAGAACTGCTGGAGAGGCTGTTTCATGATGATTATGAGAACCTTAAGGGAAGAAGCTGCGCATGACCCGCGTGCGTGTTCCCGGCAAGGAGGTTTGCCTGGCCCACGTGATCAGCCCTTCCCAGTCCTGCATTTATGAGAATCTGGGACTTCATATCGGGGTTCATGAGGGAGAGGACCATACAGGGAAGCCATCAGGTTGATCCGTTTTACTCCCTGGGAGGCAGTTGTGGTGGCAGCAGACGTTGCCATGAAAAGTGCGGATGTACAGATTGGTTTCATGGATCGTTTCTGCGGCTCTTTGATTCTTACAGGCGGACTGTCACAGGTACAGACAGCAGTGGAAGAGGTTGTGCGCTTTTTTGACCAGGAGCTTGGCTTTAAGGTGTGCACAGTTCATAAAAGTTAAGTAAAGAGTATAGCTAAAGATAAGGGACGAGATAGATGAAGAAGATTTTTCTGATGGGCAGAAGCGAAGCCGGCAAGACCTCACTGACACAGGCGCTGAAAGGCGAGGAGCTTCATTATATAAAAACGCAATACACCAATTCCAATGATGATACCATTGACTCTCCGGGGAATATGCGGAGTCCAAGCGGTTCAGCGTGGGACTTGCCTGCTTTTCCTTTGAGGCAGACGTGGTGGCAATCGTGCAGGCAGCAGATGAGCCCTTCAATCTGTTTGGGGCAAGTTGCCGCTCCTTTATCCAGCGCCCTCTTATCGGTATTATTACCAAGATCGATTCCCCTTATGCAAACATCCCCATGGTGCGTCAGTGGCTGATCAATGCCGGCTGTGAGCGGATTTTTATGGTCAACAATGTGACCCGTGAGGGAATTGATGAGCTTCTGGAGTATCTGCAGGATGATCCACCTAGCCTTACCCTGGAGCAGGCAATGTTTAAACAGAGCCTTGGCTTAAATGAGTGGGATCCTCTTCCTGAGGGAGTCACTTATCCGGAGGGAATCAGATGATGGCACAGACAGAAGCAAAGAGAAGCCCCCTTACCACCTTATGCTATCTGGAAAAGGACGGGCAGTATCTGATGCTGCACCGCATTTCCAAGAAGAATGATGTGAACAAGGGGAAATGGATTGGCGTGGGAGGCCATTTTGAAGAGGGAGAAAGCCCGGAGGAGTGTATGCTCCGGGAGGTTTTTGAGGAGACGGGCTATACCCTTACCTCCTGGAAATTCCGCGGGATCGTCACTTTTTTTTTCACAGGAGGGCTACGGCACGGAATACATGTGCCTTTATACTGCAGATGGTTTTACAGGAACCATGAAGGAATGCGACGAGGGGAAACTGAAATGGATTCCTAAGGACGAGATCTGGAATCTGAGATTGTGGGAGGGGGGATAAGATTTTTCTGAAGCTTCTGAATGAGGATGTTCCCTTCGTCTCACTGAAATTAAGCTATAAAGGGGATGAGCTGGTAGAGACCGTACTGGATGGACGTCCTCTTGAGAGTCAGTCATACTAACGGATTGCCACATTTGTCATAGACAAATGTGGCAATTTGCTTTATAGGACAGATTTATAGTGTATACTGAAAGTAGCTATTAAGGTATTGAGCAGTTACCTGCTAAGTACAAAAAGAAAGGAGGACACCAGAATGGCTCGGATCATTTTTTCCATTTTTGCAGTTATGTGCTGCATTACGACAGGAAGCAAGGCTTCTCAAAGCTTACCAGAGGAAAAAAGCACTCTCACCGGAGCTTATCTTTATGAGGTGCCTGGCAGCAGCCAGATGAAGGATATGCAAAAGGTGCTGCCCTCCGAAATAGAATTCAGAAAGGACACGGAAGGATTGTTAACGGTGACGAAATTTACTTCCCCGGATGAAATCAGGACAGCTGTAGATGCCTTTCTTCAGATTCGGATTGGTGACAGGACAGACATTTTTGTAACGGATCAATATGATGTCATTTCCTTTTTCTTTCCGGATAATACAACGGTATCCTTTCAGCTGAATGGCAAAAGCCTGGAATGGAGGAACCAGGGCAAGACAGAGCTTTATGACTTGGAGAATGCAGAGCTTTTTCTGGGAGGAGGTTAGTATAAGGTGACATTTCAGGAGCAGTTGAATTTATATATAGAAGAGCTTTCCTGCAGCGGCAGGGAGCTTGCCAAAAACAGCGGTATTTCCGAAACCATTCTCAGCCGATATCGAAAGGGCGAACGTCTTCCCGGTGCAGACAGTGATTATCTGAAAAAGCTTGCAGCAGGAATTGCCCTGACTGCAGAGCAAAAGGGAAAGAAAAATAGATCAGGAAAGGGCTTTGAGAGGTTCTTTTGGCAGCCTTGAAGCAGGAAGAAAAAAACAGAGATTTTTTATTACCAAAAGTTTGATATTCTTCTTCGGGAACTGGAAATCAATGTATCCAAAATGGCATCTGCCCTGCACTATGATCCGTCCTATATTTCCAAAATCCGAACAGGAAAAAAGAACACCATCAGATGTCCGGGGGTTCGCAGAAAATGTATGCGGATATATTGTAAGGAATTTCTCCGGCCAGGAGGAGCTAAACAAAAAATTGCTGCACTGACAGGCTGTGACAATGAGACACTGACGCATCCGGAGAATTCCTTTCTCCTTTTGCAGAATTGGCTTTGTGTGGGAAAATTTGAGACAATGGATTACATATCCGGCTTTTTGCAGAAAATGGATGAATTTAATCTGGATGATTATATACGAGCCATTCATTTTGACAGTTTCAAGGTACCTAAGGTACCTTTCCAGCTTCCAGTTTCCAGACAATACTATGGACTGAAGGAAATGCGGGAGGGAGAGCTGGATTTTCTGAAGCACACAGTATTATCTAAATCTATGGAGCCGCTGCATCTGTGCTGCGACATGCCTGTGGAGGACATGGCTCAGGATGAGGAATTTGCAAAGAAATATATGTTTGGCCTTGCGCTGGTTTTGAAAAAAGGGCTTGACATACATATTATCCATGATGTGGAACGCCCCATGAAAGATATGATGCTTGGTCTGGAAAACTGGATTCCTCTTTATATGACGGGACAGATTTCCCCGTATTATCTGAAGGGGATTCAGAACAAGGTCTACTGCCATCTCCATTACACCTCAGGTCAGGCGGCAATGACAGGGGACTGCATTAGCGGACACCATGACACCGCCCACTATTATCTGACCAGCCGCAGGGAAGAGGTGGAGATCTGCAGAAAAAAACACAGAATATCTGCTGAAAAAGGCACATCTTCTGATGGAAATTTACAGGGAGGAAAAAAAGAGAAGGTCTTTTCGATTTCCTGGAAAAGGACAGTCACGTGGAGGGCAGGCGCAGAAGGATTCTGGCAGCACCGCCGCTGTTTGTAATGCCAGAGGAGCTTTTGAAAGAGCTTCTTGGGAAGAATCAGATGGAGAAAGCCAAGTGCTCCAGAATTCTTAAAGTATATGCCAGGGAGCGTGAACGGATGGAAACCATACTGGCTCACAGCCCGGTTTCAGATGAGCTGTCCCAGGTGACAAAAGAGAATATGACAAATATCCGGTGATGCTTCCGCTGGCAGAGTGTTTTCTGGAAAAGGATGTTGTGCTTACCTATGAGGAATATATGACCTGCGTGGAAGCGGCAAAGGAATATGCCAGACGCATGAAAACTATCAGTTTTCTTTTTACAAAGGTCAAGGGCTTTCATAATATCCAGATTACCTGTCACCAGGAAAAATGGTGCATGGTTTCCAAGAATAAGGCACCGTCCATTCACTTTGTGATCCATCATCCCAAGCTGCGATATGCACTGGAAAATGTGGTTCTTCCAATCCGGGATGAGGGGCTTATTTAATCCATATATCATATAACATATAACATGAAGGAGGCGTGTAGAAATGAAAAAATCATGGAGAAAGACAATTACCGCAGTTTGCATGGGAACCATGCTGTTTTCCGGCAATGTTTACAGGGCGGACAGCTCCCAGGATCTGATGGCGTATACGGATAACGTGCTGTCGGACGGATCCCTGATCTATTATTTTGAGGAAGTTGCAGTTACCCTTCCTGCTGACTGGCAGGGGAAATTTGAAATTGTGACAACGGACAATTCTGCCGCCTTTTATCACAAGGCAAGCCATGAGAAATGGCAGGAAAAATATGGGCAGGAGGGTGGAGGACGGCGGCAAACTGTTTACCTTGTCCTGCACCATACAGATGATTCGGCAATTGCAGCAGAATTTCAGCAGATGAACGCAGAAATTGATTTTGTGAAGCAGAATGCTTATATGCTAAGCAAGGCGACTAACACTGATCGGCTGCTGAGCCAGCGGCGATACCAACTACGGAACCGGAGCCAGCGGCGATACCAACCGAATACGGAAGAGTACACAGGCAGCTGGGTGCAGATAATGGATGAATTTGAAATCTGTCTTCTGCCAGACTGGGAAGAGGTAGAGCTGGATGAGGAAGATAAGGCAGAGGGTGCTTACTATGCTGCAAAATGTGTTGACCAGGATGCAGTGTTGATCGTAATGGCTATGGATCTTACAGAGGGCTACACCCAGGAGGAGATTGAAGCGGAGCGTGCTGAAGGTAATTTTGACTCCATGCTGGAGGTTGCCGAAGAAGCGTTAAAGCAGCAGGGCTATACCATAGAAAAAACAGAGGTAATTCATGATATTCCATGTACCTTCTTTTTCCTATGAGGACGCTTACGGAATTGTATTTATGGATCAAGGTGATTCTGTAATGGATGTCCTTTATTTCTCTGGCGAGGATATGGAAAACAATGATGGAGTGCAGTCTATTTTGCATTCTGTGAGATGGGTGGCTAAAAAGGGGCGCTGCCGAAGCTTATGCTGACGCTTCTGGCAGCCTGCATAAGCCTGAAAGCCAACAGAAGTCAGGGCAGAGGAATCCTTGTTGGAGGCCTGGGAAAGGCAGAATCAGGCCGCCACAGGGGAAAATCACAACAATGTACCACAGCTTAAGGAAGAGGATATCCTTCGGATGAATCAGGGAAAATGCGGATTTTCTGTATAACGATGAAGGGTATGTGACCTTTCTGAGAGGCAGATTTTACGAGGATAAGGTAACAGACACGGAAAAGGAGTGGAATCCCTAATGGGGATTGCAGAGCTTTGGGCTTTCCAGGGATCGGAATTTTTTTTGCAGTATATGGAGAGCAGGATGAATACGGCTACACCTACCGACCTATAAGCAGCGTTACGGCGATCTGACTCTGGAAAATGCAGTGCTGAAAATCATTCTGATCCACAGGGCTATACAGCAGGACTTGTAAGCTCCTTTACCCCAAATGTAGGAATGGCCCTGGAGGAAGAAAAAGCTCTATTACAGCTAAGGAAGCAGAACAGATTGTACAGAAACCGGTATCCGGGAAATAAAGTACAGCTTTATACAAAATATACCAGAAAAAACCTCTGTGACAATACAGGGAATTGCGTATCACATGCATGTGGGCTTTTTTTTTACTACACCACCTGCAGGGGCAGCTGATAATGGCGGAAAAGGCTATCTGGAGCATCTGGTGGGATATGAAGGCAGGCAGCTACCTGACTTATATGGCTGTAAGCTCTCCTGAGGAGGCTGTGCCTGGGGACAATGTGCAGATGGAAATGGCTTTGTCCTATTTTGAGGGACTGTCCGCAGATACCTATACAGGTGAGGTTACGCTCCATGATGGAACTAAAGAAAACCATCACAGTTCCTGTTGCCAGAAATGATGCAAGCGGAACCTGCTATCTGGCAGAATGTAAATAGACATATTTTTCTGGCTGACTATTATTCTATAATTTCAAGAATCAGTTCGTGCCCTGGACCTCTGATGATAATACCAGCTGGCCGGAGCATTACCTGATGGCCTATGAAAACTACATAAAAGGGTTTTGATTTTTATAAAAGTTACGGTCTGAGTCTGTGGATGGCTTTGGAAGCCCGCTTCTGATTCTCACAGATTACTGCGACTTCAAAAGCAGCCGATAAACAATGCCGTTTATCTTGGAATGTGTGAAGGCTGGGTGTTTTCCGCAAGTGCAGCCAATCACTTCGGTGAGTGCGTAGATGTGGCAGCTCATGAATTTACCCACGGCATCACCGCTTATATTACAGGGGGAAACCTGTATGAGAATGCATACGGTGCCGTGAATGAGGGGAATCAGTGATGTGTGCGGAAACCTTTGTGAAATGCTGCTTGGAGAAACTTCAGATTCTGCATGGTTCATGGGAGAAAACAGCGGAATGCCGGTGCGGTGCTTAAGTGATCCCTGGCAGTACGGCCAGCCAGCCGCTCTCTATGACAGATATTATTACCCGAAACAGATTCGCCGAGTATAGATAATGATTATGGTGGTGTACATATTAACTGTTCCCTGATCGGATATGTGGGGTATCAGCTTTGCGCCCAGGGAATGTCAAAGGATCAGGCCTTTTGGGCTGTGGATGGGAATGCTGCGGCTGATGACTCCAAAATCCGGCTACCAGGAGGTACGGGAGGCTCTGAAATTTTCCGCACAGATTCATGGAATGGGAGAAGGCTGGCAAAATAAAATTGACGAGGTATGCAGGCAAGCGGGATATTAAAATCAGAAAAAGTGAGGGATGGCTATGGACAGAAAAAAAAGCAAATGCAATTTTTAAGGGAAGCCTGATTGCTATGACAGTGCTGCTTTGGGAGGGCAGTGGTATCTGCAGAAACCGTATCCTGTATGGGCAGCTGATGCGAGCTCACAATACGGACAGTATGGAACCTTTGACATGGGAAATTCAGAAGTGGCCGGGAAAATCGGTACTGATATCGGAGACGCCTCCCCTTCTCTTTGGAGAAAAGTTTTTCCGGCCTTGAAAAGGGAAAAGGATTAAACGGATTTTCCGGAAATATCCCTTCTGTTACAGATGGCACAAATACACAAAGCTCCACAGGCAACCCAAAATAAAAAGGAGAAGCAGAGGGTATATAAGTGTACGGAAATTACAGATCCCTCTACCGGACTTAAGGTGGCAAGGGGTTATGCACCATCCGACTACACAGTAAGCGGAGAAACCATTTGGTGCGGACAATGGCAGAGCCTAACTATGCAGCCCAGGTTTATCTTACTGCAATGAGTCCGGATCAGAATACAATCATGGGATATTATTCTCCCGTTGGCTATGAGCAGATACTGGAATATTCTCAAAACGGCACAGACTATAGCTGGCACCAGGATGGCTCCTTTGACAGCACGACCATGATGCCTATGCTTCAGTTTATGACAGCGGATACTTACTGTGATTATATGGCAAAGGCCATCCTTCCGGGGCAACAGCTCCAGATAGCCGGGCAGGATGAAATTTCCCAGGAGTGAACAGGCAATACTGGACCAGAAGGCGAATACGAATTATCAGGAAACCTGCCAGATGCTTTCCCAGCTGAATACAGGAATTACCTACAATGTAGATGGTGCTTACTGTGGTGTAGCTAAGCGAACCTATAGCGTAAGCCTTAACGGCTATCCTTTTTAAGCTGTATGTAATGAGCCTTGTTGAGCAACTCAGCTTTACCCAGACAGGCGAATTTGGTACGTGGCGGCGCTTGAGAAATACGTTCAGGATCAACTCAATATTGATTTCCTTGAGTCTTTGGAAGAAGGAAATGGCGTGTTGCTCATACAGAACATATGCTGGTCTCGGAACAGCAAAAACTTGCAGATGAAGCAATTGGCGAACCGGTATACTTTCTTTTAAACTTTTGTTTTCAAGAGAAGATGCGATTTTGAAAAAGAACAAAGTAA
>VOFC01004989.1_pt1 | contig 14836 bp, 22 predicted proteins | sample 5384161 | NCBI WGS metagenome assembly VOFC01 (sample SAMN12384722, study PRJNA508395) | human gut metagenome | isolation source: healthy gut B | host: Homo sapiens | reverse complement strand
AAATGTAGTGTTATTAATGATTATTCTATGTGGTTCAATATAGGTTAAATTTGTTTTATCTATTTTCCTAACATTACCATTAATAATAGTGTATTTTACTTTACAAAAAATCACATATGAATTTAAGTTTATTTTTTAATGATTCTTCAACTAAGATTTCTTCTTTAATAATATTTACCATAATACCATCCTTTCTTTTTAGAGTAGGATAGTTTCTTATAATACAAAAAAAAACCAATCCATTTCTGAATTAGTTATTTATCAAAACTCGAAAAGTTCGAGCACATTTCACTATGGAGCGGACGAGGGAATCGAACCCCCGTCACAGCCTTGGCAAGGCCGTATTCGAGCCACTAAACTACGTCCGCGTTTCAAATGACATTTATAATATTACCAAAAACACTTGGCTATGCAAGTGTTTTTTAGAAAAATAATAAATTTATCTTTTTTATTGTTGCTCGTTTGGCTCTTCTATTAATGGGTCTTCTAGTCCGCGAAGTTTTCTGGAATTTCAATCGTACTGACATTGTACGTTTTACTGATTCTTTCATACCAGAACATTCTTTTTAATATGAAATTATGAATGAATATGATAAAACATTCGATGGCAATGATAGCAAGTGCTAAAATCATGACAATCGTTTGCGCAGTTCCGGTACTATCACTTACAAAGTCGGTTAGATATCCTGCTGCTGTTAGGATGTAGAATGGGGATGGTAATAAGACTCCGTACAGAAGAATGTAACGGATGATGTATTGATACCATTTTGGAATGTGCCCTTTAAATGAAAGTAATTTGATATTTACGATTTTTTACCGATTGTAGCACCTTTTGTAATGATTGGGATTCCGATGTAGTAGAAAATTGCAACTACGATTGGAATCCATTTCTTAGAAATGATAAATGTTGCAGTGATTGTAATGATTCCATAGAAGAACAAGTCGATTAGGAATGCCATCGTTCTTCTTAACATCGATACATTTCTTCCTTTTTTTGTAGGAATTTAATTCTAACATCTCTTGTCGGTAACAGTTTTTGAAATAATGGTGTTACGAGATACCCTAAGATGCCACCAGTTGTGTTGATGATTAGATCATCGACATCGAACAATCGATATGCTTTTGGATAGATGAAGAATAGTCCGTTACCTGCGTTATTTCGAAAAATAGACTTAATAGAAATGTAAGGAGTAATGTCTTTTTGAAACTGCATTTGAAAAAGTATCCAAGATATACTCCAAAAGGAAGAGTTAAGAGTAGGTTAAAGGCTACTTGGTAAAAAGGTTTGGTTTTCATGACTTGTAAAACGATACTGAAGCCATCGACATTATTTGGAATTTGACTTGCAATATCCTTCACAAATTGAAATGGTATGAGTTGTGGTGAAAGTGTTGCCATCGTACTTAATTTTTCTGGACTTGGTAGCGGTAGAATCACCAAGTAAAAGCAGTTAACAAATATAAGACAAACGAGTAAGTAATGAGTACCCTTAGGAAAGGGATGGCCCCGTACTTTCTATAACTTGCAATGATATAAGGAATGGTAATTAAAAAAAGCCAAGATGGGAAATGTTAGGAGTGCTGTTTTAATTGGCTCAATGTATTCTAACATATTACATCTTGGTTGGGATTTCGATAATTAATAAATGTAGTAGTTCCCGGATGATATCCGTTGTTGTTTTTAGAACATAGATGTAATCATCTTTCTTAGCTTGATTTTCTTCCTTATTGACATTGTTATGTTGATAGAAAGCGTTGGCGCATACACATAAGTTGTATACGTATTCGGCAATGTAGTTTGGCTTTCTTTCGTCGTAAGCCGCCTGCAGCGCGTTTGGCAATTCTAAAATTTGTAGTCTTAAATCACGATCGAATTCGTTGTAGATTTCGTTTGTAAATCCTTTTGGAATTCGCTCTGCCATAATGATGCGATTTAATCTTAGATACGTGTACAAGATATAAGGACCGGTTTTACCAGTAACTTCAGAGAATTTTTCTAAGTCGAAGATGTAGTCTTTTTCTCTTGAATTTTGTAAATCTGCAAATTTTAAGATGGCGTTTACGATTTTGTCGACGTCTTCGATACTCATTGTTTTGTTATCTTCTTTTTTGCTAATGAAAATATCTCTGGCGTTCTGGAATAGGGCAGATAGTTTTGGAGTATCGCCATTTCTCGTCTTATAAGGTTTTCCGTCTTCGCCGTTTACTGTTCCGTAACCCAAGTGTTCTAATTTTTTTGATAGAGCAGATTCCGGTTTTATCGCAGACACGGAATACTTGAGTAAAGTGCATTTCTTGACGGTTATCCGTTACATATAAAATATGATTGGGATGAAAATCTTCCATTCTTTGTAATATGGTTGCAATATCTGTGGAAGCGTATAGGTAAGCACCGTTTGATTTTTGAAGATTAATGGTGGCAATGGTTTCTTGTCACTTTCTTCTGCAACTTCTATGATTTTTTGCACCTTCACTTGTCTTTAACCAAGGTGTCAGTATTTTTTCTGTTCGTGGTAAATATTTGTAACTATCTGATTCGCCATACCAATAGTCAAAATGAACGTCTAAGTAGTCGTATTGAGCTTTGATATCGCCTTTGGATACTTCTAGAATCTTTTTCCAAATTGGAATGTATTCTTCTTTTCCATCTTGTAAATCTTTTGTGATTTTTGCACATTCTTCTTTGATGGTTTCGTCTTCCTTACAAAGAGCACTCATCTTTGGATATGTTTCATCTAAGTAGGAGATTGTAATGTCTTCTAGTTGAATGTTGTCTCTTAAGATTGCGTAGATGACTTGACCGATTTGTAATCCGAAATCTCCTAAGTGTACATCGCCGATAACTTTATGTCCAAAAAATTCTAAGATTCGTTTAATAGATTCGCCAACGATGGCTGTTCTCATATGACCGACGTAACGGTTTGGCAACATTTGGACCACCGTAGTCGATGACGAAGGTTTCCTTTTCTGGTAACTCCAATGTGTTTTTGATGTCCTGATGGGTGATGCGTACATATCGATTGATAAATTCATCGGATAGGGTTAAGTTGATGAATCCGGGGCGAACGAACTCGATCTTTTTGAAATATTGTGTGATATTTGGATTGTTGTTTAAATTATTTACGATTTCTTCGCCAACTTCCATAGGATTTTTATGATACTGTTTTGCTACTTTAAAGATGTCGTTACATTGGTAGTCACACAAATCTTTCCGGTCAGAAGGGATTACTTTACAATCGATGTTGTAGCCAGATTTTTAAAAATGCATGATTGATGATGCTTGTTAATTCTTCTAAGTACATATTTGATTCCTCCTTTAATAAAAAAAAGTGCCACTTTTCTAAGGGCGGATCAACCGCGGTACCACCTTAGTTCATAGTGTGCACTATCTCATTCTTCTTAACGCGAAGTAACGGATTTTCATCTGCTAGAAGAGTGCGTTCATAACAGTCAGTCAGTTATTTCCACCAACCATAACCTCACTAGATTCCGAGTTGTTATTACTATTTCTTCCTTTGCATTTCTTATGCTAAATTATATAAAAAGTGACGTTTTTTTGTCAAGATTTCCTTTTTCGACAAGATTCGACAAATGGATTTCATATGCTTGTAACAGGTGATTATTTTGGAAAAATGAATACGAAGTGCTGTTAGATGAATTATCAGGAGTAGTAGGAAGTTTTCGAGATGAAGTAGGGGGAACTAGAGAGGATGTCATCAATCGTGGCATCATCAAGTTCAATGTTTATAAGTTTATTCACGATTATCCAGAGTCACAAGATATCGTGAAGAAGATGGATGGAAAGTTTGCGAAAGAACCGGTCAATCCAATCGATCAGGAATTTTTGAAGTCACTTAGTGATTATGTCAGTAGTCATTATTTAATCAGCGTTCCGATTGAAAGTGTTAAAAAGAAGAAGAGGTCAAATATCAAAGGATGTTTGCTTTTCTTAGATCATTATGAAGAGGTAATTCCGTATTTGATTGCATCGAATCATAAAACTTACGACCGATATCGTGTAAAAGAAATTCATAATTCGTGAATTTCTTTTTTTATCATCTTGAAATAAAAACTTTTTTACAAGATTCACATAAGATAAGGTTAAAAAATCAAATGAATAGAAATTAATTCTATCAATGTGTAGTTATGTGAGAAAAAGAAGTAAGAAAAAAATTGTTTTTTTTAAATGTTGCTGATATAATTAAAATAGGTGTGGCTATAATAAAAGAAGATTTATTTTAGACAAAATTTAAGTAAAAAGGATAATAGGTGAATTGAATTATGAAAAAACAGATGAAATCGAAAGGATTTACGTTAATTGAATTGCTTGCAGTTGTTGTATTGTTAGGAATTGTTGCACTGATTGCGGTTCCTTCTGTTACGTATTACTTAACGAGTTCAGAGGCATCTGCATATGAAATGACCGAACAAAATATTGTTGCTGCCACATACAATATGTTTGCTGATTGTGCTGGTAATTCTGATTCGGAAGTTTGTAGTGCTTACAGTGTTCCGGACCCAAACAGTTATGTGACTGTTCAACTTTCAACACTGATTAATGGTGGTTATTTGGATCCGGTTGTAAATCCTGATAACCAGGGGGAATATTGTAATGCTGATGATAGTTATGCAATTATTATGAATGGGGCAACTGAAAATGATTTTAATGCTAAGTTAGACTATAAGGTTTGCTTAACATGTGGTGATTATCAGTCGTCCGATTGCCGATTCTACGAAGATCGTTCTGATAAGATTATTAATCCTGCTGATTTTTCTTTAGAACAATGTACGGATTTTAATGCTTTTTGACAGAAAATGGTATTGATTTAACCGGAAAAGCAGTTATTTTCGGAGAGGATGTTTCATATGATGTCTTACCAAACCCAAGTATTATTGATACCACTAAAGTAGGTACATTTAACATTAATTATACGTTTGGTACATTGTCAGCAGTTACCAGAGTAACCGTTACCGATGTTACGAATCCATCTAAACCGGGTGTTCAAATGACTTCGGGTGGAGAGGATTACGATGGAACTTCTTGGACAAATCAAGATGTCATTGTTACTTTTACGGCTAGAGATGATACTGTTTGTGGCCATACTACAGTTGATGGTTCTGGTGTTCAAGGTTATAAGTATTCAAAAAGATAATGGTGCATCTTGGACTTTTGTAGAAAGTGGTTATACTGAATCTGAAACATTTAATGGCGATGTATTGGTAAAAAGTTATTGATAATGAAGGCAATGAAGGAGAGACTAATCGATATCATATTATGTTAGATAAAACGCCTCCAACTTGTGTTTCCACTGGTGGTAGAAACGATTGGGCGTTGGAAGGTTCGATTGTTTTGACTGGAACATGTACTGATGCCGATTCTGGATGTAAAGAAACTACGATTCAGAAAACGTATGATTCCGGAATCGAAAGTTCTGCTGAGAGTCCTGGAACTGTCTATGATATTGCAGGAAACTCTACTGTATGTCCAGCTAACCAAACTGTAAAAATTGATAAAACACCTCCAACTTGCGTTTCGTCAGGAGGATACAAAGTTGGACAAATCAAAATGTTACAATTGTAGGAACTTGTAGTGATAGTGGTTCCGGATGTGTTGGAAATGTTTCTAAATTATATGAAACATCAACGAGTATGAATATTACGAATGCTGGACCTGGTACGGTTTTACGACAGAGCAGGAAATTCTACAGTTTGTCCGAATAATCAGACAGTACGTATCGATAAAGTAGCACCAACTTATACGATTACACCATCTGGTACGAGATATGGATCTGGATATCAAAGTGGACTTGTTGTAAGCGCTAGTTGTAGTGATGCACATAGTGGAATTGCTTCTGGATCGCAAAAGTCAAACGTTTACTACTCGTGGTAATCATTCTATTAGTGGAACTTGTATTGATAATGTAGGAAATCGTGTAAATTACTCATCTGGTAATTTCCCTAGTTTATGTATACGGTGCTAATGCTTCAGCTTGTGGTACTTATAATTATGCATGTGGTAGTTATGCATGTGGTTCTCATGCATGTGAATGGGGACAGAAATGTATTTCTGCCCATCCTATTCCAGGTGATCCATTAGATCGTTGGCAATGTGATGTTGAGGAAACAGTTGTAACAAAATGGTGTACAGATTATTGTACATCGTATTGTACAGGAACGAATTCTTGTTGGTATTAGGAGGAAAATATGAAGAAAAAATTATTATAATTTGTCTTTTAGTCGCTTCCCTTTTTTTAATCGGAATTGGAGTGTTTTTCCTTTCTGATGATAAGAATTTAGAACCGAACGAAAATCTTCCATCTACGCCAACTCCTAGTTTTGATCTTTCCGATTGAAGTGACTAATGATGCAGGCTATGAAGTTACAACAAACCCAATAGCTGCTGGTAATGCAGTAGGTCTTTTGATAAAGTCTACTGAAGATGAAAATCAGATGTTAAAAAATTACGGCCAATTTGCTAAATGAAAATGGAGAAATGGTTTCTAATAGTGAAGTTTATGCTCCGATATTGGGTCAGAGTTATTATGCTACAGAAGTTTCTTTTGTAAATGCTGATGGTGATCTCTTAGATGTAGCATCGGTGCAACTTACCATTTCCAAAGAAGGAAATTATTATACTGGTTTAACTTCTGATTCATTTGAATTAGTTTACGATAATCAAGTTCAAGAAAAGGTATTGAAAACTAGTTTATCTCTTACTTATCAAGGAGATGTCCCAATTGGAGATGTTTCTGGTAGTGTAGTTGTTTTGAAAGATCAGAAGATTGTTTCACTAACGTCATTTACTCAGAGAAATGTTGAAGCAGGTGTTAGTACGAATGTTACTGTTCCTGATATCGATTTTTCTGGTGTAGAAGATATAGAAACCACGTATGATACTATTTTGGTTTTTGTAAATAGTTTAGGATTTTTATCAGAATAACATTTTTAATAAAACCTTATTTCCGAAATGGAAATGAGGTTTTTGTATGTAAGAATATTATTTGTGTTGGTGAATAGGTTTCTAGTATTTTTATAAAAAAATAAATTTTCTCTTTAAGTAACATTAAGCTGACATGAAAAAGTAAATTCTACTTTGAAAGAGTAAAATCCATACTTTTTGAAAAAATAATCTTAAAGTAATGGATTTTTTTTTCTTTATTTTCGTATAAAATATGAATGAAAGCTCCAAAACAATTAAAAATATTCATGATTAAAAGGAGTCGAATGTCTATATAATTTTTTTTTGAAATTTAGAATTCCACTCTAGGATTGATACTAAAATGTTGATGGTGCTTATCATTAAAGTTAACTTATTTTTTTAATAAGGTGGTAGATAAGTTGACTTTATTAGGATCAATTTCTTGAATATCTAATAACTTTGTGGTGTTTTCACCGTAAAGATTACTGAACACTGTGTATGGTGACACATTGTTCAGTTTTTTTTCTTTATAGGAATTAATATGCGACATCATTAAGTTAATATTTTTTGAGTTAAGTCATCAAATGATGTTCCTTTTGAAGAATTCGTCTTAATAACTCATGATTAACTTCACAAGAACCTTTTTGATAAGGGCTGGAAGGGTGACAGTAAAAATTTTGTGTTCTTTTTTTCACCAGTCTCAGAATCAAATTCAATTTCCAACGGATTAGAGAATTCTGAGCCATTATCTGTCAAAATCAAGATAAATAGTTCTTTGAACTTATCTATGCCCAATATGCTTTGAAGACGATTAAATATATCAATCACTGATTGAGCATCATTATGTTCTCTAAGAAAGGCAAGCATAAAGAACAATTAACAAAGTGAATAGTAAGTAAAATGTTGCCTCCCTTTTTACCTTCTACCGAGTCCATTTCAACGATTGAGTATCAGGATTTTCTTGCATATATTTTAAGAAGTCTTCATAGGTTCTATTTTGTATGCAATTTTATCTACCTTGTAAATAGTAGTTTCTTTTTTCTTTGTCTAAATCTGACTTTTCTAGGCAAATCAATATTTCTAACTTTTAAAAGACCTAAGTCAATCAATTTATAAATAGTTTTATCGCTAAACATAATTTTATTTTTGTTATTTACTATAGCTTGATGAATAGATTGACCTTGCTCCTTAATTAGAGGAACTAAAATAGAATTAAGATAATTTATTTCTGATTGATTAATCCAAAGTCCTTGTCTTGTTTCTACTAAAACATCTTTGTATTCTTGAAAAGCAAATGCCGCATCATAAAAATGTTTTGTTAAAGTACAATGCTTTCGTTTTTTTACAACCGTTACAAACATAAGGTGGTTTGTCGAGTAAAGGGCATTTTTCTTCTTTAAAATGAATACAGTTAGAAATAACACAATTTTTTCCTTTATTAATACATGTTCTTCGAAAAGACAATTATTAAATTTTCTTCCTACGCATCCAGTATTCATAACTTTGTAATGATTTCTGACTTCCTTGGAAATAGTAGTGCAATCTTTATTTAAAGACTTCCCAATATACTTAAAAGATTTAGATGAAAATAAATAATTTTCGATGGTTAATCTATCTTCAAAAGATAGATGTTTATTATTTGACATTTTAAACTCCTTTCTTAAATAAGCACCATCTGATGTGTATTATAATCATTTGAGCACTTTATTTCCACTATTAAGTTTGAATGGGTAATTTCCACTTAAAGGTGGAAATTACTTTTACAATGAGTTAAGTAACATTAAGCAAAAAAATTTTGCATTTTATAATCTTTTGTGTTATAATCGTTCAAGTATTTAATGGGAGAAGTGAGAATATGAAAAGAGAAATGTTGCGATTATTGCACACGTTGACCATGGTAAAACGACTTTGGTCGATCAAATATTAAAATCTAGTGGAACGTTCCGTGAAAAATGAAGATACTTCTAATATTACGATGGATTCTAATGCCATTGAAAAAGAAAGAGGTATTACGATTTTAGCTAAGACAACTGCTATCAATTATAATGATTACCGTATTAATATCGTCGATACACCTGGACATGCCGATTTTGGTGGAGAAGTAGAACGTATCATGAATATGGTAGATGGTGCTTTATTAGTTGTCGATGCGTATGAAGGACGAATGCCACAGACGAGATTCGTACTTAAGAAGGCATTGGAAGCAGGCGTAAAAACCGATTGTCGTTATCAATAAAGTTGATAAACCTTCAGCACGATGTGAAAAGTTGTCGACGAAGTACTAGATTTATTTATTGAACTTGGTGCTAGTGATGAGCAAATTGACTTTAAAGTTGTCTATGCTAGTGCAATCAATGGAACTTCTAGTTTGGATCCAGATTTATCTACTCAGAAACCTGGTTTCAATCCGTTGTTAGATTTGATTATTTCTGAAATTCCAGCACCGTCTGGCAGTGCCGAAGAACCTTTACAATTTCAACCAGCCTTGTTAGACTACAATGAATATGTTGGAAGAATCGGTGTTGGACGTATCCACAATGGTATGATTAAAGTTGGTCAAATGGTAACATGTTGCCGTTTGGATGGTACGACAAAACAATTTCGTGTTCAAAATTATTCGGATTTTTAGGAATGAAGAAAATTGAAGTAGAAAGTGCAGAGGCAGGCGATATCGTTGCTGTTGCAGGTCTTGCTGACATCTCTGTTGGTGAAACACTTTGCGATACTACTCATGTTCTTCCACTTCCACCATTACGAATTGATGAACCAACTCTTCAAATGACTTTTGGAACCAATACGAGTCCATTTGCGGGAAGAGATCAAGATACGAAGTTCTTAACAGCTAGACAGTTAGAAGACCGTTTGCAGAAAGAATTACAGAAAGATATCAGTTTGCGTGTTTTTACCAAACGATGCAGAAAGTTGGATTGTTTGTGGTCGTGGTGAATTACATTTATCCATTTTAATTGAAAACTTGAGAAGAGAAGGATACGAATTACAAGTATCCAAACCAAAGGTTATTATTAAAGAAATCGATGGTGTTAAGATGGAACCGTTTGAAGAACTAGAAATCGAGTGTCCTGGAGGAGTCTGTCGGTTCTGTCATTGAACAACTAGGTAGTCGGGTGCTATTATGGAAAATATGACGAACTTTAACAATCAAACTCGTTTGACTTATACGATTCCATCTCGTGGTTTAATTGGATTTACGACTGACTTCATGACTTTGACAAAAGGGTATGGTATTATCAACCACTTTTTAAGGAATATCGTCCTTTATGAAAACATCAATATCGGAGAAAGAAAACTTGGCGTATTGGTTTCTATCGATGAAGGTAAGACGACTGCTTATGCACTTGGTAGTGCCGAAGAACGTGGCGTTATGTTCGTTACACCTGGTGTCGAAGTTTACGAAGGTATGATTGTCGGAGAACATTCTCGTGAGAACGATTTGGCTGTCAACGTTACAAAAGGAAAGAACTTGACGAACGTTCGTGCTGCTGGATCTGATCATACGGTCGTATTAAAACGTCCAAGACCAATTACATTAGAGTATGCATTAGATTACATTAACGAAGACGAGTTAGTTGAGGTTACTCCTCATAACTTGAGACTTCGTAAGAAAACGTTGAATACGGAACAGAGAAAGAAAGAAGATGCAAGACGTCAAAAATAGATGCGTTTGCATCTTTTTTTATAAGTCGTTCTAAATGATTTGATTTTCTATTTATTTTATTTTATAATCTTATATATAGAATAAAAGGAGTTGAATCTTTATGGATCAAAATCAAAAACCAGAAACTTTGCTTGATGATGTGAGTCAAGCTAACAATACAACAACGACAACGCCTCCTGTGACACCTGGAGTTCCAGTAAGTCCAGCACCAGTTAGTGCTCCTCAAACAGAACCGGAGTCATTGGATCTTCACCGGCACCACAAGCGCAGGCACCAGTTCCAGAACCTGTTGCTTCTGAACCAGTATCTGTCGATGTTGCTGCATCAGTGGACGATAATACACCAGATAATCCAGAACTAGAGAATACTGTAATTACGAGTGCTCCAATTACACCAGAAGCAATTGAGGAAGTCGTAGAGTCTACTCCAAGTGTTGCTCCTGTTTCCAATCCGGTTCCGGCATCTCAGCCAGTAGCGCAACCAACTGTACAATCAGTAGAGCAACCAGTTGTTGCACCTGTAAATCCAGAACCTGTTTCTAATCCGCAACCTGCACAGGTTACAGAACCAGTTGCATCAGCAACTACAGAATCTCCAGCATCTAATCCAGATGTTGTCGGTACGATTGCCAATCCAAATGAAGTGATGGCAGCTACAGCTGGAGTAAGTACGGAAGGTGCTGGAACACCGCCTCCAATCGATATTAATGGTGGAAATTTTGACAATCCGAATGGTAAGTTGGAGCCTCCTAAAAGGGTGGTATCGGTAAGATTATCGGTCTTATTTTAATCGTTGCCATTTTAGGTGCAGTCATTATCTTCTTGCCAGATATTCAAAGCTTTATTGTAAGACAAATGAATCCAATTGAGTCAGAGCCTACGCCAACCCCAACGGCTACACCTACAGTTACGAGTTCTGTTTTAACTTGTACCCTTACAACGGATGATGAGACGACTGGTCTTCATCACGTTTTGACAGAAACTTATTCTGGTCAAAATGATGAACTTGCTAACATTGAAGTTGAAGAAGTTGTTACACCGATTGAAAATACTACGATGGATTTTGCTACTGCATTAGAGAGACGGCAACATCTTCTTGTTTGTTAGAAATGGAACAATATCCTGCTACATCTGGTGTCGTTGCAACTTGCGATACGACAGTTGCAAATTCTTTGACTCGTTCTTTACTATATGATTTAGCACAAATTCAAAATTACAATGCCTCTTTAGCTGGAACGGCAACACCAACACCTTCTGCTACGCCAGATGCAACGGCAACTCCAGAAGAAACAGTTACTCCGACAGCAACTCCAGAAACTGTAATTCAGTCTCCAATCAATATTGAATACAGTTTAGGAGAAAGCATTGCAAACATTGCTACTGTAAAACAATCTAATGGTTATACTTGTACAACAGAATAAATGAAAAATGGCTAGTAATAGTCATTTTTTTTTATAATTTTTGGTGGTGAAGAATCTTTGAAAAAGAACATTTATATTATAGCAATTGTTTTGTTTGTGCTGCTATCAATTTACAAAATATTTGGTAGAAGAATACTTGATTTCTACTGTGCCTATCATCGGTTCTTTTTTTACATTAGAGAAAGTACATAATATCGGTGCGGCATGGGGAATTTTAGGTGGAAGTATTTTTTCTTAGTTTTGGTTAGTGCAGTGGCACTGATTGTACTCAACGAATATTTGCGTTATGAGAAAAAATTTAATAAAATTAGTGTTTTTGGATATGGACTTCTCATGGGTGGAATTTTAGGAAATTTAATCGACCGTATTTTATATGGTTATGTGATTGATTTCTTGAGTTTTACTTTTGGAAGTTACCAATTTCCAGTTTTTAATTTGGCTGATATGGGAATTGTCATTGGAATTGGATTCCTTTTTATAGAAATATGTCGAGGTGAAGTTTATGAAATTCGAAATCGAAGAAGAAAACGTTAGATTAGATCAATTCCTTTCCAGTAAGATGGGAATTAGTCGTAGTAAAGTAGCTAAATTAATTGATGCTGGCGCAGTAACGGTAGATGGCAACATTGTGAATGCTTCTAAGAAGTGTCGGCCTGGAACAATTGTCCATGTGAGTGAAATGCCGGAAGAAGAGGAATGGATTGTACCGGAAGAGATTCCACTTGATATTGTCTATGAGGATGAATACTTAATCGTCATTAATAAAGCATCTGGTATGGTCGTTCATCCTGGCGCCGGTAATTTTCATGGCACGCTCGTCAATGCATTATTATTTTATTTTGGAAAACAGAAGACCAAGGATGTTCGGCCTGAATTGTTCATCGTATCGATAAAGATACATCCGGTTTACTAGTAGTTGCCAAAACAAGTGAAGCGATGGACGCGTTATCTGAAATGATTCGGGAAAAACAAATCAAACGGATTTATTTAGCTTTGGTTGATGGTAAGATCATGCACGAGACAGGAACCGTCGATGCACCAATTGGACGAGATCCGTCTGACCGTCAAAAGATGGCAGTTGTCGCTGAACATGGAAAAGAAGCAATTACGCATTTTAAAGTTTTAAAGCGATACTCACAAAATACGTTAGTGGAAGCACGATTAGAGACTGGTCGTACTCACCAGATACGTGTTCATATGGCATACATTGGGCATCCAGTTACCAACGATCCACTATATGAAAAGAAGGGTTCTAAGACAGACTTTGGACAATTTCTTCATTCTTATCAGATGGAATTTGTTCATCCATTTACAAAGAAAAAAAGATGTCTTTTCAAGCTGAACTTCCAAAAGAGTTTACAAATTATTTAGAAAAGTTGGAAGAAAGTTCATAAGTTTGTTATAATATTATGTTATAAGGGGTGTGATTCCATGGAAGATTCTATTAATCAAAAAAATGAAATTGTCATCAAGTTATTGCATTATTTCATCACGGATTTAAATTACAACCCGATTATCTTACAGGGAATTGAAAATGAAATCTGGTTAGAGAATTTGGTTTGTGATTATAAAGTGGTTAGAATTGTATCTAGTCATATTCACAATGAGGAACAAATGCAATTTGATGTTTATAAAACAAAACGTATTATGTCTAAGATTAAGGCGAAGACATTTTCATTTCATTTGCCAACACTCAGTATCTATACGGATCTCGGTGATGATCTCACATTGCCGGAAGAGAAGAGTATCGATAGCATGTACTTAGATTCTGAAAAAGATTTAGATAAATATCAAGATGTTTTAAAACATCTGCCAGATATTACAAAGAAGATGGAATTTAATGAAGAGGGGATGCAACTTTTCTTGAAGATTACGAACGATATCAATCGTAAGAATTTAAGCGATGCTAAGAGAAATCAAGAAGTGTTCGAAACCGAAAGTGCCAGTTGTTACATATGCACTAATTGGTGCTAACGTTGTTATTTTTCTACTTATGATGTTGTCAGGACATTTTAATTACATTACGAATTTGTTTTGTAACTATGGTGATGCTGTACGAGCAGGACAATATTATCGTTTGTTTACCGCTGCATTTATTCACGGCGGGTTGCTACATTTAGTAGTCAATATGTATTCGCTGTATATTGTCGGCAGTCAAGTAGAAAGCTACATGGGTAAATTCAAGTTTTGTCTCATCTATTTATTTAGTGCTTTAGCAGGCAGCTTGTTATCGATTACTGTAAGCTCTTATGCATCTGTTGGTGCGTCCGGTGCTATCTTTGGACTATTGGGTTCTCTGTTATATTTTGGATATCATTATCGTGTCTATTTAGGAAACGTTTTAAGAAGTCAAATTATTCCGTTAATTATTGTCAATTTATTATTGGGATTTATGGTGCCAGGAATTGATAATTTTGCACATATTGAGGTTTAATTGGCGGTGTGTTGATGACACTTGCATTGGGTGTCAAGTATAAGAGTAGTACTTTTGAAAAGGTAAATGGGTGGATTGTACTTATTTTGTTTACGGCTTTTTAGGATACATGGCAATTTTTGCAGCTCATTAAAATCGGAGTTTTTCCGATTTTTTTATTTCTATTATTCTTTTTTCAATTGATTTATTTGGCAATCTATTTTATAATTTTTATTAGGATAGGAGTGTATGTTTATGAATAAGAAAATGAATAAAAAGTTGAATAATCAAAAGAAAAAGTTGTTTTTATTTATTGGAATTGCTGTTATTGTAGTAATCGTTTTGGCAATTGTTTTCTTTGTTGCTTTAGGTGGTAAAAAGAATGATAATGGTGGAAGTACTGGCCAAA
>VOFC01004453.1_pt1 | contig 14838 bp, 17 predicted proteins | sample 5384161 | NCBI WGS metagenome assembly VOFC01 (sample SAMN12384722, study PRJNA508395) | human gut metagenome | isolation source: healthy gut B | host: Homo sapiens | reverse complement strand
GGGGGTGTGCGGATGGAGCAGGGGATGGGGATGCTCTTTGCGCTGTTCGGCGGGCTGGCGATGTTCCTCTACGGGATGGACAGGATGAGCCGCGCCTTGCAGCGGGCGGCGGGCGACGCCATGAAGCGGCTGCTGGCCCGGCTGACGGCCACGCCGCTGCTGGGCGTCCTCACCGGGCTGGCCGTGACGGCAGTGCTCCAAAGCAGCTCGGCAGCCACAGTAATGGTCATCGGCTTCGTCAGCGCCGGGCTGCTGGAACTGCCCCGGGCGGTGGCCGTCATCTACGGCATCAACATCGGCACCACCATGACGGCTCAGCTCATCGCCTTCGATGTCCAGACGCTGGTGTACCCGGTGCTGTTTCTGGGCTTTCTCCTCGACTTCGCGGCCCGCAGGCCCCGCTGGCAGGCCGTGGGAGAGGCGGTGTTCTCCTTCGGGCTGCTCTTCGAGGGTATCGACATTTTGGGCCGGGCTTTGCAGCCGCTGGCCGGGCAGGCGGTCTTTCTCGACTGGATGACCCGGGTGAAGGAGTCGCCTCTTCTGGGCATCCTGCTGGGCCTCTCCATGACCATGGTGGTGCAGAGCAGCTCGGCCACCATCGCGCTGCTGCAGAACGTGGCCCGTCAGGCCGGGCCGGACGGCATCCACAGCGTGCTGGGCCTTGCCGGGGCGGTGCCGGTCCTTCTGGGCGACAACATCGGCACGACGGTCACGGCCCTGCTGGCCTGCATCGGGCAGGGGAAGGACGCCGCCCGCGCCGCGCTGGCCCACAGCTGCTTCAACCTCAGCGGGAGCCTGCTGGCGGCGGTGCTGCTGCCCTGGTTCGTCCGGCTGGTGGAGCTTATCTCCCCCAAAGGCCCGGAGTTGGAAGTCATTTCCCGGCAGATCGCCAACGCCCACACCGCCTTTAACGTCTGCTGCGCCCTGCTCTGGCTGCCGTTTTTGCCCTGGATGGTGCGGCTGGTGTGCGCTGGTGCCGGAAGAGTAGCCCTCTCAGTCACGCCGTTAGGCGTGACAGCTCCCCCGGGGGGAGCCTCTGGCGAGCCGGTCAGGCTTCGTCTGAATGAACAAAGTTTAATCTATCATAAACAGTAGTGCCCTGCTACAGAGATTCACAACAGCTTGACATGGGATATTGTCCCGAAGCTGCTGCCCTCTGTAGCGGGGCACTATCTTTTTTATGCCATATTGAGCTTTCAGCGGTCAGCGGAAAGTGACCCGACATGCCAATGGCTCTCCCTTTGGGAGAGCTGTCACCGAAGGTGACTGAGAGGGCAAGGATGCTGACGGAAAGATGGCATCGCTCTGACAAAAGCCAATGCTTATCGCTGTGTGGATTCTCTTGGAAAACGGGCTTGCCCTCTCCGGCTGCTTCGCAGCCACCTCTCCCAAAGGGAGAGGCTTTCGCCTGTGGGCAGGTTACTTCTTAACAACGCTCTTCCGATACACCGCAAAGGCGATGACAGCCGACAGCACTTCCGTGACCCAGAAGGCATGCCAGACGCCGGTGGGGCCGAGCTGGCGGCAGAGCAGCCACGCCAGCGGCATGATGAAGATGACGTACCGGCAGAGGGAGATGACCAGCGAGGCCGCACCCTTGCCCAGGCCCTCCAGCGCACCCGAAGTGGTGGTGGACACCGCCGAGACCACGAAGCCGATGGAGATGATGCGCAGGGCCGTCCGGCCGATGGCGATGGTCTCGGGGTTGGAGGAGAACAGGCCGATGAGGGGCGCGGAAGCGGCCATACAGATGACGGTGCCTGCCGCCATGATGACGGCGCTCATGCCGAGGGTGAGCTGGTAGAGCTTTGCCACGCGGGCGTGCTCTTTTTGCACCGTAGTTGTAGCCGATGAGGGGGCGCATTCCCTGCACGATGCCGTTGGCGGGCAGGTAGAGGAAGGTCTGCAGCTTGTAGTAGATGCCCAGCACGACGACATAGCTTTCGGAGTAAGCCGCCAGCAGTCCGTTGAGGAAGGTGACCAGCAGAGAGGGCAGGGCCAGATTCAGGATGGCAGGCACACCGATGGCGTAGAGACGGCCTTCGAGAGAGAGGTTGGGCCGCAGGGCCTTCCGGCGCAGATGGACGGGCGACTCGGTGGTGCTGTAGACCACGAGGTAGATGATGAGCGTAGCGGCCTGTCCGATGCCGGTAGCCAGCGCCGCGCCTGCAATGCCCATGGCGGGTACCGGGCCAAGGCCGAAGATGAGGACGGGGTCCAGCAGGATGTTGCAGACACAGCCCGAGATGAGGGCGGTCATGGTGAGCTTCATCCGGCCCACGGCCTGAAAAAAGAGCTTCTCAAAGGCGAGGCTGGCCATGTTCACGGTGGCGAACAGGAAGACGATGGTGGAGTAGGTCACGCCCATGGAGACGATGGTGCCGTCGGCGGTGAACCGGGCCAGGAAGCCGGGCATGATGGCGGTAGCTGCCAGCGTGCAGAGGATGCCGTGGAGCACCGAGAGGGCCATGCCGTGGGTGGCGGCGGCGTCCGCCCTGTCGTAGTCGCCTGCGCCCCGGTAGAGGGCGACGAGGGCGTTGATGCCTATGCCGAAGCCGATGGCGACGGCGTTCACGAAGTTCTGGATGGGGAACACGAGGGAGAGGGCCGTCATGGCCTGCTCGTTGATCTGGGCCACAAAGAGACTGTCCACGATGTTGTACAGCGAGTTTACCAGCATGGAGATGACGTTGGGCAGAGCCATCGACACCAGCAGCGGGAACACCGGCTTTGTTTTCATAAAAGTATCGTTCATGGGGGCAAAAGCTTCCTTTCCTGAAATTTCCGCACAAGAAAAGCCACACAACGGCGGCTTGAAGCGGGCCATTGTGTGGCGAAAAGTAGCAAACATCTATGCTGTAAAAATCCACACGGGTTTTATTGAAGTGCTGAGAAATACGGTGCATCGCAAAAGCGGCATTACGGGACGCCGCCGGACAGCACCGGGATGCGGGCCGGAAAGGGCAGTACGGGGAAGAGCCTTTCTGACCGGCCTGCGATAGGATACCACGAAACGGGTGGATTGTCAAGGAAAAAAGTACGACTTTTGATAAAAAGACACTCGGGCAGGTGCAGTCCATTGACAAATCGCCGTAGGATAGAGTATAATATAAACAGGAAAACAGGCGGCATCCTGTTGGTGGGCTGGCACCTAAAAACCCGATATTGATTCCGGACATTATGGGCCGGAGTGTTGGCAGGCAACGATAAAACCTGATATTGATTCCGAACATTGTGGGTCGGAGTGTTGGCGGGCAACGATAAAACCGGTCATAAAAGGGAGATTCGCAGCACTGCGGTGTTGTAATCTCCCTTTTGCATTATGCGGAAATGAGATGTGACAATGGGAAAGAGGTTCAGCAAAAAGAAGCAGTATCCATCGTGATTTCAGCATCGAGGATGTATCAGGACAACTTTGTCGGCAAAAGGCTCCTGTTCCTGATGACGGACAAGCACAAAAAGGTTTATTCGCTGGAAGTCGGGTTCGACGCGAGCAATTTTCAGCATCTGACCGGTCTGCGGATGACAGACCCGAACTGTTCGCATCTGGATTTTTATAATCGCTGTGTAGAAGGGCGCATGAAAGCGTCGGACATTGAATTTGCAGCAAACGGAACAACACATCAGAAGCTCTGGGTGCTGCCGGAAGTGTTCCGAAGAATGGATCTGTCTGCCAATATGATAGGAAACTACAATGGCAGCCAGCCGCTTTTGTATACGGAAAAACTGGTCGGCGGCGTAAAGTGGGCAGTCGGGTTTGTGAATGTCGGCGGCGGGCAGAGATATGTTCCGAATACACTGCTGGAAGGGGACATACGGGACTACATCACCGACAACTATAGAATTATTGCGGCGTACATCAAGGAGATAGAAGAAGAAACCTTCACGAAAAAGGTATACGAAGCCAAAAAAGATAGAGTACGAGCGGCTGTGCTACCCAGATGACTGGGGAAGTAAGCCGCGGTTGACGAAAACGGAGGAAAAGCGCCATGAAATGGATGATCGCGTCCGACCTGCACGGGTCGGCTTATTACTGCAAGAAGATGGTGGAGGCCTTTGAGCGGGAGGGGGCTGACCGGCTGCTGATGCTGGGCGACCTGCTTTACCACGGCCCCCGGAACGACCTGCTCCGGGACTACGCGCCGAAAGAGGTCATCCCGATGTTGAACAGCCTGAAAAACAAACTCTGCTGCGTCCGGGGCAACTGCGAGGCCGAGGTGGACCAGATGGTGCTGGACCTTCCGGTGCTGGCGGATTACTGCGTCCTCCCGGCGGGCGAAAAGCTCATTTATGCCACCCACGGGCATATCTATAATGGAAAGAACCCGCCGCCGCTGGCCGAGGGGACATCCTGCTCCACGGCCACACTCATGTCCCGGCATGGACGGAGTTCGGGCAGGGAAACGTCTACCTCAACCCCGGCTCCCTGAGCATCCCGAAGGAAAACAGTCCCCACAGCTATATGATCCTGGAAAACGGCGTCTTCTACTGGAAAGACGTAGAGACGGAGAAATATACCACACCCGTGTACTGTGAGGAACCGGCACTTGCAATTACCATACCGGTGTGGTATGATGAAGACGGAAACAGAAAACAGGGTCTTTTGCCTCGGGCGCTGAGGAGTGCGCGGGGCCGACGGCCTTTGTTTCCCATAAAAAGTTAGAGAAAACTAACAAATGACGAAAAAACACCCGGGCGGCTTGTGCAGTCTGCCCAGTGGATGACGGCACCAATGGTTCAGACGACGCTGAAAGCGGCATGATGTGCGGCATCGAGAGCCACGAATGACGGTCCGCAAGACGGCGGATGTCAAAAAGGTGACCTCTTCCCACACCAAGGGCGAGACGGTCATCCTCTCGGAGCAGGAGCTGGACATTGACGCCCTCAAGGCGGCCATTGCCGAGACAGGCTATACCGTGACCGGCGCAGAGGAAAAGCCGTATGAGAAAAGGGATTCTTCTCGTTTTTCCATAAAGCACTGATGACTTTCGGCCCCGGGAGGGCCTTTCCAGGCAGAGATGAGGATACTGGTCTATGGTGCAGGCGTGCAGGGCTGTGAGCTGGCCCACCGTCTGCTGCAGAACAAAAAAAATGTCGTCACCATGCTGGCGCGGGGCGAGTGGAAAGAGCGGATCGACCAGAAAGGCCTCACCATCCGCCACTGGGCGCAGTGCCGCACCACGGTGGACCGGGTGGCCACCATCGACACGCTGGCCCCGGACGACTGCTACGACCTCGTTTTCGTGACGCTGCAGGCCGGGCAGCTGCCCGACGTGCTGCCCATCCTCAAGCAGAACAGGAGCGAATACTTCGTCTTCGTGGGCAACGACCCCCACGCCGTGGAGGTCATGCAGGCCATGCAGCGCCCGGCGGATAAGATCGCATTCGGCTTCCAGAGCAGCGGCGGCCACCGGGATGTCGATAAGGTCGTCAGCGCCCACGTCGGTGTGGATATGACCATCGGCGGGGCTACCGCGCCCCTTTCGGGCGTCTTCCGCTACCGGGTCAAGACGGCTTTCGAGGGCGCAAAGTACAAGCTGACCTTCGTCAGCGACATGGACGGATGGCTCAAGTGCCACCTCGCCCTCATCCTGCCGGCCTGCTATCTCTGCTACGCCTGCAGCGGCGACCTCTCCAAGGCGACGAAGGAGCAGCGAGACCTGGTCCTCGACGCCGCGTGGGAGGCCTGCGAGATGCTGAAAGCCGCCCACATCCCCGTGGACGACAAGGAGAAACACCGACTGCTACCGTGCCGGTACGCCCGGTCGCCGGAAGATGGACGCCATGGTCCTGGCGCTCTGTAAGACCCCGCTGGGCCGTCTCTGCATCTCCGACCACGCGATGCATGCGGTGGCTGAGATGCAGTACCTCGATGAGGCTTTCGAAGGTCTGCGCACCCGGACGAGCGTCCGGATGACGGCGTGGGATACCCTGCGCAGCCAGATGCCCTCGTGGGACATCATGCGGAAAAAAAGACGGCGAAAGCAGCGGTCGTCGAGGAAAGCAGCACCACGCCCTTATCTTCCTGCGTCCGGATGACCCGCCCGGCGGCCTGCAGGACTTTGTTCATCCCGGGCCAGCGGTAGGCGTAGTCGAAGCCCGCCCCGTTCTGGGCGTCGTAGTAGCGGCGCAGCATTTCCTGACGGGGACTCACCTGCGGCAGGCCCACGCCCACGATGGCGCAGCCGATGAGCCGGTCGCCCGCCAGGTCCACGCCCTCGCCGAAGATGCCGCCCATGACCCCGAAGCCGAGAAGCGTCTTCTCCGGGCAGGGCGAAAACCGCTCGAGGAACGCCGCCCGCCCGGCGTCGTCCAGACCGCTCTCCTGTACCAGTGTGCCGATGTCCGGGTAGCGGGCGGTGAAGTCCTCCCACACCTGCCGCAGATAGGCGTAGCTGGGGAAGAAGGCCAGATAGTTGCCCACCCGGCTGGACGCCAGCGCCGCGAGGGCGTCCGAGATGGGCCGGATGCTGGCGTCCCGCTGGCGGTAGCGGGTGGAGATGGAGGGCAGACAGTAGAGCCCGAGGTTTTCTGCCGGGAAGGGGCTTTCCAGCGCCACGGCCCGGGCCTCGGGACAGCCGAGGACGGTGCGGTAATAGCCCGGCGGCGTCAGCGTCGCGCTGAACAGCGCCGCCGCCCGCCCTGCCGAAAGGCTTGCGTCTACGAAGGGGGACGGGTCGAGGCAGAGCAGCTGCAATTCAAGGTCACTGCCCCGGGCGGGGAGCTGGGCGGCAAAATGCTCGTCGTACCGTTCCGACGCCCGCAGGATGTCCTGCACCTCAAAGTAGAGATCCAGCAGGGCCGCGTGGGCTTCGGCGTCGGGATCGTCTTCCAGCCAGTCCTGCAAAGGGGCCGTCAGCGCCCGCAGCGGGGCCAGCAGGGCGGAGGGAAGCTCCTTGCAGAACACTGTGCCGTCCTGAGCGTAGTCGGCGGCGGGCAGCCGATGGCGGGCGTCCTCCGCAGATCCCAGCAGGGAGGTCTGGCCGCTGTCGTCCTCTACGGCGGCAGTGCTGCCCCGGCGGGGTGCGAGGGCCGAGACCGCTTTCCGTCCCTCTAAAAAGGCTTTGTCGGCCTTGCTCAGAGCTGTCTTGAGGGTGCTTTTGCCCCGCCCGAGGCGCGTTTTGCCTCGGTGAGGCTGCTCTTGCAGAAGCGCGCCGAGTACATGGCCCGCGCCCGCTCGGGCAGATTGTGGGCCTCATCCACGAGGAAGAGCCAGTCGCCCGCGCTGTCGAAGAACCGCCGCAGATGCACCACGGGGTCGAAGAGGTAGTTATAGTCGCCGATGATGACGTCGCACCATTCGCTCAGATCCAGCCCCAGCTCGAAGGGGCAGACCGTGAACTGCTTTGCGGCGTCAGCCAGCGCGGCCCGGTCGAAGCGGCCGGTGCCGTCGTCCAGAAGGGCTTTCAGGGCCGTGTTCACCCGGTCGTAGTAGCCGTTTGCGTAGGGGCAGAGCTCCGGCAGGCAGGCGGATGGCCCTCGGCATCCGGGTGGAGGCAGACCTTCTCCTTGGCTGTCAGGGTCACGCTGCGCAGCGCCAGCTTGGGATCAGATGCCCGCAGCCGCGCAATGGCATCCTCGGCGGCGGACTGAGTCGTGTTGCGGGCCGTCAGGTAGAACAGCTTCTCGCCGCAGCCGGTGCCGATGGCCCGCAGAGCAGGGAAGAGGACGCTCATGGTCTTGCCGATGCCGGTGGGGGCCTGACAGAAGAGCCGGACGCCGCTTTTTTGACGGCGCGGCAGTGCAGGCGCGGTAGACTTCGCCTGCCAGCGCCCTCTGCCCGGGCCGGTAGGCCGGAAAGGGGAAATCCAGCGCCGAAAGGCTCACGCCCCGCTGCTCCTTCCACGCCAGCTGACGCTGCGCCCAGGGGGCGTACTGCTCGAGCAGATCCTGCAAAAACGCTTCCAGCTCTTCAAGGGGAAAAATGCCGCACGAAGCGGAGGATGTCGTCGGTGTCGATTTGGTAGTAGGTGAGCCGGACGTCCAGGCTTTTCCAGCCCCTGCTGACGGCCATACATGGCCCCGTAGACCATTCCCTGCGCCCAGTGGCAGGGGTTCATGTCCTCGGCGATGTCGTCGGCGGGGACGGCTGTGGTCTTTATCTCGTCGATGACCGTCACGCCCGGTTTCGTCGGTGAAGATGCCGTCGGCCCGGCCTTCGATGGTAAAGGGATGCCCGCCGCCCCCGTTCGGCGGAGAGAAAGACCTCGGCGGCGTAGCCTTCGCCTGCGGCCTTTTGCAGCCTGCGGTGGATGCGTGCACCTTCCAGTGCGCGGTCAAAACCGGTAAACCGGCTGTCGATGCTGCCGGTGCGCAGCAAAAACTCCACCAGCGGATGGGCAGACGGATGTCGGACATGATTTCACTTCCCACTTCCTTTCCTTTGAAATGCTCAGGCGGTCGGGCCGGCCCAATTCAAACATTCCGGCGCACTTTTGCGGCAGCTTCGTCCACCTTGCCGAAGTCCACGGCCGCACGGTAATAAGTCTCCAGCTCGTCGTGGCAGGCTTTGGCCTGTGCCATCAGGGCGGTGGCCTGTTCCAGCAGTTCGGCGGCCGCCCGCTCGTTGAACCGCAGCCGGGCGCGGTAGCCCGCCAGATTTTCCCGGTCAAGGAAACCGGGTGCACCGCACGGCCTGCACGCCGGGCAGCTGCACCGGATGCCACCGGTTGTCGGTGAGGAAGGCCAGCCGCAGCTCCGGGATGAGGATGTGGTCGATCTTGTCCTCCGGGTGCATGGCGCAGGGGCAGGTGATGATGTGATAGCCCCGGGCCAGTGCCTCGGCGCGGATGAGTTCCAGCAAAGGCGCGACACGGCGCCATATTCGTCCCGGAACACGATGAACCGGTCAGGCCAGCGCCTGCGCGGTGCCCTGATAGAACACCTCACCCTTTGGGGTGACGGCCGAGAGCAGCCGCAGCTCCTCGCGTGCCGGTGCCCTCGGTGCGCGGCAGCACCCGGGCGCACAAACGCTTGACGTAGCGGCGCACCTTTCAAAATTGGCACTGCATGCCTCGGCCCGGCGGCTGTCCAGCAGCAGGCTCCCCGGCAGAAGCGATATACCGCGCCGCCCGGCTCGCAGGCATGGCGTTGCGGGCAAACAGCGCTTTTACCTCTTCAGCATGGGGGCGCAGGGCGTCGGCGTCGAATGGTATGGTACAGGCTCACCACTACCTCGTCGGCACCGGGGCATCCGGCTCTATGGTGTGGGGCGCGGTGGCATCTACGATGGCCCGGCGCTGCCGAACAAAGATCACGCCGTCAAAGCTGTCAGGGTCGCTGGCGCAGTGGATGCACTCCACCGGTTCACCCTGCTGGATGGCCCGGCGGGCCAGCTGCTTCATCAGGGTGGACTTGCCGCAGCCCGGCCCGCTTTTGATCAGCACCATCTGCATGCCGGGCTCCCGGCGCAGCGGCTCAAAATAGCCCTTGAACCCGGCGGGGGGTGGTGGCCCCCAGAAAGAAATCGACCCGGTCAAACGAAACACGCTGCATTCATAAAAACACCTCGCTTTTGCTTTAGAGTATGCAAAAAAAGAGGTGTGGGGTGAATGAAAATGAAACCCTCTCAGTCATCGCTGCGCGATGCCAGCTCTCCCGAAGAGCGAGCTTTTGGCCATCTGGCTGTTACGCTGCCAAAACCTCCCCCCTTCGGGGGAGGTGGATGCGAACGAAGTGAGCAGACGGAGAGGATGATTCATTCATAGGTATGCTCACACACTTCGTGGATCTTGTCCCGCAGAGCCACAAAGTCGGCAAAGGCATTGGGCTTGTTCTGCGGGCCGCGCAGCAGGGCGGCCGGGTGGAAGGTGCCCATGAACAGGATGCCGTTCTTCTCCATGAACTGCCCGTGCTCCTTGGTCACCGAAAAGTCGGAACGGATCATCCGCTGGGCGGCGATGCGGCCCAGGCACACCACAATCTTGGGCCGCAGCAGGCGGAACTGCTCCCGCAGCCAGGGCATGCAGGCCTCGCTCTCGGCGGGCAGAGGGTCACGGTTCTGGGGCGGGCGGCACTTGACGATGTTGGCAATGTAGCAGTTCTTTTTCCGGTCCAGGTCGATGGCAAACAGATACTTGTCCAGCAGCTGACCGCTGCGGCCCACAAAGGGCAGGCCCTGCTCGTCCTCGCTATGGCCGGGGCCCTCGCCCACAAACAGCACTTCGGCGTCCGGCACGCCCTGCCCGAACACCACATTCGTGCGGGTCTTGCACAGCTCACAGCGGCTGCAGGCAAGGCAGTCGGCTTTCAGCGTTTCCCAATCCATGGCGGTTCGATCTCCTTCTGAAACAGTATGATATTTTATTCACAATTTGAAATCTGTTTTCTCTTAAATATTAGCACAAAAACACAATTTTGTCTTGAACTTTTTGCCCGGTGTGTTAGAATAAAGAAGAAAGGCATCCTTGTGTCCAACAGACACGGGGATGTGAATTTTGGAAAGTAAATTCGGAGGTAATCACAATGGCTGATATGTTTGCACCGCTGGTAGCACAGCTGAAGGCAAATCCCAAGACGATCGTTTTCACCGAGGGCAATGACCCCCGCATCCTGGAGGCAGCAAGCAAGCTGCTGGCCGAGGGCGTGCTGAAGGTCGTCATGGTGGGCAACGAGGCAGAGTGCAAGGCTGCTGCCGCCGCCGGTAACTTTGATATTTCCGCTGCTGAGATCATTGACCCCGAGAACTACGCCGGTTTTGACGAGATGGTCAACACCATGGTGGAGCTGCGCAAGGGCAAGCAGACCGCTGAGGAGTGCACCGCTCTGCTGAAGAAGTCCAACTACTTCGGCACCATGCTGGTCAAGATGGGCTACGCCGACTCCCTGCTGGGCGGCGCTACCTACTCCACCGCGGACACCATCCGTCCCGCTCTGCAGCTGGTCAAGACCAAGAAGGGCGCACATCTGGTGAGCTCCTGCTTCATCCTGGACCGCGACTGCGGCGAAGAGGGCCTGAAGCGCATTGCCATGGGCGACTGCGCCGTCAACATCGACTACACCGACACCATCGACAAGGCCACCGGCGAAGTCAAGGTGTCCGCTGCTTCCAAGCTGGCTGAGGTGGCCGTTGAGACCGCCAAGACCGCAAAGCTGTTCGGCATCGACCCGAAGGTCGCCGTGCTGAGCTTCTCCACCAAGGGCTCCGGCAAGGGCGGCACCGTCGCTCTGAGCCACGACGCTACCATCAAGGCTCAGGAGATGGACCCCGAGCTGGCTGTGGACGGCGAGCTGCAGTTTGACGCTGCCGTTGCTCCGGAAGTGGCACAGGTCAAGTGCAAGGGCAGCAAGGTCGCCGGCCAGGCCAACACCTTCATCTTCCCCTGCATCGAGGCCGGCAACATCGGCTACAAGATCGCACAGCGTCTGGGCGGCTACGCTGCCTACGGCCCCATCCTGCAGGGCCTGAACGCCCCCATCAACGACCTGTCCCGCGGCTGCAACGCTGACGAGGTCTACAAGATGAGCCTGATCACTGCCTGCCAGTCCTGATCACACCCATCTGAGCTGAAATGAACCTGAGGACCCCGGAAGTGTCTGCGGATGCTTCCGGGGTCCTTTTTTGTCTCCCTCTTGAATTCTGCCTGCGTTTGTGGTACAATATTCAAGCACTCAGAAAAGTGCGTCGGACAGCGCCTGCGGCGTGGTTCGGCATACGGATGCGGGTCCTGTACGATGGAGCCGCTGTGAACCAGGTCAGGTGGGGAACCAAGCAGCCTTAAGCGGCGTGCTCTGTGCGTTTCAGACAGCCTGCATCCGTATGCCGAGCTACGCAGGGCGGGGACAAAACCCCGTCATGCGCTGTCCTTTTTTTTGCCGATTTTGTCCGGAAAGGGGAGTGCTGCTCATGTATCGAGCCCTGTACCGCAAGTGGAGACCCAAGCGGTTTGAAGATGTGGTGGGTCAGCGCGGCATCGTGACGGCCCTGCGCAATCAGATCGCCACCGGCCGTGTGGGCCACGCCTATCTGTTCACCGGCGTGCGCGGCACCGGCAAGACCACCCTGTGCCAAGATCTTTGCCAAGGCGGTCAACTGCCTGCACCCGCAGAACGGCGACCCCTGCGGCGAATGCGAGATCTGCAAGGGCATCGACAACGGCAGCATTCTGGATGTGGTGGAGATGGACGCCGCATCCAACAACGGCGTGGACGATATCCGCGACCTGCGGGATGAGACTGTCTACACCCCCCCAGCGCCTGCCAGTATAAGGTATACATCATCGACGAGGTGCACATGCTGTCCACGGCGGCCTTCAATGCGCTGCTCAAGACGCTGGAAGAACCGCCGGCCCATGTCATTTTTATTCTGGCCACCACCGAGATCCAGAAGGTGCCGGCTACCATCCTTTCCCGCTGCCAGCGGTATGATTTTACCCGCATCGGGCCGGAGGACATCGCACAGCGGGTAGAGTATATCGCCGGGGAAGAGCACTTGGAACTGACCTCGGACGGCGCGGAGCTGATCGCCCGCCTGGCCGACGGTGCCCTGCGCGATGCGTTGTCCATTCTGGACACCTGCGCAGGCGTCACGGCAAAGATCGACGCGGACGTGGTGCGCCGCATGGCCGGTGTGACCGACCGCAGCTATTTGTTTCGCATCTCCGACGCGCTGGAAGCGCAGGACGGAGCCGCCGCACTGGCCCAGCTGGCCCAGCTGCGGCAGCAGTCGGTGGACGTTAAACGCCTGACCGAAGAACTCATCGCCCACTACCGCGCCCTGATGCTGGCGGCTTTGCCCGGCGGGCAGGCACTGCTCTCCGGCGTGTCACCGGAAGAGGAGGCGCAGTATCTGGAAAAAGGCCCGCAGCTGGGCCAGCGGGAGGCCATCCGGGCCATCCGCACCCTGGGCACGGCACTGGAGCACATGACCCGCGGCAGTGACCAGCGCATCGAGCTGGAGTTGGCGCTGTTCAGCCTGTCGGAACCGCCGCAGCAGCGGCAGACCGTACCAGTGCAGGCAGCACCGGTCGCCCGTGCCGCACAGCCCGCTGCCGTGCAGCCGTTTGCTTCGGCTCCGGCGGTGCAGCCCTTTGTGAGCGCACCGGTACAGCAGGCTCCCGTACAGCAGCCGGTCGTGGAACCTGCCCCGCTGCCGGAACCGCTGCAGCCTGCGGCAGAGCCGGTGCAGTCCGCACCGGAACCGACACAGGAACCTGCATCTGTGCAGGTGCCCGTGCAGGCCGAAGAACTGCCGCCGCTTCCGGAAGAACCGCCCGTGCAGGGCGGGGAAGCGCTGCCCTGGGAGGAACCCTCCGCACCGGCACAGCCCGTGCCGCCGCCCCGCGAGGAATCGTCTCCTGCGCTGCAGACAACGGCCCCGGCCCCGAAGCAGGAAGCCGCTCCCGCACAGCCCAGACCGGCAGCGGGCAGTCTGGCCCCATACCCGGAGTGGGCACGGATCACCCAGAAGCTGCAGGAAGTGGACCCCATGCTGTACAGTTACCTGCGCAAATCCAAGGCGTACTTTGACGGTACCCGGGTGCTCATCGACGGCGGCAAGACCTTCCGCGATTTCATCCGGGCCAACAAGGACAGCCAGCGGCTGATCAAAAAGCTCATTTTGCAGGTGTCCGGCAAGGCGATCCCCATCGGCCCTTACGAACCCAGAACCGCAGGGAAAGCCGTGTCCAACGCGGAACAGTCGCTCCACGCACTGGAAAAGCTGGGGCTGGATGTGTCCATTGAGGACACCGCCCGAAAACAGAAATAAGGCTTCCCCTTTGGGGGAAGGCTTTTCAACCGATAAGACAAAGGAGAACAAACTATGAAAGCAAGAATGCCCGCAGGCTTTGGCCGCCCCGATATGAACGCCCTGATGCGTCAGGCCCAGAAGATGCAGGAGGACATGAAGGCCAAGCAGGCCGAGCTGGAAGCCGCCGAGTACACCGGCAGTGCCTCCGGTGAAATGGTCACCGTGAAGATGAACGGCAAGCACGAGGTGCTGGCCATCACCATCAAGCCCGAAGCTGTGGACCCGGATGACATCGAGATGCTGGAAGATCTGGTGGCTGCTGCCGTCAACGCCACCGTCAAGCAGGTGGACGAGACCGCCGAGGCCGAGATGGGCAAGCTGACCGGCGGCATGAACATTCCGGGTCTCTGATCCGGCTGGAGGGAAGAACATGGGCTACAATGCTGCCCCGCTGGAAAAGCTGATCGAAGAGTTCGGCAAGTTTCCGGGCATCGGGCGCAAAGGCGCGACCCGCATGGCCTATCAGGTGTTGAGCATGTCCGATGAGGACGCGGCGGCCCTGGCTTCGGCCATCCAGAACGCGCACACCAAGCTCCACCGCTGCCGCATCTGCCAGAACTACACCGAGGCCGAGATCTGCCCCATCTGCGCCAGCGCCAAGCGGGACACGTCGGTCATCTGCGTGGTGGAAACGCCGCGGGATGTGCAGGCGTTTGAGCGTACCCGGGAGTACCACGGCCTGTATCATGTGCTGCACGGCCTGATCAGCCCCATGGACGGCATCGGGGCCGAGCAGCTCAGTGTGAAGGAACTGCTGGCCCGTCTGGGTGACGGCAAGGTCAAGGAAGTGATCATGGCCATGAACCCCACCGTAGAGGGGGGAGGCAACCGCCATGTATCTGGCCAAGCTCATCAAGCCACTGGGCATCAAGACCACCCGTCTGGCCTACGGTCTGCCGGTGGGTGCAAGCCTGGAGTATACCGACGAGACCACTCTTTACCGTGCGCTTTCCGGCCGCGGAGAACTGTAAACCGCCTTAAGTGAACAGAGAACGCCCCGTCTGTCAGACTGCAATATCTGGCGGATGGGGCGTTTTTGCGTACAGAAAAAAACTGGATGCTTTCGCAAACCTCTACTGGGGTGAAAT
>VOFC01003083.1_pt1 | contig 14845 bp, 29 predicted proteins | sample 5384161 | NCBI WGS metagenome assembly VOFC01 (sample SAMN12384722, study PRJNA508395) | human gut metagenome | isolation source: healthy gut B | host: Homo sapiens | reverse complement strand
TATTCATCTTTATTTACCCATACAAAAATTCTGCAAAAACTTCATTTACCAGGTCTTCTCCCCACAGATTCTCCTGTGATAAATCCTAAATGCTCATATGCATCCAAAAGATCAATAGAGAAGAAATCTTCTGGCATTCCATCTTCAATACTCCTGTAATACCATAGAAAGGCTCTTTTTAATGCCTCACTTACTTCTGTTTTGTGTCTCATGTTCGTCAGGTATATTTCATCATTAAACGAAACATGTCCTTCAAAGAAAATATCCTGAATCAATTGATATAATTCTTCAATTCCAGTCTGCTCTTGGCTGAAATCTGAACAATCTGATCAAAACCTTTTTTCCTTAAGATTTTCCCTTTGTCACTACCTGCTCAAGATCAGCTTTATTTAATAAAAACAATCGTTTGCTTACCTTCAATAAGCTGCATGATTTCTTCATCATCCTTCGTTAAAGGATCTGATGTATCTACAACATAAAGAACAAGATCAGCTTTTTTTAACAGTTCTTTTGGCTTTGTCTACTTCCAATCTTTTCAATCAGATCATTTGTATCTCTGATTCCTGCTGTATCAATGATGTTCAGCGGAATTCCTTTGATCTGAATTGATTCTTCCAACGTATCTCTTGTTGTACCTGCAATATCTGTAACGATTGCTCGTTCCTCTCCCAGCAAAACATTCAATACAGAAGATTTTCCTGCATTCGGTTCAATAAACGCCACACTGTGAATGATCTGTTTTCGAATCTCTGTGATCTTCTTTCCTAACGCACCCTCTAACTGCTTTAAAGATGTACTCATTGCAAATTCATTCTTTGACTGAATTAGATCCATAACTGCTTCAGCCTCAGAAAGATCGATCCTTCCATTCAAAAATGCTCTCTTTGTAAATTCTCCTGGCTCAGCTGGCGTTGCTCCTGCCTTAAATACTGCTTCCAGAACCTTCTTCATAACAACTACACCACCGTGGCAGTTAATCTCAACAACATCTTCTGCTGTATAAGAATGAGGTCCTTTCATAACTAATACAATACATTCATCTAGCAATGTGCTTTCATCATAGACATGTCCATAATGTGCCGTATATGTCTTTACATCTTTGATCTTCTTATCTTTTTTTCTTCGGTTTAAATACTTTTTCAATAATATCAAGTGCCTCATCTCCACTGATCCTGATAATTCCAATCCCACTGTTAGTCATTGGGTGGCAATTGCTGCAATCGTATTTGATTTCATATAATATACCTCAAAAAAGGGCTGCCTAAATTAAGGCAGCCCTATATCTTATTTTTAAGCATAACAACAACTTTACGATAAGGATCCTTACCTTCGCTCTTTGTGATCACTTCTGGATCTCTCTGCAATGCAGAATGGATGATTCTACGCTCATTTGGATTCATTGGTTCTAAGTAAATAGGTTTCTTATTCTTCTTTACTTTATAAGCAATGCTTCCAGCTAATTTCTCTAAAGTCTGCTGTCTTCTTTCTCTATAATTTTCTGTATCAAGCTTGATCTTTACAAAAGAATCGCTTTCTTTATTCACATAAAGACTTATAAGATACTGCAGGGCATCCAGTGTCTGTCCATGCTTACCGATCAATGCACCCATCTTCTCTCCAGATACATTGATGTTTAATACGTTATCTCTGCGGTTATAGTAAAGATTTAACTTTGGATCAAGTCCCATCGCTCTTAACACTTCATCCAAATACTTTTCAGTATCTTTAATGATCTGATCAATATTCTCTGGTGTCTTATTCTTCTTAGTTCCTTTACAGGAACTTCATCTTTCACCTTTGGACTCTTCTTAGGCTGACGATTTGATTTCTCATCGACCTTCTTTGATGGCTTTTTTCAGCTTTTTTCTTTGGTTGTTCCTTTTCTATTGTCTGAGACTTCATAACTTCTGTCTCTTTTTCTTCTTCTTCTTTAATTTCAATGATCACAGGTTTCTTAAATAACCCTAAAAATCCATTACTACCTGAATCGATCACTGTGTACTTGAGGTCTGTACTTGGAATTCCCTAACTCCATTGCAGCATTCATAACTGCATCAGATTCAGTTTTACCAGTAAATCTCTTTGCTGACATCCTTATTTACCTCCCTTTGTTTTTGTTGAGTGCATTCGCTTTAGAAGCAATTCCTCCTTTAGAATTTCCTGAATAATCAATATTCTTTGTTGATTTCAGATTTGCACTCTTCTTGATATTAGAATCTGCTCCTTGCTGTCCCTGCTGTTCTGCTTGCATTCCCAACATCTTTTCATATAGAGAAGGTCCTTTTTTTTCTTTTCTTCTTTGCAGCCTTCTCACGGCTCTTTTCAATAATCTTATCCATATCAGCATGATCATAATGATAATTAAAAGCGACCTGCTGGATATACTGGAATAATGCACTTGCTGACCAGTAAAGACCGATACCGATCGGTAATGAAATACACATTACAAATGACATTAAAGGCATTGTGTACATCATACTTTTTGTCATTCCTGCTCCTGGTGTGCTGTCATCCATTTGTGTTGTAGACATAGATGTCTTTTGCACTTAAGAACTGGAAGATAAAAGATAATACTGGAATGATCAATAATGGTGTTAATCTGAATCCTGGTGCTGAATTTAAATCCATACCTAAGAATAAGTTTGGTTTAAATTGTGCATCTCTTTGCGATCTGAGGAATATAAGTATTAACTCCACGAATTACATAATACAGTGCCATGATGATCGGAAACTGAATTAATGTTGGTAAACATCCACCAGTTGGACTTGAACCATACTTTTCATAAACTTTCTGCATCTCTTCATTCTGTTTCATCATAGATGCCTGGTCTCTTTTGTTACGATATTTCTTAGTGATCTTATTGATCTCTGGTTGCATATGCTGATTGATCTTCATAGATCTCTGCTGTTTCATTGTTAATGGTAATAAAATTAACTTTAGAAACTAATGTAAATAAAATAATACATAAACCAACATTATAGATTCCCATTGTTGCTAATCCATTATAGATTGCTCGAATGATCCAACCAAAAATAATTACAAACGGAGTTAAAATTCCTCCGTTGCCCGTAGTCTGGGCTTGTGCCAATAACATCATTTTTGCACCTTTTTCTTTTTCCTTACTTCCGGAACAGGGTCATATCCGCCTTTTGAAAATGGATTACATCTTAATATTCTAAAATTGCCAAAAGACTTCCCTTTGACAACCCCGTGTTTCTCCAATGCTTCTATGGCATATTCCGAACAAGTCGGAACATATATACATGTTCCTCTTCCTTTAATCTCGATAAATATTTTCTGTAAAACCTGATAATGGATATTAAAATCTTCTTCAATTGTAATCAACTCTTCTTCAGATGATGCAAATCTATCAAATGTAGAAATGCACTTTCAATTGTATGGTAATTCTGTCCTTTTGCAGTTTGTCTTGCAATTACTACCATATCATATCCTGTTTTCAAATTATCCTGATTCAAACGATAGCTTTCACGAATTAAGCGTGTAGTTCTGTGTCTGACTACACTATTTCCTACTTTTTTACTTACTGATATTCCCAGACGGTTATATTCTAGATCATTCTTCCTATAATAAAGGACCAAGTACCTGTTGGCTTTGGAGTTTTCCTTCATTATATACCATCTGGAATTCTCTGTTATTTCTTAATGAATGATAATTCTTCATGGTTCTCTTCCTTATTAATAGAAAAAAAAAAGGTCACATCTCTGCGACCTAAGCTGATAATCTATTTCTTCCTTTTGCTCTTCTGCTCTTCAGAACTTTTCTTCCGTTTGCAGTGCTCATTCTTTTTCTAAATCCATGAACCTTAGATCTCTGTCTTTTCTTTGGCTGAAATGTCATTTTCATGCTAAAACACCTCCTTAACAAAATTTTATGATTATATATCTGAATAATATATTCGTAAAAATAACTTGGTGATAAAATGTGAATTATAAACACAGTAATGTCAAATGTCTTTTTTTATCACGTTTTTTTGACATGTGTATAATGTGGAACAACTTATCCACAATATGTGGGCAACTTTTATTTTTCGATTGAAAAAAAAATTTTTTGTTATACACTAAATGCATAGTGCCGTACTATGCACATTTATAAAAATATGATTTAGAAAGGGATTTATGTTATCCATGAAAAACGAAATTGAAAAAATTTGGGATGATGTATTAGTCAAGCTTGAGCAAGAGCATGACGTCTCCAGTGCTGCGATTAATGCCTGGATTAAACCATTACATATCAAAGATGTCCAGTCCAATAAGATAATTCTTTCTTTGGATGCTAAATATGATGAGCGGGGTATTCAATTTATTAAGAAAAAATGTACGATTTTTATATTTCCCTTGCTATTTCCGATCTTACAGGAAAGAAATACGATATAGAGTTTGAGCTAGAAAAAGATGGAGAAAAACCACAACAAACTCCTGCTGCTACACCTGAACATGACAATAATAACTTAAATCCCCGTTATACTTTTGATACATTCGTAATCGGCGACAATAACCGCATGGCACATGCCGCAAGTATTGCTGTTGCGGAAGCTCCAGCGGAAGCCTATAATCCGCTGTTTTTATATGGAGGTGCTGGTCTTGAAAAACTCATTTAATGCACTCCATTGCACATTATATTATTGAACACAACAGTTCTTTAAATGTTTTATATGTAACAAGTGAAGACTTTACAAACGAAGTCATCAATTCAATTCAACATAAAAAACAAGAAGAATTGCGCAGCAAATACCGCAATATCGATGTTTTATTGGTCGATGATATTCAGTTTGTTATTGGTAAAGAAAGTACTCAGCAGGAATTTTTCCATACTTTTAATGCACTTTATAACTCTAAAAAACAGATCATTCTTTTCTTCTGATAAACCTCCAAAAGAACTGGATGTTTTAGAAGAGAGACTTCGAAGCCGTTTCAGCTGGGGACTACCAGTTGATATTCAGCCTCCAAACTATGAAACAAAGGTTGCGATCCTTAGAAAACGTGCGGAATTAGACAATATTTATATTGATGATGAGATTTTTTTGACTATATTGCTACCCATACATTAAGTCTAATATCCGTGATCTGGAAGGTGCCTTAAACAAGATCAAAGTTTATTCTAAATTAAATAAGAAACCGATCGACCTTGAATTATCAAAATTGCTCTTCAAGATCTGATCGACAACAAGACAAAACAAGCTATTACACCTGAATTGATCATGCAAACAGTTGCAGAACATTTTAATATTCAGACAAGTGATATCATTTCAAAAAAAGAAGTCATGATATCGCCTATCCACGCCAGATTTGTATGTATTTATGCAAGAAAATGACGGATCAGTCTCTTGTTAAGATTGGTGAGATCATTGGAAAACGTGATCATTCTACTGTCATTCATGGCATTGAAAAAATTGAAAAGACTTAGACAAAGACCCTGAATTAAGCAAGGTTATTAATGTTATTACCAAAAAAATGGATTAATTTTTTATTTTTTTCCACATTTTTTCGATAGTTATCCACATTTTCCGTGGATAACCTGTGGATATCCTGTGTATTAGTTGTTTTTGCTGATTTTGGTGATGTTGATAAATCTATGATTATCCTCTGATTTTCATCAAGTTTTAAACATTTTATCAACCCTTATAACCCTTTATACTTAGCGGTTTTTTAAGGTTATCCCCAAATCCACAGCTACTACGACTATTACTACGACTTTTATTTATTTATTTAACAACAATCTGACACCGAAAGGAGTTATACACATTTATGAAGATCATATGTACAAAATCTGATTTAGTGCATGCTGTTTCTATTGTTTCCAAAGCAGTATCAAACAACACTACGCTTCCCATCTTAAAATGTATTTTAATTGAAGCTAGTACAGGGAATTGAAACTACCATTGATGGACAGATTCATCAGCCTGGTAAAATTGCAATTGAAGCAAAACTTTTTTTCTGAAATCGTTAGAAAATTACCGGATAATGACATAACAATAGAAACAGATGATCAGTACAAAGCAACGATCACTTGTGAAAAAGCATGTTTTCAGATTATGGGACAAGAAGGTGAAGAATTTCCTTCTTTACCAGAGATTGAAAAAATCAAAGTATCACTTTATCCCAGTTTTCTTTAAAAGAAGTAATTCGTCAGACAATTTTTTTCGATTTCGGATAATGAAAATACAAAATTAATGACGGGTGAATTATTTGAAGTAAAAGATGACCAATTAAGTGTTGTATCTTTAGATGGACATCGAATTTCCATCAGACATATTGAATTAAAAGATCATTATGATCCATTTAAAGTTGTCGTTCCTGGGAAAACTTTACAAGAAATTGTGAAGATCATTTCTGGAGAAATGGATGAAAATGTTTCAATTTATGTAACTTCAAAAACATATTTTATTTGAATTTGATAATACAAGAGTTGTTTCAAGATTGCTGGAAGGGGAATATTATAAGATAAGCCAGATGTTATCTAGTGATTATGAAACCAAAGTAACCATTAACAAAAAAGAATTTTTAGATTCTATTGACAGAGCGAGTCTTTTGATTCGTGAATCTGATAAAAACCAATTATTATCGATATTACTGACCATTCATTAAAATTAAATATTAATTCTTTCTTTGGATCTATGGAAGAAGAAATTCTGATCCAAAAGAAGGAAGAGATCTGTTAATTGGCTTTAATCCAAAGTTTTTGATGGATGTTCTTCGAGTGATCGATGATGAAGAAATCAATATTTATCTTGTAAATCCGAAAAGCACCTTGTTATATCAAAGATGATGCAGGAACATATAATTATCTGATTCTTCCGGTTAATTTTAATCATTAAGAAAGGACTTTTTAGATGGAAATTAAACTTAAAGATGAGTTTATTAAACTGGGACAGGCATTAAAGGCAGCTGGACTTGTAGATTCTGGAGTTGTGGCAAAAATTGTCATTCAGGATGGTGAAGTTCTTGTGAATGGAGAAGTTGAAACAAGAAGAGGAAAAAATTATATGGTGGCGAAGTTGTATCTTTTGATGGTCAGGAGATTCATATCGTCAAATAGTTTGGAGTAGTATGATTATTAAATCTTTGGAATTAAAAAATTATCGAAATTATGACGAACTTTCCATGAATTTTGCGAGTGGAACGAATTTATTGTATGGAGATAATGCCCAGGGAAAGACCAATATTCTGGAATCAATTTATTTAAGTGCGACAACAAAATCACACCGTGGAAATAAGGACCGGGAGTTGATAAAGTTTGAAGAGAATGAAGCTCACATAAGAATTCATTTCGAAAAACAGGGAATTGATCATCAGTTAGATATGCATCTTAAAAAAAAATAAAGCAAAAGGTGTGGCAATTGACAGAATTCCGATTCGAAGATCCAGTGATCTGTTGGGACAGATTCCGGTAATTTTATTTTCGCCCGAAGATTTAAAGATTGTAAAGAGTGGTCCAAGTGAAAGAAGAAAATTTCTCGATATTGAATTATCCCAAATGGAAAGATTATATCTGTATCAATTAACAAATTATAATAAAATACTAGTTCAGAGAAATAATCTGTTAAAACAGATACGTTTTCAGAATAATCTGATAGAAACATTAGAAGCATGGGATATTCAGCTCGTAAAATATGGCTCAGAGGTTATTAAATATCGTGAAAAATTTATCAAACATTTGGGTGAAGTTTGTCAAAAATTCACAATAAATTAACTGGTGGGAAAGAAAAAATTTTACTGGAATATGACCGCGATGTAGGGTATGATAGTTATTTAACGGAACTTAAAAAAAAAGAGACAAAAAGATTTAAAATATTTTACAACGACAGTGGGACCGCACAGTGATGATATCAGTTTTGTTGTGAATGGGATTGATATCCGCAAATATTTCCCAAAGGGCAGCAGCGGACAGCAGCGCTTATCTTTGAAGCTGGCGCAGATCCAGTTGATGAGAGAAGTGATGAAAGAGTCACCGATCCTGCTGCTTGATGATGTTTTATCTGAACTTGACAGTAATCGTAAGACGTATTTACTAGAGAGTATCAAGGATACGCAGACGATCATTACCTGTACAGGTCTGGATGAATTTATTAGTAAACACCTGCCGATCCAACGGATGTTTCAAATAAAAGCAGGAAAAATTGTAAAAAAAAAAATTAGGAGGAAACTATGGGTACACAAAAAATGGAGAATATGGAGCTGATCAGATCCAGATTCTGGAAGGGTTAGAAGCTGTACGTAAAAAGACCCGGAATGTACATTGGTAGTACATCAGAAAAAGGACTTCATCATCTGGTATACGAAATTGTAGATAATGCCGTAGATGAATCTCTGGCTGGATTCTGTGATACGATCATCGTAACATTGAACAAAGACGGCTCTGTAACGGTTGAGGATAATGGGCGTGGAATTCCGGTTGGGATCAATAAGAAAAAAGGTGTATCCAGCGTTGAAGTTGTATTTACGATCCTTCATGCAGGAGGTAAAATTTGGCGGTGGAGGATATAAAGTATCCGGAGGTCTTCATGGTGTAGGATCTTCTGTGGTTAATGCTTTATCTGACTGGTTGGAAGTTACAGTCTGCAAGGAAGGACATATTCACAAACAGCGTTATGAGAGAGGGAAAGTATGTTATCCGCTGAAAGTTCTTGGAGATACAGATAAAACTGGAACAACGGTTACATTTTATCCAGATGCAACGATTTTTGAGACGATTGATTTTGATTATAATACGCTGAAGAGAAGATTAAGAGAGACAGCTTTCTTAACAAAGAACTTAAAGATCGTTTTAACAGATGACCGTGGGGAAGAACAGGTTTCAGAGACATTCCACTATGAAGGTGGTATCAAGGAATTCGTTGATTACCTGAATAAGGGAAAAGAAGCACTCTATCCAGAAGTTATTTATTGTGAGGGTGAAAAAGATGGTGTGTATGTTGAAGTTGCATTCCAGCATAACGATTCTTACAATGAGACATCCTTAAGTTTTGTAAATAATATCATTACGCCGGAAGGTGGTACACATTTATCCGGATTTAAGATGGCATTGACATCAACGTTTAATGATTATGCGAGAAAGAATAACCTTCTGAAAGAAAAAAAGAAGATAACTTAAGTGGTGAAGATATTCGTGAAGGATTGACTTCTGTTATCAGTATTAAGATTGGGGAACCACAGTTTGAAGGTCAGACAAAACAGAAGATTAGGAAACAGCGAGGCCAGAGGTGCTGTTAACAGCGTTTTATCTGAGCAGCTGAAATATTTCTTAGAGCAGAATCCTCAGGTTGCGAAAGTAATCTGTGAGAAGGCTGTGCTTGCACAGAGAGCAAGAGATGCAGCAAGAAAGGCTCGTGATCTTACAAGAAGAAAGACAGCACTTGATGGTATGAGTCTTCCTGGAAAACTTGCCGATTGTTCAGATAAGAATCCTGAAAATTGTGAAATCTATATTGTTGAGGGAGATTCCGCCGGTGGTTCTGCAAAGACGGCTCGTTCCCGTGCAACTCAGGCAATCCTGCCTCTTCGTGGTAAAATCTTAAATGTTGAGAAGGCAAGGCTTGATAAAGTACTTGTCAATAAAGAGATTCAGGCAATGATTACAGCATTTGGAACAGGGATTCATGATGATTTTGATATTACAAAGTTAAGATATCACAAGATAATTATTATGACTGATGCCGATGTTGATGGCGCACATATCGCAACACTGCTTCTGACGTTCATATACCGCTTTATGCCGGAATTGATCAAGAAAGGGTATGTATATCTTGCCCAGCCTCCTCTTTACCGTGTAGAGAAGAATAAAAGTTCTGGTATGCTTACAGTGATGAGGAATTAAACAACATTCTTCAGGAAATCGGACGAGATAACAATAACAAGATCCAGCGTTACAAAGGTCTTGGAGAGATGGATGCAGAACAGTTATGGGAAACAACCATGGATCCCTGAGAAGAGAATTTTATTAAGAGTAAACCTCGATGAAGATTCAGCTTCAGAGATCGATCTGACATTTACTACCCTGATGGGGGATCAGGTAGAACCAAGACGAGAATTTATCGAGGCAAATGCAAAATATGTAAAGAATCTTGATATTTAGGAAGGGAGAAACAAATGGACGAGAATACAATTTTTGATAAAGTTCATGACATTGACCTCAAAAAAAAAACAATGGAGACATCCTATATAGATTATGCGATGAGCGTTATCATTTCCAGAGCTCTTCCTGATGTACGTGACGGTTTGAAGCCTGTACAGCGAAGAATTCTTTATGCGATGATAGAATTAAATAACGGACCTGATAAACCACATCGTAAATGCGCTCGTATCGTCGGTGATGCAATGGGTAAGTATCATCCACATGGTGACAGCTCAATCTATGGTGCGTTAGTTAATATGGCACAGGAATGGTCCACAAGATATCCATTGGTAGATGGTCATGGAAATTTTGGCTCTATCGACGGCGACGGTGCCGCTGCGATGCGATATACAGAGGCAAGACTCAGCAAGATTTCCATGGAACTTCTGGCTGATATTAACAAGAATACAGTTGATTTCAGACCAAACTTTGACGAGACAGAGAAAGAACCAGCTGTCTTACCTTCTCGTTTTCCAAATCTTATTAGTGAATGGTACACAGGAATCGCGGTTGGTATGGCAACGAACATTCCGCCTCATAACCTTAGAGAAGTTATTAATGCAGTTATTAAGATCATTGATAATCAGGTTGAGGAAGATCGTGAGACAACGATTGAAGAATTATTAGAGATCATCAAAGGACCTGATTTTCCTACAGGAGCTACGATCCTTGGACGTTCTGGAATTGATCAGGCTTACCGTACAGGCCGTGGAAAGATTAAAGTACGTGCTGTTACAGATATTGAGGCAATGGCAAATGGAAAGCAGCGTATTATCGTAACAGAGCTTCCATACATGGTAAACAAAGCAAGACTGATCGAGAAAATCGCAGCTTTGGTAAGAGAAAAGAAAGTGGAAGGAATTACAGAGCTTCGTGATGAATCTGACAGAAGTGGTATGCGTATCTGCATCGAACTTCGTCGTGATGCGAATGCGAACGTAATCCTGAACCAGTTATATAAACATACACAGCTGCAGGATACATTTGGTGTGATTATGCTGGCGCTTGTTGATGGACAGCCAAAGACAATGAATCTGCATGAGATGCTAGATTACTATCTGACACACCAGAAAGATGTTGTGACCAGAAGAACAAAATATGATTTAAACAAAGCAGAAGAACGCGCATATCTTAGAAGGATTACTGATCGCACAGGATAACATCGATGAAGTGATCAAGATCATTCGTGGAGCCGAGAACATTCAGGCAGCCAAAGCTTGAATTGATGGAACGTTTTGGACTTTCAGATGCACAGGCACAGGCAATCGTTGATATGCGTCTGAGAGCACTGAATGGTTTGGAACGTGCCAAACTTGAAAAAGAATACAAAGAATTGATGGAGCGTATCGGTGAATTGAAGGCAATTCTTGCAGATGAAAAAAATTACTTGGAGTTATCAAAGATGAAATTGCACTGATCCGTGACAAATATGGCGATGAAAGAAGAACACAGATTGGATTTGATGTTGATGATATTTCCATGGAAGATCTGATTCCTAGAGAAAATACTGTGATCACAATGACAAAACTTGGATATATCAAGAGAATGACTGTTGATAATTTCAAAAGTCAGAATCGTGGTGGTAAAGGTATCAAGGGAATGCAGACAATCGATGAGGATTACATCGAAGAACTGTTTATGACAACGACACATCACTATATCATGTTCTTTACAAATACAGGACGTGTATATCGTCTGAAAAGCATATGAGATTCCTGAGAGTGGAAGAACAGCACGAGGAAGTGCAATCGTTAATCTGCTTCAGTTACAGCCAGGAGAGAAGATTACAGCAGTGATTCCACTGGCAGACTACGAAGAAGGCAAATATCTGTTAATGGCAACAAAATATGGTGTTGTTAAGAAATCTTCTATCATGGAATATGCAAATATCCGTAAGACAGGATTAGCAGCGATCACATTAAAAGATGATGACCAGCTGATTGAAGTTAAATATACAGAAGATGATGAGGATGTATTCCTTGTAACAAAGAATGGACAGTGTATCCGTTTCCATGAGAGTGATGTCAGATGTATTGGACGAACTTCTATGGGGTTCGTGGAATCAATTTGACAGGTGATGACGAAGTTATTGGAATGCAGCTTGACAGTCAGGGAGAAGCGTTACTGATCGTATCTGCAAATGGTATGGGTAAACGTACACTGACTTCTGAGTTTACAACACAGCATCGTGGTGGTAAAGGAATTAAGTGCTACAAGATCACAGAAAAGACAGGTGATGTTGTAGGTGTGAAAGGCAGTCAATGACGATAATGAGATCATGATGATCACAACAGGGGGAATCATTATCCGTACAGCGGTAGATTCTATTTCTATGCTTGGAAGAAATACTTCTGGAGTAAAAGTTATGAATGTTGGTGAAAATGTAGAGGTAGCCAGCATTGCGAAAGTCCGTGAAGAGAAGCTTGAAGATGAGCAGGAAGAAAATACAACAGAAGAATAAAAATAAAAATCAGGGTGCAGATGAATTGTCTGTATCCTGATTTCGTTATATAATAAAACAATGATACCAAGGTCAAAATCTGATGCAGCTTTATTTGCAGGAAAATTTATGATATTTTGGCAGTGACAATAAAAATATATTTTTGGAGGAAAACATGAGAACGATTCATACAGATGAGATCATCAAGAATATAAAAGAGATGTGTATCGAGGCAAACTTATCTTTGACAGAGGATATGAAATGCCGTTTTAAGAATGCAACAGAAAGCGAAAAGAGTCCGTTAGGAAAAAACAGATTTTAAATCAATTGCAGGAAAATATGGAAATTGCAGCAGCAGATCAGATTCCAATTTGTCAGGATACAGGAATGGCAATCGTATTTTTAAATATCGGACAGGATGTTCATATTGAGGGTATGGATTTACATGATGCAGTTAACGAAGGGAGTGCGTCAGGGGTATACAGAAGGATATCTTAGAAAATCCGTTGTAAAAGATCCTTTAATCCGCGAGAATACAAAAGATAATACACCTGCGATCGTGCATATAGATATTGTTCCAGGGGAGAATCTTGAAATCTTAGTAGCTCCAAAAGGATTCGGAAGTGAAAATATGAGTCGTATCTTTATGTTAAAACCAGCAGATGGAGAAGAAGGGATAAAGAAATCAGTCATTCAGGCAGTCAAAGATGCAGGACCCAATGCCTGCCCACCAATGGTTGTAGGTGTTGGACTTGGGTGGAAGTTTTGAAAAAGCAGCATTTCTTGCAAAGAAGGCATTGACGAGAAACTTAGATACACCATCTGAGAAACCACATATTGCGAAATTAGAGAAAGAATTGTTAGAAGAAATCAATCAGTTAGGTATTGGTCCAGGAGGGCTTGGAGGTTCAACAACTGCGTTAGGACTTAATATTGAGACATACCCTACACATATTGCGGGAATGCCATTAGCAGTGAATATCTGCTGTCATGTAAACCGTCATGCACATAGAGTGTTATAAAGAGTTAGATATTATTTCGTTCAGACGAAATTTTGAGAATATAGTAAAATACAAGGAGTAGAAGATTATGGAGAAACATTTAAATGTTCCAGCGAAAACAGAAGAGCTTTCAGAACTTAAATCAGGAGATTATGTATATTTGACAGGAACAATCTATACAGCGAGAGATGCGGCACATAAAAGAATGTATGAAACTTTACTAGATGGAAAAGAATTACCAGTAGATGTTTCCGGACAATTTATTTATTATCTTGGGCCAACGCCAGCGAGAGAAGGACAGGTCATTGGATCAGCAGGACCAACAACAAGCAGCAGAATGGATAAATATACACCAACGATGCTTGATCAAGGGATTAAAAGGTATGATCGGAAAAGGAAAACGATCTTCAGAAGTCATTGAATCAATAAAACAGAATGGTGCAGTATATTTTGCCGCAGTTGGAGGGGCAGGAGCTTTCTTTCAAAATGTATCAAAGAGGCGGAAGTAATCGCTTATGATGATCTTGGGAACAGAAGCTATCCGCAAATTAAGAGTTGAAAACTTTCCAGTTATTGTTGTAATTGACAATCATGGAAACAATTTTTATGAGACTGCAGTAGAAAATTTCAAAAAATTAAAATAATCAATCAAAACCTATTGACAAAAGGCAAATTACTTTGGTAAGATATTCAAGCGTCATGTGAATGACGGATGCAATTAAATATATTGATATTTAGGCATTTGCAGAAGTACTCAAGTGGCTGAAGAGGTGCCCCTGCTAAGGGTATAGACCGTTTACGCGGTGCGAGGGTTCAAATCCCTCCTTCTGCGCTTATTAAATCTTCCAAATAGGAGGATTTAATTTTTTTGACAAAAAAGATATTGACATGAATGTTGAAATGTGATATCTTATAGAAGTTGCACTGCTTATGGCAGAGCAAAAATATCATTTAGAAATGATGAAAAGAGTATTTATTTATTTGAATTGTTGGACGGAGAACGATCACAACAATTGAAAAAATAAATTAAAAAAATCTTGACAGAATGAAAAAGAAAATGATATGATATAAAAGTTGCCACAGTTCTTATGAAAGAACGGGTCAACAAAATAAATCAAAAAGTTCTTGACAAACTAAGAACAAAGTGATATAATAATAAAGCTTCTTATACGAAGCGGATCACAAAAAAGATCTTTGACAACTGAACAATAAGACAACCTTGAAAATTCTAATGAATTTTTCAGATGATTTTAGTAAAAATCAACGAACGTT
>VOFC01006920.1_pt1 | contig 14869 bp, 22 predicted proteins | sample 5384161 | NCBI WGS metagenome assembly VOFC01 (sample SAMN12384722, study PRJNA508395) | human gut metagenome | isolation source: healthy gut B | host: Homo sapiens | reverse complement strand
CCGTATTGCGGTTATCTGCAATCCAAAGTTACTCCATATTATAAAGACAAAGACTATCGCGGATTATATGCCACTTCCGATTACAAATATATATTTGTATTTTGGAACAGTGCTTATAACGGAAAAGCCGGATGCAACATGCCTAATGACTACAACTGCCCGTGGGATGCTTTTTGTATCCGGTGCATTCGGGATTAACACCGATCTGGCAGATTTGCTGCAACTCCTGTTGTACAGCACTACCTATGACACAAAAAGCCAGCTAATCCATTGCGAGTTAGCTGGCTAATTCTATAATATTTTCCGAAAAATCTTAGGGGTTCTGCGCAATGCCATTAAAACGGCACAGGCCCGTCCAATCCCACCCCGCCAAACGGATTGTCCGTTTGAGGCATATAGTCGGAGGCAGATGGAGGCGGTGGCGTAGAGGGACTGCCGATGGGCGCATTCATACGCGAACCGAACGTGGCTCCTCCCATACCCTCGGTAGGCGGCGGAATAACCATATCGTCTTCCGGATTCTGGAAGCGGGTGTACTGGCCGATAAAGCGCAGGCGCACATCGCCCACGGCACCGTTACGGTGCTTGGCTATGATAATCTCCGCCATGCCGCGCAGGTCTGTGCCGTCGGCGGAAGTATAAATCTTGTAATATTCGGGACGATGGATGAAACATACCATATCGGCATCCTGCTCGATGGCTCCGGATTCACGAAGGTCGCTCAACTGCGGGCGCTTGCCCTCTTTCTCCCTCACGGTTCTCTACACCACGGTTCAACTGAGACAGGGCGATAATGGGAATGTTCAGCTCCTTGGCCAACCCCTTCAACGAACGCGAAATCGTACTCACCCTCTTCCTGACGGCTGCCGAACGACATGCCGCTGGCATTCATCAACTGAAGGTAGTCGATGATAATCACCTTTACCCCATGCTCGCGAACCAGACGGCGGGCCTTGGTACGAAGTTCGAATACGGAAAGCGAGGGAGTATCATCCACGTACAGAGGCGCATCCAGCAGGTCGCGCAGCTTATAGTCCAACTGCTGCCATTCGTAATCGGCAAGCTGTCCGCTTTTGATTTTCTCACTCGGTATCTCGCACACGTTGGAGATGAGACGGTTCACCAACTGTACGTTGCTCATTTCAAGGGAGAACAAGGCAACGGGATTGCGGAAGTTCACGGCGATGTTCTTCGCCATGGAGAGCACGAAAGCCGTCTTTCCCATGGCAGGACGGGCTGCAATGATGACCAAATCGGAGTTTTGCCAACCGGAAGTCATCTTGTCCAGTTTCGTAAATCCGCTCTCAAGACCGCTCAAACCGTCGGTACGGGCGGCGGCTTTCTGAATAAGGTCGTACGCTTCGGCAATGACCGGATTGATTTGCGTATAGTCTTTCTTCATGTTCTGTTGCGAAATCTCGAAGAGCTTTCCCTCGGCCTCCTGCATCAGGTCGTCCACATCGAGCGTCTCGTCGAACGCCTTGGACTGTATGTTGCTGGTGAAGGTTATCAGCTCGCGCGCCAACGCCTTTTGGGCAATGATACGGGCGTGATACTCGATATGCGCAGAGGATGCCACCTTGCTGCTGAGCTGGGTGATGTAGAACGGGCCGCCCACCTCTTCCAAATCTCCGCGCTTGGCAAGCTGCTCCTTCACGGTGAGAATGTCCACCGGTTTCTGATTGACGGCAAGGTCTGTGATAGCGGAGTATATCAGCTGATGCCGGTGTTCGTAAAAAGATTCGGGACGGAGAATTTCGCTCACCAGCGAATAAGCGTCTTTCTCGATCATCAATGCACCCAGTACGGCCTCTTCCAGTTCCGGCGCCTGCGGCTGGATACGCCCGTAATCGTTGACCGGCTGGGGTGATTTCGACTTCGGGGTGCGGGTTGTTCGTCTTTGTTCTGCCACTTTATGAATTAAGAATTGAAATTTAAAAATTAAGAAATAAATAGTCCGCCTTTCAAAAGGGAAAGCAAAGATAAATGATTTTATTGATAGCAATCAACAAATCGTTGTTAAGTTTTCAATCTACTATGAACAGAATTCATTAACTTTGTCTCCGAAGCCTGCTTTGACAGGCCCGTTTTTATTTTTAAATTTTCAATTCTTAATTCTCAATTTAACGATGCTTACTTTTCCGAATGCTAAAATAAACCTGGGACTGAATATTACAGAAAAACGACCGGACGGTTACCATAACCTGGAGACCATCTTCTACCCTATTCCCGTGGAAGATGCGCTGGAAATAAACCCGTTGCATGACGGTGACGGAAAATATTGCCTGCATCAGGCTGGTATGGAAATAGCGGGAGAAGCGGAAAACAACCTCGTGGTGAAGGCGTATAAGCTGCTGGACGGGTTGTTCGACCTGCCGCCGGTGGATATTCATCTGTTCAAGCATATCCCATCGGGGGCCGGATTGGGTGGCGGCTCGGCAGATGCTGCATTTATGCTGAAAATGCTGAATGAGAAGTTCGGTCTTGGACTGAGTACCGGGACTTTGGAAGAGTATGCCGCCCGACTGGGAGCGGATTGCGCTTTCTTCATCCGGAATGCTCCTACCTATGCGGAAGGCATCGGAAATGTGTTCTCGCCTGTATCCTTTGTCGCTGAAAGGGTATCAGCTCTGGTTGGTAAAACCGGATATATTCGTTTCCACACGGGATGCTTTCTCACAAATAAAGCCGCACCGTCCGGAACGGTCACTGAAAGATACGGTGCAGCTGCCCGTTGAAGCATGGAAAAGAGTATATGGTGAATGACTTTGAAGAGAGCGTGTTCCCACAGTTTCCCGCTATCGGGGCAATCAAGGATGAGATGTACCGGCAAGGCGCTGTCTATGCGTCGATGAGCGGTTCGGGTTCATCGGTGTACGGACTGTTTGCGGCGGATGCCGTATTGCCGGATGTAGACTTCGGTGAAAAAGCATTCGTATATAAAGGGAAGCTGACCGTTTAAAAGTATGAAATATAAAGTATGAGGAATGAACCATGCGGACGGGACATTGTTATACCCTATATTTTATACTTCATACTTAATTTCAGAATGAAAAGATTCAGATTTTGCTTGGTAGCAGGCATGCTACTGTTTATTTCCGTTTCCACTGTTGCCAAAGGAGTTCCCACAAGCATACAGGCTGCTTTCGAAAAGATGTACCCGTATGTTGCAAATGCCCAATGGGGAACAGATGGCAGGATGTTACGTAGCGGAATTCGTTATTGACGGCAGGGAAACAGATGTGTGGTTCGACGAAAATGCCCAATGGGTAATGATGGAGAATGATGTGGGAGTCGCTGGAGAAAGTTCCCTCTCCCGTTGCGAAAAGCATTTATGGAAAGCATTATGGCTTCCATGAGATTGAGGATGTAAGGATAATCACGTTTCCCAAACGTCCTGCGGTAATCGTTATCGAAGTGGAAGGCTACAATTCCGGTGAAGAATTTCAACTGTTCTATGCACCGGACGGAAAGCTGCAACGGCAACTGAATGTGAGTGAACTGGGCGGAGAGATTTACCCGGGACTCTTTAATTAAGCATTAAAAGTATGAGGTATAACCATGCGGATGGAGCACGGTTATACCTCATACTTTATATTTTAATACTTAAACTCAGTACACTTCTACTTTCGCGGCTATCCGTTTAGCTTTATCGCGCAGCGCATCGAGGTCGCTGTCCAACGGGGCATAGCACAATACAACACCCATACGGCGATTGACGCGGGTGGTAGGCTTTGCCGAAGATACGCAAGTAAGTATCTTCTTCTTTGGTCACCTCTTCCATGCCGCGGTAGTTGGGACGCTCCTGACTGGCTATCGGCGAAAGGATAACGGCACTTGCACCGATCCGCTCCTGCTTGATACCCGGAATGGCAAACCGAGTACGGCGCGGCAATGCAATTCGAATTCACTGAGGTTCTGCGTGCCGGCCAGCGTTACCATGCCCGTATCGTGGGGCCGCGGCGACAGCTCCGAGAAGTAGACCCCGTTTTCGTGGCTCAGGAAGAACTCCACGCCCCACAAACCGGCGCCGGTCAGGGCACGGGTCACTTTCTCCGCCATATCCTGCGCTTCCTTTAAATGAGCAGGGTCGATATGGGCGGGCTGGAAACTCTCGCGGTAGTCGCCGCCCTTCTGCACATGGCCGATCGGCGGGCAGAACAAGGTAGGGCCATTCTTTTGGGTAACCGTCAGCAAAGGTGATTTCACTATCGAACTTGATAAACTCCTCAATGATAAGCTCCTTGATGTCGCCACGGCTTCCGTTGCAGCCGTACTCCCAGGCATGCTCCAGTTCGTCGGCACTCTTTACGAGCGACTGCCCCTTGACCGGAAGAGGACATCAGCGGCTTTACCACACAGGGGGAAACCGATTTTTTCGGCAGCAGCCTTCAGCTCATCCAGAGATTTGGCATAGAAGTACCTGGCTGTTTTCAGTCCCAGTTCCTTGGCTGCAAGGTCGCGGATAGCCTTACGGTTCATTGTAAAGTTGACCGCACGCGCGCTGGGCACAACCTGAATACCCTCTTTCTCGAAATCGTACAGGCGTTCCGTACGGATAGCCTCTATTTCGGGTACGATAATGTCCGGCCGGTGTTTGCGCACCACACGTTCCAATGCTTCGCCGTCCAGCATGCTGAAGACCTCGCGCTCGTCTGCCACTTGCATGGCGGGTGCTCCGGCATAAGAGTCGCAGGCAATGATGTATTGCCCCTTGCGCTGAGCGGAAATCACAAATTCCTTACCCAGTTCGCCGGAACCTAACAGTAAAATCTTTTTCATCGGTTACTAATTTATTTACTACCTATTATTATTGTTTTCTATAATTGGCAATTTGTTGTTTATCACTGGTGCTGTTCTCTCAGCAGGTCGTTCACCGTCTTCACCGGATTGAACGTGCTCAGAGGAACTTCTACAAATACCGTATTCCAGTCGCTCATCGAACCGTTCCACAAGCCCGGAAGTTCCAGTGCCTTCAGGTCCTTTCCGCCCTTTGACTTGTAGGAAATGAAGCCTGTTGCCTTGTCCACATAGTTCAGCAAGTTGAACTTATTTCCTTGTAATCGCGTACGGCACAGACCAAATCCACCGGATTGAAGTGTGTGCCCTTCTCGAACATTTCTTTCTTTTCCGGATCGTCCATGTCGATCTGTGAGCTTTCGAGGATTTGCAGGGGAGATGGTACCGTCGCTGTTGTAAGCAAGGAACGGGCCGCCACCCGGTTCGCCTACGTTCTTCACCATGCCGCAGACACGCATCGGACGGTTCAGCTTCTCTTTCAGGTAAATCACCAGTTCGGCATCTTCGAGGTTCTTCGTTTCGGGGTTCTTGCAGAATAGCTTCTTCTGTACAAACTGCAGATGTCGAGACACCTGCTCGTGCGTGTACTTGCCGCTGTCCAGCAGTTCAGATAAGCGAAAAGCCTGCTGCTGCAAGGTGACCAGTACGCCGGCAATCAGTTTCTTATATAATAACGGTGTCGGCTTTCAGTCTGTCGGGCACCACGTTGTCGATGTTCTTGATGAAGACCACACCGGCCTCCAGGTCGTTGAGGTTCTCGATGAGTGCGCCGTGGCCACCCGGACGGAACAGAAGCTTACCGTTATCTCGGAAAGGCTGGTTGTCCATGTCGGCGGCAACGTGTCGGTACTCGGCTTTTGTTCGGAGAAGCTGATGTTGTAGTCTACTCCATAGCGTTTGGCAAAAAATTCCTACCTTTTCGGCTACCAGCTTTTGAAGAGTTCACGGTGTTCGGTAGATACCGTGAAGTGCACGTTTACTTTACCGCTCTTGCCGGCAGCATACAAGCGCGCCCTTCGGCAGATGTTCTTCCATCGGCGTGCGCGCTGAACCTTCGGGATACTTATGGAATTTGAGCAGACCTTTCGGTAGTGCGCCGTAATTCAGTCCGGCTGTTTCGAGCAGGGCGGATACCACTGCTTTATAGTTGCCGTCTTCGATCAGTCCGGGAATATCTTTTCCGTCGGTACGCTGGCAGGCTACATTCAGGTCGTCATAGAAAGCAAAATCCTTGATTCCGTCGAAGAATGCCTGCTCGAACTTTGTAGTAGGCTTGTCATACTCGGCGGACAGAAACTCGAACAGGTTCTTGAACATACGACTCGCTGCACCCGAGGCAGGCACGAACTTCACAACAGTCTTATCTGTGTTGGTATATGCATCCCAGGCGGCCAAATAAGCCTTCTGTTCTTCTGCATCGGGAGCTAATATTCCCTTTTCGATGGAGGCTGCCGCATCCAGCTTCAAAAAGGGGAAACCCGTCTGGAAGCATGCTAATTGTTCTACTATTTGCGCTTCCGTGATGCCTTTTTTGGCAAGCAACTCTTTGTCCTGTGTCGTTATCATACTATCTATTTTAATTAATTGATGCCCAAAAATACAAAAAAAGACTTAAGCACCGTCATGAAAAGGAAGAAAAAAACTACCTTTACAGCAGAAAATACGGACAATTATGGAAACAGGTGAATTTTTCACAGCCGAAGAGAAGCGTTTGCTCTTCGTGCTCTACCGAAAATTATTGCAGCTTTCCGGAGAGCCGCTCCACAAGGGCGATTGCAGAAAGCTGAAAACACATCTTGTAAACTCTATACAGAACAACCGCATACAGCGGGATATCTTCGGGCTGAACCCGATTATAAAGGATATGCAGACCGCCGTTATCGTGGCGGAAGAGATAGGCATGAGGCGGGCATCCATCCTGGGACTGATGCTCCACGACTCCGTGCGCTGCGGCCACCTGTACTTCCGAAGAGGTGGAACGGAACTACGGCGAGGATGTGGCGGGCATCATACGAGGACTGATACGGGTAAACGAGCTTTACCCAAAAGCCCCACCATCGAGTCGGAGAACTTCCGCAACCTGCTGCTGTCCTTTGCAGAGGACATGCGCGTTATCCTCATCATGATTGCCGACCGCGTGAACATCATGCGCCAGATAAAGGACACGTGCAAGAACGACGAAGCACGCAGACAGGTGGCCAATGAAGCCGCCTATCTGTACGCTCTCCCTTGCCCATAAGCTGGGGTTGTACAAACTGAAGTCGGAACTGGAAGACCTTTCGCTGAAGTACACGGAGAAGGAAGTCTACTACCACATCAAGGAGAAACTGAACGAAACCAAGGCATCGCGCGACAAGTATATAGCCGCTTTCATCGCTCCGGTACAGAAGAAGCTGGAAGAGGCGGGACTGCACTTCCACATCAAGGGCCGCACCAAGTCGATCCACTCCATCTACCAGAAGATGAAGAAGCAGAAGTGCCCTTTCGAGGGTGTGTACGACCTGTTTGCCATCCGTGTAATCCTGGACTCCCAAATAGAAAAGGAGAAGCTGGAGTGCTGGCAGGCCTACTCCATCGTCACCGACATGTACCAGCCCAACCCGAAGCGCCTGCGCGACTGGCTTTCCGTGCCCAAGAGCAACGGCTACGAATCGCTCCACATCACCGTCATGGGGCCTGAGGGCAAATGGGTGGAAGTGCAGATACGCACCGAACGCATGGACGAGATAGCCGAACGGGGGCTTGCCGCCCACTGGCGGTACAAGGGCGTGAAAGGCGAAAGCGGACTGGACGAATGGCTGACTTCCGTACGTGAAGCGCTGGAGAATTCCGACAGCAGCGGATTGGAGACCATGGACCAGTTCAAGCTGGACTTATACGAAGACGAAGTGTTCGTCTTTACCCCCAAGGGAGACTTGTTCAAACTGGGCAAGGGTTCCACCGTGCTCGACTTCGCCTACCATATCCACAGCAAGCTGGGCTGCAAATGTATAGGAGCGCCAAGGTAAACGGCAAGAACGCACAGTTGAAGCAGATACTGAACAGCGGCGACCAGGTGGAAATCATGACGTCCAATACACAGACGCCCAAGACAGGACTGGCTGAACATCGTCACCACTTCCAAGGCGCGCACCAAGATACGGCAGGCGCTCAAGGAAATGGCTGCCCGCCAGCACGCCTTTGCCAAGGAGACATTGGAACGTAAGTTCAAGAACCGGAAAATAGAGTATGACGAGGGTACGATGATGCGTCTCATCAAACGGCTCGGCTTCAAGGTGGTGACGGACTTCTACCAGAGCATTGCCGATGAAACGCTCGACGTGAACGGCATCATCGACAAGTACCTCGAACTCCAGAAACGGGAGAACGACACGCACGACGACATCGTGTACCGCAGCGCCGAAGGCTATAACCTGCAGGCTGCCGCCCTACCCGAAGAGACCGCCGCCAAAGAGGACGTGCTCGTCATCGACCAGAACCTGAAAGGGCTGGACTTCAAGCTGGCACGCTGCTGCAATCCTATCTACGGAGATGAGGTATTCGGTTTCGTAACCGTAAGCGGCGGCATCAAGATACACCGCTGCGACTGTCCGAATGCAAGCGACTTGCGCGAACGCTTCGGATACCGCATCGTCAAGGCGCGCTGGGCAGGCAAGTCGCAAGGCACGCAATACCCCATTACGCTGCGTGTGGTAGGACACGACGACATAGGCATCGTAACAAATATCACTTCCATCATCTCCAAAGAGACCGGCATTACGCTGCGGAGCATCGGCATAGACTCGCACGACGGATTATTCTCGGGAACGCTTTTACCATCATGGTAGGCGACACCGGAAGACTGGAAGCGCTCATCAAGAAGCTGAGGACGGTAAAAGGGGTAAAGCAGGTATCGCGCAACTGACGGGGTAAATCCCAAGTTCAACATTGCGGACCGTAAAGTGCTACACTACGTTTCTAAAGTGCTACTTGGCGACGCTAAAGTTCTACTTTACAATCCTAAAGTAGAACTCTACGTTTCCAAAGTCCAACACTGCGTCTTCCCCGCCCTTATTTCTCAATGTTTTAATTCTAAAGACTCAATTTACCAACTATGCGATACGATTTCAAAAAACAGCTCCGCAGTTTCGGTTATGCCTGGCAGGGCATCCGGAGCTGCGTAGGCAAGGAGCAGAACCTGAGTTTTCATCTGATTGCCATGACAGCAGTAACCCTTGCGGGATTTGTTTTAGGCATTACGCGCACGGAATGGACGGTCGTTATCCTCTGTTTCGGTGTGGTGATTGCCGCCGAGCTGTTCAACACCGCTATCGAAAGGCTGGTGGACCTGGTATCTCCCGAACGGCACCCCGTTGCGGGGCAGGTAAAAGACATTGCCGCCGGAGCAGTGCTGGTGTGCGCTGTTGCGGCGGCAATCATGTTTATTGATAATCTTTATACCGTATCTTTAAAGGCAGACGTTATCTTACCCTTTTCCCTTTTTATAGTAGGGATACGTCAGCAGGACGAAGAAGAACAAGGCAAGTATGGCGGCTACACCGGCGGCGTGGTAAAGCAGGAATGCATCTGCCAGGCGGCAAGCCGTTGCCAGACCCGCCAGAAGTCCGGTTTCCATAACCAGGTGGCAAGTCGTGTTGCCGTTCCCCGCTGGCAGTGATGAGACAGCTTTACGAACATCTTTGTAAACGGCAGCGTCAGAAACACCAACGCCGCCAATGCCAGAAATGCAATGTAGTCGCCTATATAGAGCAGTGGCAGCAACACGCCCGGCACGAAAGCTATCAGCAGCATATTCAGTGCAGGACCATGCACGCGGCAGCAGGAAGCGGTCCAGGCTGCACAGCCTCAACCCGATAGGCGCACGGAAAGCCACATATACCCTCGATGCGAAATACATGCCGAGAACTCCCACGGCAACGGCTGCATAAACAACCGTGCGGAAGCCGTAAAGGTCGTACAGCAGGAAGCCTGCGCACGCCCCTGCCAGCATACCCAGCCGGGCAGACCACGCATAGACCATATTGCCGGCACTGCGCCTTGTAGATGTGGTAATGTCGATAGCCACCGTAATGCCCGCCGTCGTTGCCAGTCCGAAACATACGCCCTGTACCGAAGCAAGCAGCATCAGCTTGAGGTAGCTGTCGGCAAAGGCATACCCGCCATTGCAGCCAGCATGACGAAAGCAGAGGAAAGTAATACGTTCTTCCGCTTATACTCATCGCACAGATAGGCATGAAACGGTCCTGCCGCAAACATGGCCGCAATGAATGCCAGAAACATGTCGCCTGTCCGGGAAACGGACATTCCCAACTGCTCCGGCATTACGAACGAAAGTACGGGAAAGAGCATGTAGACGGATGCGAACAGCAGCAGATTAGCTGTACACATCCGCCAGAAGTTCAGCGTCATAAGCCTGTCAGTACTGTTCTTTCTCATTCGGGAAGTCTAAGTTCTTCACATCGGAAATGTAATGGCTGATAGCATCGGTCATTACAGTATGCAGGTCGGCATAACGGCGCAGGAAACGGGGGCGGAAACCGTTGTTCATGCCCAGCATATCCTGCACAACCAGTACCTGACCGTCTACACCGCCACCGGCACCGATACCGATGACGGGAATGGTCAGTTCGCTTGCCACACGTTCTGCCAACGCAGCGGGAATCTTCTCCAGTACAAGGGCAAAGCATCCGGCTTCTTCCAGCAGGTGGGCGTCGCGTATCAGCTTTTCCGCTTCGGCATCGTCCTTGGCGCGTACCGTGTATGTTCCGTATTTGTTGATGGATTGCGGCATCAATCCGAGGTGTCCCATAATAGGAATACCTGCGCTGAGAATGCGTTTTACCGTTCCGATGATTTCTTCCCCGCCTTCCAACTTCAGTGCGTCGGCATGGCTCTCCTTCATGATGCGGATGGCAGATGCAAGACCTTCCATTTCGTTTCCCTGATAAGAACCGAACGGCATATCAACCACTACCATTGCGCGCTTTACGCCGCGCACGACGGACTTGGCATGATAAATCATCTGGTCGAGGGTTATGGGCAGCGTAGTCACGTTGCCCGCCATTACGTTGGAAGCGGAGTCGCCCACCAGGATGACGTCCATACCTGCGCCGTCAACAATCTGCGCCATGGTATAGTCGTACGAGGTCAGCATCGATATCTTTTCGCCTCTCTGTTTCATCTCAACAAGGCGATGCGTAGTTACTTTACGAGTGTCGTCTGAAATATATCCAGCCATAATCTTAATGAATGTGTTAATGAGTTATCAATTAAAATAGCGTGCAAAGTTAGCGCTTTTTCCCATTACTTGTGCACTTGAAGCATTTTATCGTAAGTGAATCCCGTAAAATCATCCAATACACAATGACATAACGGAGCTATAGCCTCACGGGAGTTGGTCGTTGCCAGCCCTATCACGGTGGCTTCGGATGCCATGCCCGCTTTCAGTCCGTTAAAGGAGTCCTCGAATACATAGGTGTTGCCGGGAGTCGTACCGAATACTTCCATACCGAGCAGGAAGCAGTCGGGAGCCGGCTTTGAACGGGAAAACATCTCTGCGGTAAGAATCCGGTCGAACATTGTCCTCACCTCAGGACGGGCACGATAGACGGCAGCCATTTTCCGGTCGTTGGAACTGGTGACAACCGCCATTTTCACATGGTTACGACGCAGGTCGGCGATAAAATCGAGCACGCCGGGGATGTAGTCATAGGCCATGTCCCGCTCAAAAGCGTTGAGGGCGGCGGTGATTTCCTGCTGTTCCTTTGTCTTTCCGGCAAAGAAAGTGTCGTAGATGTAGGTCATGGTCTGCCCCTTTATGCGGCTCTCCAAATTGTCCATGCCCAGATAGTCCACCCCGCTTTATGCCAAAAGACGGAATACTGCGTTTCGGTATCCATTACCACTCCGTCGAAATCGAACAGGACGGCCGTTGTTTTTTGTTGTATCCATATTAAAAAAAACAAATATAATATTCGGGCGCAAAGGTCTGAATAATCATCGAACTGAGCAAATATTCATTATCTTTTGATAAGATAGGAAGCTTTCACTATCTTTGCAAACACTTAATTGACGTATATCCAATGAACGATCCGCATATTTTGGGAACCGAACGAATAGGCAAACTGCTTGTGCAGTATTCCATCCCTGCCATTATCGGTATGACAATTACTTCGTTATATAATATCATCGACAGTATATTCATCGGTCATGGCGTAAAGGCGCCATGGGTATTGCGGGGCTTGCCATCACCTTTCCGCTGATGAACCTGGTGGTTGCTTTCTGTACGGTAGTCTCGGCAGGCGGCTCTACCATATCATCCATACGTCTCCTCATGCAGTTCATCGGACAGGTTGTGGGTGCTGAACCACACCCTGATGCTGTGCCTTGTCAACATTCACTGTTCGGCAGCATGAAGAAACGTTATCATCAGTACGTATATTATCCATCGGTATGTCACCGTTCTGATGAACGTCACGGCATGTAAATTGTGATTATCGCAAATAACAGCCTCCAACAGTACGGAGGCGATATGGCCCATCGGGGCATGGCATTATCAACCGACTGTTGGTATAGGGGTATCCCAGTAATGATTGTATTGGGGCTGACGATGGGAATGCAACCGATTCGTAGGCTATAACTTCGGTGCGCAAAAGCACGACCGTGTGAAGGCTACCCTGCGCCTGACCATCATTGCCGGAATATGTATCGGCAAGATACCGGGTTCCTTATCTGCAAATTGTTCCCCCATGCCATATCTGCCATCTTTACCAGTGATGAAAAAAGTTGATTTATATTGCTTTTCAGAGGCGTACGCATTGCCGTAGCCATTTCCTGGTAGAGTGCACAGGTGCGTCATCGGCAATTTCTTCCAACAGCCTCAGGAACGGCGAAAATCAGTATCTTCTTGCGCTTACGCCAATTACTGTATCTGTTGCCGGGACTACTGATATTCCCGCATTGACCATGGGCTGGACGGCATCATCTGGATATGTATTCGGTACGGACTTCTTTTGCTTTTGTAAAGGCTACGGTGGCATTGTGGATATATAATACCCGGTTATCTGTCATCACCAGATTTACGAAAGATTAAAGATTATAGGAAAAAGAAAAGGCATGCCATACCTCTCCTTTTACGCTAATTTAAAATTGGCAACTGTTTGAAATCACTTTATAAAGGTACAGCATCCAGAAGCCGATGTCAAGTATTTCGGGATATTTCATTCCTTCACTCTTTGCTATTTACCGGATTCTCATTGGCAACATGCCATGATTTCATCACTACACATCCCGGCGATTTGCAAGCAGCAAAAAGCCGATACTGATATATCCGACGATCCCTAGCACCACATCACTAAACTATTTGGCTCCAGGACGGTAAGCACTCTGGAAATCCAAAGCACATTACGCGACAGCAATCGCAATATACGGATGTTTCGCTCCATTCACCTTACGAATGGCAATCTCTTTGGAACGTAAACGTATTTCATCATCCACATATCCCACCAGCCCCATCAAAATGATAAAAGAATGGTGACAGATGCCCATAAAGTGACATCACGGAAGACACGCACAGATTCGGCATAATTGTCCAACATTTGCTCCATAGAACGAAAATACAAGGTCATCTTGCGGATATAGACGGCTCATATCCTCGTTCAATCGGCGCAGGTTGTCATCAAACGGTTCTTTAAAGGCGGGCCTCCAGACAAAAGGCTGTGAAAGATGCCTTTAACAAGCAAAGTAGCTTCATGCCTCCAGAAATCGTATGACACAGTCTTACCTATGGGATTTTCATCACCAAATACCTGCCGTACTGCCGTTTCTGAAAGGAAAACTACATCTGGATTCGCTAAATCCTGCGGATTTCCTTTCACTACATCCAAACCGAGAACAGAAAAATAGAGCGTATCAGCAACCACAGTCTTCAATTCCAACGGACGGTTTGCCCAACTTATATTTGTCACCAAACAGTGAACAACTGACCGTAGCTCCTTGTACCTTATCAGAAAATTCTTCAGCTATCACATTAGGAACCGGAATAATAGTGTAGGAACTTTCTCCCCCTTCCAACACTCCATTTTTCAACCAACCCGTCTTCACAATATAAAGGTTATCCGAATCATGATAAAAGTTATCAAAACTCAACTCGGGTGCAATCCGTGCAAATAGAAATACAGACATCATAATCCAATTGTTTTGCCTCATAATTTCCTGAAGTTATTTTTTATTCGCTCTTAATACTGTTTACCGGATTCTCATTGGCTATATGCCAAGACTTCCAAAGCACCGGCCTGCGATTACCGCCAGCAAACGAATGCCACCAGCACAAACCATCCGAGGAAAGTAAGGAGCTGTCCGGCAAACTGCTCCATCCAGATACCCGGAAATATACCAAGCAAAGACAATCTAAATAATCACCAGCACCGACAGCTACCTTAGAATGTCACCGATAGTAACGGAGAATATCAAGCCTCTCCTCCATTCACCTTACGGACGGCAATCTTTTGAACGGCGCGTGTCTCGTCACGACGTAGCTTATCAAACCCATCAGGACGATAAACAAAATGCCGCCATGTCCGAGTCGGACACGGAACGCGCTACGCTTCATCGTCGCAGTACTGCAGACACGCGGTAAACAGCATGCACCCAATATAAAGGCAACACCGCAAACTGCACAAACAGCAATCCCCCGCTTCCACGAACACTTGTTTTCCGTATAACGGCGGAAAACCTGTCACGAGGATGCTGACATATATCGGCAAGAACACCTGCACCAGAAAAAGCAACAATACCGTCAATACCGGCACACATGTTCTCCATAGTGAATACATCAGCCAGACGAGACCAACCATATCCTGAACAATGCACTGAACAAGTGCATCAGCAACACACAACAGCCACAGACACCAACACAATCAATCCGTTTCCCATGAACAAACCTAAATATGCCGCTACTTGCACCACAACATTTATGTACTCCTACAGATTTGGCAATTTCAATTGCTCTCTCGTAATCAAATGCCATCAAGTTTATTCCTCTTGATACTGTCTCCAGTTCTCGCGTCAA
>VOFC01006570.1_pt1 | contig 14886 bp, 14 predicted proteins | sample 5384161 | NCBI WGS metagenome assembly VOFC01 (sample SAMN12384722, study PRJNA508395) | human gut metagenome | isolation source: healthy gut B | host: Homo sapiens | reverse complement strand
CGGCTGTATCCGTCTATCTTGCTGTCCGGCTGTATCTGGAGCTGGATTGCTGAAGTACAGGAACCGGTGAAAATATGACTTTGGGTATCAGATGCAACGGCAATCAGTCACAAATGTAGCTATACTTCACGAGATTATCTCTTTCCCAATGAATAATTTACAACGATGGAAGGCAAAAATCCGATAACGGATATTGTCTTTTCCAAGAATTGTTATACCTTTACATCAGAAGAGTAATTTGACAGCACCGCAAATCGCTGAAATTGGCACGGTTGCCAAATCGTTACCTCTGATTCTCAAATACTCCGCTAAACGTTTATTCTTCAATCGGTTGTATCTAACTGATGAAAATCTTAAATAAAAAGGTATGAAAGCTTTTGTTAAGTATTTGATAGGAGTCTTGTTGTGTGTTCCTTTTAGTTTGAAAGCGCAAGATGTGAAATTTGATATTACGCTTAAGGGAAATACGCTGAACTATACCGTTGTCAATGATACGCCGAAAAGTGTATTTTTGGTGCGGTATAATAAATTCAATGAGGAAAGCACTTCGCATTGTGTTCTTTATTATAAGGACAAGGATGGATATGTAGATGAGGTATCGTTTGCTTTAACGGACCGCATCTTCTTTTTGATCAAGCCGGGTGCTCGTTTCAGTTGTGACTTTGACATTTCAGAGATTGACAGACAGAAACTTGTGGAAATATCCGGTAGAGCAACTATAGTGGCGGAAGATGAGCAAGGTAAGTCGGGTATAAGGAATTTGGATAAAAGCATAACATTTTGATTGGTAGTAGAAAATTACTGTCGGTATTCCGTTGTGGACTGATTATTTTGCGGAGCGGCTGTATCCGTCTATCTTGCTGTCCGGCTGTTTCTGGAGAAGTATCGCCGTTTGCTGCTTTATGGCTTTGTCCTTTGGGGACTGGTTGAAAGCGTGGCGGCGGTGTTTCAGCAGACCGGTCTGCTGAGGCTGGCCTTCGCGCGTGAAGCATGCTTTGGGAGAAGCCGGCCTTTTGGCTGTCCTGTCGGTTTCGTTTTGTCTTGACAGGAAATTGTTGTATATTCACTTGCTGTGTTTAGTTTTCAATGATAAGGGCATGAAGCAATGTGTTGGATGTATAATCTCCATGTCTTTAGTGACCATTCTGGCTTAAACTATAAAGGAATAGGGATACAGAGAACTCAAATAGAAATCTCCGTATCCCTGTGCCTTTGTGTTCGATAAAGGATTTCTCAGAACAGGCTCCACGAAACGGTCAGTCCTGCCATGACGATGGCAACCATGCTCATCAGCTTGACGAGGATGTTGAGGCTCGGCCCGGACGTGTCCTTGAACGGATCGCCTACCGTATCACCCACCACAGTGGCACGATGCACTTCGCTTCCCTTTCCGCCGAAGTTGCCTTCTTCAACATATTTCTTCGCGTTGTCCCATGCGCCTCCTGCATTGCCATGAAGATGGCAAGCACGAAGCCGGACGAGAGTCCTCCGATAAGCAGTCCGATTACTCCCGGAACGCCGAATATCAGGCCGGTAGCTACAGGAGCAATGATGGCGAGCAGGGACGGGAACACCATTTCGTGCTGCGCCCCTTTGGTGGAAATCTGCACGCAGCGCGCATAGTCGGGTTCGGCCTTCCCCTCCAATATGCCTTTTTATTTCACGGAACTGGCGGCGTACTTCTTCTACCATGCGCGAGGCGGCGCGTCCCACCGCATTCATGGTCAACCCGCAGAAAAGGAAAGCCATCATGCTGCCGATGAACATGCCCGAGAGGACTTTCGGGTTCATCAGCGTCACGTCATAGTAGGTCATGAAGTCGGTAAAGCTGGCCTCGTGGACGGCCACTTCAATGCCGTTTGGAAGCTCCAGAATGGCTGTACCGATACGGTCGAGCCCGATACGTATTTCCTCGATGTAGGAAGCCAGGAGAGAAAGTCCCGTAAGGGCTGCCGATCCGATGGCGAATCCCTTTCCAGTGGCTGCGGTGGTGTTGCCCAGCGAATCGAGTGCATCCGTGCGTTTGCGCACGGCCTCGCCCAGTCCGCTCATTTCAGCGTTTCCGCCCGCGTTGTCGGCTATGGGGCCGTATGCATCCGTAGCCAGGGTGATTCCCAGTGTGGAGAGCATACCTACAGCTGCAATACCGATGCCGTAAAGTCCCATGCCGATGTTTGAGAAGTCAAAGCCTGCGGCAAACCAGTAGGAGAGGATAATTCCTATCACGACAGCAATGACCGGGATAGTCGTTGAAATCATGCCCAGTCCGATACCTGAGATAATGACGGTGGCCGGACCGGTCTTTCCGCTTTCCGAAAGCTTTTGTGTGGGCTTGTAAGACTGCGATGTGTAGTATTCGGTAGAACGGCCGATGATGACTCCTACCACCAGACCGATTACAACAGAGATGGACAGGTTTATCCAGTTGTCGATGCCCAGCAGCCACATGATCAGGAATGTGGCAAAAACAATCAGCACCGAACTCAGGTTTGTTCCGAACGACAGGGAGTTGAGCAGGTCTTTCATGCCTGCGTCTTCCTTGGTGCGCACGGAAAATATGCCTAAAATGGAGAGCAGGATGCCCACTGCGGCTATCAGCATCGGTGCGATGACGGCCTTGAACTGCATTTCCGTATCGCCGGAAGCGATGAATGCGGCTGCTCCCAAAGCCGATGTGGCAAGAATCGAACCGCAGTAGGATTCATACAGGTCGGCTCCCATTCCGGCCACGTCGCCCACATTGTCACCCACATTGTCGGCAATCGTTGCCGGATTCCGCGGATCGTCTTCCGGAATCCCTGCCTCCACTTTTCCCACCAGGTCGGCTCCTACATCGGCTGCTTTGGTATAGATGCCTCCGCCTACACGGGCAAAGAGTGCCTGCGTGGAGGCTCCCATTCCGAAAGTAAGCATGGTGGTGGTGATGACGCAAAGTTTGGATGCCGGATTCATCACGTCTTCCGGTATGCAGTATTGCAGCAGCAGATACCAGAAAGAGATGTCGAGCAAGCCAAGTCCTACAACGACCAGCCCCATTACTGCCCCGCTCCGGAAAGCGATCCGCAAGCCTTTGTTGAGCGAGTTGCGCGCGGCGTTGGCTGTCCGCGCCGAAGCGTATGTGGCGGTCTTCATGCCGAGATAGCCCGAAAGTCCGGAAAAGAATCCGCCGGTCAGAAACGCTACCGGAACCCAGTGGTTTTGCAGGTTGAATCCGTATGCCATGATGGCAAAGAAGATGACCAGGCAGACGAAAACCATGGTCACCACTTTATATTGTTGTTTCAGATACGACATGGCGCCCGTCCGCACATGCAGGGCGATGCGTTCCATTGTAGGAGTGCCTTCGCTTTCGGCTTTCATCTGCCGGTAGAAGTACCAGGCAAGCAAGAGTGCCAGCGCGGATGACACCGGCACAATCCAGAAGAGAGATGTTTCCATAAGATCATTGATTTTAGATAATGATATCCAAAGATAGAAAAAGCAATGAGAAAATCTGTTTTCTCTGATTTAAAGAATGTTTAAGGCACTGTCCCTGCTGTAGGCTTTAGCGGTCTGTTTGTCGCTGCCGGAATTTCATGCAAAGTATTGTGTGTTTTGAATGGAGGTTGAGCGTTTAAAATAGTTTAAATAGGGCCTGCCTTTCGTTGAAAAAAATTGTATTTTTGTATCGAAGGTTGAATTTTTACAAAAACTCAAAGAATTATGTTCAGATTGAATGTAAGGCGGTTAGCGGGTGTGCTTGTGCTTTTGCTGTTGGTCGGTATCGTGTCGTGTGTGGATAACAGATACGACCTCGACCGTGACATTGACATGACAATCAGCGTGGGAGGGGACTATCTGTCGGTTCCCGGTGGAAGCACTGATACCACTTACTTGAGCAAGATCATCACCGAAGGAGATCTTTTGGTTACGGATGCTGCCACGCATGAATATCAGCTTGCGAGGAGGGGCCTTGTAAATGTAGAGCCTACTTCGGTGGGTACGTTTGATATCGGAGAAATCAGTTCCAGCGGCTTTCATCCTGTAGTGATCGTTGGGGGAGGTTCTGCCGTTGGCTGCGGCTCTGTTGAAAAAGAAGTAGATATGCAAGGCAGCTTTAGTCAGACGGTTTTCGGAATAGACGAGGCATTGATGGAGGTGGGCGATGTGGGAGCAGGGGTGCCTGCGAAACTTTCCATTGCTTTTGCTTTTAGCGGCAGCCTGAATTATCAAAGTGTGATAGCCCGGAACTTGCATGTGGAATTGCCTTATTTTTTTGTTGTAAGAGCATGTGATGAAACAAAGGGCGAATTGAGAGGAAATACGTTGGTGCTTGATGGGGTGGTTCTTTCGTCGGGGAACAATGATTCGTTTGCGACGGTTCTTGAAGTGGACGGATATAAATTCGGTGATGCGGCAGGAAATGGTAAAAAGGTTGATAAGGCAAATTCTTCTATAGAAATTGATGGGGAGGTCAATGTGTCAGGTTCTGTAATCACTGTATTTGATGGAAACCTGGATGCTAATACATCTTTGTCTTTTGCTCCCTCGGTTGTGCTCGATGCCATGACTGTCAATAAGGTGACGGGAATTATCCAGCCAACCATCGAAGTAGAGCCGACAAACATCGGGCTGGACGATATTCCCGACTTTCTGAAAGACGATGCGACTCGCCTGGAAGTCACCAATCCGGTCGTCGCTTTCGGTACAGAAAACAAACTTGATACGCCGGTGGAGTTCGATGTGACGCTGGTGTCGCACCGCAACGGTGAAACGGCTCCGCTGGCTACGGTTACGGTGGACGACATTGAAATTGATGCTGGATGCATCACGGCCATTATTCTCTCCCGCCTCGGAAAAAGTGGTTATGCGGATGCCGAGCACGTGAAGAATGTGAAGGTAGAGGATATCAACAACTTGTGGGAACGTATCCCCGACTACATTACGGTGGATATAAGCCCGTCGGTTACTAATCCGAACTATTATACGGTTGAACTGGACAGGGAGTATGATATGCTGGCCGGTTATGATGTGGTGATACCGCTGAGCTTTGAAAGCGGTCTGAATATTGTTTACAACGATTCGATCTGTGACTTGAACGCTGATTTCTCCGACCTTGACCAGGTGGACTTCGATCAGGTCGGCCTGCAGTTCACCGCTGTAAGTACCATTCCGCTCCAGCTCGAACTGAAACCGGAGAATGTGGTGGTCAAGGATATTTACGGGCAGCAGATAGAAAGTATCAAGGTAACTGCCGACGGCAGGAAGATAGCTGAGAGTACGGATGGGACAACGCCGGTAGAGAGTCGGTTTGCCGTAGTCTTTACTTCTGCCGAAGCCGGCGTATTGTCGCGTGTAGACCGTATCTGCTTTAAGGTGACAGCTGTTCCGGGACAGGCCTTGAACGTTCCGCTGAGGGATAACCAGTGGATCCGGATGTCAAAAATCAACTTGAATGTGCCGGGAGGTGTAAAGGTCGACTTGAATTAACGGGTAAAAAGAACCATGATGAAACAACAGATGAAAACACGTGTCGTAACAAGTATATTGTCGGCGGCTGCTGTCTGGGGACTTGCAGGGCCTGCCGCCGCACAGACTCAGAATAATCGTTCCGCCTATTTTTTGGGCGGAGCCACATTCCGTCATGAACTGAATCCTGCATTTATGGGCGAACGCGGATATGTCACTATGCCGGGGCTTGGAAATCTTGCTTTCGGTGCGCAGGGCACATCGGGTGTGGGCGACTTTCTTTTTGTGAAGCAGAACGGCGATCTCATGACTTTCATGCACGAAGATGTGGGCCGTGACGAGTTTCTGAACGGCCTGCCGCGCCGGGTCAAGTTCGGATTCAATCTTGAAGAGACAATTCTTTCTACGGGGTTCTATGCGTGGGGAGGATTCAATACGTTCGGCATCTCGGTGAAGAGCAATACCGGTTTTTCGGCTCCCGACGCGTTTTTCAAGTTCATGAAAAGCGGAGTTGACCGTCCCGAAGGCACCCATTACCAGATAGATGATATCAGCGCCGTTTCTACCAACTATGCTGAAATCGCTTTGGGGCACGCCCGTGAGCTGAACGAGCAATGGACGGTGGGAGCAAAGGTGAAGTTCCTGGTGGGACTGGCTAAAGCCACGGTGAAGATTGACCGTCTGGACGTGGTGGCAACTCCCGACTATTGGCAGATAACTCCGTCGGGAGCGCAGGCATACCTTTCCGCCAAGGGACTGGTTGCTCCGACACGCGGTGAAACGGGAAACTATGATGACAGCGATTATGCGCTGGACGATGCAGGAAACCGTACAGACCAACTGAAGCCGGGCTCTGAAAATCTTCTGTCTTACGATGACCTTGACTTTGATGACAACAATATCGGGCCTACAGGCTTCGGCATGGCGTTTGATTTCGGGGCTACTTACCGTTTGAATGATGAATGGACTTTCTCGGCCGCTGTCCTTGATCTCGGTTTTATCCGCTGGAAGAATACGGTAAAGGCCACGATGAACAATTCTTTTGAATTTGACGGGTTTACGGAAATTCCTGTCAACTCTGATTTGGGTGATGATGATCCGAACTCGATCGACAATCAGGCAGACCGGATCGGAGATGATCTGGAAGAACTCTCCAAGTTTACAAAGGAAGGCGAGGGATTGAAGCGTACCACTGCATTGGCGGCTACGCTGAATCTTGGGGCGCAGTACACGCTTCCGGCATATGACCGTCTGAACTTCGGACTTTTGTCTTCAACCCGCTTCCAGGGACGGCACTGGTGGACCGAAGCTCGCGTTTCTGCCAATGTTTCTCCTTTGAAATGGTTTGAGGCTTCGCTCAACTATGCCATATCCAACTTCGGCTCAACGGGAGGTCTGATGCTGAACTTCCATCCGCGCGGATTCAATTTCTTCATAGCAGCCGATGCGCCGATGGGCAAGTTCTCACCCAAATATTATGCGCCTGTCAACCGCTTCGCGCTTAATGTCAACTTGGGCATCAACTTTACTTTCGGACCGGAATACAAACGGAAATACAACTGCGTGGAAGTACAGTCGTTGTAATTGTTCAATCTTCTTGATTCAGAACATTGAATTTCCTGTGGAAAAAACGCTTATGAACCTATAGGCAAGTGATGTTTAAGGTGCAATAAAAAAGCAATTCCCTTCAAATTTACAGGGGGATTGCTTTTTTATTGATGGTAAGTAATGCTTGATTTATCCGATATAGTAGTTCAACTCAATATATAATACACGCTTTTTGCCTATAGTCGTGTCATCAATGCTCAGTTTGCCTTCGCGGGCGAGCCAGCCTATAGCCGCATTGATTTGTCTGTCAGGCAGCCCTGTCGCTTTTTTGATTTCATTGTAATCCCATTTCCGGTGTTCACCTTCGAGCAGCCTCCAGATAACACCTGCACTTTCACCTATACTTTGTACATCCATAAGCTAAAATTTTAAAGTTGAACAGTTGTGGTGTGTCCCTTTATTTCGAAGGTGGAGCATACCGGACTCGAACCGGTCACCTCGACACTGCCAGTGTCGCGCTCTAGCCAGATGAGCTAATGCCCCTTTTCGTTATGCAAAGATAACATGAAGATTTTATATTTTCAATTTTTCTTTCATTAAATTGCGTCCAATTGCTACATTTGCCGGAAATTTATCTCTGTTTTATAGAATGAAATTGAAGATTCGGAAGGCGGTTCCGGGTGATTTGGACCGTTTAATGGAAATTTTTGACGCTGCCCGTGCGTTCATGGCGGCTACTGGAAACCCTAATCAGTGGGTGGGGGGATATCCGCAAAGGGAATTGATTGCAGGGGAGATTGCTGCGGGCCATTGTTATGTCTGTGCCGCTGATTCAGGGAAAGCCGTTGCTACATTCTGCTTTATTCCCGGTCCGGACCCTACTTATGCTTATATTGAGGATGGTTCCTGGCCCAATAGCCGCCCTTATTATGTGATTCATCGGTTGGCTTCCGATGGAACGTGCAGCGGTATTGCTCGTTTGTGCTTTGAGTGGTGCTTTTCAAGATGCTCCTGCTTGCGTGCAGATACGCATGCCGAAAACAAAGTGATGCAAAAGCTGTTGACTGCCAATGGCTTTGTACGCTGTGGCATTATTTATCTCAAAAACGGTTCGCCACGCATAGCTTATCAGAAAGAATAGCCGGCAGCACAGCGTTACAGATCGGACTGACTTCTTAGAAACTGTTTTGAATTTCTCCAAAAAGTTTTTCTTGGCTTGATGTGTTCGTTTTCGTGTGTGCTTTGGGCTATTTTTTGTCTTTTCCGCTTCTGTTTTTCGTCAGATAGCCGCTATCTTCCTCATCACACAAACGGAAATGCCTCAAAACTCATCCCAGATCAGCACACGATAAATTCAAAATAGTTTCTTAATTTGGCTTAATTGTTTGAATATTTTCTTTTGGAAATTTTTTTATTGTGACTATAATTGTTTTTCTTTGCATCAGTTTCCATTAGAAAATAATTGAATTATGAAGTATGTGATAGTTGGCGGTGTGGCAGGCGGCGCTACAGCAGCGGCCCGTATCCGCAGAAATACGGAAAAGGCAGATATTATTCTGTTTGAACGGGGAGATTACATTTCTTATGCCAATTGCGGTTTACCTTATTATATAGGCAATGTAATAACCGAGCGTGAACGTTTGTTTGTGCAGACCCCCGAAGCGTTCGGAAAACGTTTCCGGGTGGATGTGCGTACGCGTTCGGAAGTGACGGAAGTCAACTTGCAGAAGAAAACGGTAACGGTGCGCACATCCGACGGAGATACGTATGTGGAAGCGTATGATAAGCTGTTGCTTTCTCCGGGGGCTTCTCCTGTACGTCCTCCTTTGCCCGGCATTGAGTCCGAGGGCATCTTTACGCTTCGGAATGTGAGCGATACAGACCGTATAAAGACTTATATGCAGCAACATGCTGTGAAGCGTGCCGTGATTGTGGGCGGCGGTTTCATCGGTTTGGAAATGGCGGAGAATCTGCATCATGCAGGTGCAGAAGTGGCTGTTGTGGAGATGGCCGACCAGGTGATGGGGCCTGTTGACTATTCAATGGCGGCTTTGGTTCACGAGCATTTATTGCAGAAAGGAGTGAAGCTTTATTTAAAGCAGGCCGTTGAATCTTTTGAACCCGGAAGAAACGGCATAACGGTGCGCTTTCAGTCGGGCATTTCGCTTGATGCGGATTTGGTGCTTTTGTCAATAGGAGTACGTCCGGAAACTTCGCTCGCCCAAAAAGCGGGACTGAAGATAGGAGAGGCCCGTGGCATTTGGGTGGACGAATACTTGCAGACATCCGATGCGTCTGTCTATGCGGTGGGGGACGCGATTGAATATCCCCATCCGATAACCGGAAAGCCTTGGCTGAATTATCTTGCAGGACCCGCTAACCGTCAGGCGCGTATTGTCGCTGACAATATGGTTTTCGGCAACAAGGTGAAATACGAAGGAGCTGTAGGCACTTCAATCGCTAAAGTCTTCGATCAGACGGTCGCTTCTACAGGACTTGCTGCAAAGCGTCTGAAACAGATGAATGTTCCTTATCTTTCGGCAACGATCCATTCGGCATCACATGCAGGATATTATCCGGGTTCTTCCCAAACAGATATCAAAATCGTGTTTTCTCCGACTGACGGACGCCTTTACGGCGCACAGATTGTGGGATACGAAGGCGTTGACAAGCGGATTGATGCGTATGCGTTGGTTATAAAGCACCATGGGACGGTCTACGACTTGATGGAGGTGGAACATGCTTATGCTCCTCCTTTCTCTTCCGCTAAAGATCCTGTGGCCGTATCTGGGTATGTGGCCGGCAATATTCTTTGCGGAAAAATGACTCCTTTATATTGGCGGGAACTCCGTGGCGCAGATCTGACGAAAGTCACTCTTGTCGATGTGCGGACTGCCGATGAGTATGCTTTGGGGCACATCGACGGGGCATTGAACATTCCTTTGGATGATTTGCGCGAACGGATTGGAGAGATTCCTTCCGACAGGCCTGTATATGTGTATTGCGGTGTAGGCTTGCGCGGCTATCTGGCTTCCAATATTTTAAAGGAGAACGGCTATGGAGATGTGCGGAATCTGATTGGCGGCATCAAAACTTATAAGGCTGCAACGGCAGAAGTGAAGCTTCCGGGCACGGGTGAGAGTGAGGAGGAGAAGGCGCGGTGTGCTTGCAATGCTCCGGCAACCGATGGGTCAGAGCACTCGAAAACGATATGTGTGGATGCCTGCGGCATGCAATGTCCGGGACCTGTATTGAAGTTGAAGAAAGAGATGGAAAAACTGCTCCCGGGACAGCGTCTGGAAATAACCGCGACAGATGCGGGATTTTCTCGGGATGCTGAATCATGGTGCCGTATGACAGGAAACCGGATTGTGGAAGTTTCATCCCATGCAGGCAAATACAAAGTGGTGGTCGAGAAGGCTACTTCGTGTGCGGCGGAAGCTGTTCGCCAGGAACCGGAGGGGAAAGGCAAAACTTTTATCTTGTTCAGCGATGACCTTGACAAAACTTTAGCTACTTTTGTGCTGGCAAACGGCGCGGCAGCTACGGGACAGAAAGTGACTGTCTTTTTCACATTCTGGGGTTTGAATGCCATAAAGAAAGTTGCAAAGCCTTCGGTAAAGAAAGATGCATTCGGCAAAATGTTCGGCTGGATGATGCCCTCGGACTCCAGCAAACTGGGACTTTCAAAAATGAATATGGGCGGAATCGGGGCTAAAATGATGCGTCATGTAATGAAGCGGAGAGGCGTTGACTCACTTGAATCGCTCCGCCAGCAGGCCATTGATAACGGGGTGGAATTTATTGCTTGCCAAATGTCGATGGATGTGATGGGGGTGAAGAAGGAGGAGCTTCTTGACAATGTAACTGTTGGGGGTGTGGCGACCTATATGGATCGTGCCGAAACGTCTAATCTGAATATGTTTATTTGAATAATGGAAAAGATAAAATGTATTTGTGTGATGAGAGAGCTTTTCAGGGCTCTCTCTGAACTTGAAAACAGTCTGGTGGATGTGCACGGCATTTCGCTGAACGAGGCTATGGTGCTGTGCAGTATCGGTGACGAAACGATTGCGGCCAGTGTCATCGTGAAGCGTACGGGCATGAAAGCTTCGCATACGTCGAAAGTGATCCGTCTGGTTGAAGACAAGGGATTTATCAGGCGTGAACTTGGAACGGAAGACAAGCGGCAGATGTATTTTTCGCTGACAGACAAGGCTAAAGCTTGTCTTGCCGGCATCAAGGAAAAAGGGATTGAGGTTCCCGATTTGCTTTTGCCTTTATTCGGAAGCTATGTTGTGACGGATGACTGCCAGGCTTTTTGATTCGATTGCCATGAAAAAGAAGAAAGAATGGGAAATTCCCGAAGGAGTGGACAAGGTGCTGTTGCACACCTGCTGTGCGCCTTGTTCATCGGCTATCATCGAATGGCTGGTGGCGCATGGCGTGCGCCCTACCGTCTATTATTGCAATCCGAACATTTATCCGGAAGAGGAATACCGCATCCGTAAGGATGAGTGCTCACGTTATGCGCGTTCGCTTGGACTTGACATCGTGGATGCCGACTATGACCATGAGGCATGGCGTTCATGTGTGGCTGGCCTGGAGGGGGAGCCTGAGCGGGGAGGACGCTGTTTGCAATGCTTCAAGATGCGTCTGCTGGATACGGCACGCTATGCTCACGAGCACGGTTTTCGTGTGATTACCACAACGCTTGCTTCTTCGCGTTGGAAGAGCCTTGACCAGATCAATGAAGCGGGACGTTTTGCCGTAGCCGCTTATCCTGATGTGATTTGGTGGGATCAGAATTGGCGTAAAGGCGGCTTGAACGAGCGCCGTGCGGCAATTATCAGGGAATATGGCTTTTATAACCAGCAGTATTGCGGCTGTGAATTCAGTATGCGGAAAGACTGATGCACAGTTCTGGCGTTTGGCTGTTCTTGACGCAGCCAAACCGCTTTTGTATGTCTGGGCGGTGCTCTACACAGTCACCTTGTCGTGCCGTGCCGCCGGCGAACTGAGTCCTTCTTTGTCGGGGGTAGCTTGTGCTGCTACGGTATCTGACTGCAGCGGTATGGTGTTTTCTTTGTAGGCGGCAAATCCTTTCACTTTAACCCTTTCCTTTTTTCCTCTTCGTTGATTTCTCCGGTTCCTATCTGGTTCATGTTGTCTTTGATGAAATTGTGGATATCGAAGAAAAAGTCGAGAAGCATCTTCAGGTGTTCCTCCAGTTCGCCTTCATTCGGCGAAAAATAGGTATGGCAGTGTGAGTGCAGTCCGACGGTTTTCCCGTCTTCGTCCATCATATATACTGTCGTCACAATTGATTTCACATTGGCCAGATTGATGATTTCTTTCAGGACAGGAAATGCTTCGTTGTCGGCATTGATGCATCCCCACCACGGATTCCAGATCATAATGAAACGGTTTTCCTCTTCTGCCGCTATGTAGAAGTCTTCGCCCTGGTATTTGAAGCAGATTTGTTGTTCTTCGTTCATCTCGGGCTGGCATCCGATTTTTTTGAGCGTGCTGATTACCAGGTCGTTCGTGCTCACTTCGTCAAGTTCGTCCTTGGTCAGGCGTTCGATATGCTCCAGCCGTTTGCGGCGTATGTTCAGATAGCGTAGTGCGAAAAGTATGACCGGCCACAGCGCCAGGGCGATAACAGCTATTAACAGAGTGATTTCACTGATGTTTGTCATGGTTTTCTGATGGTTTAAAGGGTTAGACGGGAGGTTGTTTGACTGTTGTCACTTTAAAGATAAGAAAAAAAATGATAAGTCGTTCTTTCGGCGGACTCTTTTTTATTTTATTGGACATTGTGATGCGGCCGGCAACTTTTGAATTCTGCGGATTTGCGCATGTTTTTGTCCGTTTTGATTCCTTTCGTTTTGACGCACGGTTTCGCAATATTATAATCTCTTAGTTTTTTTTAATCTGTTCCGGTGCAGCAAAAGAGAAAAATCTTTGTTTTACTTGTGAATAGGTAAATATAAAACAATGAAAAAGATTTTACTATTGATGTTTGTCCTGTCTGCAATGGCAGGAAACATCCAGGCTCAGGAAACAAAGGAGCCGACCAAGGAAGAAAAGAAAGCATTGCAGGAACGATTAGACAGCCTGCAGTATGAAGAGGCTCTGAAAGCAGTCAATGCGAAAGAGTTTACTTTGGAGGCCGATCAGGTGGTGTTTAAATACGGACAAACGGCTTATGTATCTTCGAATACCAACTTTGTATCCGTAATGGGTGAAGATGCGGTAGTGCAGGTGGCTTTCAATATTCCGTTTTCCGGACCTAACGGACTGGGGGGTGTGACCGTTGACGGCACCGTTTCAGGCTATGATCCGAAAGTGGACAAGAAAGGCAACCTGTCGCTCTCGATGAACGTGATGGGAGCAGGAATTTCGGCCCGTATCGACATTTATCTGCCGAAAGGATCGAACCGGGCTTCGATAACCATTTCACCGAACTTCAACTCCAACCGTTTGACACTGAACGGAGTGATTCTTCCGGCATCGCGCAGCAACGTTTTCAAAGGGCGTTCCATTTGAATAATTTAAAACAACCGATAACAATTAAGAGGAGGAGATTCACTATGAAAAAACTGTTTTTTCTGGCATGTGCGGCATTGGTGATGTCGGCATGCGAAAAAGATCCCGATATGGGGGAAATGGATGCAAATCTGGCCGTATATACTGATTATGACAGTGATACGGATTTCAGTGCATTCAAAACCTATTTTTTGCCTGACAGCATCCTTGAACCGGGAAGCCACCATGCTTCTTATTGGAAAGACGAAAATGCACAGGCTATAATCAGTGAGGTGGAGGCACAGATGAACAGTAGGGGATATACCCGCATCACTGATCCGGAACAGAAAGATGATGCAGACGTCGGCGTGCAGTTGTCGTATATTGCGCAAACCACTCACATTGTGACCGGAGGCTATTTCGGTGGCTGGTGGGACTATGGCTTCTGGGGACCGTGGAGCGGATGGTATTATCCGTATCCTATAACTTATTCGTATGATACGAATACATTGGTTATGGAAATGGTTGATTTGACTGCATCCGGAGAAAGCGAAAACAACAGGCTGCCGGTGGTTTGGTATGCCAATGCTTCCGGCTTTGACTTTGGCGGACGTTACAGCCTGAAACTTCTCGAAGATGCGGTTGTCCAGTCGTTCGTACAGTCACCTTATGTTCAATCTGCTAACTAATAATCGAGGAGGATGTCAAATGAAAACAATGGATAAATTGCTGAAAAAAGCGCTGTTTTTGTGTGTTGTCTTGCTGGGACTGTCTGCCCGGAGCTTTGCACAATGTGATATGTCTAAGATGAGTCTGAAGGTAGACTGGCAGATGAACGCTCCGTTGTCTACTGATTTTGCTGACAAGTTGAGCGGGTGGGGAATGAACTATGAACTGGCTTACAGTTTCACGCCTCGTTGGGAAGCGGGTCTGTTTGCTTCGTTTCACACCAACCATAAGTATATCGGACGCCAGACGTTGGCCCTTTCGCCTACAGAATCTCTGACCACCGACCAGCAGCGTTCGGCTTTTCAGGTTCCTTTCGGACTGACTGCGGCGTTCAATCTGTCGGCAAACAAGTACTGCAAACCTTATGTCGGTGTGAAAGTCGGCGCGATGTTTGCGCGTAACACTACTTATTACGCTGCAACCGGGCTGTATGACGATGGATGGGGATTTTATGTATCTCCTGAAATTGGCTTGAAGATTTATCCGACCGGAAAGCACTGGGGATTTCATATTGCCGGATACTACAGCTATGCAACCAATCAGACGCAAACGCTGACTGTTCCTATAGACGGACAGAGTAACGTCGGTTTTCGTCTGGGTGTGATATTTTAACTCTATCCCTTTCCGCAC
>VOFC01004350.1_pt1 | contig 14898 bp, 22 predicted proteins | sample 5384161 | NCBI WGS metagenome assembly VOFC01 (sample SAMN12384722, study PRJNA508395) | human gut metagenome | isolation source: healthy gut B | host: Homo sapiens | reverse complement strand
AGAACTATAATCATCATCAGACTGTCGTGTCAGTGCATAAAAACCATGGTGTTTTTTAGCCTTGCACTTGTTAATAATTTCTTTATGCAATTCAAGAGTCTTCTTAATTCTTTTCGCGTCGCCTTGATATGAATTAACAATATCTTTGCCGTTAATAATAAAATACTCTCTGTCTGCTTCCTTTACAATAACGCTCTCAACTTCTGACTCTTTAGGAATTGTAGTGTCATATCCAAGACCTCCGGTTGCAATAATCACTATAAAAATCCCTGTTGTAACAAAAACAACCAGACTTTCCACTAAGCTACTTTTAAACATTGACAATCCTCTGTGAAATGCCAAATGAAGTAAAATATTAGAAGCAAATATTCCAATAATAATTCCAACAACAAGCCAAATATAAGATGCCAAAACACTGCTGTAAATATTTCCAAGCTGTGACATTATAAAGCCAATGGCAAGTCCACATGTAAAGCATGTTAAAAACTTTATAATTATTTCAACAATTGCGAATGCAAATCCGTTCTGAGCTGTTTCAGCTTTTCTCTTTTTTGCACAAATGATAACAAACGATTGTGACAACTATTATAAATCCAATCCACCATATTGTATGTAATGACAAACCGTCTCCAAAAGCAGATGTAAAGAATGCCATAATTGGACAAAGTAACGTATAAAATGATGACGGCAGGTCTTTTTGTCCAACTCCCGGTAAAATTTCTTCTGGATAATAGCTACATAAAAATACGGCTATAGGATAGCACACGTTAATTGCCCCATAACAAATTATAACATCAATAGTTGTTCCACAACAAAGAGAGATGATTGCTATAAAACATATGTTGCCAATTAATACTAAGCACAATAAACCTATTGTTGAAGCTCCGGCTATAAAAGCTTTATGTTCAAACGATAAAATCATACCTATTAAACCAATAACTATAACAGGTATCAATGTTGAAAATATAACTGAGGCAAACCTTGAAAAAGAACAATGTTCTTCTGCTTACCGGAAAGCTGCCAAATAAGTCAACACATCTCTTATTATGCATGTACGAAAATGCAATTAAGGATATTACAATTGAATATCCTATTGCAATTGCCGCAAACAAAGTGGACGGTATAAGCACTCCATAAGTCTGCATTCTGTCTACATAATAATTATACTTCCCATCTGCAGGTATGCTGGTAATCATTATAAATATTTCTGCCAAAGGATAGGCTAGAAATAACAAAATCCAATATGCTATGGAAACTGAAAGATATTTTCTATTAGTCCATTTAAATAATGCTATTGCCTTAGATTTATTACTTAAGCTATTATTTTCCATATCCTGCGCCCTCCATTTCATTAATAAATACTTCCTCTAATGTGGAAGGCATAGTTTCTATAAACACAGGGTTTAAAGAATTAAGTTTTTCCATAATTTCGTCTATATCTCCTCGTGCCATTACGCTAAAGTAGTTTCCAACCTGACTTATAATCTGAACATTCATTTCTGTAAGTGTTTTTACACTTGGACTATTCTTAAAAAGCCATCTGAATTTTATGTATTTTTATTTTTAAGGCTATCTGTTTCCTCATTAGTCAAAAAGTGAACCATCATGCAACATTACAATTCGGTCACATATGTCATCAATCTCTCTTAAATTATGAGATGCAATAATACATGTCATATTTCTGTCTGTCACATCTTGAATAATAAGTGTCTTAAGCGTTTTTCTTATAAGTGGATCCAAACCGTCAAAAAATTTCATCTAAGAACAAATATTTAGGTTTTTGCTGCAAAAGCAAGAATAAGTGATGCCTGTCGCTGCATTCCTTTACTCATATTTATAATTTTCTTTTTTTCTTTCAATTGGGAACATTTCACATAATTCTTCAAATCTCTGCTGGTCCCATGTGGAATAAATATTTTTCAATAATTTCCCCATATTCTCAACTGTGCTGTCGTTAAAGAAAAACGGATAATCCGCAATATAATAACAACGCTCTTTTATTTTATGATTATCGAATGCAGGCTCTCCATCTATTATAACCTGACCCTCATCTGGTTCATAAACACCTGATAACGTCCTTAATAACGTACTCTTTCCACTTCCATTACTACCTGCCAATCCAAAAATTGTGCCTTCACTAATATAACAATTCATTCTATTTAGGGCTACATTTGAATCAAATTTTTAGTCAAATTCTTAATTTCTATCATTCTATGTCTACTCCCTCTATTATCTGTTCTATCATATTCACTATTTCTTCTTTTTGTGACACCTTTTTTATACGCTTTCTTCAAGGCACTTTTCAGTTCCTGCCTTGCGGCAATTTTTTTCAGCCTCATCCTGACACAACTTATCTGATACAAAACTTCCACGTCCAACTGTAGAATATATATACCCATCAGCTTCAAGCATCTTATATGCTTTCGACACTGTGTTAGGATTAATTCCAAGCTCTGTCGCCAAAACACGCACAGGTGGTAATTTGGTATTGCTTTTTAACACTCCAAGAGATGCCAGTCTTACAACATCATCGTAAAGTTGCTGATATACCGGCGTTCTTGATTGAAAATTAACAGTAAGCATATTCTTTCCCCTTCACTATAATTGTACTACTACAACTAATACAATTATTATAGTATCTGCAACAGGAAAAAAAAGTCAAGTGAATAAATACTAGAAATTAGGACGCGTACCTCAAAAAACGAAGTTTTTAAAATATCGGGGTACATCTACCACAAATTCAATCATATATTGTACAAAATCAGTTGGATTTTAGATGTGTGTTCCCCCGCAAATATGACTTTTGAAATTTTGCACAAAAATAAGGAGTACTACCAATTGGTCATACTCCTTATTTATCGCAAATCGCCCATAAAAGTTTGATAGCTATATGTTTGTCTTCAAACTTTTATGAGCGATTTTTTAATTTCTTAATTCTTTGAAGTTCTACTGCAACCTTTCTAGCAATTCGATTATTGTGTCAACACTGTAGAAGTTGTCTTCATTTCTATCGTCATATGGAATATCGATGTCGAAGTGGTCTTCAAGTCTTGCTATTAACTCCATTAATTGTTTTGATTCTAAAAATTCTGCTATGCTCATGTCTTCATCGTCCGGGTCTAACAGTGGATTGATGTCGCATAAAATTTCTACTATATCATTTCTCATAACTAACTCCTCCTGAAATACTTATTTAGAAATTTAATACTATTCATACATAGGATAAAAATATAACTTTCATATCTGTTTTCTGTCAGGTTTGTTTTGTTTTATTTATATTATTTTTCATCTGACTTTATATCTGATTATTCTGCCAACTTTTATCCTTGTATCATATTTACCATATTATGACCTACTGTTCAATATCTTTACACCATCTTTCTAAAAAACTTCTTCCGTAACAATTTCCACATCTAATTGTTTGGCTTTTTGTTTTTAGAAGATGCTGACATTGCATCATTGTTTATAAGATAATTAGTCTTAGCTGAAACTGAGCCTGTAACCTTTCCGCCATGCTTTTCAATATATGACTTTAGTTCATTACGGTTAGCAAAATGTTCCACTGAACCTGTTATTACAAAAGTCAAACCATCCATGTTCTGAGGAGTTGTATTTTCTTCCGGTTCTGCAATATTTACTTCTTTAAGAAGATTATCAAGTTTTTTGATATTGTCTTCGTCTGCAAAATACTGACAGAACTTCTCTGCCATTATTTCACCTATACCATCTATTTCAATCAACTCTTCAACACTTGCATTTCTTATTTTTTCAATGTTATTGTTAAACGCCTTGCAAATAAGCTTGGCATTGGCTGAACCAATATTTGGAATACCCAAGCTATAAATCAACGCTGAAAGTTCAACATTTCTGGCTTTTTCCACTGAATCCATAAGATTATCATATGATTTCTGTCCAAATCCTGGTGTTGCAACTATTTTTCATAATGTCTGTCCAAATGGAAAATATCTGCAAATTCCTTAATGTAGCCCGCGTCAATAAACTTCTCCAAAGTTTCCTCTGATAATCCGTCAATGTTCATTCCGTTTCTTGACACAAACAAAGTAAATAACTTAACGTGTTTAGCCGGGCACTGGCTGTTAGGGCAATAAAGTGTCTTTATTCCATTCTCTGCCTTCACTTCAGTTGCATAACCACATACAGGGCATTCCTTAGGCAAATCATCTATTCCGCTCTTTGTTAGATTCTCTGAAATCTGTGGAATAATCATATTAGCCTTGTAAACTTTAATTCTGTCACCGGAACCAAGTTCTAATTCTTCCATAATACTAATATTATGCACACTTGCCCTGCTTACTGTTGTTCCTTCAAGTTCAACCGGTTCAAAAACTGCTACAGGATTAATAAGTCCTGTTCGACTCGGACTCCATTCAATATATTTAAGCGTAGTTTCTGCCTGTTCATCTTCCCATTTAAAAGCAATTCCGTTTCGTGGAAACTTGGCTGTAGTTCCAAGTGACAAACCATATTCAATATCATCAAACATAAGAACCAATCCGTCAGAAGGATAATCGTAAGTCTGAATTTTTCCAGCAAAATATTTTACTGCATCCTCCATTGAATTTCTTGTTACAACCCTGTACTCAACAACTTGAAATCCCTGACTTTCCATCCATTTGTACTGCTGCTCAATTGAATTGCCAAAGTCCACATTATCTGCATTAATAAGTGCAAACGCTACAAAATTAACATTTCGCTCTGCCGTAACCTGACTATTTAACTGGCGCACTGAACCTGAGCACAAATTTCTAGGATTCTTGTACTTAGAATCTGCATCTTCAATCTCTCTGTTAATCTGTTCAAAGTCAGAATATTTAATTATTGCTTCCCCTCTAAGAGTAAGTCTGCCCTTATAAGGTATTGAAATCGGTATATTCTTAAATGTTTTTGCATTGTTTGTTATTACTTCTCCAACCAACCGTTGCCACGTGTTACAGCCTTTACAAGTTCTCCATTTTCATAAGTAAGAACAACTGTCAAGCCGTCCATTTTCCAAGACAGAAGACACTTTCTGTCTCCTGCAAAATCTGCCAATGCTCCAACTTCTTTAGTCTTATCAAGGGAAAGCATAGGGCTGTTGTGCTGCTCCTTTGGCAACTGACTGACAACCTGATAACCTACGTTAACTGTAGGGCTGTTAGACAACACCATGCCTGTTTCTTTTCTCTAAGCCAGCCAATTCATCATACAACTTATCATATTCAAAGTTAGTCATTATCTCATTGGCTTCCTGATAATATGCCTTATTAGCTTTATTCAATAATTCTACAAGATCTTTAATTCTTTCTGACTTACCCATTATATCCACCTAACCTAAAATTAATTTTCTATAATTTTATTCTTTAATCTTTTTGAACCTTTGTTAAAATCAATTAAAATTTCTCATTAATTCTTTTTAATTCACTGTCGGTAACCTTTCTATATTGTCCCACAGGAAGATTACCCAATTCAATGTTCATTATTCTTATTCTTTTCAACTTCTGAACATTATATCCAAGTTCTCCGCACATTCTTCTAATCTGTCTATTTAACCCTTGAGTTAAAACAATATTAAAAACATGCTTCTTCACCTTAGTTACCTTACACGGTCTTGTTACCTGATCAAGAATCCGTACACCTGTTGACATTTTCTTAATAAAATCGTCTGTTACCGGCTTATCAACTGTAACAACATATTCTTTCTCGTGATAATTTGAGCCTTTCAATATGTTATTAACAATTGAACCGTCGTTAGTCAAAAGTATTAACCCCTGAGAGTTCTTATCCAACCTTCCAATAGGGTAAATTCTCTTATCAAAATTAATAAAATCCACTATATTGTCCGGGTTATTTAAATCTGTGGTACATTCAATTCCAACAGGTTTATTCAGTGCTATAAGAATCTGTTCGTCTTCTCTTGAAATATTCTTACCTTTAACCATTATACTATCATTGATGGTCACTTTTTGTCCCATCACTGCAGTTTTTCCGTTAACTTTACAGCGCCCTGCTCCACAAGTCTGTCTGCTTCCCTTCTGGAACAATATCCTGCATCACTTAAAAATTTATTCAATCTAATCTGTTCGTCCGCTGACTTTTTTTCTTTTAATCTAATATTTTGTTCCATTTTTACACCAATTCAATATTTTATAATTGTTCATTTTTAATTGATTGTTTTCAAACATATTAAGTAGTTAAACAATTTTTATATTTTTTATTTTGCCGCAATAACAAGCAGGCTTCCACTTTCCACTGAAATTCTGACTTTTTACCAATAAAAGAATTACTTACGGCTGTAGGATTGTCCATTGTCAAAATTACATTCTCTGCCTGATATTTTCCACCTTTTATTGTAACACCTTTAGCGTCTCCTCCAAAAGCAAAAACAGACAAATCTGCTCCGTCTTTTCCTTTTATTTCCAGTGTATCATTTGTAATCATAAAATAAACGTGATTTTTGTCTGTCATTTTGATTTTCACATTTTGCTTAGATGCCCAAAGCATTGTCTGAAAATTTGCCACCGTATGATCTATCCGTCCACCTGTGCCACCGAAAATCTCTATTTCATTGTAACCTGATTCTACGGCTCTTTCCACTGATAGCATCATGTCTGTGTCATCTTTTTCGACCTTGTGAACCTCTATGTTTTTTTTCCATCGGGCACGTAGCCTAAAGAATCAAAATCTCCTAAAATAAAATCCGGCTGTATTCCCAACTTTTCAAGAGTAGCAAGTCCACCGTCTGCCGCTATAACATATTCATCTTTTTTTTAGAAAAAGTTGGTGCCGGAATTATCTCCGGCACCAACTATATAACACTTCTTATTCAACTATTAATCTCCTTAAGACCTTGGTCTTATTTAATTCTTGCCTCAGCTGTTGTTGTAGGTGCTTCTGTAGGCTTAGCTGTTGTGGCCTTCTGAGTAACTGCAGGCTTAGTTGTGGCAGCCTGTTTAGTTGCCTGTGTTGTCTTCTGTTCCTGCTTAGCAGTTGCCGGCTGTGTATTTGCCTGAGTAGCTTTCTGAGCTGCTGTAGTTGTTTCCTCTGTTTTTCCTGTGAGAGCATCAAGGAACTTCTTTAAATTAGCATCTGACTTTTCAGCCTCCAAAAGTTCTTTCTGAACATCTGAAATTAATTTCTGAACGTCAGCATCTTTTGAAACCTTTGAAATATAATCTTTTATTTCATCACTCCACTTATTATGAATGTAAACATTTCCTGTTTTTGCATCTCTAATTACATAATATGTTGTAAGGCTTGGTACTTTAGTTGAAATGTTCTTGTATTCTGTCTGGTAGTATGCGTAAACAACATAAGTGTTGTCATAAGGGCCATTCTTTGTATAACATTCAACTTCTGAATAGCTTGCAATGTACTTCTTCTGTGCTACATCACTTTCGCTAAGGTCTCCAATATTGTCAACGTATCTTGCAAGAATATCTAATCTTTTCTGTGAATCTTCAACTAAATATGCGTTAAGATAATTGTTTACAACGTCAGTAATTTCATCATATTTGTCATCTTCAAGTGGATTCTCCACATTGCTCTTCTTACTAGCTGATGAAGACTTGCCGGCAAGCTTGCTAATTGCAAAAACTGCTCCCACTACAACTACAACTGCCAAAACAATGGCAATGATAATGTCAAATCTTATCTGTTTTCTTTTCTTTTTTTTTTTTTTATTTTTTTTGTCTTTATTAGATGGCTCTTTAGGCTCCACGTGATACGCTGCCGCTTCTTCAAGCATCTGGTCTATTTCTGAACTTGTTAACTTCTTCTCTTCAGTTTCCACTTTAATTCTCCTTACCCTATATTTAATCTTTTCTTTTTTTGTACTCAAAAATAATTCCCCATTAGTTTATCAAATATCATTTATAAATTCAACTTTAGTTTTTAGCCAACTATAAACTTGCAATAAACTAACTGACATTTTCAATGATATTTACTATGATATATTTTAAATTTAATTGCACTGACATTGTTCTACATATCTTCTTATTGATACCTTAATCCATTTAATGTATAATTAGGGAGTTGTACCTGTAGTATAATGGATAGAACGTCGTCCTCCGAGACGAAAATGCGGGTTCGATTCCCGCCAGGTGCGTTCTTGTCATAAGAGGGACCCAACATAGTTGGGAGGATTCCTTATGACTTTAGCAGACGCCACGAACGAAGTTCGTTTTAAATGCGTCTGCCACCCGTAAAGATAAGGAGGGACTAGGCGTAGTTGGGAGGATTCCTTATGACTTTAGCAGACGCCACGACACGTAATTAGACATAATACAAAAAAGCTGCACTCCAACAACCATTGTGTGTTGCCAAAGCCACAGCTTTTTTCATTTCCGAAGTTGTTTTCTAATAAACTTAGATGTTAAGACACCTAAATCTTGACTACACGAATATTCGCATATTATTAAGCTTACACTCCACTTTTATACTATATCCGAGTGTGTTCCAATGTCTTCCACATCTGCATAACCACAGATTCAATAAGCCATTTTTCAACATAATCCTAGTATATTATCTCTTCCAGTTCTCTCTTATATTGATAAACATGGTTAGACAATACATCTATGGAATCAACTTCTCTTTCATTTACTTCTTCCACCATCAGATTCATTTCTTCCACAGACATCTGTTCTCCCAGAATTAATATCACTTCGTGGACTGAACTTGGAATAATGTAGAAATCACTGTTGTGTTCTCTTGCAAATTCCTTTAAAACTCCCGGATATGTAATGCATGCAGCGCCAAAGTTACGTGATGTATTAGTCAGCACATACATATCCATTTCTGCCTGTGCTCGCATTTTATCAACTTCTTCTTTTTATCATTTGGCGAACATTATCAATACTAAATTCACCATAACTGATTTCTTCTGAAATTAATCCGTCCTCGTCATCATCTTCTGATGTAACCTGCCCCAAAACGATTTCATATAATATCTTCCATCTTCTTAATTTCAGGCGGGTATTCCTTCCAAGTATTATTTATTGCCGTTCTTCTTAACTCCTCCTTACTAATCCCCCACTTTTTCAACATAAGCATCCTGAATTGCTATTGTCCCCTGCTCCTTCTCATTGCCCATAATCGAAACGAAAAACACAATTGCCATATCCAAAAATTTAAAATGTTGCATTGTTTTTAACGCCTGTCTGTTCATTTCGTAATTAACAAGCTTATAATAGATTTTGTCCTTTACTTTCGAAAAATCAGAAAACTGATTCACATCAAAAGTAAATCTTTTGTACCTTCAGAATAAATCATAAAGATTTCTCTGCCTATGTTTTCGATACTTCTTCCTTTCTTATAATCCAAATAATAATCTCTCAGGTAAATTGTCGGTGTAGCCAACTGTCCCTCTTTAATAATGCTTATAGTCTTTCTTCGAACATTGTTATTCTTAGTAACCGTTCTTACAACTGTTCTCACGTCATCAAAAGACTCTCTTGCTATATCTTCTACTTCCCACTTTACCTGTTCTATAAACTGTTCGTATGTCATGAATGTATCCCCCTGACATTATGCGACATTATAGAATATGTAGTCGATGTATTCATTATAAAATTCCACTATATGTTTTTCAAGTGTCAAATTGTTTGTATAACTAATATTTATTGTTTGTAGATATAGTAAGATATAAAAAAAACTCAACTTCTCATTTTTTAGGTTACACCGAAACAGAAATTTATAACTCAGATTATACTTAAAGCAGAAATTTTTCGCTCAGATTACACTCATAACAGAAACTTATAACATAAACAAAAAAAAGAAAAAAGTGCCGCACTAAACGACACTTAATCCTTTAACTCTTATCTATTTCTAATGGCCTCAATTGGTCTCTTTGATGCAATTTTGTAAACCGGTATGAAACTTGCCACTGCCGCAACTCCAATACTAATTACAAGTAAAAGTAGTATCTGTCTTGGTCCAAAATTAAGTATTGTAATAAGTATTCCTGCTTTTTTTCTAAACATACCGTTGATTATTGCTGTTGCCACACCTGTTCCAATTGTTGAAAGAACAAAGTTAATCATTGCAATAATAAAACTTTCTAAGAAGAAAATTCTAAATACATCATTGCTTCTTGCGCCGATTGCTCTAAGAATTCCGATTTCCTGCTTCTTATATGAAATACTTGTTGCAATAAAGTTAGATAACATAATCATTGCAAATACTGCAAAACCAATACCAATGTATAAGAATACCTTTGACATTACTTTCAAAACTTCATTAACTGTGTTCAGTTCAAAAGTTACTGAGTTTTCAATCTGATATTTCATATTGCCCTGTTCTGTGTAGCAATATTTTACAAGTTTTTCAATATCTGCCTTGTTTGTTGGCATTGTTGCAACTGCATATGAATATTCGCCCTTGCCTTCAGTCCATTTTAAATTATAAAGGCTGTCAGGAAGTACATAAAGGTCTGAATATTTATCTGCTTTTCCATCTGCATTTAGCACACCAACTACCTTAACTCCATTAATTGATTTATCTTCATCATCAATATAATAATCCAATGTGTACTGGCTGTCTTTCAAAATCTTCAACGCTTCTTTTTTACTGTAAGAATAGCCTTCTTCATCATTTTTGATAATGCATTGATATCTATGATAATCTCATTATCAGCAAGTTTAGTCTTTTTCACCATCGACCCATGTTACATCTTTTGTATCAATTTCACTTAATGACGCAATTTTTGAAGAATCAATATATGTATCATCATCACGTACATATAGTTAGTAATTAACTGTACATAATTAGGATATTCTTCCCAATGCAACATTCCTCGCTTACAAAAAATATCCAACCAAACTGTACTGTTGAATATGTCCTTCCTGACTTAAAGTCAGTCATTTTAATGTTTCTTGCCAACTAAGTCATTATAATATTTTATTTCAGACTTTGTACCATCTTCTGAAATATATCCTGCCTTTGCATATGTTTCATAAACATAAGAACTAATTGCTATTTCATTGTTGTCTTTTTGGCAATTTCCCTGCAACAATCTTGTAACCCATTTCCTTGATTTTTGCTTCTGTCAAATTAGCATAGCCTGAAAAATCTGTTGCATAATGGCACATATCACCATTCTTTGTTAATTCAACTTCCTTATTATAATTAGGTAAAACCATATCCTGATTTGTAACAACAACTCCTGTAAAATCAAGTCCTGTATCTTTATTTAACTTAGTCATTTCATCTTCCCTAATACTGTTGCCGTAATCGCTCCAGTATGCGTTCATTCCTGAACCGATTTTTAATGACTTAATAACTGACGCATAAGTTATGTTCGTATCTTTAATTGAATTAGTGCATGTTTTAATGTGATTGTAGTTTCCAAAAAGTATCTGCCAAAGCAAATAATGAAAATGCAACAAATGAAAGTAAAATTGTAACTACAAGTCTGATTTTCTTATGTTTTAAACCACTTGCCCCCTATTTTGAAAGCATTCTTCAAAGGTAATTTAGACTTAATAAGTTTAAAATTGCCTTTCTTATGAACAATATCTTCCTCGTTAGTCTGCTGGAAACTTCCCCTATCTGCTTTTTTAATTACAGCCTTTAAGTCTGTTCCAATACCGTCAATATACTGATTTATTCTTTCTCTATCTTCTTCTGTTAAATGGTATCCTGACTTAATAGTCATTGTGTCATTTTCAAAACTAATACCATTATTAAGTTCTTCACCCTGTTTTTCATACCCAACCTTACGAGTAACATCATCAATTACATTTCCATCTGCAAGTTCGATAATTCTGTCACCAAACTGCTCTGCAAACTCCCTGTCATGAGATACTACTATTACAAGTTTATCCTTAGATAAATTCTTAAGTGTTTCAAATACCTGTCTACCTTTTTTGGTCTTATAAACCTTTTTCAAATTTCTTGTCTCTAGCATAGTTTTCTCCCCTACTCTCTTTTTGTTTTCATTGTACTATTGCAACTAGTACAATTAATACAATTCAAGTTATATCATACGGATTGTATTAAGTCAACACATTTTTTTATCAACTTTGAGGTCAAAAAAAGAGACTGCACCATTTTAGTACAATCTCTTCTAATTTCGTTCTTTATTTTTTTTTTGCTTATTTTCACTATAAGCAACCACTCCAATATTACCAGAACCACAAAAGTTTCTAGTACTCATTGGCACCTGTGTTTTTCGTTCTTAACGATTTTTACAATTCTACTTGTCCCAAGCCTGTCAGCGCCAAGCTCAATGAACTTTTCTGCGTCTTCTAATGAACTGATTCCACCTGCTGCCTTAATCTTTGTTCCGTTAGAAATATTGTCTGCAAAAATTTTTACAACATGGAATGTTGCTCCCTCTGTTGAGAAACCTGTTGAAGTCTTAATGAAATCTGCCTTTGACATTGATACTACATTAGTAACCTTAGCTATTTCTTCATCAGTTAATAAACAAGTTTCAACGATTACCTTAAGTAATCTGCCGTCACAAGCTTCTTTTATCTTGTTGATTTCGCAGAAAATGTCATCCCATCTTCCTTATTTAGCCCATCCAATATTAATAACCATATCGATTTCCGCTGCGCCTTCTTTAACTGCCTGTGCTGCTTCTGCACATTTGATTTCTGTAGTATTGTATCCATTAGGGAAACCAATAACTGTACAGATTGCAATCTTGCCGTCCACATAATCAGCAGCCTGTTTTACAAATGATGGTGGAATACAAACTGATGCTGTTTCATATTTGATTCCGTCATCACAAATCTCCTTAATCTGCTCCCAAGTAGATTCAGGTTTTAATAATGTATGATCTACCTTGCTTAAAATTTCTTTAATTTCCATTATAATTCCTCCGTCTAAAAAATCTTTGATTCCCGTTCAAAAATTTAATTCCCGCTTCTTTAATTATAACAAAAAATATCAACATTATCAATTAATATCACGTCTAATTTTAAACATGTTTCTGCACCGGCTTTAATAATCACTTTGTAATTTTAACTGTTTTCTTTGAACTATACACTCCATAAACTTTCGTTCCAGATACTTTTTTATAAGCTCTCATTCTGAAATAATATTTCTTTTTTTTTTAAGTTTTGTAATTGTTTTTGTTTTCAAAGAAGACTTGGCTGTTGTTGTCTTTGCCTTCTTAAAAGACTTATTTATGCCATACTGATTTCGTAACCGGATATTCCCGATACCTTTTTCCAACCCAATTTGACTTTTTGCCTTTTAATGTTGGTTGCCTTTGTAAGACTTACTTTCTTTGGAACTATTTTAAATATTTTTGTAATCGTGCCACTATAATTGCCTTTAAAAAAATCTTTACAGTGCCATTTCCAACCTTTTGTTAGATGAATATATTATATTATAATTCTGAGTTGAAATTACCTGCCCGTTGCTGTCTTTTACTGTAACTGTAGGTTTAAAGGCTTTTCCTGTATATTCATATTTTGTTTTTGAAATTGTTATCTGATTAATTTTTTTGCTATGTCTGTTGTTTTAATGTGACCACAGGTTTTACATTTATATGTAGCTTTTCCATTTATTGTGGTTGTTGATTTTGACACTAATTGATAAAATTCATACTGATGTCCTGTAATACTGCAAGGTCTTGATAGCAAAATATTAACATCCATTCCACTTCCCACGCCATCTACCGTGCCTGACTCAGTATATTGCCAAATGTCATATTCTTTGTTGTACTCACTTGTGTTATTATATCTTGCAACCCATTTTCCCCCAATTATCAAATCTTGAATCAGTAAGTCTATTGGTCCACCAATAATAGTTAGAATAAACACCAACCTTATAGCCGGCATTTTTTTACAATATTGCAAAAATTTCAGCCATATCCCCATACTGCTTAGTAGTCATTCCAACCTGAGATTTGTCCTCTATATCGTAATAAACAGGCATTGTAGGTTTAGCTCCGGCTTCTTTAATCATTCTAAGAACGTGTTCTGCCTCACTTCCAGCCATATCTTCTAAAGTCTTTTTTCTTTGTCATTGCCAACTGCATATGAATACAAATAAACTCCATATTGAATACCATTGTCCTCACAACCTTTTATTCTGCATTTATGTCATCCTGATTTCTTTTCATCAGTTCCATATCCACAAGCAAAAAAACTAATCCCTGCCGCCTTAACCTTTGCCCAATCAATGTCACCGTTGTGATAACTTACATCAATTCCTTTAGCTATTGCACCTTTTATTTCATTGCCATTTCCATCATAAAAAATTCCATTGGCTGATGACCATGGTGTAGCACCGCTTACCTGAACAGAAAAAGTGCAAATGCAAAGCCCTATAACTACTGCTTTTTTAACAATATTCCTAAATTGACTCATTTTTTTCACCTCCGTGCTTCTAACACACTATTTTCCCCAATTTCTACATATTTTTTAGAATCATACTAACATAATTATTTGTAGCCAATTATAACACAAAAATCCCCATACCAACACTAAGTCGATATGGGGATTTCTTTATTTTGTTAAGATGTTATCCTTCAATAGCAATGAACTTTTTTTTTCTTCGATTGGTTCTTTGTTCTTAGGTATTTCGAAGGTTAAAATACCATTTTCATACTTTTGGATGAACCTGTTCTGCTGTAACATGTTCACCAACATAAAAAGCTTCTGCTCATACTTCCTGCATAACGTTCACGTCTTACATACTTACCTTCCTTGTCCTTCTCATCCTTATCAAGACCTTTGGCTGCATTAATTGTTAATGTACCATTTTCAAGTTTAATCTTGATTTCGTCCTTCTTAAATCCCGGAAGATCAACTGCAACCTGATATCCGTCATCAGTTTCCTTAACATCGGTTTTCATTAGGTTCTTTGCATGTTTTCCATACAATTCCTTGTCTACATCAGGTAATGTAGGGAATGAAAAATCGTCCATAAAATCATCAAATAAGT
>VOFC01003085.1_pt1 | contig 14905 bp, 13 predicted proteins | sample 5384161 | NCBI WGS metagenome assembly VOFC01 (sample SAMN12384722, study PRJNA508395) | human gut metagenome | isolation source: healthy gut B | host: Homo sapiens | reverse complement strand
ATCATTGATGCTCCCAATAGTATTTTAGAAATCTTCATATAATTACACCTTATTAAATATATAAGAGAATTACTTGTTCACAACTTTCTTTCCGTTCACAATCACTACACCCTTGTAGCTCTTGTCTACCTGCTGACCGGAGAGATTAAACCACTTGCCATCATTCTTCTTCTGGATGATGATAGGGTTTGAGCTGCCTGTAGAAAGGCTTGAGCCGTCGATGTAAGAGCCCTCATTTACGAAGAACAGGTTAAGTTGGCTAGGCTTGCTGGCGATGGTGGTTGAGAATGAGTAGTTATATACCTTCTTACTGGTAGTTGTGATTGTGGCTGTCATCTTGAAGGCACATTAGCAGCATACTCCACAGTCATGTCAACCAAAGACCCGTTCATATCATTCTTGAAGGTATCCCAAACATAATTGCTTACACAGCCCACATTGGAATTTGCGGTATTGTTCCAATTATCGCAACGGATGCCGAAATACTCGATATAGCCAGCCACACCATGTGTCTTGTTGGCACCATACAAAGCCCAGTTGCACCAGTTGTTTGTAGCATTACTATAGTTATAGAACTTAAACTGAACCTTCTTACCAGCCTGCAACTTATAATCTGCCGAGAAGTTGGTCCACCAAGCAGAAGTTGTATTCTTCTGTGCAGAAACAGGATAGTAAACCGGAGTCGTTTCCTCTGCCTCAGCATCGATGTTCAGGGTATAATCCTTAGTATATTCATAACCGTCCTTGCTGACAGTCATGGTCATGGTGACCTTACCCTTGCCTTTTTACTACGCCCTCATCGGTCAGAATAGAAGGATTGCTTGACTTCCATGAAATGGTAGCACCGAGATGCCCCTCTGTAGGGAGCTTTGGCATAGAATTCAAAGTTGCGCCATCTGCGAAAGGAACGCTGGTCTTATCCAATGTATATTTGATAGCCGCCTTGGCATCAGCCTTGCTTCCCCAGATACTCAAACCGCGAGTCTGCAAGCTGGCACCACCTGATGTAGCCAAACCATCAGAAGAACTGAGGGCTGTAAAGCAGAGCGCTTTGATATTGGTATAATCGATGGTCTGCTCGGTAAGCACACCCTTGAACTTCACCTCTGCATTGGCTGTAGCAACACCCTTCAAGGTAAGATTGATGTAGCTTGTACCGCTCACCAGTTCCCATTTTCCGGTATACTCGCCTGAGATAGAACCATCTGCATTGAGATGGATGGTAACAGGCTTCTCATAATCCATTGCTGCCGTATTCTGACGGTAAGGATGAGCTATCATCTGATAATCGCCCGCTACCTCTGTTGCATCATAGAGCTGTCGGGTAGCAATATCATTATCGGTATAAGTCTCGCCGCTAAACTCGTAAGGAGCAGCAACCAACCAGCCATCCTGGTTTACGAAGAGCTGATGTACACGAACCTCATGCTCCTCACTTCTGTTCAAGAAGCGGGTATGGTAAACGATGAGTGCTCGTCCCTTATGGTCTACGATGGCTGAATTATGTCCCTGAGCCAGTTCAGCATTAGGCATGGTTTCCCACTGGTAGTTGCCGAAGAGTTTCACACCCTCGTCGCGCTTGGCATCGCCACCGAAGTTGAGGATATACTTGCCATACATGGCATCAATGCCCGTTGAAGTAAGACAGTCCTTATAAGGTCCGTCAGGTTTCTCAGAGCGGAAAACACGAATCTGATAGCCACCGGCAGCCGTCAAACCACCATAGCTCATAAAGAGATAATAATACTTGCCCACCTTCTGGATATAGCTAGCCTCGCCCGAAACACCCCAGCCACCAGCTATCTTCTTGCCGAAATAGGGGTCGCTGGTAGCATTTGCATCTGCCGCTCCCGCTGTAGTTGTTACTCCCTTCACCTGGTATGGGTAGGTATAAGTATAGTCACGAAGACCATTCTCCTTGTCAAGTTTAATCATGAAGATGCCTGCAAACCATGAGCCATAGCTCATCCAGAGATTGTCATCGTCATCATAGAACACGCATGGGTCGATACAGTTGGGACCATAAGGACTCCATTCGTCCGTGTTGTATCGCTGAGGCAGGGATGTGCATCCTGTAGCAATCGCCAAGTCGGTATTCTTCCAGTCACCTGAGGCTGCGAAACCATTGTGGGCATATCTTCCCGAAAAGCCTGAGCATACCACTGGTCCCCTGATAAATCCAAGGTCCTCGAGGTCGTTGGATATAAAGCACACGATGGTAGAGCACCAGTTGTCGCCATTCAGACTCATATACATACACCATTTCTTCATGGTCTTGTTGTAGATGACGTCTGGTGCCCACTGCATGCCTTTCACATTATTGCCTTTAGCCTGCCAGGCATGGGCATCGAAGTTAGGAAAATCTACTTCCTCGCCCTTATTGTTCTTCACCTTCTTCACCAATTGGGTGGAATAAGCGTCCTTGAAGTTCACTAATTTACCATTCACGTCAGCAAAAAAGACTGTTGCTGGTTCCGGCATTTTCCTCACCCGTTTTGAAGGTCTTCCATATCTGATAGTTGCCCGAAGCATAAGTCTTGGCTCTGCCCAGATGCGAACCGTAGATATAATATTTAGGCTTGGTGGTAGAGCCCGTAACATCCATCACGATAGAAGGGTCATGCACTGCGATGCGCCCTGTTATCGTTTGGGTAGCGTATGCATTAGCCAGATCATTATCGCCGACAGGCGTCTGAGCCATAGCTCCGTTCATCGCCATCAGACTCATGATAGAAAGTAATAACTTCTTCATACGATTTCAAGTTTAAGATATGATTTTTTTTTTAAACCAAGGAAGGTCTATGGTGTTTTCGCCATAGACCTCACCTAAAATATAATAATGTATATTGACAAAGATTACTTGCCGGTTGTTTCACCCTCAGTAGTCTCGCCCCTCAGTGGTGTCGTCCTTCTTAGGAGCATCAGAGAGTTCCCAACCTGCATTCTGTCCTAAGTTAGGATTCTTCTTGTAAGTGTCATCAGGCACTGGGAAGTAATAATTCTTAGGACAAGAGAACGCACGAGTAGGATGGGTATTATCGTTGCGATAAGTATATACCTGACTCTTGTCTGGAGTTACAACAACGCTATAGATGTTGTAAACCTGCTTGTAGCGTGGCTCACTCTTCTCTGTAGCAGCACTCTTGCCTTCAAACAACTTCCAGCGGCGTTCGTCGAAGAAACGGTGATCCTCGAAAGCCAGCTCGATGCGACGCTCGTTGCGGATACGCTCACGAAGCTGCTCCTGGGTCATACCCTTGTAAGCAGGCATACCCACACGGGCACGAACCTGGTTTACATAGTCGTAGGCAGCTTCAGGACCCTTTGCCTCGTTCAATGCCTCTGCAGCATTGAGCAGAATCTCAGCATAGCGGAAGATAGGGCATGCTGTGATATAAGTGGTAGGGTTCTTGAAACTCATATTGTGAACGAACTTCTTAGAGTAGTAACCGGTTGAGGCATACCACCATGAATAGTCTCGTAGTCCTTACCGCCAACAGAAACATCAATGGCACGCTCCTCATCCTGGCTCTTGTCTCCCCAGATGCTTCCCTGATGGAAGATGGTCTGCTCCAAACGTGGGTCACGGTTCTTGTAAGGATCCTGGTCATTGTAAGAAGGATCCTGGTCGATAGGAAGACCATTGATGGTCTCGTAAGAATCAACCAGATTCTGTGTAGGGTTTTACACGACCGCTAGAGTTCACATTACCAGAGAAACCACAAGGAGTGTTGAACATCTCAATCTCACGTGTATTCCACTCACTGCGGCTGAGGATATACTCAGAATTCAAGTGAGGAGTACTAGTGAAGCACTCGTAGTAGTTCTTGTTAGGGTTGTTATCGTCTGTTGTGTAGAGACGGTAAGGATTGGCAGAACTCTTATTGGCATTGATGAAAGCAAGGGCTGCATCAGCAGCTTCCTGCCACCAGGTAACATCATTTGTAGGATTGTTGAGAGCAGAAGCACGATAGAGCAATGCTCTTGACTTCAAGGCATAGACAGCAGCACCATTGATACGTCCCCAGTTCTCATTTTCATTGCTGTAACGGAATGGGAGCGCACCGCTTTGGATGATGGCATCGCATTCATCAGCTACCCATTTCAATGCTTCAGGAGCTGGAGTACGGGTGATAGAAGCAGCCTCTGCATTATCCAACACATGATTCTCGATAGGCACTGCACCGAAATAGCCAATCATATCGAAATGAAGGATGGCACGAATGAAACGCGCCTCTGCCTTGTAACGGTCGCAGAGTTTATTGTCGTCACCGCTTTTCTCAGCATTTCCGATGACGCTCTCACGTGCCTTTGAAATAAAGTCGTTGCAGACACGGATACCCTTCAGATCGTTGCTCCAATAATTCTCAGCAAACCAGTGGTTCTTGGCATCATATGAATCGTTCAACACACTGTGATAGTAATGCACATTCCATTTAGAGAGGGGCATTATCGGTCATACAGTCACGAGAAGCAGCACGGAACTGACCATCGGTATATCCCGCAAAGGCATCAGGCAAATAGCTATAGGCATTTGCCAAGACACCACGGGTACGGTCGTAGTTGCTGTAGATGTTCTCATCGGTATAAGTCAAGTCGACTTCCTTATCGAGGATGTCGCTGCAGGAGGTCATACCTCCTACAGTCAGCATCGCCAACGATATATTTACTAATAAAAGACTTTTTCATAATTCTTTTTTTTGATAAAACTGATTAGAAACCAATGTTAATACCAAATGTAAATGACTTTGTCTTTGGATACCACCAGCAGTAGCTCAATGGCTTCTCTGGGTCAACATCATCTGGCAGACTGCTGAAGGTGGCAATATTGTAAGCGCTGAAGTAAACGCGGCACTTAGTCATCCACAACTTAGAAATCAACTTAGATGGCAGAGAGTATCCCACCTCGATATTTCGTATAGACCAGAAGTTACCGTTGCGTACCCAAATATTGTTCTGATAAGAACCTGTAGCACGTTCTGAATCAACTGCATCGAATCCACCCCCAAACAGGACGTGGATAAGTAGCATTCACGTTGCGAGGATCAGAAGGGTCGTCAGTATAGTAACCCCAAGCCTTTGTTACCTCGTGGATGCCATGTTACTCCAACCACTGTAGCTGATAGCTGGTGAAAGGAATACAGAGCGACGGAGATAAGCATTCACAATCATGCGGGCATCGAAGCCCTTATACTCGAAACCGAAGTTGAAGGTAGGAATCATCTCAGGAATGATGGTGTATGAATCTGGTACCATATCCTTTGAGTCGATCACGCGGTCACCATTGATATCCTTGAACACCGCTGTACCCAACTGCTGTGCTCCATTAGAGAAACTATTGTATGGATACTTTTCCGGATGGTCGATGGCATCCTGCTGAGAGGTTGCAATCAGGTTTGGATCTGAAGCCCACTGGTCGAACTTATAGATGTTCCATCCACCCACACGGTTGAGTACCTATGTCTGAGCCTGCTCATAGAGTTCGGCTACCGAAGTGTTGTCATAGATTCTATGACCTGCCTTGCGCTGCCATTCTACATCTGGTGCAGTTTCATCGATATCGGTAACCTTGTTGGTGTTGAAGGTAAGCTGCCCCTCGATGAAGTACTTGAAGTCCTTGCCGATATTGCCACGATGTCCGAGAACGAGTTCGTAACCGCGGCTTTCAACCTTACCATATGAATCCTGTGCTACAGGCACACCAAGTATGGTTTCTGGCACGGTTGAACGGGATACCAGGATATTAGAACGCCACTCCTTGAAGACATCGAAGCTACCATAGAGTTTGCTGTTCCAGAGGTTCCAGTCAATACCGAGGTTTACCATCTTGGAGATTTCCCACTTACCGTTGGCATTACCGGTCTTGCTCTCAGCATAGCCATTCACAAAAGTTCCGTTATAACCGAAACCGTAACCGGTAGCTGAACCATAGATACTCTGATATGGGTAACGGCCTGCACCAGTAGAAGACTGACCAGCCTCACCACAAGAAGCACGGAGCTTGAGAAGATTGACAAAGCCAAGTTTCTTCATCCAGGATTCCTCAGAGAGTACCCATCCTGCTGATGCCCCCCAGAAGGTTCCCCAACGGTCGTCTGGTGAGAAGTTGTCACATCCCATACGAGAGAGGTTGACTGAGGCGATATACTTGTTGGCATAGTCGTATGTTCCCTGGAAGTTGTATGCCAGATATCGGTTTGAAGATGCACTCTGCTGGGTAGAGTAATCTGAACCAGCTTCCTCATTACGGTAGTAACGGGCAAAGGCACGGGCATCTACATTGTGCTTACCGAAACTGTTCTTATAACTTACACCACCAAACAGATTCAGGTTGTAGTAGTAACCACGCTGATTAGCTGATGGGTTGCTCAAAGCTGCCTTGGTTGTATATTTGGTATACTTGAACTGGCTGACATCGGTAACCGCCAGGTTATCGTAGTCGTAGTTCCATGAATCCATCTGAGCAGTCTGTGTTGACTCGAAAGTCTCGTATGCATCGAAGCTGACAGTACCGAACAAGCCTAAGCCCTTCAATACAGGACTCAAATCGTACTTGGCATTCAAGGTAGAATACAAGTTACGGCGACGGTTCTTCTCAAACCGGAACCACCCAGGTAACGTACCGGGTTGTTGGCTGTAGATGAAGAATAGATACTTCCGTCAGGGTTATGGGTAGGAGCCATAGGGTTTGCCTCGATTACACCGAAGGTAACGAGGTTGAACACAGGCTCAGTAGGCTGAGAGATGTTATCTATACGTCCACCCAAGTCGAGAGATACGTTCAGATACTTGGATACATCGATATCAATGTTAGAACGGAGATTCCAGCGGTTCAGTACGTGCTGTGTGCTGTAACCATCATTCATTTCTGTACCCTCGGTATTCCACATACCCTCCTGGCGCAGGTAAGAGACTTACATAGTAGCGGGCACGCTGGTTACCGCCACTAATCTGCAGGTTGGTGCGATACTGCGGTGCAGCTTCACGATACAACTGGTCTGCCCAAGATGTATTGAAGTACTGGTACTTGCGGATATCATCGTCAGCAAACTTTCCACCATCGCATACATACTTGTAGTTGTCGAGCTGCTCCTGGGTGTACATCGGATCCATACCGCTCAGATAGCGTACCTGGTTACGGGTCATCGCCATGTTGTAAGAGTTCTGAACCTCCATCTTGTTGGCGAGGGTCTGGAAACCGACTTCCTGAGTGAAATCAATCTTAGTCTTACCGGCATTACCGCGCTTGGTAGTAACCATAATCACACCACTGGCACCACGCATACCATAGATAGAAGAAGCGGCAGCATCCTTCAATACGGTGATGCTCTCGATAGGATAAGCATCGAGGAAGGAGAGGTCACGCTCTACGTTATCCACGATGATCAGTGGAGAACGGGCACTCTGGTTGGTGGTACGGATACCACGGATAAAGAGGAAGCTCTCCGACCATCCTGGCTCAGAAGACCATTCGTAAGTCTCCACACCATTCAGTGTTGAGGTGAAGGCATTCTGAAGAATAGTAACAGGATGCTTCTGCAATTCCTCGCCTGAAACAACCGAACGGGAATCTGTCAAGATTTTCTTTTTCTGCTCGCTGAAAGGAACAGGAGCGAGATGCTCATACTCGTCAGCATCATCTTCCATCTTGATGACGTATGTGCCGTCAAAAGTGGTTACCTTCTCCTGAGCATTCTTGTAACCTACGCTACTAACGCAGATTTCATCGCTAGGAGTTACCTTCTTCAATGTAAAGTAACCTTCCTTGTCGGTCAGGGCAATGCGGCTTTCCTCTGCCACGTTGACAACAGCTCCAGGGATTGGTTCACCCTGGCTGTTGACGATTCGGCCTTTGAGCACCTGCTCCTGTGCCAAGACAGAGCTTGAAGCACAGAGAAGTGCACTCAGCATCAAGACTTTGCTTGATGAAGATACCTTATTATATATATTCTGAATATTATTCATACGATTCTATCATTAAAAGAGTTATTCTTTCCAACCATCGTTCTGGAAGTCCTGACCAATCTTCCAAACCTCAGCCTCTGGGATTGGATAGAGGTAGAACTTGTCTTGCCACTTGCGCTGCTGGGCTACCTTACGGGTAATAGTGCCATCTGCTGCCACATCTACACCATAGATATCACGGCCGAGCGCATCGCCTGCTACGTTCCAGCGACGTACATCCCACCAGCGGTGCTCCTCGAAAGCAAGTTCGATGGTACGCTCCTTGTGGATGAAGTTGCGCATAGCTGACTGAGAATTCAAGTCTGCACGGTCGGCTACATTACCGATGATACCGCCACGATGACGAATCTGGTCGAGCAGGTTGCAAACCTGTGTCTTGTTGCCTGCATAGTCAGCCTCGTTCAATGCCTCAGCATAGTTCAGAAGCAGTTCGCTATAGGTAAAGATCTTCCAGAGGCGCTTGGCTGTACCGCTGTGGTTGCTGCTCAGGATGGTCTCAGGAATATACTTGCGTACATAGTAACCTGTTGGAGTAGCATTCTGGTTGCCGATAGGATTATCGCGATGACCATAAACCACATCAATGACATTGGTCTTGGTGCTGGTAGCCTGACCCCATTCACAACCATTGTAAAGAACGGTAGCTGCGAGGCGTGGATCACGGTTCTTCCACATCTTCTGCTCTGTATAACCGCTCTCTTCGTTGATGGTAGGCTTGCCGTTTACATAAACCGGAGCACCTGTTGCATCATACTGCTTGAAAGGAGCTGAACCATCTTCCATATCATACATATCTACGAGGTTCTGGCTTGGGCAAAGACCACCCTGTCCACCTTCACCTACTGGAGTATCAGTAGAAATACCGCTCCAACCGATGGCTACATCGTTGCGGAAGAAGATAACCTCAGGGTTCTTGTCGGTATAAGTGTTGAGCAACCAGGCATTGTTGTAGGCTGCTACACCACCGTTGGTACGGTCTTCCAATCTATAATTTTCACCATAGTCTGCGATGAAGCCCGCAGCTGCGTCTGCTGCCTGCTGCCAGGTAACACCGCTCTGTGCTGAGTAACGTGGACTTGCCATGTAGAGCATCATGCGAACATAGAGGGCACGTGCTGTAGGCTGGTTCACCTCGCCTGCATAGGTAGCATCGCTGGTCTCTGCGTAAGTCTTCAGACTGCTCTCGCATTCCTTTACCTCCTTGAAGAGATAATCCATGAAGGTCTTGAGGTCAGGGCGCTCTGTATAACCTGTCATCAGGTCACCGTTAGGGTCGAGCTCGGTTGTAACCAATGGCACCGGACCGTAACGGAGGAACAGTTCCCAGTAGAAATAGGCACGGAGGAAACGTGCCTCTGCGATATAGTTTGCCTTACGTGAATTGTAAAGTTCTACGTCAAGATCTGCAGGGCGAAGCTTGTTCTCTGTATCCTGCTCCAATGTGTTGATGGTGATATTGCACTTGCGGATACCACGATAGCGACTCTCCCAAGGAGAAGTCAGCTCTGCTGCACCGCCACCACCATAATAGTTACCGATATTGAATGTGGTACGTGTACCTGATGTACCGATACTTGACTCAGCCAGATCGGTAGCAGCATCCATCCATGAGTTGTTCACGCGGTTGGCACCGTGAAGCAGGAAGTTGTAAGTATCGTTGTGGTTCTGTTCCAACAGAGTGAAGTTACCCAACACCTCAGCTTTTGTCAACTCATTGCTTGGCTGCTTGTCGAGGAAATTGCCGAAGGCGTCTTCGCAAGAGGTGAGCGTCATTGCTCCCATAACGAGCGCCAAAGCAAATATACTATATTTCTTCATTTTCGATTCTTTTTGAATGTTCTTGAATTAGAATACGACATTGAAACCTACGTTGACGGTCTTCAAGAGTGGGTAACGGTTTGAACCGTTGCTCTCTGGGTCAACCAAGTCGTCGAGATGATCCCATGTAAAGAGGTTGTTGGCATTGATGTAGAAGCGAACATTGCTCATACCGACATGCTTAATCAACTCCTTAGGGAATGTATAGCTCAACTAGATGTTCTTCAGACGGACGAATGAACCGTTCTTCAGGAAGAATGAGTTCTGGCGCTGGTTGTGGTCACCGTTGCTTCCGTAATGGAGCAATGGATACTCTGCTGTTGCAAGGTTCTCGGCCTCGCTCTTTGCAGGATTCCAGCGGTTCAGGTGGATATCCTTTACCTTACCGTTGTTCTGGAAGGCGAACATTGCATCGCTATCGTAGTAACGGGATACATGGTCTACACCCTGGAACATTACTTCGAAACCGATGCCCTTATAGTTGGCACCGAGGGTCAGAGCGTATGTGTTCTCTGGAATATCGCTATAGCCGATGAATGTCTCATCACGGTCGTCGATGAAGCCATCTTTATTCATATCCTTGTACTTCAGGTCACCAACCTTTACGTTGCCGTAGGTTGATACTGGGAAGTTAGGATTATCCAAGTCTGCCTGTGTTACGAAACCCTCGCATACCAGACCGAAGTACTGGTTGATTGGGTGACCTTCGCGCTTGCGGTAAGCGGTCTTGTAAGCAGGCTCATCCATATTCTTGATTTTGTTGGCTGCATGAGAGAAGGTAACACCTACATTATAGGTGAAGTCCTTGCCGATGTGGTTGAAGTGATGGAGTTCCAACTCGTAACCCTTGTTCTGAGTTTTACCGAGGTTTCCGGCAGCCATCGTTACACCTACCCACTGTGGACGGCTCAAATATTCTGTCAGGATATCGTTACGGTTCTCAACGAAGTAGTCGAAGTTACCAGTCAGCATACCATTGAACAAGCCGAACTCCAAACCTACGTTGAACTTCTTGGCACGCTCCCAGGTTACACCATAGTTAGGATACTGGCTCTCGAAGATACCGGTTGTACCAGTATTACCGAAGTAGTAATCGTTTGTAATCTGGTTACTTTTCCTCATAGAGGAAGCGCTGAGCCACACCACCTACTGTATAAACGTCGTTACCAACCTCACCGTAAGATGCACGGATCTTCAAGTTGTTCAACCAGTTTTCTGTTGGCTTCATAAACTCTTCCTGAGTTACACGCCAACCGAGTGAGAAGGCTGGGAAGAAACCGAAGCGCTTGCCCTTGAGGAAGTTCTCTGAACCATTGTAACCAACGTTAACCTCAGCGAGATACTTGTCATCATAGCCGTAAGTTACACGACCTACGAGACCCTGATAGCGCTTAGCCAGGTCTGAGTTGTAACGGTAGTCGTTCTGGTTGTAAAGTACCATACCGGTAACATCGTGCTTACCAAACTTGCGGGCGTAGTTGATCTGACCCTCCATATAGAGTTTGTAAGTTGTAGAAGAACCCTTAGAGTAAGCCAGGTCGCCATCTACATTATATTTGGTATAAGCATCTGCACTTGTAAAGTTGTTGCGGTCGTTCAATTCATAGGTTGCAAAAGCTGCACCGAATGTCTTCTTATAATAAGAGTCATAGTCGAATGAAACCATACCGCGGGCAGAAAGACCAGGAGTCAACCAGTCCATCTTGTAATCAGCAATGAAATTGGTCTCATTGATGGTATTGGTTGCGATAGTATCCACCCTTGGCAAGGGCAGCCACTACGTTGTCCTGATATACGGCTGTACCACCATAGAGAGTCTTGGTTGTTTCACCATTCTCTACCTCATAAGATACTGGGAAGATCCAACCTGGAGTATGGTTGATACGTGCGAAGATATCATAGTTGGTAGAACTCTCGTTGGTGTTAGAACCATGACGGTTCTCGAAACGTGTACCGAAGTTTACGCTGAATGTCAAATCCTTAGAAAGGAAGAAGTCCATGTTGGCACGGAAAGCGTAACGGTTGTAACCAGGGCTTGAAGAGTTGCCGTATGCATCCTGGCTGAGGTTCTTAATCAGAGAACCCTGGTTGTAGATTTCACCAGAGACATAGTAGCGCATACGTTTCGTACCACCACGTACACTTACATTATAGCGCTGAGATGGAGCCCAGTTGTTGAGCACCTCATCATACCAGTCTACATTAGGATAGAGAAGGGCATCAGCACCAGTCAACTCACCGGCACAGCTTTTGCGGTACATCTCGATATCAGAAGCTGTATACTGTGATGGAAGACCATCGTTCTTCAGAGCCTCCTCCAGGAGAGTTACAGAATCATAAGAGTTCAGATAGTGAGGCTTACGGGTTGGAGTACCCCACATGAAGTTGCTGGTCAAGCTAACCTCTGGCTTCATATCCTTACCACGCTTGGTAGTAACGAGGATGACACCATTCGCACCACGCACACCATAAACGGCTGTAGCAGAAGCATCCTTCAATACAGAGATACTCTCGATGTCATCAGGAGCAACCTGAGAGAAAGCACGCTCTACACCATCTACCATTACCAAAGGAGCACCATCGCCAGCGAAGGTTGCACGACCACGAATGTTGATCGTAGCATCATCGGCACCAGGAGCACCAGATACCTGTGTTGTAACAACACCTGGAATCTTACCGGCAATAGCCTGTGTTACGTTGGCAGTAGGAGTATTCAAGAGGTCGTCTGAACTAACCTGAGAGATTGCACCTACGACACTCTCCTTCTTCTGATGACCGTAACCAACGACTACGACCTCATTGATTTTCTGACTTTCGTCCTGAGAACCACCTTGATATTACGCTGATTGTCTACACGGATGTTCTGAGCAACCATACCGATATAAGAAATCTTCAAAGTAGCGTTCTCGTTCTTCACCTGAATCTTGAAGTTACCGTCGAAATCAGTAACAACGCCATTGGTTGTCAATGCTTCCATAACAGTAGCACCGATGATAGGCTCACCCGATTCATCCGACACATTACCCGATACGGTAACCTGTGCTGATGCTCCTAAAGTAAGGAGCACCAGTGTCAGGGTCAAGAATAACTTATGCAATATGTTATTGTTCATTGTTCTACAATTTTGGGTTATTTATTTTCAAACAACAGTTTATAGTATGGGAAGTATCCTGCCTTCAAGACATCAAGGCTGGCAAGTTCAGCTGTCAGGAAGAATCCCGCATTACCCTCTTTCATACTATTGAACTGGAATTGGAAATCTGGCATATACTCACCATTCTCCTTACGCTGCTTGGCATCCATGGTTAAAGAATTACCAGAACGGGTAAACTTCAAGTAGCACATGGCTCCATGCATATCGTTCACATAGCTATCAAAATTGAATGACTGCGTAATCTTGAAATCAAGGTTGGCAGTGTTTTCATTTATATTGCCTCCTGCACCAAACCATGCATAGGCATCAGAACGTATCACGAAATTCTCAAAATATCCGTCACCACCTCTGTCTGCAGTAGAACATACTACAAAGCCAGTTGTTCCAGTTTTTGCCAGAACCAGAGTTGTTGTTGACAAACTGGATGACAAATGGGCAATCATCAGAAATACTGCTATTCAAAGGATAGTACTTAGAGAACGCAGTCCACCAAGCAGCACTGCAATCTGCAGGGCCCACCAAAGCAGAACCAGAAGCATATTCTTCACCAACAAATGTCTCTGCAGCATTCAACTGTAAAGTAAGAATGGTCGCAAGCCAGGAATGCACGAATATTACCATCTGCGGCACAAGGCTGATGATACATTTCCTTGTATACGGTACCACCTTTACAAGTAGCCACGGCAGTTACATACACTTCTGCACCTCTGCGCTCCACTGTCATATCAACAGTAGCACCTTCCATGTTCTTCTTGAATTGCTCCCAGTCACCATATCCCTCGTTGGTTATATTATCAGCATTGTAATCTGCATTTCCCCAACCAAAAAAGATCGCTGCGTAAAAAAACGAAATACTCGAATAGCCGGCTGCGCCACGATCAGCATCAGTAGCGACTACCAAATTCCAGTTATGCCAGTTATCCGCGCCACTAGTATGATTGATAAACTTGGTATGGAAGGTTTGGTTGGCAGGGGATTACAAAGTAGTGAGACCATGGAGACCACCAAGCTGCACTACAATCTTCCGGACCGACAGGCACATATACAGCTTCATCTTCAGTACTTCCACCATTGCCAGTTGGAACCTTATTCCAATCCTTCTCTTCCATCATGTTACGGATCAGGGTAACATTGTCGATAGATACGGTGTTGGTCTCTTCTGCTGTCAACTTGCTGTCTCCACCTATATATATATAAGGTAAAGAGTTGATGGAATCAACCAAGGTCTTGTACTGGAAAGAGGTAGCACTTGATGATGTCTGATAACCAGAAAGGCTCTTCTTACCATCTACGTAAAGCTGGTAACCTTCAGTAGAAAGCTGAAGGGCTACGAAATGCCACTCATTAGGAGAGAGAATCCCTGTCTTCACAGAAGCAGGATCATTCTCATTCAGGTTCATACTCTGCAACTGGGTAGGCTTGTTGTAAACCACCTGACCATTGGCAGTGATATAGAAGTGAGCACTGATATCATTACCAGCAGCATCCTTCTCATCTGAACCAAATGAGATAAGAGGTCGGGTCAAGTCTACATCTGCGACTGTTCCGTCTCAGCTACGGCTGCATCAATCTTTACAGCGAAAGTGATGGCAGCACCATTTTGCAACTTCACACCATTGAAAGGATTGGCAATCTTGGCACCACCCTTACCATTGATGTGCAATACATTACTTGCGAGGGTCTCATCATTGGTCACCTCACATGACTCATCGTGACTTATCATGTCTGAATACTCAGGTTTCTCTTCTGAATACTCAAAGTCATAAGTTGCCACTGTTGTCTTAGATGGGTAAATCTGTCCGCCAGCAGGATCGTCCTGTCGGCCCCAGTCATCACCACAAGCAGTGAAACTTAATGCCACCATGATAGCACAAGCAAACGAAAGTAAAGTTTTTCTTAACTTCATAACTTAACGCCTTTAGGTTGTTTGTTTACTATTCAAATAGGTTATTTAAAATTCTTAAATCC
>VOFC01005013.1_pt1 | contig 14911 bp, 33 predicted proteins | sample 5384161 | NCBI WGS metagenome assembly VOFC01 (sample SAMN12384722, study PRJNA508395) | human gut metagenome | isolation source: healthy gut B | host: Homo sapiens | reverse complement strand
AATTTAGAATTAAATTTTAAAAATTACACTCTTAAGATAATTTATTTTTAAGTTTAACTAATTAGAAAATAATTATTTGATAAAAATATAATTAATATATTTTTCGGGATTGGAGACCCGTCCCCCAATCCCGAATTTTTTATTCTTCCTCTGGAGCTTCAACTGGACAAACTCCTGCACAAGTGCCACAAAGAAATACATGCTGATGCATCTATAACGAATTTATCTTCACCTTGTGAAATACATCCTACTGGACATTCAGCAGCACAAGCGCCACAAGAAATACATTTGTCTGTAATTTTATATGCCATTTTTCTCACCTCCTAAAACCTTTTTATCTTCCTGTTCAAGTTTTTCAAGTTCCTCTAATTCTTTTTTATTCTGAATCTCTTCCTCGTCAACTTGCTCTCTAGCAACATCTTTTAACACTAATACATCTTTAGCATTATATTTTTTATATGTAAAGCCATCTTCACCTTTAAATTTTATTCTTAATCTTTCTTTTAATATCTCAACATTATGGTCTGGCAGACCATCCTTTTTCAAGTTTTGATGAATAGATCTGCGATGCGGAAGGAAAAAACTGATTGCTGATGCGGCAGAGAAACAGTATAGTATATTTATAAATGCAGCGAGGAGAAAAAGGAAAATTTATGCAAGCAGAATTACAGGCAGAAGAAGTTCTGGCGATGTATGACGTCAGGGTATACAGAAATTTATTTTTAAAAGTAATATTGCAAAAGAAATCATCGGAGCATCAAAACTGGTGGATCAGATCATTACGCAGGGAATGATTTCCTATCTGGAGAAGAACATACCAGAGGAGCAGAAAAACAAGTATCTTACGGACTGGAAAAAAAGGGATGATCCGGCTGCATTTTTAACGCAGGATGAGATACAGATGCAGATCCTGTTTATCGGGGGGCGGAAATGCCTATGTATTGTTCCGTAAAGGAGAAATCTGTCAGAAGGTAAACCGTTATCTGGCGAAATATCTGCTGGAGGAGACGTATTCGCTGAATCTGGCAGTTGCGGTAGTAAAAAAAACAGATTCGTATGCGTACGATTATCATGCAATTCAGGAAGAAATGCGCCGGATCAAAGCGGCAATGCCGATGACAGAACCGATGGGAGCAATGCCGTTCATGGCAGTAGATTCTATTACGGGCTATCCGCTGACCAGCAGAGTGAAAGGTGATTATTATTGTACCGAAGCGAAGAAGAAGCGGGACAGATTTCCCAGGGATGAGAGTGAGAAAGTATTTGACAATATGGTAACTGAAAAGGAGAGAACTCCACGCTGGCGGTATGCCATGTTGACGGAAATAGCATGGGAATCCGGATCTGTAAGGAGATGGAACAGAAGGAAGAGTACAAAGATGCCGTTTCCTGTATGCGAAATCTTTCGTTGGAAATTGCGCAGGTTTTCCGCGAGACGTTTGACCAGATGACGAAGTATATGGATGAACTGACACCAGAAGGTCAAATCTTCTGTAAAAAACACATCTTTACAGGGAAAATCATCGTGGCAGGAGATGATATTACCTTTGTGTGCAATGCAAAACTGGCTATTCCTGCGGTTCGATATTTTCTGGAAAACCTCGGAAATGAAAAAGATTACAGCGCTTGTGGAGGAATTGCTTTTTCAACAGTCATTTTCCATTTTCCGATGCTTATCAGGTGGCAGAAGCATGTTGTGACAGTGCAAAAAACGTGCCAAGAAACCGGAAAGTCGGGGGCGCTGACAACGCGATCGGAAGCTTTTTTGATTTTCAGATTTGTACGAATGTGCGGGCAGCAGATCTTGAAAGTTATCGTGAGAAACATTATGTGTCCGGAACAGATTATTTTATCGCAAGACCGTATTTTTGGCGCCAAAAACGGACCGTCATGAACTGAATGCAGTAAATGAAAGATACAGTGTAGCACGTTTGGATGAGTGGTCAGAACAGTTTGGAAAAACCAGCATGCCACGCAGCAAGGCGAAGCAGCTGCGCAATGCGATCCCGGTGAAAAATAAACGGGAAGAAGTCGTATCGTTCCTGCTTCTCGTGGTTATCCTGTTTTTAAAGAGAGAAGCGAAGCGTATGCTTTGTGGTATGACGCATTGGAGATCATGGATTTCCATATCGGGCTGGAAGATGGCACTGTCCAATCTCAGAGGTAGAGGGGGAAATACAAAGATGAAGTTATATATAAAGCTGCTATCGGATCTGTGCACCTATTCCGGTGAATCCTATAATAGTATGGTGGATACCGATGTTGTATACGACAAATATGGAATCCCCTATATTCCGGCCAAAAGAATCAAAGGCTGTATCCGGGAGGCGGCATTGGAATTACTGGAATTCGAGCTGATCAGCAAAGATACATACGAAAAAACTGTTTGGAAAAAGAAGGAGATCAGCAGTCAGGATTTTCCATGTCGAATGCTTATCTGAAAGAGCATACTGCACTTGTAGCTGTGGCAGAGCATTTTAAAGAGAATGGACTGGCTGCACCGCAGAATGTGTTGGAGCAGTATACAGATCTAAGAACCCAGACGGCGGTGGATCTGGAAACTAGTGTGGCAGATAAAAATTCTCTGCGCACGATGCGGGTGCTCCGTCGCGGACTGGAATTTGAGGCAGAATGTAATCCGGGTAAAAAATGAATGCAGAATTGCAGGAATCATTAAAACTGGCTGTGTCACTGGTGAAACATATGGGGGTATCACGCAGTAGAGGCCTGGGACTGTAGAAATGAAATTGGAAGATGACAGCACCGGTAAAATGGAGGCAGAAGAATCAAATAAACATGTATTGATTACAAAGGAGCAGCTGAAAGAGCAAAATAAGATCAGCTATCGGATTACTTTGAAATCTACCATGGTCTGCAAATCCCCACAGGAAATCAGGCGCAGACGCAGGATTACATCGCTGAAGTAAAGTTCTTGGTCTGCTAGCGGGAGCACTTGGAAGAGAAGTCTATATCGATCTGATGAAACATCAAGGGATCCGGGTTTCCAATGCGTATATTATGAATGGAGAAAAGCGCTGTATGCCGGCGCGGATTTCCCTGCAGAAGCAAAAGACCAGTCTTATGACGAAGAAGGAAAGATGCTGGTCAAAATATGCTGTATGATCCGGATGTTACAGGAAAACAGATGACACCGGCAGGAGTGGCATATCTGGATGCAGACAATCACACAGCAAGTGTGGTGACGGAGATCAGTTATCATCATCAGAGACCGACGGATAAGTCGGTGGGACGTGCGACAGGCGAAGATGGTTCCAGTTTTTATCAGCTTTGCGGAATTAGCGCCGGTCAGACATTTGGTGGATCTATCTATGCAGATAAAGTGTGTGCAGAAAAGATTCTGGATGCGGTAAATTCTCTGGGAGAGGTGCGCATGGGATATGGAAAAATCCAGTGAGTTTGGCACAGTGGATTTTTGTTTTGTATGATGTGGAACCTTCCGGTGAGCAAAATCCGTCAATGATGCATGATGCGGTGCTCACGCTTGGGTCAGATGTCGTTCTCTATAACGAATACGGAATGCCGAGTACAGAAATTAATGTATTGAAACACTGTCTGGAAACTGTTATCGGAGTGGATGATCTGGAACTGACACCCATTTCTGGATTTTTGCCTTGATCGGAGGCTTTAACGTCACCTGGCAGCGGAGAAAACCGGCATTTCATGCTCTTGGTAAAGGCAGTACATTTCTTATACATTCAGATAAAGGGATTTGATGCGGAACGTCTGCGTTCACAGTTTATCGGGGAGCGTACCGCAGAAGGTTACGGCGAACTGATTGCAACACCGGCAGAAGCATCTGCTGATGTCTGCATTTATAAAACAGCGGATGCTACACCGAAAAAAAGGAAAACATACGGAATCAATTGATTGTAGGAGAAGAAACCGGCCGCATTTTGCAGCAGCTTCTTCAGAATGAGTTTGCACGGCAGATGGAGGGAGGCTGTCAGAATCAGGTTGAAGACTGCGTTGGAAGAAAATCAGAATTTGTTTATCGAAAAAAGGAGAAAATCCCGGAGAATATATGGTAAAGCGGGGACTGAATGCTTCAGTCGCAAAACTGCGTGTCATTTTTAAAAATGAAACAAACTATCAGGCAATGAAAGATGAGGCAGATGCGATTGAGGACAAGATAAAAAGAGAAATCTGTCAGGATATTTTAAAACTGATTGTTCCAAAGAGCTGGAAATAGAAGTTTCGAAAAGATAAATGAGTGTTATCAGATACCTTTTGTCAGCCAGTGGGATGAACATACGTTGTATAAAAAAGTATATCGGATTTATCTGACCGAATTGAAATATCTGGTAAAATCATTGAGCAAGGCAGAAAGAAAGGGGTGAGAGGAATGGAACGGAATCGTATGGTAAAAAAAATGTTATATGTACGGGTTCGCTTTCTCTCACCATTGAATGTGTCCTCAGGTGAGGATGAATGGACGGATGCTGATCTGCTCAGAGATGGAAACGGAAATGTCTTTGTGCCAGGAAGCTCTCTGGCAGGAGCTATGCGTGCTTATATCAGAAAAGAAAAAAATGAACCCTGTCTGCTCGAGGTATACAAAAAAAAAAAAATGGTCAGGATACCGGAAAAATGAGTGCGCTGTTTATTTCCGACCTGACATTTGACGAGCAGCCGTTATCCGGAGTCAGAGATGGCGTGGAATTAACGGCACAGAAAACGACAAAAACGGAAAAAGTAAATATGATATGGAAATTCTGGAAGCCGGAAGCAGGGCACATTTTTCTGGAACTGACCGTTCGGGAGCAGGATAATGAAGCGGAAATGCAGCAGGAGATCGCTAAGATTTTCCATGGAATCAAGGAAGGGGAAACTGTCTTGGCGGGAAAAAAGACCAGAGGTTTTGGCAAATTCGAGATTTTGTCTGTAGCAGAAAAGGAATATACAAAAGAGAACTATGCCGATTATGCAAATGCATACCAGAATGATGCCTGGAGAGGTGCCAAAATCAGTTGAAGGAATGGCTGGAAAAGGCAGACTGGACACCTTCTATGGTGCATATAGAAGTGCCGCTCAGGATGAAAGGCGGTATCAGCATCCGGCGGTATGCGGCAAAAGAAAGGAGAGCCGGATTATGTGCATCTGACAAGACCGGCGCTTCCGACAGATGAAAACGGGAACAAAGCGAAAAAGACAGAGATTCCGGTACTTTCAGGAAGCAGCCTTGCCGGAGCGATCCGTCACCGCATGGAAACGATCATCGGGGAACTAAAGAAAGCTGGTGTAAACTTTCCGAAAAACAGTACCGATATGATCCACACAATATTTGGCTATGTGGACGGGGATCAGGCCTGTGCATCGAATATCATTGTCCATGAAGTGGATATAAAAGGCGCAAAACCGCTTACGATGGTGCGAACCGGTGTCAGCCGCTTTGAGTCCGCCGTAAGAAAAGGTTCTTTATATACAGAAAAAACATATGTGGATGGAACACTGAACGTGCGGATTGACGTGCGAAAAGGAAATGATCCGCAGGATGAAGCGTGGATTCTCGGTATGCTTCTTCTGGTACTGAAAGACCTGCAAAATGGATTGCTGGCCGTAGGAGGTCAGACAGCAATCGGAAGAGGTATTTTTTCGGCAAACGGTCCTATCACAATTGATGGAGAATGTAGTGTGGAAAATTCTCTTATTGGAAACCTGCTGAAAAACATGTCCGAAAATGGAGGGGGAGAAGCATGAATCTGTCAAAAGCACCCGAACAGGGAATCATGTATGCACTTTATACAGACAGAGTGGAATACAGACCTTACAAAAAGAAGAATTATCCAAAGATGATCTACAGAAGCAACTTCTGGAACTGCATTTGTTTGACGACACAACAGAGTACAGAATCATACGGTCAGAACATGGTGAAATAGAGAACGTGATCAGCGATGAGAACATGCCACATGATGATATCTACTGTGAAAAAATTTATACCCTGAAAGAAAATGATGAGCAGTCAGAGGAACAGGATCCCTGCGTCGAGGTGGTCAATTATCTGACATATGATGAAAAATGATCTGTTGCTGATCCGTAACTATCGGTTGAAAAAGAGGTGAGATAACGATGGGGGATACGAAAAACATGAGAGGTTTTTGTAAATCCATATAATTTTATCTGTTTTCCGAAAGAAAAAGGCGCATGCTTATGCAGATGAAGACCGGCATACAGGTGTGATTCATTATACGATCACTACAAAAGACACCTCTGTTTATACCAAATTCAAGTTCAGAGACTGCATTTACGGAATCCGGAACACCGGATCACAAATCTTGTGATTTCTTTTTCTTATACGGAACTGGATCCGACAAAGAGATACGAGGATGAATATCATATACCGGTCATTCCGGGCAGCGAAATGCGTGGTGTTGTCCGCAATGTATATGAGACATTGACGGATTCGTGCATGAGCGTGCTGAATACAGATACCTATCCGGTAAAAGAAGCCCGGAACGATTTGCACCGGCGCTGCTTCACCGGAATCATGAGGAAAACTGGGAATTGCTGCCTGCGCTGTCATTACGGATCGGCCTGGGGGAAGATGCCCATTGGGAGACAACAAAAAAAGGAAAAAAAGATAAGACGGGCGACAAAACCTCCAAAAATTTTTGAAAGTTTTCATAATGGGACAACGGTTTATTATCAAAAACCAGAACAAAACGAGAAAGGATCATGGAAAGCGATAGAACAATATTCTGATGAGCCGGGAAAATACAAGAATTATGGATATTTGCTCAAATGGGGGATGGGAGTAGCCAAACTTCATTATCATGTATTTGCTGTACAAAAAAACAAACCGGCAATTTCGGAACTTAAGGTCAGCAGAGATATTGTAGAACGAAAAATGTTTCCGGTGCTTGAGTCTTATCTGGATCAGCCTGCATTGACACCACATAATAAGGCTGCCTACGAAGAATATGCAAATGATCTGAAAAAGATTTTTGAATGGGAAGGAAGAAGCGTATTTCCCGGTGACATATTCCCAAATTAACAATCAGGGGGATTTTTATCTGGCTCCTGCTATTTTTTTCAAAAGAGGTATCAATCAGAATCTGGATAAACTTGCCGGGAAGTTCCGTCCATGTAAAGAAGATTTTTGTCCGGCCTGTGACCTTTTTGGATCTGTTGGAACAAATAATGAAAATGCAAAAGGTTCCAAAATCTGTTTTTCAGATCTGTATCCGGAGAAATATGATCAGATAATGACAGAGTGGAAAGAACCTGAGCAGATAACCGATTTAAAGAAAGACGAACAGAAAAAAACAGACATCAATCAGAAGATAAAAACGCATTTTATCTCGAAAAAAATAATGGAAAAGTCACATTGCAGGCACTGGCTGAGCCAAAACTTGGAAATGTGGAATTTTATCTGAAAAAACCGGACGAAAAAAGCAGAATTTTGGACATATGATTATTATACTACACGAGATGATAGTATGATGACGGACGTGGACAAACGCATCTGTATACTGCTTCCGGAAAGAATTGTCAGTTGCGTGGACGAAAATATTACTGGCATCACAGGAAGGTTGACATCTCACAGGAGATAGAAAGACGAAACTAAATAAGACAATCCGGCCGGTAAAATCAGGTGTGACATTTGAAGGTGAACTTTATTTTGAAGGGATTTCAAAAAAGACAGTTAAATCAGTTGCTCTGGATTTTGGACAGCAGCGAACAGGTCGAAGGAAAAACGCCTGGATTAAAGTTGGGCGGGCGAAACCGCTGGGCTACAGGCGTGGTTTGCAATGTGACATCTGTAGAAGAAAGAACGTTTTTGTTTGCTGACAATGTGCTGAGTTATCAGATGGAAAAAAGAATGGAGGAAGAACCTGACTGGTTTCACATTTCCTATGGTACAGATTCTGATAACAGGAAGGGCGCAGGATTCAGTGAAGGTAAAAGAAGCGTTTTTCAAAATAGCGGACATCCATGCTGTTCGGAAGGTGTGGAATCACATATCAAAAACCTGGAATCAGAAAGATAAACCGCTGACGGAAGGATTTCGGTGGTTTGGCCAAAACCATGGCACGCTTTCCGGAAAAGGTATGCCAAAGAACCGGCGGATGTGACAATCAAAAAGTGTTGCCGGATATTTTGGAGGAAGATGTGTCATTGCCATACAATCTTACTCTAATTACCAAAATCAGAAAAAAGGAATTCATGATCATGCAGTTAGAAGTAGCCATTAATTTGCAGGAACCATTGGTTTTTGCCGCTGCTTAATTACAACCATATCATCCAGTCAATTATATATCGGGCATTAAGTGCAATGCCCGATTACTCAAAATTTCTCCACGAGTACGGATACGGCAATGGAAGCAGGCAGTATAAAATGTTCCAGTTCAGCCAGTTGAACGGCGATTATTATGTTGAACAAAAAGCATCGCAAGATCGTATTCCGTTCGTATGTGACCTTTGAAGTGCGAAGTCGGAACCATTGCTGATCAATCTTCTGGCTATGAGTTTTCAGCATCAGGGGGATTACATTTGGAACCATGAACTGTCGGGACATACATCTGGAATTATATAATTATACGGTAGAGGAGACCGAATTGCTTATCCGGATGAAAACGCCGCTCACCGTATATTCCACCGATTACGATACAAAAGAACGTATTTTTATTCACCGGAAGAACCGGAATTTTATCAGAAGATCGTGGATAATTTCAGACGGGAATATGAGCGTTTATGAGTGCAGTCATTTCAGCCCATCACACTGACATATATAAGAAAAACTGCCGCAAAAAACTTTGTGACACGTTATCAGGGAAGCTATATATCAATGCCTGGTACGGAACCTATAAGCTTTCCGGAAACGAAAATATCTGGATTTTCTGTATCAGACAAGATTGGGATCAAAAAAATGCAGGGATTTGGCATGTTTGAGATAAACTAAACGAAACGAAGAAAGAGAAACGAACTGGTTATTTATAAAATGAAATAGTTGACAGCCTGTTTGCAGAAAAAGAGTAAGAAAGGTACTCCCAATTTTTTCAAGGTATTTTTTTACTTTTTTGGAAAAACTTGCAATGCCTGCTCCATATCTATATAGTGAAAGAGAGGAAATGCATATGGAAACAAAAACACCCATTATGGAACAATTAAATAAAAAGCACATCCGGATGGTTTTATGAATTTCAGATTTGTACTTTCAAAAGCTGGAGAACGTGATTATAAAATTCTCGGCTTCTGCATTCAGGATGGCCGTTATCTGACCCCATGGATCCAGGAAAGAATCCGTTGTCTTGGAGAGTATAAGAACAAAGTATACTGTCAGGTCGATGAGGCACTGAAAAGCCATTGCGCATACTGTCGGAAGTGAATGCAAAGAATTGGAAGTTCTGCTTCAGGGCAATACACCACAGAGTCAGAATCCGGAAAATCAGAGCGTCAGCAGGCACGCCGTATGGAACTCATTATTCATCTTTTCAGAATTGAATATGGAAATGGAAACCATTGATGCGGCATTACAGCATCATCTGCAGAGAGAGCAGAAAATGTGATCATGAAACATCTGTCCAGTTATTGGGAAAGGAATCCTGAAAGCTGCCGGAAGTACAGACATGCCATCAAAAACCGGATGTGGAGCTTGTTGTCATTCCGGGACAGAAAGTATATGAGGCACATTTAAAATATATCAAACAGATTCTGACAAAGGACTGATCCAGGGTGGCTACAGTGACCCTATGGGATATGATGAGAACTCTGGAAAAAATGATGGGAGGTACAGAAGATGGCATGGTTGAAGCATAAGAAAATGGCAAATAAAAAACCGGGAAAATGGTTCAAAAAAAAAGCAGTAGAACAGGAGGAACCTGTAATACTTCCGGTGTATGCACTCCGCATGACACATTGGTGGCACAGGATTATCAGACTCCGGCATCGTTAGCTTTCTTGAGCAGAATTTTTGAAAAGTTGCTGTAAAGAATGGCTGGAGAAGGCAAAGCCGGATATGTACAACAAAGGTTATATGAACATGCCACAGTCGACAAGGTGCGCAAAGGAAGCTCTTGCGGAGCTTCTTGATGAACAGGAAGTTTTTCACTCAAGAGAAATATCTATGAACTCGGTAAGATCTGGAGAGGTGACGAAGTAAAAGCAATGGAAAGTTTGCGGAAATAAAAGTTGAAAAAAAAAACAGTAGAGGAAGATCTGAAAGAGATCGAGCGGATATACCAATACCGGCATACGGCGTTCGATCCGAAATATGAACCAGAACAGTTTTGGAAAGAAGGAGGCAATATGATGAAAGTAATGAGCGTGGCATCAAAATCATGCAGGATGAGGGGCTATGCCCGTCCGATTGAGAGTGAAAACAAGCTTCAGAAGACAGAGCCACCTGGTGGTCAGTCCGATATTTATTATTTTTCTGACAGTTTCCATGAGTGATACTGATGCGATGGTCTTGTACGATATTATGGATCATGACGACGCAGTCAGAAAACCTGGGTAAGATCATATGTTTTGGTATTGCACTGATATTGAACATGTTACCGTTACTGATCGCAAAATTTGTTCATCAGGCAATGTACAAGATCAAACGTGGTGCAGCAGTCTGGGCGCTTCTTTCTACCATTGCGTTTTTCACGCTGTTTGCAGCAACGGTATTTCTTCGTTTTCCTACCAGGATCAGTATGGCAACAGAAGTGCCTCTCCCTTTAAAAAATGAAGCGGAGGTAGAGACAATGGAAGAAGCAGATACAGACACAGATGCTGGTTCAGATACCAAAGGACTTGCAGTGGTATTGCTGCTTTCTGTGGAGCCGTTAGTGACTTCTATTGTGAATTTTGGACTTTTGCGTACATTTCAGATGATGAAGTAAGGGCACTTCTGAATCATCTGCGGAAACGCAGACTGGAGCTTGCGGAATGTGAAAGCGATCTGAACGCTTATCTGGCAACGAGAGAGCCGGCAGAAGAACGTTGTAAGAAGTTAGCGTTGATGGATGATAATTCAAAAAGCTGCACAGGATCGGTGCTGGCAAGATGTGAGATTCTGAAATCCCGGGCGCATTTGTATCTGGCAGAATATCTCGGTGATTCAAAAAAGGCGCAAGTTATGTGACAGCTACGAGCCGGAACCGGAGAAGATTTCTGAAGAACCAAAACTAACTTTACCGCCGTTACCGATGAAGGTAGAGACAACTGGGGAAGACACAGATGTGTCAGGACAAGTAGCATGAGAGAAGACAGGAGCATCAATATGAACGTAAAAAATTATTATTTAAAACAATTGAGTAACTTTTCTGGCAGGAGCCTTATTGACCGGTTGCAATTCCCCAAAAGGAAAGTGCCCAATCAGGGAGGCATCAGCAACAGATCAGCAGCCGATATCGGTCAGCGTTGTAGTAGGCGCACATTCAATGCAAATGTGATTTCACCCAATGCGCAGGAGATTGGTGATCGACTTTACCAGTGTGCATACACGTATGGCACCGTCAGTCACATTCATGCAGACGGGAAACCGGAGGAATTCCTGAAAGCAAAGATTCCGGAACCGTAAACCCAAGGATTATCAGAGCGCAAACTGAAATCTATTGCGGAAGAATATGAGAGCGAGATTCTTGCAACATTCCAGACAGATGGTATGGCCAAAGTGGAAGAAGTAGATACGCTGGAAGCCATTCGTCTGGCTGCAAATCCTTTAAAAACCGTAACAGAAGGCGACAAATATCTGATCATAGCAGACACAGGTGTCTCCACCACCGGTTACGTAAATTTCTTGTTGCGAATGACTTATTTAACACGCCGACAGAAGAAATCATACAGGCGCTTGAGGATGCAAAAAGCGATTCCGGATCTGACATCTGTGCATGTGGATATGGTTATATGCCGGTCAGGTGGCAAACCCCAGCAGGCATTAAGTGAAGCACAGAAAGATAAGCTGATTGAAATCTGGACAGCAATTCTGGAAAAAGCGGGTGCGGCATCGATTGATTTCCGCCCGGATTCTGCATCGTCCACCATATACAAACCTGCCAGATGTATCTACGGTAAACGCAGATGACAGAGCGATTGATGTGACACCGCTGACCAAAATGATCCTTGATTCAGAAAGTGTATCTTTTGTCGGAGATCAGGCGGTTTTTGAGGATGAGAATCAGGCAAAACAGGCCATCAGCAGTGTCGCACAGACACTGCTGGCTCATCCGACAATAAGGTATATGTTGTCGGATGTACAGCATCTTTGCCGGGGAAAGAAGCCTTTTGTCAGAGCCTCTCAGAAGACAGAGCGCAGGCTATCGTCAACGAATTAAAAAGAATTTGGAGTTTCGGAAGAACAGATGGTGGCAGTGGGTATGGGAAATCAGGCACCCCTGGCATCTGGAAGATCTGGATGCGATGGAAAGCAGATTAATCAATTGCGCAGCGGAATCGCTGCGTTGTTGTGTTAGACACCCAGGATCCGGAATATGCAGATGCTGTGAGCAGTTATCTGCATTGATCTTAACATACGGAGGGAGAATGGAAGGAGGTGTTGCGTAGTAGAAAAACAAAAATGGTATACTTAGAATATTGGAAAAAGAAGATGTAAATGTTGTTGATTTTTCGAATCATCGACAAAAATTATGAAATATCATATTAAAGTGGAGGTTAAAGATGCAAAGACATTTATTTCGGCGATTTCATTACAGGCACCGGAAACTTAAAAAATTTACCTATCATCCGGATGGATTTGAACTCAAAAACAATCGGGGAGACAAGTTTTCCGGATTGTGCCAATCACGCAGAATATATGGGGAGCGAAAGGAAGATGTTTAAAAATTGCAATTTTGCCGGAAGGAAAGGATGCGGCTGAGAATTTTCAGACATTTAAAAATGAATTGCAGGAGATTGGATTAACGGCTGAGAATGTGACCGGACTGTCTCTGGAAGGAAAATCAAACGGAAAAAAACGGGATAAAATTGTTGCTTCAACTTCTGGATGCCATTCCGATGACACGTTAGTATATTCGATATTACATATAAAAGCCGATGTCTGCCATGGTACTTCCGTGCCATGAATCTTGTTGAAAAAGGTAAAAGATGCTGAAGTAGCCGGTATCTATTATGGTGAAATTCCGAGAATCGGGGGAAAGGCCGTACCTGAGAAGGCAGCACTGTGTGATATTACACAATTTAAAACATTGTTGGATATTACAAATTATATGGAACAACTGGAGATTGCGGATATCCGATCAGCTCTAGAATATCTGTTGCTGTAGGAAGAAAAAATGTGGAGGAAGGAACCATGATGGAAATGGAATACATAGATCGTAAGTTGAAACCGGAGACGGAAGAAGCATTTACGGAAAAATATGGAAAAAGTTCTGCACATGATATCTGAAATGGAGACGGATTTTGATCTTCGGAAAAATAAGCTAAGTGAGATTTTAAACGATAACAGGATGAAGTATGATGATTTTGTACTGGACGTGTTAAAGGTCAGTAATTCGACATTCTATAAGCTGCTGAATCGAATCAATAATCCTGATTATGCAGACCGGGAGATAGAATATAAAAAAAGAAGGACAATCGATTACGGATGATCCAGAGGTATTTATAAAGTCCGTCAAAGAAGTGATTCTATATTACGACGAAAAAAAGGCTCATTTATAAAGGCTGCTTCGACGCATTTACGCAAAGGGACAGAAAGAAAAGCAGCGCAGATGAATATGATGCAGCCATGAAATATGGTGGCATGGGAGGATTAAACAAAAGCGAGCTCTGTTGCTAAAATCATTAAGCAGATGGATGAACTTGCAATGATCACCGGAGAGACAAATCTGGATAAATTATGGGATTATTCGGAAGAAAAGTTTGCTGGTATTATGAGCAAAGAAGACTTTATGAGATTATCTCGATAAAAAATATGGCAAATTCTCAAACGGATGAAGACGGAAATGATGAGCCTGGAAGAAATTCTGCCAGATGATCATCCGGAAACGGATCCTACGGTACGGTTATGACCGATTTAAGATACCTGGAACAGACTGTTATCGAAGGGCCGCGGTCGTTTAACGAATTAAACAAAAGCGCAGTTGGTATACCCGCAGTCTTTATGACCAGAAATATTTTAAAGAGCGAACTGAAATTTGAAGTGAAAAAAGACGGCAGAATGAAAAAAAGTTCGTTATGAGAGTGAACCGGCAGGGGACATAGAGATTTATAAACTAATGCTGCCAAGTGAGCAGATTCTGGGAGAAGCTTTTCCATCAATAAATATCTGAACAAGTGTTTCAGATGGAGGAAAGAGAGGCTCCGGAAAATCTGAGAATGTGTGTATGCCTGGTTGTTGAATAAAGACTACAATCTGACGAATGATTATATAGCGAAGCTGTTTGATGTTCATAAATCAAAGGTGTCCAAGCAGGCAAAAAAAATACGCAGAAATGATGGAAGAATTAAAAAACTGGATTGGCGATAAAATAATAAGACAGTTAAATTTGTCAGACAAAGTAATGCAATTTTTTTAGCGGGGTGAAATACAAAAGATGACGGATCATTCTTATTTAAGTTCTTTCAAAAACAGCTTCATTTTTCCGGCACAGGAAATTAAAGGTGCTTTCGGTTTCGCAGGTATCTGACAAACCAGGATAAACCTGGCAGTTATTCCTGTCCTTAAGTGGACTTTTAGGCAATATGACGATGAAGCGCATTGAAAAAAACATTTTTTATACAGGCGGTAGATGACCTGATCTCTCTGATTGATTTGCCAACAAGGAAAAAAATACTGTCTGAAAGGAAATTACTGCCAAAAATTTTTCCACCATGACCTTTCGGAAATGTGGTATCAATTCTGCGTCCGGGGACATTTTATACTTTTGGACTGTGATGGAATCATCTGACCCACCACCTTTGTTCAGGGAATTTGAGAACCATCCTGAAATAATCAAAATCGTATGTG
>VOFC01006515.1_pt1 | contig 14913 bp, 19 predicted proteins | sample 5384161 | NCBI WGS metagenome assembly VOFC01 (sample SAMN12384722, study PRJNA508395) | human gut metagenome | isolation source: healthy gut B | host: Homo sapiens | reverse complement strand
TTTATTTTCAAATGATATGATAAGCTCATTCATCAGGCTGCCGTCGTAAGCTGTATATGGGTTTACGGATACACTGGTGATATCTGCAATGCCATGTATGCATTCTTTATACGAAAGTATACTAAGGAGCTTTGTCATGCCAAGGACATCCTCGTAGTTGTGAGTCAAAAGCAGGGATAGCTTTTCGTCGTCATTTTGGGCAAGATATTCATAATAAACGTTTATGAGCTCACCACCGGAATATTTATCCTCCCTGTCTATACCAAGAAATGCTTCGATGCTTTTTTGCTTGTAGTTTTCGAGGCACAAAAGCTGACTACGGATCAGAAGGTCGGGAGTTCGAATCTTCTCGCGCACGCGACTGGAACCGGAATGTGAAAGCATTCCGGTTTTTTTATCGTATAAGAAACTTTTTTCTATACGATAAAAAGGCTCCGCCAGGATGCGCACTCGGAGCAAGGGTAGATGATTGTCGAAGCAACCGCGCCTCGGCGCGAGAATGTGCGGAACACATTCTGGTTTTCACAAAAACTGTCCATGACAGGAAGTGAGGGAGAAGCTTATGATTCCATCGAGAGAAAAAAGCAGAACAACTGCTGCAGGAGGGACTGCAGAAAAATCCCGGACCGTGGGGCGACCACTCCAAAAACGGCGGCGCATTGCGCGGAAAAAATCGCAGCCGCGTGTGGTGACCTTGACCCGAAAAAGCGTATGTGCTGGGACTTTGCACGACATCGGGCGGACATTTGGCGTGAGACATTTAGGACACGTTTCGGACGGCTATTCTTATATGAAGAAGATCGGCTGCGACGAGGTGGCGAAGGTGTGCCTGACGCATTCCTTTGCGACGCAGACGCTGGAGGAATATATCGGAAAATGTGACGTTTCGGAGGACGAGTTGTCCATGATCCGGACAGAGTTGGAAAAATCGGTTTACGATGATTACGACCGGTTGGTTCAGCTGTGCGACAGTATTGCCGGAGCGGAGGGCGTGCTTTGACATAGAAGAGCGGATGTTGGACGTCAAAAGGCGTTATGGCTTCTATCCGCAGGAAAAATGGGACGCGCATATCGGACTGCGGCGGTATTTCGAAGAGAAAATGGGGCGGGATGTTTACGAGGCCTGCGAAAAGGAAACCTACGATCCGAAAAAGTGCTGAGCGGACAACAGCCGTGGGGAAAAATTCCCCGACCGGGGATAAAAAATTTTTTTCGGGATAATCTGTGTGTATAATTTACCCGCAGCGTGCCGATACTAGTGTCTGTAAACGCAGGAGAGACAGTGATGGCAGCAGGAATGGACAGCCTTTCTTGCGCGACAAATATTATCTGCTGCATTTTGATTTTCATGGAAAAACAAAAGCGGCGAAAACAGGAGGGCACTATGGCCAAGAACGATTACACACAGAAACAGACCAACAAGAATAATTCTGAAAATACTCAGAAGAACCAGAGCAAGAACAGCACCAAGGAAAGCACTTCTGACTGCAAGGACAAGAACAATCAGTAAGTGAGCCTTTGAAGGCTGTAATGCAGACGAAAAGAGAAGCCGGCGCAGAACGGGTGAAAATCCGGGAGGCGCCGGCTCCTTTTTGGGTGGGAAGAAATTTCGGCGCGTTTTCCTTGACAGCCCACAGAAAATGCCCGTACAATAAAAAGAGCGAGAAATCAAAGAGCGAGCCGGGCAATCAAAATGAAAAGGTGCCGGGGTAATGCTGCCCGTGCACCGATAGAAATGGAAGAAAAAATGAGAAAAATGGAATTGATTGCACCGTGTCATTTCGGTCTGGAGGCGGTTCTTCGACGGGAAATCACGGATCTTGGATATGAAATCAGCGAAGTGGAGGACGGCAGAATTGCGTTTCTCGGCGACGAGGAAGCGGTCTGCCGCGCTAATATTTTTCTGCGGACGGCGGAGCGCGTGCTGATCAAGGTCGGCAGCTTTCATGCGGAGACCTTTGAAGAGCTGTTTCAGGGCACGAAAGCGCTGGAATGGGAAAGCTACATCCCGGCGGACGGCAAATTTTGGGTGGCAAAGGCTGCCAGTGTAAAGAGCAAGCTGTTCAGCCCGTCGGATATTCAGTCTATCATGAAAAAAGCGATGGTAGAACGTTTGAAAGGTGTATACAAGGTCAGCTGGTTTCCGGAGACCGGAGCACCCTTCCCGGTACGGGTTTTTCTGAAAAAAGATGAAGTGACTGTGGGATTGGATACGACCGGGGAATCCTTACATAAAAGAGGCTATCGCAAGCTGACAGCAAAAGCTCCGATCGCGGAGAATCTGGCGGCGGCTTTGATTATGCTGACGCCGTGGAAAGCGGATCGGATTTTGGTAGACCCGTTCTGCGGAAGCGGCACGATCCCTATCGAAGCAGCGATGATGGCGGCGAATATGGCGCCCGGCATGAACCGGGAGTTCACCGCGGAAGAGTGGGGACATTTTATTGACCGCAAATGCTGGTATCGCGCATCGGACGAAGCGCAGGAGCTGGTCGATCTGGATGTAAAGACAGATATTCAGGGTTACGATATTGATGCTGAAATGGTTAATATTGCACGGGAAAATGCAAAGCTTGCAGGCGTGGATCATCTGATCCATTTTCAGCGCAGACCGGTTGCAGAGCTTTCCCATCCGAAAAAATACGGCTTCCTGATTACGAATCCGCCCTACGGTGAACGTCTGGAGGATAAAAAGGACCTTCCGGCACTGTACCGGACGCTTGGCGAACGCTATGCACAGCTGGATGACTGGTCGATGTATCTGATTACTTCTTATGAAAAATGCGCAGCAGGACATCGGACGCAAGGCGGGATACGCATGGAAGACTGGAAAATCTGGAGCGGGTGATCGAAATGACAAAACCGATCGATGCCCTGATCCATCTCGGAGATGTGGAAGGACAGGAAGATTACATACGCCGTCTGGTTCCGTGTGCAGCCTATATGGTCAGTGGAAACAATGAATGACTTTTTCCATGCTCCCAAGAGAACTCGAGTTTGAACTCGGCAAATATAAAGTGCTGATCACACATGGTCATTATTATTATGTTTCCCTCAATACCGAGGAGCTTCGCCGCCAGGCAAGGAGCAGAGGCAAAGACATTGTGATGTTCGGGCATACACACAAACCGTATCTGGATACGGAAGACGGGATCACGATCTTAAACCCGGGCAGTCTGTCTTATCCGAGACAGGAAGGACGCAGGCCAAGTTACATGATCATGACCATAGATGAGGCGGGAGAAGCCCGCTATGAAATCTGTTATCTCTGATAAAACTTGATATAGCCTCCGGCGGATTGCAGAGGTGCACAGAAGAATATCTCATATGATGGATGACGTACACCGCACAGCAACAGTGCCGGAGGCATTCTTGAAATAGAAGAAAAGCAGCGTTTGATAACAGATGTGAAAAGATCGCAGGAAAAACGGTGAAGATCAAAATTGTTTGGAATTTTTGGAATTGTTTAAACTTTTTTGAAAAAAGGTGTTGACAGGAGAGAAAAACGATGGTATGATACAACACGTTGAAGGCAATGAGCCGGAAACAAAGCGGGAAAATAAAATGACAATAAAAAAATGTTGAAAAAAAGTAAAAAAAGTACTTGACAGACAGAAATAAAAGTTGTAAAATATATCTCGTGTCAAACAAAAAAGAGAAATGCATATAAGCAAATAACGGGGTGTGGCTCAGCTTGGCTAGAGCGCCTGGTTTGGGACCAGGAGGTCGCAGGTTCGAATCCTCTCACCCCGACTGAAATTTTAAATTTCATCAAGTGTATATGCGGGTGTAGTTCAATGGTAGAACACCAGCCTTCCAAGCTGGATACGTGGGTTCGATTCCCATCACCCGCTCTTTGAGTCTGTAGCTCAGTTGGATAGAGCAACGGCCTTCTAAGCCGTGGGTCGGGAGCTTCTGGACGAAAAGTCTGGATCTGCATGTACAGGACGGTGTAATTTTGCCGAACCTGAAAATGGCGGGGAAAAGGAGCAGTGCGTATATTTGAACGAAAAAGGACGCTGCAGCATCCATCCGTTCCGCCCCTGGGCATTTGCCGGCTGTTTCCACTGGGACGTTTTTATGAAAACGGGAGCTTCCGATATTTTTTACAGACAAAAGAGTGCAGCAGGGAAAACCGCACAAAGCAGAAAATCCGCAAATGGATCGATATGCCGGAATTTGGTCGTTATGAGACGTTTGTGGCGGACTGGCATTTTTTTGTGCGTAGGCTGCAGGATCGCCTGATGCAGCAGTCCGATATGGAGGCAGCGCAGAGGATCAATCGCTACATTTTGCAGGAATTTTATTTCCAGGGCTGGGATGCAGAACAGAATTTTTACGATCAGTTCTCAGAACGATTGAAAAAAGCACAAAAGTGTTTGCATAAATCGAACATACGTACTATCATAAAACTACAGACAGAACAAATGTTCGAATAAATCGAACAAATTCAGGAACCTCTGTCTGCGGAATGGAGTACAGGATGAGGATCATGCAGGAAATGTCCCTGATGGAGAAGCTGAATATTCTGAGCGATGCGGCGAAATATGACGTTGCCTGTACGAGCAGTGGGAGCAATCGCAGGGGTGATGGAAAAGGGATCGGCAACACGGTAAACGCGGGAATCTGTCACAGCTTTTCAGCGGATGGCAGATGCATCAGCCTGCTGAAGATTCTGTTTACCAACGAATGTATTTATGATTGCAAATACTGTCAGAACCGGCGTTCCAACGACGTGCCGCGGGCGTCGTTTACGCCGGATGAAGTCTGTCGCCTGACGATCGAGTTTTATCGCCGTAATTATATCGAAGGACTTTTCCTAAGCTCCGGGATTATACAGAATCCGAATGTGACGATGGGGCTTTTGTACCAGACGATTTATAAGCTGCGCACGCAGTATCATTTCCAGGGCTATATCCATGTCAAAGCGATTCCGGGGGCGGATCCGGAGCTGATCCGGCTGACGGGATTTTTGGCGGACCGCATGAGTATCAATCTGGAGCTCCCGACGGCGGAGGGCTTATCGCGCCTTGCGCCGAACAAGCACCGCAAGACGATCCTGACGCCGATGCGGCAGATTCAGAACGGGATTTCTGTGAGCAAACAGGAGGTGGCGATTTACCGGCATGCCCCGGAATTTGTTCCGGCTGGACAGTCTACGCAGATGATTATCGGCGCGACACCGGAGCATGATTATGAAATTTTGTCTGTGGCAGAGAGCTTGTATCGCAAATTCGATTTAAAACGAGGTATTCTATTCCGCATTTGTAAAAGTCAATGAGGATAAAGACCTTTCCGGCGCTGCAGGGAGGTCCGCCGCTTCTGCGGGAACACCGGCTGTATCAGGCAGATTGGCTGCTTCGTTTTTACGGCTTTGAGGCAGGAGAGCTTTTAAGCGAGAAGAATCCGGACTTTAATCTGTTTTTAGACCCGAAGGCAGACTGGGCGCTGCGGCATCTGGAACAGTTCCCTGTGGAGGTCAACCGCGCTTCCTATGAAGAGCTTTTGCGCGTGCCCGGGATCGGTGTCAAAAGTGCCCGCAGGATTGTTCAGGCGCGCAGAAGCAGCCGTCTGGAGTATCAGCATCTGAAAAAGATTGGTGTCGTTTTGAAGCGTGCGATTTATTTTATCACCTGCAACGGCAGACAGATGTATCCACTTCGAATTGAGGAAAACTTTATTACGCGGCAGCTTCTCGGCATCCGGGAAAATCTCCCGTTTGAAAAGGATGGTGTAACGTATCAGCAGCTGTCTTTATTTGATGATCGGAACTTCGGCTACGATGGGAAGCAGCTGGTACAGCCGGAAAGCGCCTGGAAGGGCGCAGTGGGGTGAAACCGAGAACCGGGGAGAGAAGCGCGGCGAGCCGAAAAGTCCTGTATGGGGAAGGAAACGATGGTCTGACCGAATCTGATGTGGGAGAAAACGAAATGGAAGAGCTGATTCTGATATGCGAGGACTCGGTCGAAGGGATACTTACTGCAATTTATCGGATTTATGAATGGAAGCTTTGCGGTAAACGTGTTAAAATTCAAACAGGTGCATCGGATTTATGTCTGTTTGCCCAGTACCGGGAGGTAATGCCGGATGCAGAGTGCGCGGCGAAGGTAGCACGAACCCTGCGGAGACGTTTCGGAGAGCAGGCATGGGAAGCGATCAGCTATGCGCTGGCGTCAGAGGAAGCCGACAAGAGTCAGGCAGTTTATGAGACGATTGCAGCTGGTCTGTCCGGTCGGATCCGGGGACCGCTTTTGCAGGCACTTGCAGAGCCATGTATCCATCGGGTGTTTGCACTGAGCCGGGTGTACACAGGGTGCGGGAAAGAGTGCTTCAGTTTCTTCGGTTTCAGGAGATCACCGGCGGGATTTTATATGGGGAGATTGCGCCGGATGCAGACGTTCTTGCGCTTGTTATGCCGCATTTTGCAGACCGTTTCCCGTTGGAGAATTTTGTGATTCTGGATGAACGCAGGGCAGCAGCAGGAATCCATCCGGCAGGAAAGGCGTGGTTTTTGGCAAAGCTTTCAAAGCAGGAGTTGGATACACTGCAGCAGGCCGGACAGCAGAAGGATGAGAACGAACAGGAGATCGAAGTGCTGTTTCAGAGCTTTTGTCGGTCCCTTTCAATCCTTGAGCGGCAAAATCAACCCCTGCAGCAACAGCTGGTGCCGTTAAAGTATCGGATGCACATGACGGAATTTCAGAAAAAATAAGGCAAAAGCATGTGGAGGATACAGTGTCGTGGAGATCAAGGTTTCAGTAAGAGGACTGGTGGAGTTTTTGCTTCGCACAGGGGATATTGACAATCGCAAAAAAATCTGCCCCGGACGACGCTATGGCGGAGGGAAGCCGAATTCACCGCATGATCCAGAAAAAGATGGGTTCCAGTTACCATGCAGAGGTTATGCTGCGTTATCGCAGAGACTGCGGGGAATATGATCTTGTCGTAGAGGGCAGGGCAGATGGGATTATCGATTCCGATCCCGTTGCAGTTGACGAGATCAAGGGGACGTATCGGGATTTGTCCCGGATGAAGGAGCCGAATCCGGTGCATTTGGCCCAGGCAAAATGTTATGCCTGGATGTATGGGCAGGAGCATGGAAAAGAGCGGATGGAGGTCAGTATGACCTACTGCAATATAGAGACAGAAGAAATCCGCTATTTCAAGTTTGTGTATGAGATGTCAGACCTGGAAGAATGGTTTGACAGTTTGCTGCAGGAATATCGGAAGTGGTCAGATGCAGACATTGCCTGGAAGAGGCTTCGTCAGGATTCCATTCACAGCCTGTCCTTTCCGTTCCCGTACCGGGAGGGACAAAAAGAGCTGGTCACGCATGTTTATCATACGATCTGCCACAGCAGAAAACTGTTTATCGAAGCACCGACCGGGGCGGGTAAGACGATTTCGACGGTGTTTCCGGCAGTCAAGGCAGTCGGGGAAGGAAAGGCGGATCGGATTTTTTATTTGACAGCGAAGACGATTGCCCGGACAGTCGCGGATCGTACGTTCGACCTTTTGCGGGAGCGCGGATTGCATTTTAAGACGGTGGTGCTGACGGCACGGGATAAAATCTGCTTTATGGAAGAATCGGAATGCAATCCGGACTCCTGTCCTTATGCAAAGGGACATTTTGACCGGATCAACGATGCGATTTTTGAATTGATGACGACAAAGGAGCATTACAGCCGGGAAGAAATCGAGGCCTGTGCTCAGAAATATAAGGTTTGCCCCTTTGAGCTGGGGCTGGATATGAGCCTGTTTTCCGATGGTATTTTGTGCGATTACAATTATGTCTTTGATCCGCATGTCTATCTGCGGCGCTTTTTTGGAGAAGGTGCAGGCAGAGAGCAGTATCTGTTTCTGATTGATGAGGCGCATAATCTTTTGGAGCGTGGTCGGGAAATGTACAGCGCTCAGTTATATAAAGAAGATTTCTTGACCTTGAAAAAGACTGTGAAGGCATTTTCTCCTCGCATGGAGAAGCTTTTGGATAAGTGCAATCGTGAGCTGCTTTTCCTGAAACGCGAATGCGGGGACTGGTGTATTGTGGAGGAGATAGATGCGTTCGTACAGGCACTTTTGCGGTTGTCGCCCTGTATGGAAGACTATCTCGAAAATCACGATGACAGCCCGGTTCGGCGGGAGATTCTGGACTTCTATTTTGAAATCAGTCATTTTCTGCAGATTTATGAGCTGATGGATCAGAAATATGTTGTGTATACAAAGCTGGATGAAGATGGACGCTTTTTTGTTGCGACTGTTCAATGTTGACCCGTCGACGAACCTCAAGGAGTGTCTGCAGCGTTCCGTCAGCAGTGTATTGTTTTCCGCGACTCTGCTTCCGATCCAGTATTATAAAAAGCTTCTGGGCGGAGAGGCAGAGGATTATGAGGTCTACGCGAAGTCCGTTTTTTCGCCGGAGAAAAAGGGGCTGTTTCTGGCGGAGGATGTGACCAGCCGTTATACGAGGCGTTCCGACCGGGAATACGATAAAATCGCGAATTACATTCATCAAACCGTGTCGCAGCGGCATGGAAATTATATGGTTTTTTTCCCATCACACGTCTTTTTGCAGCAGGTGTATGAGCGTTATCTGAGGTGTTATGCGGTAAAAGACGATACAGAGTGTCTGGTACAGACCGAGCATATGGATGAGGCTGAGCGGGAGGCGTTTTTGCAGCGCTTTGAGGGAAATCCCGGAATGGACCTGTCCGATATTATCCATATGGAAATCGAAGTGGAGGAAGAAAGCAGTCTGGTTGGCTTTTGCGTGTTGGGTGGGATTTTTTCCGAGGGGATCGATTTAAAGGAGGACAGCCTGATCGGCGCGCTGATTGTAGGAACCGGACTGCCGCAGGTCTGCACGGAACGGGAGATTATTCGGGGATATTTCGAAGAAAACGGAGAAAAATGGTTTTGACTATGCCTACCGGTACCCTGGAATGAACAAAGTGCTTCAGGCGGCAGGCAGGGTTATCCGGACAGCGGATGATGTCGGAATCGTGGCGCTTTTGGACGACCGGTTCCTGACGCCGGGCTACCGCAGGCTGTTTCCACGGGAGTGGGAGCAGTTTGAGGTCGTCCGGGGAGAGAGCATCGGCAGCCGGGTGGAGAAGTTCTGGAACGACTGGTTATAGGACTATGCGTCTATCCGTCCGGTGCGCAGCCACGCGATTTCCCGGCGGTAGGGCGGCAGCAGCTTTTTTGGATTCTGTGGGTCAGGATACCAGGGCGTTTCGAGGATTTTGGGGATAGTCAAAAAATCAGGATGATGGACGATATGGTACAGGGGTGCAAACCCGATCTGACCGACACCGAGATTGGCATGTCGGTCTTTGGCGGCTCCCTTTTCGTTCTTGCTGTCGTTGATATGGAAAACTGCGATCTGATCCTTGCCGAGGGTTTTGTCAAACTCATCCAGGACGAGATCAGGATTGGCTGTGAGATCATATCCTGCGTCGTGGACGTGGCAGGTGTCGAAGCAGACGCGCAGCCGGTCAGGAAAAACGGACACCGTCATAGATTGCAGCCAGTTCTTCAAAGCGTTTGCCGATTTCGGAGCCTTTGCCTGCCATTGTTTCCAGTGCGATGCGGACCGGAGAAGGCTGGGAAAGCACTTCGTTTAAGCCTTCGATGATCTGATGGATTCCAGCATCCGTTCCTGCGCCGACGTGGGAACCGGGATGCAGGATGAGCACGTCGCTGCCCATCGCTTCTGTCCGCTCAATTTCCTTTGCGAGAAATTCAACCGCGAGGGAAAAAGACCTCCGGTTTTACGGTATTGGCGAGATTGATGATATAAGGGGCGTGGACGACGAAGCGGGTAATATTGTTCTGGCGCATCCGTTCCTGTGCCTGTGGGATGCAGAGCTCATCCACCGGTTTACGTCGGGTGTTCTGCGGCGCGCCGGTATAAAGCATAAAGGTATTGGCTCCGTAGGAAAGCGCTTCCTGGACGGAACCGTCCATCATAGATGTTCCGCTCATGCCCACATGGGAGCCGATCAGGAGCGGTTGGCAAGCTGTTTTTTGCCAGAGGGTTTACAAAGTGGATTCATAGGTTCTCCATTTCTGTAAAGATTTTTAAACGAGTGTGTAGTTTGACCGACGGATATCAGTATCATCGATATATTGTAGCATGAGTACAGAGTGGGAGAAAGTACAAAAAGGAGAATTTCAATGTCATCGCAGCAGCTGCAGTTTTATGAACAGAAAATTATCAGCGATAAAGAGTTTCCAATCGAAGTATTTATGAACCAGGTTCAGGACAAATGCCAGTATTTCCACACACACTGGCATGAGCACATTGAGCTGCATTACGTTGTACATGGGGAGACGGATATTTTGCTCAATCAGACCAGGTATACCTTTCGACAAGGCGATCTTGCTGTCATTAACAGCAATGTCCTGCATGCCGGTTTTTGCAACGGAACCCCGGTAGAGGTGCTGGTTGTTATTTTTGAGCTGGACGAGCTGTCTGCGCAGGTAGCGGAAAAAAATATTTTGTTTCAGCCAATGATCTGTGCAGATACAAAGATACAGGAGCTCATGAGCCTGATCTATCAGGAACAGAATGAAAGAAGCCTTGGCTGGAAGCTTGCCTGTAAGGGAGCATTGCTGCAGCTGATCGCTTATCTGGTGCGCCGCTACGCAGAACAGATGCTGACGGATAAAGAGAGCTTAAAGCGTCGGAAAAATCTGGAGCGCCTGAACACGGTTGTCCATTATATTGAGGAAAATTATACGGACAGCATATCAAATGCACAGCTGGCTGAACTGATCCATGTCAGCGAAGACAGGTTTAACCATCTGTTTCGGGAGAGTATGGGGATGGCGCCGCTGCAGTATATGAATGAGGTGCGTTTAAAGAAAGCCATGCATCTGTTAAAAAGCGGAAATTATTCTGCGGCAGAGGTTGCGGATGCGGTCGGATTTTCGGATTACAATCATTTCGGAAGATTGTTCCGGCGGTATTATCAATGTACACCGATGGAAGCGGTGCGGGAATCCGAGGGCAAGAGTGCAAAGCGTCCGGGTAGAAGTGAAGGAATCAAAACCTTCGAAATCGGATCCATAAAAAAAGAAGATCCAGTGGATGTAAAATCGGAAAAAGAAAAGAAGAAATAGCAGAATCGTATGAGAGAGTAGCAAAGGAGGTCTATCTTTCTTTTCGTTTTATTCATTAAAATGTGTAGCATAGAAACAAAATAAAAACAGTGATTCTTGGAAATGAATACAAAATGACGAATCTGATCAATGCTAAAGGAGGAAAATGCACATGAAATTAGGAGTATTGACGGTTGCCTTGGGCGATATGTCCCTGGATGCGGCATGTAAATTTTTGTCTGAACAGGGCGTACAGATGGTGGAGATCGGTTGCGGCGGCTTCCCTGGAACGGCGCACTGCAACGCGGCAGAGCTTCTGGCGGATGAAAATAAGCAGAAAGAGTTTTTAGACACAATTCACAAATATGGCTTGGAGATCAGTGCACTGAGTGCACACGGGAATGCAGTCCATCCTGATAAAGCGATTGCAAAGAAATTCGATGAGGATCTGACCAATGCGATCCTGTTGGCAGAAAAGCTTGGTGTTCCGGTTGTAAATACGTTTTCCGGTTGCCCTGGCGGATCTCCGGAGGACAAGACTCCCAACTGGGTCACCTGCCCCTGGCCGGATGATTTTTCCGAGATTCTGGAATATCAGTGGAACGATGTTCTGATTCCTTACTGGAAAGAAAAGGTTGCTTTTGCAAAAGCGCATAACGTACATAAAATCGCACTGGAGCTGCATCCCGGCTTCTGTGTATACAATACAAGAAGTCTGTTAAAGCTGCGTGAGGCAGTTGGTCCGGAAATCGGCGCGAACCTGGATCCCAGCCACCTGATCTGGCAGGGAATGGATTTGATCGCAGTAATCAGAGAGCTTGGCAAGGCAAATGCGATTTTCCATTTCCATGCAAAAGACACCAAAGTGGATGCAATCAACACTGCAGTAAACGGCGTACTGGATACACAGCATTACAGCGAAGAACTGACTCGTTCCTGGATCTTCCGCTCTGTTGGTTACGGTCATGGCGAAGATTACTGGAAAGCGATCGCTTCCGAACTTCGTCTTGCAGGTTATGACTATGCGATCAGCATCGAGCATGAAGACAGCCTGATGTCTGGTAAGGAAGGACTGTTAAAGGCAATCGGATGCCTGAAGAATTCCCTGATCTTTGAGGACAGAGGAAATATGTATTGGGCATAACATGGAACTTCCGTCGGAAGTTCCAGCGAGTTACTGCGTAACCCGGCGTGTTTGCGAAAACAGTTCCGGATGGTTTTACCGAGTTGCTTTTGCAACTCGGCATATAGGCAGGGACGCAGAAGCGTCCTGCTGCGACAGAACAGAAAAGAGGAAAAGACATGAAACATAGACTTGCGATGGTCGGCTTTGGCGGAATGGCAGGCTGGCATTATGATTTGATTCAGAGAATTGACGACCTGGAAGTTGCAGGTATCTGGGATATTAAGGAAGAACGCAGAACCTATGCAGAAGGCAAGGGCATCCATGTATATAAAAGCGAAGAAGATCTGATGGCAGATCCGACTGTTGATATCGTACTGGTAGCAACTCCGAATGATGTTCATAAAGGTGTTGTCATTCGTGCCATGGAAGCTGGCAAGAACGCCGTTTCCGAGAAGCCTGTAACTCTTTGCTCTGCGGATCTTGCAGAAATGCGCGCGGCTGCGGAAAAGACCGGCAAATTCTTTACCGTACATCAGAATCGTCGTTGGGATGAAGATTTCCTGACGGTAAAGAATATCATGGCAGAAGGCAAGCTGGGCGAGATTTTCAAATTGAATCCAGAGTACACGGTTCCAGAGGTATCCCCGGTGACTGGAGACAGGAAAAAGAGCATGGCGGCGGCATGGTTTGACTGGGGCGTACATCTTCTGGATCAGGCGCTGTTATTATATCCCGGTGTGAAGTTAAACACTGTTTATGCAACTCTGACCAACGTAACCAACCAGCTGGTTGACGACGGCTTTTCTGCAGACCTCGGGTTTGAAAACGGAGTGCATGTGCTGGTTGAGGTTGGCACAAGCAACTTTGTATCTCTGCCTCGCTGGTATGTATTAGGCGCTGACGGAACGGCTGTCATCCAGGATTTCGGCAGAGACGGCAAGATGGTATGTGCAACCGGCGTCAATGAAGGTGATGTTGTTCCGGTCATCACGGCAGCAGGCCTGACAAAGACCATGGCTCCGAGAAGAGAGGATACCATCCGCACAGAGGATCTGCCCTGGGCAGATAGTGACATCCGCGATTTCTACCGCAATGTAATGGCAGTGATCGAAGGAAAAGCAGAGAGCAGGATCAAGCTGGATGAGGTTGCAAAGAGTTATGCGCCTGATGGAAGCAATTTTCGAATCTGCAGAAAAGAAACAGGTTATCAAATTCGAAGCCTGAAAACAGGGGAACAGTCGGAGTGCCTGCAAAATGGGCGTTCCGACAGCATAGATAGAAGGAGAGGGATCCATGAGCAAAACATTACCGATTGCAGTACAGGTTTATTCGGTAAGGGAAGAGGCGGAGCGTGATTTTGCCGGCACAATGAAAAAGCTGGGTGAGATGGGCTACGACGGTGTAGAACTGGCAGGATTATATGGAAAAAGTGCAGAAGAGATCCGTGACAGCATAAAAGCGGCAGGACTGACTGCGATCAGTGCACATGTTTCCTATGACGAGCTGGCTGGAGATTTGGAAAAGACTCTGCAGGACTATGAAACCATCGGCTGCCGCTATATCGTAATTCCCTGGCTGGGGGAAGACCGCAGATTTGGAGCAGCTTTATATGAGGAAACAATAAAGGGAATCCCGGTGATTTCAGAGGGCTGTAAAAAACACGGCATGACGCTTCTGTATCACAATCACGATTTTGAATTTGCAAAGACACCGGACGGTACCTATGCGCTGGATCAGCTGTATGCAGAGGTTCCTGCGGATGTGCTGGGTGCAGAGCCGGACACCTGCTGGATCAAGGTTGGCGACCGGATCCCAGCGAATGGTTGAAAAAATACAGCGGACGCTGCCCGCTGGTACATGTAAAGGATTTTCGGCGCAAAGCAGATGGCGTAGATCTGCTGGCACTGGGCGAAGGAGAACAGGATTTTCCGACTCTGGTAAAGACCGCAAAAGAGTGCGGTGCACAGTGGCTGGTTATTGAACAGGATGATCATCCCTACGGGACACCCATGGGAGATATGAAAAAAGCCTTAATTATTTAAAAGAACTTGGAAAGGAGTCTGACATGACAAAAATTATTAAAGCAGGCGTAGTAGGCTGCGGCGGAATTGCAAACGGAAAGCATTTTCCCGCAATCAAGAAAAACGGAAAGATCGAGCTGGTTGCATTTTGTGACCTGATCAAAGAGCGGGCGGAGAAAGCAAAAGAAGAATACGGCACACCCGACGCAAGAGTTTATACCGATTATACAGAGCTGGTGAAAGAGGATGTGGACGTTGTCTACGTTCTGACTCCCAATAACGCACATGCACCGGTCAGCATTGCAGCAATGAAAGCCGGCAAGCACGTTATGTGTGAAAAAGCCTATGGCAAAGACCTATGCAGAGGCAAAGGAAATGGTAAAAACCGCAAAAGAGACAGGTAAGATCCTGACCATCGGTTACCAGAACCGTTACCGTGCAGATTCCCGTATTTAAAGAGTGTCTGCGAAGAGACGAGCTGGGTGAGATTTACTATGCAAAGGCTCATGCGATTCGCAGAAGAGCCGTTCCGACCTGGGGCGTATTTATTGATCCGAAGAAAGCAGGGCGGCGGTCCCTGATCGATATCGGTACTCATGCACTTGACCTGACACTGTGGATGATGAACAACTACGAGCCCGCAAGCGTAACCGGTTCTAC
>VOFC01004292.1_pt1 | contig 14918 bp, 18 predicted proteins | sample 5384161 | NCBI WGS metagenome assembly VOFC01 (sample SAMN12384722, study PRJNA508395) | human gut metagenome | isolation source: healthy gut B | host: Homo sapiens | reverse complement strand
GATCTGGAATACCTGCAGCACGACCTGCTCGACATCATGCGCAAGATGATCCCCGACTTTGCCGAGGAGCATCAGTACCGTCACCCCGGTCCGATCCATACGCAGTTCGGCCGCTATGTCAATGAGCCGGGCGACTACACCAGCATGAACACCGACGGCCACCTGCGCTCCGTCTTCTTCGGCCGCAGTGAGACCATGACCATCAAGGACGGCGTCCTCGACGGCGGCGAGTTCGCGCACATCTACTTCATCGACTGGGACCACGTCCGCGCCCGTCATCGTCAGCTGAACGTCACCGTCATGGGCACGACGGAGGATGTCAATGACCGCAAGTTCCACGGCGGCCAGACCATCAACACCCTCCGCAAGTACACCGACGAAGAAAAAAGCCCACGACATCCACTACACCCTCCAGCTCGACGCGAGAGAGTTCTGAGTCTTATCCCATCCTGCAAAAGGCGCTGCTTCCGCAGCGCCTTTTTAGAACCGCACCTGAAAGAAAGGAACGTTACCATGGAAAAAGAATATCCGCATTGGCTGGGCACAGACGGACATCACGCCTGACCGGCCGATCTATGTCATCGGCCAGCTCTATTCCCGCATTTCGAGCTACGTCCACGATCCGCTGACGGCGACCTGCCTTGTGCTGGAAAACGGCCAGGAGCAGATGATCCTCGTCTCCGCGGACATGCCCGGCGTGCCGACGATGCACATTTCCCGCATCCTGGAGCGGCTGGACGCGCCGGGGGCTGGACCGCAGCCGCGTCGTATTCAGCGCGATCCACACGCACAACTCCACCATGTTTACGAAAAATACCACGTATGAGGTCTATTTCAAGAGCGTTCTCGGCGATCTCTGCCCGGAAATGGAGGAGCCGGACGACATTCTCAAGGATGAGGAGCTGGAGGAGTTCTTCATCGGGAAAATGGTCGGCCTGATCGAAGAAGCATGGGCCGCGCGCAGGCCGGGCGGCGTGGCGCTGGCGCACGAGTACGCGGCGGTCGCGTTCAACCGCCGCCCGCAGTTCCTTGTGAACGGCAAGCGCGAGTCGAAGATGTACGGCGACTGCTCCGAGCCGAATTTCCTTGGCTACGAGGGCCCGTCCGACCATTCCGCCGACATGCTCTATACCTTTGACGAGCAGCGGCAGCTGACCGGCGCGCTGGTCTGCATCCCGTGCCCGAGCCAGGTGTATGAGCTGCATCGCTTCATCTCCGCCGACTATTGGGGCGAGGTCCGGACGCAGCTGCGCGCGGAGCTGGGCAACATCTTCGTGCTTCCGCTCTGCGGCGCGGCGGGCGACCAGAACCCGCTCGACCTGGTGCGCATCTCCAAGGACAATAAGCGCGAGCTGATCGTCTGGAATGCGCAGGAGACCGAGGTCGACCGCAGCTTTGACATGCTGCGCGAGTGCCAGCAGATCGGCGGCCGCATCTGCGACGCCGTCCTGCGCGGCTACCGGCAGGCGCGCAATGAGATCCAGACGCGCCCCGTGTTCCGGACAAACTGCTTTGAGATGGACGTGCCGCTGCGCACCGTAGAGAAGGTCGACGTCGACGCCGCCGGCGCGCGCATCGAGGCGGTCAAGGCCGCGTGCCCCGCGGGCGGGCGGCTGACCGAAGCGCAGATGATCCGCTGCTTCGAGGACATCGGCTATCTCAACCGCTGGAAGCTCCAGCAGGAGACGACACGCTTTACATTCCCGATCTTCGTCTTCCGCATCGGTGCGGCCGCGTTTGCGACGAACCCGTTTGAGCTGTATGTTGACTACTCCTACCGGATGAAGGCCCGCTGCAAGGCGCGGCAGGCGTTCATCATCCAGCTCTCCTCCAATGCCAAGGGCGGGTATCTGCCCACGCAGATCGCGGTCGACGGCGGAAGCTACGGCTCGAAGCCCGTTTCCACGATGGTCGGCCCCGAGGGCGGCGACGAGCTGGTCGAGAAGACCATCGCCGCCATGGACGCGCTGTTCTGAGTGTCCGTCCCCTTCCGCAAGCCCCCCATAAAACACGCTGTGAGAATTCGTCTGTTCCTACGAATTCTCACAGCGTTTTCTATATTCAGGATATCTTATAAACGCAGATCAAAATGTTCGCCGGGGAAACACTCTCCCGGCATTACAGGAACACGCCGCGGTCGAGAAGCACGCGCTCCAACTCCCGCGCGTGCTCGGCGGCGTCCGTCCCGCGCATGGAGCCGAGCGTGCTGCATAGCGCGTACAGAATGGACAGGCACCCGGCATAGCAGGGAAAATACCCCTCGGCCGAGGCCTCGCACTGCAGCGTACAGGCGGCGTAGGCGTACAGCGGCGACGGTTCCAGATCGGTCATGAGGACGATCGGAACATCATGCGCATGCAGGAAGGCCGCGCCCTCCGCGATCTGCGCGGTATAGCGGGAGAAGCAGATGGTGATGACCAGATCGTCCGGCCGGACGGTCATCAGCCGGTCATAATAATCACAGGCGCCGGGCAGAAGCTCCTGCACCTGAAGACCGAGATAGCGGAGCATCGAGGGCCAGCAGCGCCGCAAGCGCGGCGGAGGCGCGTCCGCCCGTCACATAGACGCGCTTTGCAGCCAGAATGCGGCGCGCCGCATCGGAAAGCGCTTCGCGGTTCTCCGGCAGCGTCATCGTTTTTTCGATCGCGGAGATATCCTGCCGCATGGTCCGCTCAAACACGTCGCCATCCGGCGCCGGGGCGCTGGAGAGCTTATTCGTAATGATGAGCTTGGACTGCGCATAGGCGGAAAAACGTGCGCTTGAACTCGGTAAATTTCTCAAAGCCGAGGCTGTTGCAGAATTTCACGACGGTCTTTTCGCTCACGCCGCAGTTTTGGGCCAGCGCCGTGATCGAGAGAAACGGGATCTGCTCGTAATTCTTCACGACATAGTCCGCGACCAGCCGCTGCGCGGCGGGGAAGCCGTAGCGGCCGCCCTTGATCCCGGAGAGGATCTGCTGTATTTCGTTCATCGAAGCGCACCTCCTTTGGACTGCCTGATTATTCTACACGAAAGAAAGGGAAAAATCAAATTCCAAGAAGGAAAAATATTTTTCTTCTTATCTTGAAAAAGGAAAATAATATGGTATAATCAAGATGCCGGCAGAACAAGGGCAACACCGCACAATTCGGCAAGCAGATTCGGCGAGAGATTTTCGTCAAGCCAAGGTTTGAAAAGCGCAGGAATCCTGTATGTACCCGCAAAGGGGCATGCCGCATCCGTAAGGCTCCTTCGTCGCCAACGGCTGCGCAATATTTCAAGCTTTTCAAACCGCAGAATTGGCGGAAAAGATCCGTCGAAGCGCGCAGACGCAATTGTACGGTGTTGCCCAAGATAAGGAGAGAATCTATATGGAACAGCAGCACGCGATCCGTTATCTCGCGCTTTCGCAGGAGGAATTGATCGACGCAGGCGCATTTGACCTGCAAATGAGCATTGCAGCACTGGAAAAGGGGCTGCTTGATTTTGAAAAAGGAAAAATTCTTTTCCCCGATAAGATCGTCCAGATCTTCGATCAGGAGACGCAGGACCGCATCAACTGCCTCCCGGCGACGCTTCTGGAGGAAGGCGTCTGCGGCGTGAAGTGGGTGTCTGTTTTCCCGCAGAACCCGCGCAAATTCGGCACGCAGAACCTTTCGGCCATCATTGTGCTGTCGAGTCTTGAAAACGGCTATCCGGTCTGCGTGATGGACGGGACGCTCTGCTCCAATATGCGCGTGGCGTCGATGGGCGCAGTCGCGGCACGGAAGCTCGCGCGGGAGGATTCCGAGGTGATCGGCTTCATCGGAGCCGGCGAGCAGGCCAAGCTGCATCTGCTCGGCATGAAAGCAGCGCGTCCGGGCCTGAAGGTCTGCAAGCTGGCCTCCAAATACCCGGAGGAGGAGACCGTGTTTATCCGGCAGCTTTCGCGTTATCTCCCGGATATGCAGTTCATCGCCTGCAACGGCAATATGGAGGCGGCCATGCGCGATTCCGACATTCTGGTCACGGCCACGAGCGCACAGGCGCCGCTTCTGAAGGCCGACTGGATCAAGGCGGGCGCTTTCTACAGCCACATCGGCGGCTGGGAGGATGAATACGCCGTCGTGCAGAAGGCCGATAAGATCGTCTGCGACGACTGGCAGACCGTCAAGCACCGCACACAGACCGTCAGCCGCTGCTATAAAGATGGCGTGATCGGCGACAGCGATATCTATGCCAACATCGTTGAACTGCTGGATGGCAGCAAGCCCGGCCGCGAAAATGAGAAGGAGTTCATCTACTTCAACGCCGTCGGCCTCGCCTACACGGACATTTCCATTGCGTACGCCATGTACGCGCGCCCGCGAGGCAGGAAAGGGACATATGCAGGATCTGCAGGGCAGCATGATCTTCGACAAGACAGACCTCAAGCTGCATCTATAAGTTCCCGTTTCATAAGATCAGTCACGGCAGAGCCCCGAAAGCTGGGCTCTGCCGTTTTTTCTGTTATGGAGATCCCCGGCGCATCGGCGCTGCGGCCTCACAGTTATTCTGCCTTTGCCTTCCGCAGCGCGGGATCCGGTTCATCTCGTTATAGACGATCATATAGCCTTCGTCCACACCCATACCGGGCTTTGCGAGGATCTGTGCCGGCTGTGTCGCCATGGCGCACTGCACGCAGACCTGCGCAGAGCGGTCGGTCTCATTGCAGGTGCCGCCCTGATATGCACCGATGCCCTTTTCCTTGCAGTAGAGGACTGCCTCGATGGTATTGTTGATGCCGCCGAGATCCGGCGTTTTGATCTGGATCATGTGACCGGCTTTGTGATCGGCGAAAAGCTTGATATCTTCGAGCGTATTGCACCATTCGTCAGCGACCAGCTCAACATCGATGCCGCGCCGGTCCAGCTCCGCGGTCAGCCCCGCGAGCGCCTCCATCTGCGTTTCACGGTCACAGTCGCAGTCCATCGGTCCTTCGATCCGCAGGTGGAACGGCTTTGCGGTCTGCTCCAGGACCGCCAGATAATCCGCCATGGCTGCATAGTTATGATTGCCGAAGGCTGCGCCGATCGTACCGTAGACATCGATATGCAGGACCGGGGCATAGTGCTCGTCCAGACGCTGCGCCAGGATCCGGTCACGAAGCCACGCCACATACTCCTGAAGCTTTTTCGCCGTGCGCGCCGAGCTTCGTCTCCACGTTGTTGATCAATGCGTGCGGGAGCACCTGCGCGCCCTTGATGATCATTTTGTCCGCATTATCATACCGGTCGTCCCCGGACTGGGTAAAGATCGGGATCAGGTGGTCCGATACCGTGCAGCCGTATTCATCCGCCACGACCTCGCACATCATGCGCCCGCTCGCCTTTGCAACGGCGTTCAAGCAGCGCCTGAGAAACACCATAGCGGATCGCCGTATGCAGCCGCTTGCCGCCGACCTCGATGGCTTCCATCCTTGCGGCAAGCGCACGGAAATTGTCCGCTTCCTGGCCGACCAGACACGGTTTGATGTACTGCTCAATAATAGGAATAAAATCCTTCGCCAAAAACAGCGGATCGCGCCCGCCTGCGCCGGAATACTGTACCGCCGCGCAGTCGCCGTAAGCGACCTGGCCGTCCTCCAGGATCAGCATGACCGAGATCGCCTCGCCTGCCTGACGGACGGCGGAAAAGCCCTCGGTGACAGGCTGGCCGATATAGAACATCCGTCGTGCCCCGCGCCGCGCTTGATCGCGCGCTGATCGTCAAAATAGAAGCCGGTACGTCCGGGTGCGCAGACAACATTTTTTGATTTTCATAAATAATACCTCCGTCGTTATCCATCAGTTTCTCGGCCGGCCGACCAGCCGCCCCTTACCGATCGCATACATCATCGATGACCATCTGGAAGCTCGGCACACGCTTTTCATATTTTGCGCGCTCTGCAATGCGTGCGGCGTGGAAATCCTTCAGGTCCTGTGGGAATGGGAGATTCCCCATGTTCAGGATCCGGATCGCACCCTCGTTATCGCGGCAGGGAAGCATCTGCCCTGCGTTATAGCGGCAGGGCGCAAACGGCACGTCCAGCACGCCTGCCACAACGCCGCGGCAGACCCCCAGCGCGATATCTCCCTTGCCCAGCTCAAAGCATTTGTCGACAATACAGCGCGTCTCCCGGCGGATGATCTCCATTTCCTCGTCCAGATGCGAGTTTTGAAATATCTGGTCTGCCATCATATTGACGACCTGCTTTGTGCAGCGGAGCCCCTGCGCATTTGCCTCCATCGTCGGGATCCCGATCGCTTCGTGCGGGCTTTTTACGATGACCTTTGTGGCTTTGGAGAGCGCGGCGATCAGGCTGCCCGTGGAGATCACGCCGAAGGCCTTGGCTTCGTCAGCGGGGAAGCCGCCCATCCACTGATGCAGTACCGTGGTAACAACGACCTGATCGTACCCGTATTTGTGCAGATATTCCTCGGTCAGCTCCTCAAGCGTGCGGATGGCCGCGATGTCCTGCACGATGTTGCCGCACTGCCCATAGCCGACGGTGATGTTGCGCACGCCCTGTTCGGCGGCAAGCAGCGCTTCGATGATGGCAGCTGCATGAGAAATGCACGGCGGCACCAGCGTGCCGGTCAGCGGTCCGTACGGCTCCCGATTGATGGAGATCCCCATTTCCTCGTACAGGCCTGTCAGCCGGTCAACATACTGCCAGGAGCGGATGGTCGTTTCCATCGGAACATTTTTGCAGTACGGAAGATTGTAGGAAATGCCGCCGCCCTCATAGCTGGTAAAGCCGCCGGCATAGGCGATCTCCGTCAGCAGACGCGCGTCCGGGGTGCCATGCCGCACCTGCAGCGGCGTGTGGACGCTCTCGATCACGCGCCGGCAGCCGGCGACGCCGTGATTGACCGCGGGAAAGCCATTGAGCATGGCGCGCCCGAGCCGGATGGATTCCTGAATGCCGTCCTCCGCTTCGGCATAGCGGTTTTGCCGGGTGTAGCTGTCGATCGTGGTGGGCAGAAGGTCGGCTTCGCCCTCCTTCTCCAGATACTGCATGAGCTTGATATGTTCCTCGATCACCGGCACGCCGGCACGCGGCTGAATGAGCGTCCGCCCCTCTTTCTTGGCCTCCAGAAGCTTCGTGGAAAAGACACGTTCCGGCGAGAGCCGTTTCTGATAATCAGCGGCCTCCTGCAGGTCTACGTCCTTTCCCGTCGGCCATTGGCCAAGGACCTCCTGCCGTTCCTGCATGAAGACGCCTTCGTCCAGCTTTTTGTTCTGAATTTCCATCTATCTGATCATCCTTTTCATAATTTGAAGCGCCGCAAGCGGATCATGCGTGGAAAGCAGCCCCATTGCAGCGAGAATATAAGAGGAATCGATCAGGATCTCTGCGTTTTTCGGGCGCAGAGACGCCGGATCGGCGGGATCATAGCAGAAATAAGACGCGATCTCGCGCACACGCGGTGAATGGATCAGGCTCCCGCCGGTCGCCACGACGCGCCGCACGGCCGTCAGATCCTTGCCCGCCTGCACGAACGTCTGCCCGAGCACGGTATAGGTCTCTTCGATCGTCCCTGCATGGCGCTTTGCCGCCGTGCTGACCGCCATACATGCCAGCGCATGATCCAGCTGCGCCAGCTCCCCGTCACAGTCCGGGACGAGCTCCGTCTGTTCACTCAGCATCCGGCACAGCGTCTGCACCCGCTGCTCGGGAGCCCGGACAGCTCTGCGAGGCGGCGTGCACCGACCGCATCCAGAATGCCGAGAACGGAGTAGCGCATCCCGATGTCTCCTTCGACGGTACGCTTGGCATACGGCTCCGGGAGCCCTTTGTAGACGGTGTTCATCTGCCGGGGCATTCCTTCGCAGATGGAGTAGACATCAGTCGTTGCGCCGCCTACGTCCACCGCGGCCAGCTCGCCGATCCCCGGCTCACCGCCAAACCCGCCGGAGAGAAGCTCAAGCGCTTTGAGCACGGCTGCCGGTGTTGGCATGAGGATGTCGTTCATCCTTTCGGCCGCGTGGTCGAGCCCCTTTGCCTGAATGATGCGGCTCAGAAAAATTTCGCGGATCGCGGCCTGCGTCTGCTCCGTTTTGAGCAACCCAAACTTCGGCATGACATTTTCACATACCCGCACGCGGCATCCGGCTAGGATCCGCTCGCATTGCCGCGCAGCCGAGCGGTTGCCCGCGACGATGATCGGAAAATCCGGCCGCATGGCGGCCAGCATGTTTGCGTTATGAAGAATGCAGGCCGTGTTTCCGCCGTCCGTCCCGCCGACGAGCAGAAAGATATCAGGCTTCTCCCGCCGGATCTGGTCGATATCATCCTCCGTCAGTTCAAACGAGAATTGTCCGATCAGCTTTGCTCCGGCGCCGAGGCTGGCCATGCGCGCGGCCTCCAGCGTCAGCTCCGGCACAAGGCCCGATACGATCATCCGCAGTCCGCCTGCCGCGGATGAGCAGGCATAGCGCTCGGCGTATTCTGAGCCTGCCGGTTTTCCTCGCTGCCGCAGCGCGGCGGAAAAGCCGTCATTGACATCTGTCTGGACGGTCGTATAGGCGGCTGCCGTTCCAAGCACGCGCGCCGTGTCAACGTCTACGGCCGTCAGCTTGGTATAGGTGCTGCCGAAATCCGTCAATAAAACAGGCTTCATACCGGCACAGCCTCGCTGCATGCAGCGGCATCCATATGCAGAAGCTCACGCAGCGCGTCGATGGTCGTTTCCGGCGGCGTTCCAGGCGGGAAAGGCGCGGTCAAAGCCCATGGCCTTGAAGCGCTTTTCCACATCCTCAAATTTCTGTTTGCCGACAACGATATTTCCGCCGACGACCAGCGGGATCCCGAGAAGGCCGGCCTCGTCACACTTTTTCGCGCATCCCGCGGCAATCCAGCTCCCCTGCCCATACAGGCTGGAAACCACAATGGCGTCCGCGTCTGATTCGATGGCTGCAGAGATGTACTCCTCCTGTGACACCATAACGCCGAGATTAACGACATCGAACCCGGCTTCGGTAAATGCGTGATAAAGGATCTTGTTGCCGACGGCATGGACGTCTGCTCCGATCACACCGATCACAAGAACCTTTTTTCGTGTCTGCTCTGTTTGCATGGAAGGAACTCCTCTCAAAAAATGATTGGAAAATTTCATTTTCAGGCCGTTTCTACCTATTATTGTAGCTTCAGCCACGGGGAAGTCAATTTGTTTTTCCGGAAATGCAACGAAACTTGCGTCGCTTGCAGGCCATGCAAGCGACGCAAGAAAAAATTCATTTCGGGAACGATTTGCCAGAAGCCGTTCGAGCCGTTCGGTCAGATAGATGGCAGAGCCCTCGTCGATCTGGTAGGAACAGGAGATCAGGCGCGCGTGTGCCGCAAACTGTGTCAGCAGCCCGAGCGCCTTTTGTGTGCAGAGCTTCTCATAGCCTTCCGGCACAAGGACCGCATCTTTGCCGCTCAGATACGCAGACAGCGATTCCGGCGGGTCAAAAAGCGCCGGTCCTGCGATTTGAAGGCCCTGCGTATATTCGTCGCAAAAAGCTGCGCAGCAGCGCGCCGAAAGCGCAGGCTTTGGCTGACGATCCCACGCGCTGCCCGGGCGAAAGCTTTACAATCGGCGCAACGCTGGACGCCTGCAGGCGCAGAGCGATTTTTGCAACTTTTTCCGCCTGCCCGGTCATCCCGGCAAGCTGTTTTGCATGTTCGGTCGTCGTGATCATCACATCCATCTGCTGTGCGAGCCGCCCGGGGTGCTGCTGCACCTGCTCGAGCAGCAGGGTATGCAGCTCGATACCGTCCATATGCCGGAGCTGCTCTTTGAGCTGCGCAAGCACCTCGGGGTTGCATTCGACCAGCGCGACCTGCAGCTTGGGCTGCTGCGCACAGAAGCGGCGCAGCTGGTCCGCAAAGAGCTGTTTCATTTCATGGACGCTGATCCCCATCTGGTGCAGCTGCTGCAGCAGGGCATCGATCTGCTCCTGTGCCGCCTGCCGGCGATCGGCTGTCCGGTGGTAGCAGACGAAACTGCCGCGCCCGGGTGTTTTGATCAGAAGTCCGTCCCGTTCCAGCTCGTCATACGCGCGTTTGACCGTACCTTCCGCCACATGCAGCTGTTCCGACAGTTCCCGCACGGTCGGAAGGCGTGTGCCGTCCGGGAGACTTCCGGCACGGATCCTGCCCGCAAGCTCCTGCCGGATCTGGTCATAGATCGGCGTTTCCCTTCCGGTGCGCACAGATCAATGCGGTTGTTTTCCATTGCACTGCTCCAGATATGCCCTGCGGCCCGTCTCGTAGAGATCGTTTCCAAGGGCGTCGATGATCACGGTGACCGGGAAGTCCTCGACCTCCAAGCGCCGAAGCGCCTCTGCGCCGAGGTCCTCATATGCGATGACCTCAGCTTTTTGATACATTTGCTGAGCAGTGCGCCGCATCCGCCGATCGCGCCGAAGTAGACCGCGCCGTGCTGCTTCATGCTGGCGATCACTGCCGCATTCCGCCTGCCCTTGCCGATCATGCCGCGCAGACCAAGCGCGATGAGCGTGGGCGCGTAGGCATCCATCCGATAGGAGGTCGTCGGCCCCGCCGAACCGATGATCTGACCGGGTGCAGCGGGCGTCGGACCGACATAATAGACCACTGCATCCATCGGGTCAAAGGGAAGCGGCTTGCCTGCCTCCACCAGCTCGCAAAGACGCTTGTGCGCTGCGTCCCGCGCGGTGTAGATCACGCCGGTCAGCAGCACGCTGTCACCGGCGCGGAGCTTCCGCGCATCGGCTTCGCCAAGCGGCGTTTTCAGTCTGAGCGTCATATCAAAGCACCTCCGTTCTATGTCTTGCCACGTGGCAGTTGATATTGACAGCGACCGGCAGCCCCGCAATGTGCGTGGGCATGGAAAGCATGTGTACAGCCAGCGCGGTGGTCCTGCCGCCAAACCCCTGCGGGCCGATGCCGAGCGCATTGATGCGCTCGAGCAGCTCGCGCTCAAGCTCCGCGTAGAACGGATCCTCATTGTGCCCGCCCGTCTCCCGCAGCAGCGCCTTCTTTGCCAGCAGAGCCGCTTTGTCAAAGGTGCCGCCGAGGCCGACGCCGACTACGATCGGCGGGCAGGGGTTCGGCCCGGCCTGCAGCACGGCGTCCGGCACAAACTGTTTTACGCCGTCCAGACCGTCCGACGGGCGGAGCATGGCGATGCGGCTCATGTTCTCACTGCCAAACCCCTTCGGCGCGACAGTCAGCTTCAGCCGATCCCCGGTACGATCTCATAATAGATCATGGCGGGCGTATTATCGCCGGTGTTCACGCGGTCCAGCGGGTCGCGGACCACGGACTTGCGCAGAAAAACCGTCTGTATAGCCGCGCCGCACGCCCGCATGGATGGCTTCGTTCAGATCGCCTGCAATATGGACCTCCTGCCCAAGCTCAACAAAAACGCAGGCCATGCCAGTATCCTGACAGATCGGCTGCGGCCGTTCGGCGGCAATGTCCGCGTTTTCAAGGATCCGTCCGAGCACTTCCTTTGCGATTGGCCACGGCTCATCTGCATAGGCCGCGCAGATCCGCGACCTTGCCCATCCTGCGGCAGCTGGCGGTTTTGCCTCGACGCACAGCCGCGCAACGGTGTCCGTGATGTGTGAAGCTCTGATCTCACGCATCGTCATTCCCTCCCCTTTTCGTTCTCCGATCGTATCCAGCAAGGTGCCGTCCCGGCTGATGACCTTTGCGATCACACGCCCGGCAGGCGGCAGCGGCGCCGGTGTGCCGGTGATCTGCTCGGCAAGCGCGCGAAGCCTGTGTGATCTCCAATACCTGCATCCCGCCTGCGTCCGCCGCTCCGCAGCTCTTCCCTTCTGGGATTGACGGCGATCCCCGCCTGTGTGACTAGTACGTCAATGTCTTTGCCCGGCGTTGAGATGCAGGTGACGGGTCGCGGACGATGGGGAGCCGGCCGCGGAACAGGGGCGCCGTGATGATCGAGTTTGGAGCCCGCGGCAGCATCGCTGTGCCCGCCGGAGCCGCCATGATGCGCCCGGAGGAATCCGGTGTGGACATTGACGTTAAAATCCGTGTCGATCTCTGTCGCGCCGAGGACGGCAACGTCGAGCGAATCCATGATGGAGCTTTTTGCACCGGCGCTTGCGTACTGCGCCGCGCCGACCTCGCAGTGGTTCCGGGTTATCGCGGATGGAGGCCGCCGCCTTCAGATCAAAGCACTGCATCATCCATCAGCGCCCGGAAGCAGCCCTCGTTGAGCATATCGACCAGATGGCTCCGGTAATGCCGCCCTGCGCGTAGCCGCCGTGGATCTGCTCTACTGGCATGATCTGTTGACATATGGCCGTGGCAAGCGTCCGCGCCGCCGGCGCTGGCTCCGGGAACGAGAAGCCGTCACGCAGAAGCCGGAATTCCGGATGACCCGCGCCGCCGTCTGTGCCATGACGAGCGCAACGGGATTGCGCGTCATGCGCGTGGTGCCAGACACGATCGCCGATGGCGTCGATCTGCACGACGTAGTCCACGCATAGATCTCCGGGATCGACCAGCCGGTCAGCGGATATTCCGCCAGCTCATCGGTGATGACGATCACCTTTTTGCGTACATCGCGTCCGGGAACGCATATCCAAGGCTGCCGCAGGCGGATCTTCCGTACTTTCCGTGCAGTTTCCCATGCGGTCGGAGCATGGCGCGGCGATAAAGGCCACATCGATGGGGGTGATGCCCAGCGCAATATCGCGCGGTCGGCCGCCGTGCGTCCGGAACTCGACCGGCTCGTCCATCAGACCGGCGGAGATCTGCCGGCCGATCCCTGCGGAGATGTGGTTTGTCTGCACCTTCCGCACAACGTGGTTTTGATGTGGTCCAAAAGCGGCGCGTGCGTGTCAAACAGCGCGCTGGCATTGACCGTCAGATCGCGGATGCCCATGGCTGCGATCTCATCCATGACAAGATTCAGCACATAGTCGCCGTTCCGGAGATGATGGTGGAAGGAGATCGTCATGCCGTCCTTCAATCCGGCCAGCGCGATCGCCTCACGGATGGTTTTTACCAGCTTCGTATTCATGCAAGTGTCCCTCCCCGCTTCAGGATCTGTTCCGCATCGGCAAGCGTCCGTTTCGCGCGGGCGGCGATCGGTGCGTCGATCATTTTGCCATGCAGAGCGACCGCTCCGCGGCCCTGCCGCTTTTCTTCCTCCAGCGCTGCAAGCACCTCGTTCGCATGGTCGACCTCTGCCTGCGGGGGCTGAAGCAGCGGTTGATATTGCCGAGATGGCGCGGCGAGATGGCCGCCTTGCCGGTAAAGCCGAGGCTCTTTGCGAGCGCAGCGTCCGCGCAGAGTCCTTCATCATCGTCAACATCCGTAAAAGGCGTGTCGTAGACATCGATCCCTGCTGCCCGCGCGGCCATGACCAGCCGTGTCCGCGCGTACCAGGATCTCCGCGCCCCTCTTTTGTCCGTTTGCAGTGCAGATCCGCGCTCAGATCCTCTGCACCGAGGAACAGCGCCTGGACCCGCGGGCTGGCAGACGCGATCGAAAACGCATTTTCTACGCCGAGCGCCGTTTCGATCAGCGCAAAGGATACCGACAGCTCCCGCCGGCAGACCGTTTTCTGCTTCCAGCCGGTCGAGCGTTTGCGCAAGCATCTGGATGTCCTCCGCGGTACAGGTTTTGGGCAGCATGATGAGATCGGCTTCTGCGGAACAACAGTGCCAGATCTGCAAGGAACATGGGTGTTTCAATGGAGTTGACGCGGACGATGACCCTCGCTGCCGCAGATGCAGATTGCCGATGGCATAGCGCACCAGATCGCGCGCGCCGCATTTTTCCGTCGGGGAAACAGCGTCCAAGGTCAAAGATTCGGCGTCTGCGCCGAAAAGCCGCAGCTTGTCATCATTTTTGCGTGTGTTGCTGGGCAACAAAAAGCTATGGATCTTCCTTAATGGTCAGCCTCCTGTGCGCGCAAGCGCAGTTTCCTGCGCCTGATATCCAGTCCAGCACTGCGTCGTGCCCGGACAAGCGCCGTGGAGCTGCCGTCCAAATATAACAGCTCGCCGACGGTCTGCTTCATGGCTCCTACCGAATTGCGCGCAGCGCTGTATGGAGAATGATCTGTGTCTGATCTGCTGGTGACCGTCACGACGACGTCGCCGGATTCGTCCGTTCCCTGCCGTGGCGGAATGCAAAAGTCCTCCCATGAAAATTCCTCCTTGTAATATATCAATTTGATGATATTATATAATATAACTGTGGCTATTTTGTAAGAGAGACAACATGCGCTTGCATTGAAGAAATGCAAAGGGAGGACTGCTCTATGCCGGAAAAACGCGATCCAGCACAGTCATATTTACAGCATCGATTTTGCCCCTGCGCGGCAGAAGCCGTATTTTCAACCTGGCATTCAGCTTCGCGCAGCTGTATTTATCGCCGTTTGACCAGATCATCGGTGTGATCGGGGAGGCCGGCCCAGGAAAAAAGCGTGCTGATCAAGGGATGTTCCCGGGTCTTGAGCGACCAACGATGACGATGGCGTCAACGTGCGCCCGCTGCCGATCCTCGACCAGGATGCAGAGACCGGCTTTTTTTCCCGCATACCTATCATGGGCGTATGGACATCCGCTTTGAGATGGCCATCAGCTCAGTGAGCTCGCGGATGCGATCCGGTTGGTGCCGCGGCAAGCGCGTCGATCGAGCATTTTGATCTGATCTACCTTCGGCAAGGCGCAAATGCAAACCTTCTGATCGGTGTCGGCGAGACTACTCACCATTACCCGTCCGACGATTTTTGGGTCCGGAGCCGCAGGAGGCTCCATCAGCGCGCCTATGACTCTCTGCCGTATCGGCTGATGGCGCATACGGGCAGAGGATCCGGTGAGTGCTTTTTGCCGCCAAAGGAGCTGAACGCTGCTCGCATGATGACGTGCACCACGGCTTTATCCTTGCCTTCCCGACACAGCGCCGGAGCTGGATTCGATCAGC
>VOFC01003558.1_pt1 | contig 14928 bp, 19 predicted proteins | sample 5384161 | NCBI WGS metagenome assembly VOFC01 (sample SAMN12384722, study PRJNA508395) | human gut metagenome | isolation source: healthy gut B | host: Homo sapiens | reverse complement strand
ATAATAACAAATAGAAAATCTTTGCATACCATGTCGACCACAAAGGCGGATGAATGTGGATTTTCAAGGTAGCGATGTGATTGTCATCCCACTCCTGATTTCTCAACCGTGCCTTGATTTTAAAAATATACTCACCCGGAGAGATATTCCGAAAGTAACCCGGTTCTCACCAAGCGTATTTGTCCATGAATTTGTCAGTCCTTCCATCAAATAAGCATACTCTACCTGCTGACTTTGTGAATAATCCGGTACAGAGAAAGATACACGAAAGGAATTCCGATTGTAAGGCAATTCAATATCTTTATCCAACGCCGGAATAATAGTTTCTCCGTCACGGCTCTCTATCTGATCATCCAGTCCCATACACTCAATGATTTGCACCGGAGCGACCTGCCGCTCGACAATCAAACTCTCGGGACTAAAATAGCAAACCCCATTCAATGAACCGAAATAAAGAGTGCCATCCTTAGTCCGACAAACAGAACCCTCAATAAAATTTCCCATAGGGATGCCATCGCGATAATCATAATTTTCAAATTTGCGCTTTTGTTTATTCCAATAAGCAATCCTGTCATTCGTACTAAGCCATATATTCCCTGACATATCTTCCTTTGATGGAACGTACAAAGGTATCCTCCAAAACCGTACTGATAACTATATACTTCAAAATGTTCGGGCAAATTGGTATCTTTGATATATCCCAGCCCTTGTCGTGTTGCCACCCAGATGCCACCCAAACGGTCCATATAAAGGCTGTTGATAGCATTAGAAAAAAATTCTGATCCGTATTCAGACTAAGTACCTTCTGTTCATCCTTATTAAAAATAGCAATGCCACCTCCATAAGTACCCACCCACAACTTACCCTGACGGTCACGGACAATTCCATATACTGACTTATCACGTAATTGCCGGGTCAGAGCATCTTCCTTGCGGAGAACCCCTTCAAAATAACTGTATATACCATATTCTGCCCCTATCCATATTTTCTGATCGGCATCCTTGAAGAAAGTTATTATATCCACATTCTCCATATCAAGCGGTATACGTTCAATCTGATCACTTCGAGTATCAAATTTCAATAATCCGTCATCATATATTCCCAACAGCAGAGTACCATGTCCATCTCCTATAATTGAAAAGACCTGTCCGTATGGTCTTGATAACCGGCTGGTTACATTAATACTTTTCACCAATTTATTATCCTTGAATAATGCTATCTCATTCTCTCCTCCAAGCCAAATCCGATCTTCTTCATCTTCGTAAAGCCCCCAAACAGGTTTCTGTTTCAAAATATTACCATGTTCTGTCATGTAAGGAAGAATATGAAAAAATGGCTGGGTATGACTAATAAAATCGATACCACTACTATAATTACCAATCCAGATGTTTCCGAAAGAATCCTGCAGCAAATTACGGATATTACCAGATGAAACACCATGCTTGCTATTGTCGGCAGTAATATTATAGAATTGTACATTATCGGGGTTCTTAAAAGTGATGCTATGCAAATCTAAAATACTAATACCTCCAATATCGCTGGCTATCCACAACGTACCATCGTCCATCTCTTTAATATCATAAATATGATCTGCTATTAAAGAATGCGGATTTTGATATTCATGTTTGAAAACTGTAAAATCCTGCGTTTTCGGATTGAATAATCCGAGCCTCGATTGGTTCCCACCCAGATGTTTTCGAGGCGATCTTTATAAATAGTATAAACACTATTACCTGGTAAACTCTGTGGATTATCCGGAAGATTATGAAGATAACGGACAGCTTTTCTCTTTAAATCAACAACACTCATGCCACCTTGTGCATGACCTATATAGAGATGTCCTGTACCATCATCGTAGGTGCACCAATGTGATGAGACAGAAAGGCTGATACCTTTATCTGAAAGAGAAGAGAAAATCCCGGTTTGCTTATCATAGTGGATAATCTCCCCATGGTGTTTCGTCAGCCATAATCCACCATCCGCTGCATGTGCCAAATGAACTATATTATCTATTTTCAGATTTCCCCGTCCTTGATAATACTTAAATTCATTGGTAGAACAGTCCAATCTACCTACTCCTTGGAATTTTCCTCCTATCCACAACACATTTTCAGCCTCATCATATAGTAATACATTCAATGCATCATTAATCAGCTGTGAATTACTGCTTTTTAAACAGTGAATTTACATCCATCAAAACGATTAAGCCCAAACTCCGTTGCCACCCAGAGACATCCTTGTCTTAACATAATTATTCGACAAACCATCTTCTATCCCCAGATGACGCAATGTATAAAGAGATTGTGCGCACGTCGTACCATGAATAGAAAAAAAGTAACAGGCCCAATAAGAACCGTAAAAACATGTGTGTTCGCATGAATCAAATCTTAATTTATCTATGCCACAAAAATACAATAAATCTTTATCATAAATACCTTTTTTACAGCATCTTGCCTAACTTACCATGCTTATTGAACAATTTGCCCTTTGCTTTTTTATCGCAATGCGATCTATTCTTTACACATCAAGAAAGAGTATTTTGCAAGAGCGAAATCAATCTTTGTTTTTCCAATTAAAATTCAAATATCATGAGAAAGAAAATCTCTGCTACAAATTCCAGATCTTATCTGAAACCAATCATTTTTCTTATGTTATTATTGCCGGTAATGGCCATTATAGCTAAAGAAAAAAGAAAGTCAAAAGACACGATCTCCTATGTGGACACATCACTTGACGGTTCACAAAAATATGTATTGAGAGTGGATGGAAAGCCATTCTATATGACCAATGTACAAGTTCGCTTTGACAAATTGCGTTATCGTTGGGGATGGGACATTTCTATTTGTGAAGAATTGCTCAAACGGACGAGTGCTTTTGGAATTTAATACACTATCCATCCCCATTCATTGGGTAGAGGTGGAACCGGAAAAAGATAAGTTCGACTGGAGCACACTCGACTTATATCTCGGCATGGCACAAAAGTTCCATTTTAAAGTGGAACTACTCTGGTTCGGACAAAACAGCGGCGGACATGTGCAATGGTTAAAGCCTGATCGTCTACGCACTCCAGATTATGTTATGTACTCTCCCAAAGCCGGAAACTTTCAGTCTTTTTCCACCACAGGAAGTTCCAAGGAAACAACCAGTGAATTTGTCATTCGTCGCGATATATCCGATTATACCCTTGATCTTACGGATAAAAAGCTCCGAAACCGGGAAGCTTATGTAATAGGCAAGATGATGGAACATATAGCTCAATGGGATACTGAACAGGGATCCGCACACACAGTAATAGGTATTCAACTGAACAATGAAGTTCGAAGTTTCCCTTCCAACATCATTATAGAATATATGAATGAACTGGGACGTGCCGTTAAAGAATCTCCCTATTCCGTATGGACACGCATGAACTGTACATTTCCCGATCTTTACTCTGTACTTTATTGCAATGAACAACTTCGTTCCGCCAATGGCACCTATATCGACTTTGTTGGAATTGACAGTTATTGTAGTTCTCCTGATAAAATGGATGAATACACGGAAAGTATGCGCACCTGCATACCTTATATGGGAAAAACTATCGCATGATTATGGAAGCCGGAGCCGAAAAAACAAATATTGCCCAAATGCAAGTTGCTGCATTATCCGGCAATACAGCCTTCAATTATTATGAACTCTGGTCCCGACGGACGTGGTATATTTATAAAAGATAAAGAAAACACTTTGTACCACGGGAGTCCTTATACAGAAGATGATGTAAAGTCTGTTAACAGGATGTTGAACAACGCCATGACAGACATAGCTTTAAATGCCAGTGGATATGGACTTTTCGTTCATAACTGGAAAGGAATTCACTCATGCCAACTATAGGAGTAGAAAATATATCTTTCGTCCCCAACTATATCAATTCACAAGCAATTAGCGTTCTTCGCAACGGCAATGAAATTGTCTTATCTACTTCCAAGGGAGGCACATTTTTCTGGCCAGATACATTAAAGATTATTTCTGCAAGCAAAGGTTACTTCGACAGCAATAATAAATGGAAAGACAAAGGCACTGTAGAACTTCAGACAAACCCAAGGAAACATGTCACCTCTCTGAAAATCAATGCCATGCAGACGATACGGTTAATCCGCAACAAGCAGAAACAACCGGACATTATCTTACAAGCTGAACATGCAAGTTACGGAGATGGCGTCAGAGTAGAGGCCGATATTGAGCAATGTCTAGGCTTTTCCGGCGAAGGATATCTTAACTTCCCCTTGCAGGAGGGTATGCAGAATGGAGAGGAGTTAACGGTCTGAAGGGAGGAAAACAAACGATCCGTCTACGCTATGCCAACGGCGACAATCACACATGTAGCGCACGGATAATTATCAATGGTGTCATCAAGCAGGTTCAGCTTCCTCCTACAGGTTCTTGGAACAAATACAGTTTAACGGAAATCTCTACCGAACTTAAACCGGGAACAGAGAATGTGATTTATCTGAAATCTACATGGACAGGGGCCGGACATATAGACGAACTACAAATAATAAGATAGATAAAATCCCAATTCAATCAATTAGAGACAAAAAGGATGGTCCTTCATCATCAATGAGAAAGGGAAATCGAGCAAAAAACAAGGCTAATTATTCATGACCGTTTTACCCGCTTTTCTATCTATTTGCCCTCCATACTTTTGGCTAAGCGACTCCTATATTTGCACATCGTTAATTAGAGGACGAGACAAGAGAATTAATTAACCACAGTATCTAATTTAAAAAGAAAAACAATGAAATCAGATTCATTAAAAAACAAAAGCTGTAATTACCGCTTTCCTACTCTGCACCGGTTTCGTAGCAGGTCACCCTCTAACAGTGATGGCCATCGACAATGAAACAAGTGTTGAAGTCGTTCAACAGCAAATAAAAATCTCCGGAATTGTAAAAAGATGCAACCGGAGAGCCAGTAATTGGAGCCAGTGTATTGGAAAAAGGCACAACAAACGGCATCATCACTGATTTTAATGGTAATTTTTCTCTTTCAGTAAAAACCTAATGCAACGCTTATCATTTCTTATATTGGATATAAGACACAAGAAGTGAAGGCTGCTGCAAACAAATCTATTAATATCATACTGAAAGAGGACACTGAAATGCTAAACGAAGTGGTAGTAGTAGGCTTCGGTACGCAAAAAGAAAATAAATCTGACCGGTTCGGTGGGAATTGCTTCTGCCAAAGAATTGGAAGCCCGTCCAGTTGCCTCTGCCACACAAGCGTTACAAGGTATGATACCAGGGCTCGATATCACCACTAATACCGGGGCTCTCGATCAAAAAATATGAATATATCCATACGTGGTGTAGGCACCATAGGTGAAGGTTCAAGCGGTTCTCCACTGATTCTGATTGACGGAATGGAAGGAGATATCAATACGATCAACCCTCAAGACATAGCAACAATCAGCGTACTAAAAGACGCTGCTGCATCCAGCATTTACGGTTCACGTGCTCCTTTTGGCGTTATCCTCATAACAACCAAAAAGCGGTAAAGAAGGAAAGGCTACTGTAAATTACAATAATAGTTTCCGTTTCTCCAGTCCGATAAATCTGCCACATACAATGGACTCTTATAACTTTGCCCTTTATTACAATCAGGCACGATTGAATAGTAGTAAGAGTGTACGGTTCAATGATACTGCCTTGCAAAAATATGCTGGATTATCAGGCAGGAACCAACGAGGGGTGGAAAGCCAGTTCATCAAATCCCGATGCTTGGGATGGTACCTCCTATTTCAACAATGACTTCTTTCATGAAATATATAGCGATAATGTCTTTTCACAGGAACATAATGTCTCTGTGACAGGTGGTTCCAAAACATAACCTATTACAGTTCTTTCAATTATTTAAATCAGGGAGGGCTGCTCAATTTCGGTGATGACGGCATACACCGATTCAATGCCACTGCCAAACTTTCCGCAACAGTGACAAAGTGGTTGAAACTAAGCCTGTCCACACGCCTTACCCGTAATGATGTATTCCGCCCTACCTATTTCGATCATGGCAATACATTTTACGTTCAATTGATACAGACAGCACGCCCATATCAGGCACTTTACGATCCCAATGGGAACTTGTACTACTCTCCGGCGTTACAATTGCGTGATGGCGGTGAAACCAACAAACGTACCGACAGATTCTATTATCAGGCCACCGCAACCATAGAACCAATCAAAAACTGGATGACTAATGTAGAACTAAACTACAACATCCAGCATCAGAACAACAAAGAGAACCGGCTGACTGCTTATCAATACGGTCCTACAGGAGTAGCTACAGCAGTAAATAGCGCAAGTGGAAAGAATGAATATCTAAAGGAAGAATATTTCCAAAACAACTACTTAAACCTGAATATTCACAGTACATATTCACATACATTCAATAACAGCCATAACATGAAAGTAATGGCCGGATTCCAGACAGAGAATACCAAACGTCATGATTTCAATGCAAAAAAATATGGTTTTCAAGATCCTGAAAGACCTGAATTCGATCTTACAACGGGAAAAAACAGTAAAGATGCTGACATAGGCAGCGAAGTAAAAGGTATAGTCAAGATTGGGCAACTGCCGGTTTCTTCGGACGCCTGAACTATGATTACAAAAGCCGTTATCTAGTAGAAGGTAACTTGCGTTATGACGGAACTTCCCGCTTCCGTAGAGGCAATCGCTGGCAACTTTCCCCTTCGTTCTCGGCAGGATGGAATATGGCCGAGGAACCTTTTTTGAAAATTTGCGGAGTGATATAGACCAACTAAAATTACGTGCCTCTTATGGTGTTCTCGGTAACCAAAACACATCTGGTTGGTATCCCACTTACCGTAGTATGTCCATAGGGGTTCTCAACGGACAATGGTTAAACAACAGTATAGCCCCCAACACAGCAAGTATAGGCTCGCTTGTTAGCTCTGCTCTGACATGGGAAAAAAGTAAAAACATGGAACGTAGGTCTCGATTACTCTTTCTTCAACAACCGTCTTAGCGGATATTTTGACTACTTCATCCGTCGAACGGAAGACATGGTGGGACCAGCCCCGAATTACCCGCTACCCTCGGAGTTTCTTCTCCAAAAACCAATAATTGCGATCTTAAAACACGTGGCTGGGAATTTCAGATTTCATGGAGAGACAGACTACGTTGTGGGTTCAATTATGGAATAACACTCTCACTATCGGACCAACAAACCTATATAGACAGTTATCCCGGAAATATGACAGGATCATTCTACAGTTCCAGCACTTACGACCTCTGGCAATATGTATCAGGCTACAAAATTAACACTATTTGGGGATATGAAACGATTGGTATAGCCAAGAGCCAGGAAGAAATGAACGCACACCTCGCTTCTTTTGCCTAATGGTGGGCAGAGCGCCATAGGAGACAACTGGGGAGCTGGCGATATTATGTATAAAGACCTTGATGGAGACGGGCAAATTTCACCGGGAGCTATGACTACCAGCGATCATGGTGACTTGAAAATCTTAGGTGACAGTAATCCTCATTTCTTCTTCAGCCTTGACATGAACGCCTCATGGAAAGGATTTGACATTCGGGCTTACTGGCAAGGGGGTGTTGAAACATGATTTTTGGCCGGCAGGTAACAGCATTATGAATCATAGTACCTCATGGGGACCAGGGCAAATGTTTTGGGGAGTACCGGGTAATCAGGGAGAGAGCTGGATTATCGGATTCACGGAACATCAGAATTATTTCCGCACTGAAGAAACAGGTCTTGACGGATATAAACTTCCGGCAAATCTTGACAGCTATTACCCACGTCCTCTTTTCAATAACGAAAAAGGATATAAAAATCAGTATATACAAAGCCGATATATGCAAAAATGCCGCCTATGTCCGATTAAAGAACTTGCAACTAGGCTACACATTGCCCAAAGCATGGATAGAAAAAAATGAATATCTCGAAATGCCGCATATTTGTCTCGGCAGAAAATGTATTCACCATCACCTCGCTTAGCAAGCTGTTTGACCCGGAAACCTGTTCTGGTGGCGTCGGTGGTAATGCTTATCCTCTTTCACGCACATGGTCGTGCGGATTGAATGTCACTTTCTAATAATTATTATATAACTTATCTATCGAATATGAAAACTTTATATAAACTCTTTTTCACATTGCTGATTGTCGCAGGTTTCTGCTCGTGTGATGATTATTTAGACAAAGAACCGTCATCAACAATTCCTCCGGAAGCTTATTTTAAAACTGAATCTCAGCTTGAAGCTTATACACTGAAAAGTTATGAAAGTGTATTTACACTTATGAGCAAAGGGGTATTATGACCCGAAGACAGAGGTAGACATTACTGACGACCAAATACCCGAAACTGCTCCCGAACGCTACTATGAGGGTGGCTGGCGAGTGGCACAGGATAATGCGAACTGGGACTTTGCCGACATCTATCGCATCAATGCATTCCTAAGTTTCGTCATGCCTCGCTATGGCAATGATATCAATGGAACAGAGAATATTATTACCGGAACATTGAAAAATATAAAACATCTGATAGGCGAAATGTATGCTTTGAGAGCTGTGGAATATTTCAGGCTTTACCAGAAATTTGGTGATTTCCCCATTATTACAGAACCTCTGAATGATAATCGTGAAGAACTGATAGAAGCGAGTAAACGAATGCCAAGAGATAGCGTAGCCCGTTTTATCATGTCTGATCTCGATAAAGCCGCCAGTTATATGCAGGGCAACGATATTATCACTACCCGTCTGAATTATCATTCAGTGATGCTGTTGAAAAGTCGTGTAGCCCTCTATGAAGGTACATGGCTAAAATACTTCAAAGGATCGGCTTTTGTTCCCGGCGGTGAAGGATGGCCCGGTAAAAAGAAAGATTACAGTGCTGATTATCAATTCCCGAAAGGAAGCATAGAAGCTCAAAGTAATTGGTTTCTGGAGCAAGCCATGAATGCAGCAAAGGAAGTGGGCGATGCATATAAAAATGAGCTTATAAAAAATACAGGATACTATCAGGACGGTGCTTATGCCAATGTGACAAATCCTTATTATAATATGTATTGTACTGTAAACCTTTCAAGTATAAAAGAGGTGCTTTTCTGGCGACAGTTCGCTTCCGGTGTACGTATGCATCAAATAAATGCCGGTGCCACCGATGGCAACTGGGGACTTGGACTAACACGTGGATGTGTACAAAACTTCCTGATGAATGACGGCACGCCAGTATACACGCATATTCAAAATGATGACTATGGCAAGCCGCTTTCCGACACCGACCTCTACAAAGGAGATAACACGTTGGCTACTGTAGTGGTAAACCGCGATCCGCGGCTGACTCTCTTCTTGAAAGTGAATGGGCAAACCAATGTTAAAGGCACTGTGAAAGCTGGTATAGACAAAACCGTACCTGCGCCCAATTTCACCGATGCTACCGGACAGAAACATTACGTGACAGGCTACACCATACGTAAAGGAGGTTCTCAAGATGCAGCACAATATCCAGATATAAATTCAGGTTCTACAGGCTATATAATGATGCGTTCGGTAGAAGCTTTGCTCAATTATATAGAAGCGAGTTATGAACTTAGAGGACGTCTTGATGATACGGCTAAAGAATACTGGAGATTAATAAGAACCCGCAATGCAGGTATGAGCAATGATATTGACAAGACCATAGAGACTACGGATATGAATAAGGAAGCAGCAAATGACTGGGGCGCTTATTCGGGTGGTAGTCTGCTCACTGACAAAATTCTTTATAACATAAGACGTGAACGACGCTGCGAGTTACTCTCCGAAGGGTTTCGTTATATGGATTTTATGCCGTTGGCGTGCAATGGACCAACTCATCAGCAAGCCCTATATACCAGAAGGAATTCATTTATGGAATACTCCTATGGAAAGCTTGTATGCCAGTGGAAAACTTATTACCGACGGTTCTACCAAAGCTAATATGTCTCCGGCAAGCAACAGCGAATATGTGCGCCCGTTCCAAGTACGCAAAACACAAAACGGTTATTACGGTTATACTTGGAAAATGGCTCATTACTTAGAACCTATAGGAGCAGGAGAACTTCTTATTACATCTGTAGACGGGCAGTCACTTAGCCAGTCACCTCTCTACCAAAATCCCTATTGGCCTACAACAGCCAATCTTCCTGCCGAAAAATAAAAAGATTTAAGGTAAGATGTTTTTGGGAAAATGGGGTGTATTTCAATAGCAATCTGTTGAATTGTTCATGCATGAGTACACTCCCTCTTTTAAATCTGATCATATTTATAAAAAATGAAGTCCAAGATATTTTTATCCTTACTTGCACTCCTTCTTCTTTCTAGCTTTAGTACGAAAAAAGATATGCCTGTCACCATTTTCATGATAGGCGATTCTACCATGGCAGACAGAACTGTCGAAAAAAGGAAATCTGGAACGTGGATGGGGACAAATGCTATCCCGCTTCTTTACAGAAGACGTTTCAATAGACAATCATGCTGCATGTGGCCGTAGTACACGAAGCTTCATTAACGAAGGACGCTGGCAAACCGTACTCGAAAAATTAAAAGACGGAGATTATGTAATTATCCAGTTCGGACATAATGATGAAAAAACAGACACGACATTGCATACTCTACCCGGTAGCTCATTCGATGATAACTTACGAAAATTTATCCGAGAATCACGTGATAAAGGCGCTAAACCTATTTTAATGAATTCTATTGTGCGACGTAACTATCCTCCGAGCCCGAACATAAAGTTCAATATGTATATGAAAAGGAAGGTAATATTCTTGTCAATTCACACGGAGAATATATAAACTCACCACGCAAAGTGGCAAAGAGATGAATGTACCGTTTATAGATATGGCCCGGCTCACGCATGATCTAGTTTCGCAAATGGGACCGGAAAAATCTAAAAAACTATTCATGTGGGTACCTATCGGCAAATATAGCCGTTATCCGAAAGGTAAGACAGACAACACCCATTTAAACATATACGGCAGTAAAGTCATTGCCCGGATAGCGGCAGAAGCAATAGGAAAAGCTGTACCGGATCTAGGTAAATATCTCCGTCACTACGATACAGATAATGTAGCCGATTATAAAAATAATAAAAACATGTGCTATCAGTTATACATTTGACGATGGTTTAGAAGAACATTATCCATGGTATATCCTAAATTGGAAGAATTAGGATTAAAAGGAACTTTCTGGATATGTTATGTTCATGCATGCCGACAATATGGAATATAAAGATCCCTACATCGGATATGCCACTTGCAAAACCATCAATGGAAACTACCAATTGCATGGTCCGTTACTCTATCAAGGAAAACCCATCAAACGTTGGGATATGGGTACGTTCCAAGATACCGACGGAAAAGGCTACCTGCTAATCCACCATGGTCCCATCTATCGTCTGAGCGACGATTACCACTCGGTGGAAGCCGAAGTGGCCTATGTCAAAAATTCGGGGGAGTCACCGGCTATGTTTAAAAAAAACGGACTATACTACATGCTTTATTCCAACTTGACCAGTTGGGAAAAAAACGATAATTTTTATTTCACAGCTCCGCGAATAGAAGGCCCTTGGACCCAACAGGGAATTTTCTGCCCCAAAGGTACGCTGACCTATAATTCACAAAGCACTTTCGTATTTCCCCTAAAACGTGGGAACGATACCATCCCGATGTTCATGGGCGACCGTTGGTCATATCCCCACCAAGCATCTGCTGCCACCTATATGTGGATGCCTCTGCAAGTGGAAGGGACGAAAATATCCATTCCTGAATATTGGCAGGCTTGGGACATACAAACCTTACGACCTGTAGATATCTTAAAAGAAGGAAAAATACTTTCTTCTGAGAAAATCACGCTTCCGACTGATTGGAAAAGAAAAAACGGCCAGATCATCTCCGACCGACGGGGAAGTAAAATGGAATTTAAATTCAAAGGTACTCATGCAGCACTCGTCGGAGAGGCCAATCCCCACAGCGGATATGCCAAAATAAGCATAGTAAACCATAAAAAGGATACGGTATACTCATCCTTGGTGGATTTTTACAGCCAATATCCTGAAACAGCCGTACGTATCATCACCCCCCGTATGCCAAAAGACCGATACACCCTCTGTGTGGAAGTAACCGGTATCAGTCCGGTATGGACAGACAAAACCAAAAGAATCTACGGGAGTAAAGGAAGCTTAGTATGTATAAATCAACTTTGTATCTTTGAAAAATAAAGTTCTAAACCCAACATTCAAAAACATCATGAAAAAGTTATTCCTTATCATATTACTCATCATAACAGGGAAAATAAGTCATGCACAGTTTTATCTACAACCAAGGCAAACTTTAAACGTCGCCATTACCTCAACAGAAGAACCGGTTGTCCAAACGGCACTCCAGATTTTCAGCCGTGATTATCAAGCCGTATTTTCAGGTAGAGTTTTGACAGACAGCCTGAAAGGGAACATTATAGTCGGCACGATAGGTAAAAGTAGACTACTCGAAAACATCCTGGTAGACAATGCGACATTATATGAAAAGAAGCAAGGTTTCATGCTCAAAGTCCTGAAAGACGGGCGTCTGTTAGTGGTAGGAAACGACAGTCACGGTACAGCATACGGCTTGATGGAACTATCCCGACTCATCGGAGTTTCCCCCTGGGAATGGTGGGCCGACGCAACACCTGAAAAGAAAACCTCATTCCGGCTCCCTACTGATTATACTGATATTCAGTTTCCATCTGTAGAATATCGCGGTATCTTTATCAACGATGAAGACTGGGGATTGATGCCATGGAGTAGTCTCACTCACGAACCATGGTACAAACCCGGACGTATCGGTCCTCGCACACACGAACGAATTTTTGAGTTGCTGCTCCGTTTGCGAGCTAACACTTATTGGCCTGCCATGCACCTCAAGTGTTTATCCCTTATAAAGAGGTACTTGACATTTATCATGCCGGATTACAGGTGCCCGATGATGTAACATTAATGTGGTGTGATGATAATTATGGCTATATACGTCACTTCCCAAGCGACGAAGAACGCACCCGCAAAGGAGGGAACGGAATTTATTATCATGTTTCTTATTGGGGACGACCACACGATTATTTGTGGCTGGGAACATTCAGTCCGGCTTTATTATACCAGCAAATGAAAGAGGCATACGAGCACGGCATACAGAAAATGTGGATACTGAACGTCGGAGATATTAAACCCATAGAATATCAAACGGAGCTTTTCTTCTGATATGGCATGGAACATAGATGAAGTCGTTCAAAAGGAATCAGTAACCATTTAGGAAAGTTTCTGAAACGTGAATTTGGTAATTCTATTGGGGAAAAGCTACTTCCTGTTATGCAGAAACATTATCGACTTAGCCTATATCCGCAAACCCGAATTTATGGGAAATACCCGGAGGAAGAATACCATACCAATGCCTATCGGATAGTCAAAGACATGCCATGGAGCAAACAATATATTAACAAACGTTTGGAAGATTATCTGTCCATATCCGACAAAGTAGAAACCATTTTACGCACTAATCGAACCAAACAGGCAAGATACTTATTTTCATTTAGTGAAATACCCGGTACAAGCTGCTGCTGAAATGAATAAGAAAATGCTATATGCTCAATTGGCACGACATGGCGAAATGAACTGGGACAAAGTGATGCCGCGTATGACAGCATTGTATCATTAACCCGTATTTATAATACAGGAATCAATAACAATGGAAAAATGGCATCGCATGATGGACCACCAACCACGCAGACTGCCTGTATTTGAACCTGTAGACAGATCATATATTAGCGAGCCGCTAGCGGAAAGGGGCAAAGTCTCTATAAATGGAATGGTTCAGAATGTACTGAAGGTACTCCGATTCTCTGTGAAGGACTAGGATACGAAGGAAAAGCAGCAATGTTGAAAAAAGGTCAGGAGCTAATTTTCAACTTTGATCACTGTCCGACCGACTCCATAAAGATAGAAATACGGCTATTACAATCATCCAATGAATAGTGAGCAACTACGATTCTCTATTTCACTAGATAAGAAAATCTTCAGTCATATCTTATGAAACCAAAGGACGCAGCGAAGAATGGAAAGAGAATGTTTTACGCAATCAAGCTATCCGACAGGTAACATTCCTGTGAAAGAGAAGAAAAAGCATCTATTAGCTATAAAAGCCTTGGATGAAGGTATTGTATTAGATCAAATAGAGTATATACTCTATAGAATTAAAGATTCTACTTTATGCAACAAAAGCTATGAGATATTTACTCATAGCTTTTGTTTGCTATCTCAAGAGAAACCAATCAGAACTGGAAATAAATAAACGGCTGAATCTCCGAACTCTTCATCTGAATGACCAGATAAATCAGAGCCACCATCAATACTGCTTTTCCTACAGAACGGTAAACGGGTCACTCCCCGGCAAGCTGCATTTTCCCAGCTATCGGGGAGCAAAATGAAGCAGGAAGCCGAGCAACATTAATGCGAATACTTTCCAATATCCTTCAAGTAACTGTGGGAACAGTTGCGGACGGAAAGTGGTGAATATCTGTCTCAACATATCCATCGAGTTCTGAAAATCGGCATTACGGAAGAATATCCAGCAGAAACAGACAAAGTGGAAAGTGATAACGACTCGAACACACGCCGCCAACCATGACTTTGTTCTCCTTTCTTACGCCCGGTGATGGTCATCCACATTTTATGCAATGCTAAAAAGCAACTCCGTGGAAGGTTCCCCCAAAGAACGAAGTTCAAGATGCGCCATGCCATAATCCACCCAGAAACATGGTAATGATAAGATTCAGATATTGCCGGAACTTACCTTTCGGTTTCCTCCTAAAGAAATATACAGATAATCCCGCAGCCAACTGGACAAAGAGATGTGCCAA
>VOFC01004805.1_pt1 | contig 14930 bp, 23 predicted proteins | sample 5384161 | NCBI WGS metagenome assembly VOFC01 (sample SAMN12384722, study PRJNA508395) | human gut metagenome | isolation source: healthy gut B | host: Homo sapiens | reverse complement strand
AAGGGATGTAGTCAGTGTCATATCCGTATTGTAAGTTCCTTTTTTCCCCATATCGGTAGTACCGGGCAGAAAAAGAGAATCCGTACAAGACTTTGTCAACCAATCAGGAGCAATCCCCGCACCGGCAGTATCCAGTTGCAATCCCCAATTACCCTCCAAAGGGAATGCGACTCGGGTATCAGGAGGTAGTTGTCGGGTACAAGCGGAATAAAATCCAGCGGTTAACAACAAGGGTAACAAGTTTAATCGAATTTTTCATCTTCTTCAAGTTTATATTTACATGCTTCAGCAGTTTTCGTTTCACCCGGTTTACAAACAATATCGAGATAACTGAACGAATTACCCAGTTCATCGTTCGTATGTTTGGCATCCATCCCGCTAATCATGGCTACATTACCGGAAACATGGCTCTCCAAATCAATTCTTTCCCGGACTTGTTCGCGAAGGTACTACTTCCGGCAGATTGATGCAAGATAGATATTTTTCCTGAGAATACAGGAATATTTTCTATCGAAATCCAACGGGTAGCATCCGTAAAGCGCGGAAGGGTGGTAATACGGTTTGCCGTGACATCGGCATCTACGCCGGCAAGTCCACACACAATTCCTTCGATCACACCGCTGGCTACTTCGGGATAATCCCGACGTTCATTCGCATAAAGCACCTTTAGATAATGATAGCCCATATCCTGCCTGCCGTATTTATAAAAAGATTTTCGGATAGTAAGACATGCTTTCCACGTTTGTCTCTTTCTCCGACAGGATCGCCAATAAACGATTGATACGTTCCGGCTTGTCTACGATACCGAACCAAAGAGGAAAAACATTACATCCGCCTTCTTTCAGGTTTTCATTCTCCAACTTATAGGCATAATAGTTTTGAGTCTCTTCATTCCACCAACCGGTATTATATAGGCGGGCATACTCTTCCGCCTTCGACTCATAGTGGAGGGCGGCCTCTTCATTTCCTCCCCAGCCGTTGAATCTGTGCATACGATTTCAATCCTCGGTAGATCGTAGCGATCAAATCGCCGGTTACCGTCAGCCCACGAACCGATTCCTCATAAGAAGGGAGCCCACGGAAGGTTTTGAACTTCGGATCGACACGTGCATCGTCTTCGTGCATCACCCCGGACGTTCCATGATCTTATCCGCCTGCAACTGCCATCTGTCGATATATTCATTGGCCGATAAACGGAAGAACTCTTCAAAACGAGGATCATTGATGTAGACTTCATTTCCTGTCCAGAGGTACAAACGGTAACAAGCGTTCATCACATCGAAGTTCGCATTCAGGTTATACCAGAAATCCTGATCCGAGACATAATCAGCCGAAGCCGGCAGGTTATTCCTGTCTATCTCCCAATAGCTGCAATAGTCCTTCGACTCGGAAATATTCTCGACAAACTTACCCATCATATTCGCATTTTGCCTGCCATACCCGTTCAGCTCCTCGCCTATACATTGATGAGAGACATCCCGCATGCAGAAAGCCTGGCGATTCGGCAAAGCCGCTTCGTACCAAGGTCCGACCGGATCGGAATCCTCCCCGACATACCGATTCGAATTACTTACGGCCCAATCGAAGATCTTCACCAGGGCCGTATCATCGGATGCCACACAAAATGAGGTACGCGCAGCATCCGCTATATCAGGATACATCTCCTGCCCTGGCTGGCCGCAAGCACAACTTAAAACAAGGATAAGAGATAAATATGATAATTTCATTTTTATACGATCATTATGTTATTACAAAAAAGCGCATCAGAATATCCTCGGATAGTCCTGACACGCTTTCTCCCTATAATTCAGAACTGGTTATTATTTCCAACCTTCGTTTTGGGTGATACGACCTGGGTTCAAGTCGATCTCTGCTTGCGGAATCGGCCACCAGAAATCTTTTGCCGTATAAGCATCTCGCTCCGCTGGAATCAAAACGGTATGTTTAGGCGTCCCGCTCGAAAAGTCGCGATATTCGATACCTTCGATCGGCTTGTTCATCACATCCAACAAAATGTTCCAGCGACGGATATCGGCAAAACGAAGGCCTTCCTGCGCAAGTTCCACACGTCTTTCGTTGCGAACCAGATCCCGGAGACTACCGTTATAACGTTCGGCTACCATCTTGTCAATATCGTTCGTATTACCAGCACGGTCACGAATCACTTTTATCAGGGACTTGGCTTCGTCCGTACTTCCTCCGGTTTCCACCAACGCTTCCGCCCTCAACAGATAAGCTTCCGCATAACGGAAAATTATAAACGAGTTGTAAGTTGTCCATGTTTCTTCTTCCTGACAATATTTTTTCCAAGACAGGCCGGTAGGCGTCTTGTTCCATTCGCCACCGCCGCCTTCTGCCAAGACATCACCTACGCTGACTTCCTTGTCTTGCAAAGCCCCGTAATCCTTGTTAGGATCAAAATAAGTTTTGCCATCTTTTTCAACCAGATTGTTCGGAATCGTATTAAAATACTTGCCACGCATTTCCATACCTGGAGCATAGATAGTCTCGGTGAAAACGGGGATCTTTATTCAGATATGGCATAGTTTCATTTCTCTCGCCCACATATTCAAACGCATCAGCTAATGCCTTCACCGGAGTTGTCACGCAATAACCACCGATAGACTGATTATACCAATTACCCCAACTGTTCGTCGCATCCAATGAATAGCGTCTTACCAGGATCACTTCATCCAGGTCTTCACAACCAGTTACAAACAACTGGTCAAAATCGGCCAGCTGCGGGCGGATGCAACCAATTGGGCCGTTTCATCCAACGTAATCTGGAAATAAGATTTATCATTCAGATAACCGGCCGCATAAGCAGCAGCACGTGCACGAAGCAAGCGGGCAGCCGGTTTTCCGATCTTCGATTTATTGCTTGGCTTATCCGGTAATCCGGCAATTGCCTTGTCCAGGTCATCCAGGATAAAATCGAACACTTCCTTCGGGTCCTGTACTTGCTTAACGTTTTCACTTTCCGCTACTGTAGCCGGATTCTCGGTATAAAACATGATATGTCCGAAGATAGAAACCAAATCCAGATAAAAATAGGCACGCAATGTACGAGCTTCACCCAAAACCTGGTTCCGGTTAGCATCGCTTTCCCCGCCCGGCCATTGGTACTTATCAATATTGTTGATTACGTTATTCGCACGCTGGACGGAAATATATCCCTTATCCCATTTGTCAGCCGGGAAAGAAGAGGCTGTACTCCCGATGCCTCGCCCCAAGTCATATCCTCTATTCCAACTATGCGTAACCAAACCATTATCTGTCACGCCATCCATCCACAAATCATAACTTTCGACGTTCAGTCTCTCATACAAGGCGGTCAACGCCTTTTCATAGTCTTCTGCCGACTTGAAATAACCGTCCGCCGTAATAATACCTTCCGGTTCCAGATCAATATTACTGTTACAACCGCCTGCCATACAAAGGGTAAAAGCCAACGCCCCATACAGCAACGATTTCTTATATATTTTCATAATGCTCTATTTATTAGTTTAGATTAAAAGATAATGTTTACACCGAAGTTTACGATTTTCAACGGAGGAAAATCATTGATTCTATCACTTTTTCCTTTCTGGGTCTAGACCTTGATACAAACTACTGAATGTAAGCAGGTTCGAGCCACGAAACATACAATCTCAGCTTTGTGATTCTCAGCTTATCCGTGATACCCTTTGAGAAGGTATAGCCCAACTGGGCGTTTTTCAGACGTAGATAATTTGTCTTTTTCAGGAAGAACGAGTTGTAGGTAGATGCATTCCGGTTATTGGCTGCTTCCAAACGAGGCATTTCGGCATTTCCATTCTGGTTCTCTTCCGTCCATCTGTCGCGGAAATGTACACCGGTGAAGGCCTCATAGCTTGGTCCTTCGATCCATTCCCCATACATCATACGATTCGCGCCACTTGATCCCTGGAACAGCAAACTCAAATCGAAACCTTTATATTCGCCGCTGATATTCCATCCATATGTGAACTTAGGGATATTGGAAGCAAATATCTGACGGTCGTCCGGGTCGATCGTTCCATCGTTATTCGTATCGACCAGTTTCACATCGCCAGCATGAAGATCAGACATACCACGCGGGTCCGATTTATATTTGGCACGGTATTCTTCCAATTCCTGTTCGTTCGCGATCAAACCGTCTGCCTGATAGATGTAGAAAGCATTCAAAGGCGAACCGATCGTTTGAATATTATAACCGCTGATATTCTTGTCATCACCACCGCGGTCGATCCATTCGTTCTTGTTATAAGCCAAGTTGAAAGAAGTGTTGAATGTAAACTCTCCGAATGTTTTACGAAACCGACCATAGCTTCCACACCTGAGTTACGAACCACTCCGGCATTTTGTTCAGGAGCATCCGGACCAATGAAATGAGGGATACCCAGTGCTAACAAAATATCTTTCGTATCTTTTGAATACCAGTCCAATTCACCATAGATCGTGTTATTTAGGAAACCAAAGTCCAAACCGATATTAGTCTGTTCCACTGTTTCCCAAGTCACATCCGGATTCGCCATCTTCTTCTGGTAAACAGCAGAAACAAGGCTACCGTTCATGACCACATTCGAGGTGTTATACTGAGGCAGATACATGAAGGCATCGATACGCTCGTGACCGGTCTGCCCCCAGGAGGCTCTCAGTTTCAGATTATCCACAAATCCCAGATTTTTCATAAACCCTTCTTCCGAAATACGCCATGCAGCAGAGAAAGACGGGAAAACACCCCACTTATGGCCTTTCGCAAAACGGGAAGAACCATCGGTACGGATATTCGCTTCAAATAAATACTTATCCTTAAATCCGTAGTTTACACGTCCGAAGAAAGAGTTGATACCCCACTTGGTCGGATATCCTTCCGCAAACTGGCTACCGGCCGAACCTAAAGAAACGTCCGGTAAAGCATCAGAGATCAAATCTTTACGCTGAGCCATTGAATAATAGTTGCGGTAAGAGATTTGCTCCATACCGTAAAAGCAACGCCAAATCATGGTCGTCGCCGAAACGCTTTTTGTAATTGGCCAGGAAACGAAGTGTCATCTGGTAACTGTTGTTACGTGAATCCTTTACACTATTCGGATTATTACGTTGTGTAACCAGTTCACCAGCTTCGTTGTAATATTTATAATTCTTATAATGGATCTTTCTTCTGTCCCATGAACCGTTCAAAGAAGCCATACCCGTAAACACCAAATCCTTGATCGGTTCGAAATCGGCTTTTACCTGTCCATAAACCACATCCATATTATAACGGTCTTCCCCTACGACATCCAAATCCATAAGAGAGATGGCATTTCTATTCTGTTTATCCAAACGGTAATCGCCATTTTCATATCTGACCGGCGATGTGGGCTGCATGCTCCATACATCATACTGCACGCTACCTAAAGATTCCGGCCATAGGCGGTCAACGTGACGATATGTTACGTCACTACTCACCTTCAACATTTTGCCAATGTTCAAATCTGTATTTACACGATAACTATAACGCTGATATTCCGTATTTTTAACCAAACCAGGCTGATCTAGATAGTCAAACGAAACCAAATAACGTCCGACTTCACTACCCCCGTCAGGTTTAATGTATGCTGTGTGATATAAGTAGGTTTATACACTTCATTAGCCCAATTCAAATAAGAATGGTTATACGGATCATCGCCTCTTTCCGTTGCCAGAATATCATCTTCCGAATATTTGATCGAACCACCGGAATTGACTAATGCTTCATTAACCATCGTCATATATTCGCGTGCGGAAACCTGCTCGGCTCTTACCGCCCGATCTTGGAAACCGATTGTACCATCGTACGATAATTTCACTTTACCTTCCTTACCACGTTTGGTCGTTACTAGAATTACACCGTGAGCAGCACGGAACCGTAGATAGAAGCAGATGCGGCATCTTTCAAAACAACAGAAATATTCTCGATTTCGGAAGAAGGAATCTGACTTAAAAGACATTTCGATACCGTCCACCAATACAGCGGTTTGGCATTGCCAGTCGCAATACCGACACCACGCAAGTAGATTTCAGGATCGTCACTACCTGGAGCACCACCACGGTCAACTACTGTGATACCGACTCAAACCCCTGCAAAGCTTTTTGTAGCATTTTTACCATGTCATTTTATTGATTTCATCACCTTCCAGCTTTGTAACGGCACCAGTAGTCGTCACTTTACGCTGAACACCGTAACCGACAACAACAACTTCGCTCAATGCTTGGGGTATCTTCAACCAACTGGATAGCCAATGTCGACTGGTTACCTACCTTTACTTCCTGCGTATTATTATAACCGATATAGGATACCTGTACAACCGCACCCGAGCGACTTCCAGTGTAAACTTGCCATCGATATCGGTGATAATACCGTTTGTAGTTCCTTTTTCAATCACATTGGCGCCAATAATAGGTTCACCCGATCGTCCGTAACGACACCCGTAATCGTTTTCTTCTGCTGAGCAATAACCGGAGCAGATGTTTCGCTTTGCCTTATAACTCGACAGAACAATATAAGAACCTTTTTTGGGAATAATTCAGTCCTAACTGGGTAGAGGGTTATCCAAAACTTCCTTGATGGACTTACCGACCATATTAACGGATATCCTTTTATTTACATTTACACCAGCATCATAAATGAAAAGATAATCCGTCTGTTTTTCAATAGTATTCAAATAATCTTTCAGTGATTATCACCCTGCAGAGGTGATAATCTTTCAGTGAAAGATTATCACCCTTGCAGGTGATCTTTTTCGATATCGCATTCTCTGCATGCAAGCAGAAAATGGCTGCAAATAATAACATATAGGTTATTCTCATAATCCTAAATAAATGTTTATGTCGTGATTTTAATAAGAGACAAAACCCCGACAAAGGTATTTTATTCATAACTTTGTGATATTTAAAGATTAATACTTGTGTTAGACATGTGTTAGTTGTAAGGCGGTGAATCTCGCACATTCATCGCCTTTTTACATTGTTTTTCGTGTTCCACTTCATTCCATAGGCATTTTCGTTTTTAATTTAAGGTTACACATTTACTTTATATAGATAATCGTATTATCGTCGCTGCGGAAAAGTAAAACGCGTATGCGTTGCAACACCTGCAAAATGAAATCCACCCCTGTCCGAAACACGACATTTACCACTACATTTATAGTCATGCAGACTTTTGTTTTGGATTACAATACGAATATCATACGTCTTCTCAAAGCGTTTCATCAAATCGGCAAAACGGATATCCTCAAAGCAAATCAATCCTTCTTTTCCAACGATAATCATCCAAGTTACGGATCGATTCCACCACCATTTTACCTCCCGTCCATTCCGCTTTCTGCATCGCAGCAAGCCGGATGGAAGGACCAGGCTCCATTTTATTTGTTAACTCAATGGAACCTTCCCAGCAGGGCAGCTGAAAACTCGCAATCCGACTCAGCCTCATTCACCCGAACATTAAACTCCGTCCCCAAAACTTTTATATCACATTTCTTTGTCTGTACGACAAATGGATGTTCCACATCTTTAGATACATCAAAATAGGCTTCACCTTTCAACGACACACGGCGGATATCCTCACTAAAAGAGGCCGGATAAGTCATTTCACTACAAGCATTCAGCCAGACATTCGTCCCATCGGACAGGGTGAGGTTCGCCCGCTGCCCCGGAGGAACAACGATCTTGTTCATCTACAATACAGGGAGCCGTTTTTTCCACATTATTAGATATGTATAGGGCAGACACTAGCAATACGGAAATTGCAGCAGCGATCTTCAGCGATTCTCTGATAACAAAAAGGCAGGCTGAAACGGTGACCGATTGCACCATGCTGCTATTTTTTCGTCTTATGTAACAACAGCACATCAAAATATTTCCGCTCCCTTATCAGCTCTTCCCGATTCTTATCAGAAGCATCCACCCAATCGCAAACAGCCTCTTCCTCTTCAAAAGAGGCTGTTCCTGCAAAAAATCGATGTAATACATTTCTGTCCATACGTTATATAAGCACCTCTCGAAAGCAACCCCCTAAAATTTTATCCGAATATTTTCACCTTCCTTTATTTTCCGGTTGCTGATCGTTTTTCCGTCTGCGATAACGGCAACTTGCAGTTGATCGCCAAGACGCTTCACTTCAATATCGAATACTTGATTGAACGCGCAAATCTTACGCAGGTTCATATGATCCCACTCTTGCGGCAGGCGGGGAGTAAAGACAAACGAATTCAGGCCGGTCGGACGAATGCCGAACATCCCTTCCGTAATGATACGGCAATACAAACCGCTTTCGGCAGACAGATGGCGCTGGTTTCCTTCCGGCCAGGCTTCGATGGCATACGGAACGTGTTCACCCAACAGACGCTGGGAAGAATAGAATCTCAAATAATCGGTAGCCTTCTCCGTCTCACCGCAAGCATACACGCCACGCAACGCATACAAGGTGGAGCGATCCTAGAATGTTTCACTTCCGGCCTGCGTCAGCAAAACCGTTCTCCGTCCACAGGCGCGGAGAGAACAACGCCTGGATGGTCGCATCTTTCCGATCCTGTATCCCGACCGTGAGCGGAATGCAGATCCAAGAACGCAGGACATCATTTCCTTCATAATATTTATAGGTATCAAATCCTTCGACGGTCCCGCCGAAATAGCGGTCGATATTTTTCTTCAGGGCTGTAGCCTGGCGAGCATAGGCAGCAGCAACCGGCTTACCTAAATCCTTCCCTAAATAACCTGCTGAGATCAAAGCATCATAATATAAGGAAGAAGTACAAAGATTTGCTTTCCCTGCTGGGAAACGGTTTTCCAGTTCATCCGCATCGGAAGCCACAACACCACTCTTGTTCAAATTGCGCCGACAATATTCCAAGCACCATTCGATCAATGGCCACAACTTTTCGGCTTCTGCCTTATCTCCTTTGGACAAAGCATAACGGGAAGCACCATAAGCGACCATCGCCGCATCGCCACGATCACCGGCTCCTGCCCAAACATCAATGCCTTCCGCTATGATCGAGCTAGCAACGGCTTGTATTCCGGATTCATGAAGCGGGCAAAAATGTTCATACGAGCACAGTGCGGAACGGTTTCCGACCTCATATCCCAAATAAGGGAAGAAAGGGTTGATATATTCCGCCTGATCGTTTGCCCAGATAGCAGCATAGTAGGATTCGCCTCCGGGGCCATGCATAAGGCCTCCTTTCGTATCGTAAATACTTTCCGCTCCACGGATTTTTGCAAAGGCGAACATTGTATTGATGACAGGATCGGGCGTATCCAGAACCAGGTTATCCCAGAATCCGGCAATCAAATCCTGCCGGGCCTGTAATTCCCGGTCAATATCGAACGATAGCTCGCGCTCATCCTTTTTGTATCCGGCAAAAGTCGCACTGAACGTCAACTCCTCGCCAGGTTGCAACTGACGAGCCACCTGTCCGTTGATAGTCGAAACTAATTTATAGCTGCCATCCACCCCTTTCGCGGCATCTGTCTCGACAACAGAGCGTGAAGAAGGGATTTCCACCGATATCGCAGATTCACCTATATTCCGTAAAATATATTTTTCACAAAAAGCCGGATTCGAAACGGAAGGAAACAAGATACGTGTCAAGCCGAGTTTTCCCTTACGGGGAAGTGTGTATTCGCCTGGACGACCATCGTGCCGTTCAACGTAACCTCCTTTACTTTCTCATTCAGCAAAGACTGCCCGTTTACCTCGACCATATCCGTCACGTTCCAGGCAAAACAACGCATCAAGCTAGCATGAGTATTATTCGGAATCGTGCGTAGCATCGGCCATACCATACTTCTGTTCAGCATAAAGGCGCCGTTTGCATCGACTCTGTAGCGAAGCACGGTCGAAACTCTCAACCCACTCATTTCAATATGATCCTCATGCGGAACCCGCTCATCCACCTGCCAGGTAATACCACCGGCAGAATTAATGGCCCAGCGATCGGCTGCCGATACGGAGAGGCAGCTAATCCATAAAAAGATAAAAGGCAGTAAATCTGTTTTCTCATGTTACTTAATCAATAATGTGTTTTTCAAATTTCTTTTATAATAAGCACCTCAAAAGAGATATCCCCTAAAAAATATCATTTTTTTCTGAAATACTTTTGTTTCACATGAACAAAACAATCGTCATATAATCCTTCAACTTCACTTTCAATATCTTCAATGCTTTGGATATGTGGAACTCCACACTCTTGACGGAAAGCGAGAAATAGGCAGCGATTTCCGGGTATGTTTTATTTTCATAGCGGCTCATGATAAAGATCCGGCGGGTTTTGTCGGACATCATTGCCAATGCCTCATCCACGAGCCGTCCGGCCTCCGAACTGAAAATTTCCTGAGGATCGCAGGCTTCAAGGGTGGCAATCCTCAGACTATTCACCCGTTGCTGATGCTCCTGGATACGTTGTTCCACATCTTCGCGGACACGAAGATGACGAAGGAAATTCAGACATTTATGTTTGATCGCTTCCAGGATATAGGCAGGAATATTCGAATCGGAAGAAAGAGAATGGCGATTTTCCCAATAATACATGATTCCCTCAACAGCAATATCTTCCGCTGCCGCTTCATCTTGCAGGTACGTATTGGCGAAACGCACAAACAATCCGTGGTAATCGGCAAACAATTTATTAAAGCTTTTATCTCCGAGGCTGTTTCCATAATGTCTCTTTTCGCCGATAAAGATAGTACAAAAAACGCTGTTTCCAGACTGTTATTTCAGAAAAACAATCTGAAAACAGCGTTTATATCTCCTCTCTCGTTTATGCGAATCAGAAACCCATGTTTTCAACCACTTATTTTACTTTTTCGAACCAAGGCAGGCGTTCCAGAGGAGCTGTCACTTCAATCGTTTTCGGTCCCTTGAACTTCTTACCCGTATCGTCTACCCATACACCTTCTGGCAGCATCACTTTGCGCGTGTGTTCCTTGGTCAGTACCGGGGCAACCAGATATCTGTCACCCAACATGAATTGATCCTTGCAATCAACGAATCCCTGGTGCGGAAACGCATATTCCATATGCCGGATGATCGGCTCATCGGTCTTTGCGGCATGATACGCCTGTTCCAGAATATATGCTCCCCATCTTCATGCAGACGGGCATAATCACGGCAAATCGCCAGATGCTTTTCATCGAGGATGCGCCAAGGAGCCACCGAGAATTGCATCATCGGCATCAAGGCATGTACCTGGCAGGAACGCACGATCAGCTCTTGATCGAGCTTCGTCTGGTCTACTCCCAGGAAAGAGGCGAACTGGCCTCCGCCGATCATATCCGGACAGGCATAGGCATATCCCAGCAAACCGGCAGCAATCATATCAGGGATCAGCAGGCCGACCGCATTCCAAGAGTAATCTTTATCACCTAGACGCTGAACCAGCGCTTCACCTCCCATCTTCCATCCGGCACGATATTCGTTAAACGGGAAATCCACCGATCTTCGCCCAATACCGACACATATCCACTGAAGTAGCCGACTTATCGTAAAACTCCAGTTCCGGATCGTTATAATGACCGATATCACCGGCATCAAACTTGAAACCATCCGCCCCATATTTCTCCTGCATGCCGCGCAATTGTTGTTTCAGATGTTCGGCAGCGGCCGGATTGCTAAGGTCATAGCAAGCACTATAACCGTTCCACCACGGAATGATGGCCGCTTCATTCGTCCCCCTTTTTTGATCAGGAATCCTTTCTGCTGAAGCTCACGAAACTCCGGGCTATCCGGACTGACGAACGGGCAAATCAGAACATGATCTTGAATCCCTGCCTGTGCAGACGATCAATCATTCCCTTTCGGATCAGGAAAAACGTTCGGGTTTAAAGTCGAAATTGCCATAATATTTCTGCCAGTTGTCATCCACCATGAACACGCCGACCGGAAAATCATTCTCCAATACATGATCCGCATATTTCAGGATATCCTCCTGATTCTCGGTTATACATCAGTTCGATCCAGGTATTATACTGCGGCATGGAAAAGAACAACGGATCCGGCAAATCACCGGAAGGTGGAAAATATTTGGCAGAAGCAGCCATATAAGCATCCTTCAACGTACGGCCCGCCAATACCGGCTCCATCTTCTCATAATCGGAATACAAACGCAACTCTCCATTCTCTACCTGAAAAGAAAACGGCTTGTCACTCCAAATATACCGTCCCTCCGAAGAAAGCAGAAGCGGCACGTTCTGATTGTTCAGGTTCTCGGCAGAGAGGTCGAACAAACGCAAGTCACCTTCAAAAGGCATCTTCGATCCCAAGCCGACTGCACCGCCCCCACCATTTCTCTCCTTCGAGAGACGTTATTTTCGATTCGTACTTGCTCGCAGCAAAGCAGGGCAATGCCAAGAGAACCAAGAAAAGGAGACAGATTGATTTACGTGTCATAATATATTCAATGTTGTTATGTTATTTGCCGAATATTTCCACAAATATACGTTTTACTGTCGAAATACAATCTCCTTCCGGTTCGCTCGAATAAACATTTGTTGCTTTCGTCCAGCGTTCCTCGATTGCATAAAAAGTCGATAGCCGCCGTTTTTCTGCCATCCAAAAGCCGAGTCTGATAATCGAACCAGGTTTTCCAGCGCATATAATAGAAATCTTTCAGGATACCGTTCCATTCACGATGGGCGTAATCGCGCAAGCCGCCTTCGTCGGCCGCCAATCGGTTACCCCAAGTCGTAATCTGTACACGGGCATTCCACTCGTACAATTCCTTTTCTTCAGGAGTACCTCCGAGGCTGCGGGCACGAGCGATCCAGGTTCCAACCTTAAATTCAGGACGCGTTGCCAGCAATTCGTCCTGCAACAGGATCAAACGCAGGAAACGGTCGGAAGCATCCTTATACAACTTTTTGTCGCCAGCGGCAAAAGGCGGCCTCAACAACCTTCTCCGTAAGACGTCCTTTCTCGGCGATCGCCTGGCGGACGATATCGACCAAATCATACTCGAAATTATTGTTTCCCTTGAACTCATCGGCTACAGACACCATCATGGCGGCAGCACGAATCACATCGTTCGGATCATAATAGTCTTTCATCTCCGACCAGCTTGAAACCTGATACGGATGTTCGGTAGGACGGGCACAGAATACAGATTCATGAGTTCCCTGCTGCGTATTTGCATCCGGACAGTTATAGATGGAATTGCTCAACAGTATCCAAGCGTCCTGCACCGTGGGATTGCTCTTTCCGTAACGGGCAGCCGTATACTCCCTCAACCACTGATCCTTGTCGAAACGCTGCAGACGCCAAGGCAGTTCCGTCAACAGTTCGAACATGACCGGGTTGTTTTCGCTCCCCTCCATCGTCATGCCGACTCCTTTCAGCGTTTTACCGAACGGACTTTCCTTCGCCTTATAGAACTCGTCGATCACGTGCTTCAGCTTCCCGTGTAATCCAACGTTCCCACCATAGTTCAGCAACATACAATAAATCCAGTCATGCTGTCCGAACCCGTCCTTCCGGTACCAAGTAGATGCAGGATCTCCCCCCACACAGCATCCGGATTTGTTTTTTTCATGGCTTTCATGATGGCTTTACCGGCTGCATCCAAATTTACTCCTTGAGTACTTCCCCCTTCATGAAACGGATCAATAGCGTAAAAACCTGTTTTTCCATACAGTTTTGTCAGTTCTCTATAATACAAAGCAGAGATTTCTTCAAAGCGCTCATCCTCCGGCTGTAAAAAGGCAGGACGATGATAGCTGCACCAAAATCCGGGATCAGCAACATTCAATCCTAATTTCTCCTTTGCATTATGAGGAACCATGCCACAATATCCCGGCAACACAGGTTCGATGCCATATTCACGCATTCTTTTTACAATCTTCTTCTGAAGTTTTTCCTGACGGGTATACCAACTTTCAGGATTAGGTCCTCCCCACCCTTCCAGATTATTCATCAACCACCAAGCCGAGGATATGGATGATTTTCATTTGACAGAGATTTTTATTCATTAAGATATTGACACCATACTTTCCGTCAGGAGACACCCACCACTGCGTATCGCCGTTTGCACAACGGATCGCAAAACGATTGTCATACTGCAAACGGGCGGAGCCGTCGGGAATCCATAGGCCGAGGCTGTACATTCCCTTTGCCAGGCCGAGCGGAATCTGCAAGTCGGTAGAAATCGTATGCAGGAGCGGAGTGCAGGAGCTGTCGCCCGTTTCATACGGTTGCCAGTCATTCACATTCGCATCCGTCAAGGCGATATGGCAAACCTTACCGGACTCGTCAATCAAGACCAGGATAGACAGGATGTTCATTAAACAAAGTCGAGAAACCGCGGTTTATCAAAGATATTTCGACAGGATTAGCCTGTCCGGCAAGCAAAACCGCCGGAGCCGTCATCTCCTGCAACTCGATACGGTAACCGAGATGGTCCCGGATATAATCGAAAACAAGGAGACTCACGCACAATCTGCTCATAAGCAGGCGTACCTTCTGACATTCCGCCATCCCACTGATGCTTTTTTTGATCACAATAAAGTCATCATGGAAAGAAATCCGTTTATAATCATCAGAAGCCGTATCCAGCAGGTTCTTATATTCGGGAACCCGTATCTGGACAGCCCGTCCTTCCGGTGTCATCCGGCAGATATGTTGCAAAATAGTCCGTTTCGTATCGTCCGACTTTTCGAGACCATGAAAAGAACTGTGCCATTCTCCCCAAGCACCGATCATGCCAGCCTGTACAACCTGAATCACATCCTTATTCTCTTCAAGGAAAGGCTTGAGCTGTTCCGTATGGCGAATGATGTCTTCCAATGTAGGACCAGTAGCCGCCCGCCCCAAAAACTGGGTTTCATAAGCAAAACGGAGGGCCGCTTTCTTGCCTAAGGACCTTAATTTGTCAAAGAAAATACCCATTGTCCGAAAATCCTCTCCTGTCAACTCT
>VOFC01002016.1_pt1 | contig 14930 bp, 24 predicted proteins | sample 5384161 | NCBI WGS metagenome assembly VOFC01 (sample SAMN12384722, study PRJNA508395) | human gut metagenome | isolation source: healthy gut B | host: Homo sapiens | reverse complement strand
ATCTTATGATATATAAGATGATAAAGTATCATTTTTTAAAATAGATTCATTAACTGTTTGAAAGGAAAATTTATGACAAAATCAACTGAAATAAAACATAAAACTGCTCTTGTATTAGAGGGGTGGCGCTATGCGTGGGATGTACACAGCAGGTGTATTAGATGTCTTTATGAAAAAAAAAAAATATTAAGTTTGATGCAATTATTGGTGTGTCAGCAGGCGCATTATTTGGTGTAAATTATCTTTCTAAGCAGCCCGGCAGAGTTATACGTTACAACAAAAAATATAATAGTGATAAAAATTATCTTGGACTTAAACCATTGCTTAAAACAGGTAATATTATTGATACCGAATATGCATACAATATTGTTCCACATCAACTGGATCCATTTGATGATGCTACATTTCAGAAATCAGATATTCCCTTTTGGGCGGTTGTTACAAATATAAAAACCGGAAATCCCGAATATATCAAAATAAAAAGTGTATTTGACCAGATGGATGTATTGCGCGCATCTGGTTCAATGCCTATTGTTTCAAAACCCGTACGGCTTGGAAAGGAATTGTATCTGGATGGTGCTGTTACCGATAGTATCCCCTATCAGAAGATGCTTGACCTGGGGTACGAACATTTGGTTGTTATTTTAACTAAACCTGCAGATTACGTAAAAAAGCCTATGCCCAAAATACTTACTTCCGTATATAAACGACACTATCCTGAATTCTATGAAAAATTTGCAAACAGGCATATCATGTATAATGAACAGATACGTCATTTAAGAGAATTAGAAGATCAAAAAATCGCTGAAGTTATGCGACCATCTAAACATATCAAAATAAGTAAAACAGAAAAGGATCCTGCAAAAACTTGAACGATTGTATCAGCTTGGTGTCCACGATGCAAAGCAATTTTTTAAAAGTTGTTCATAAAATCGTATATCGAAAATAAATTATTTTCACAGACGAAGATGTCACATTTAAGTGTGGCATCTTTTTGTTTATCTAAATAGTAATATAAGAATAACTCTATATGATAAAATCATGCCTAAAATACATTAATGAAACTCCTAAGGAATATTATAAATTCGTTCACAGCGATGCTCATAATAACAAGTTTGATATTATATGATTTATTATAGGATATTTTATATTATATATCATCCTATAAGTTCTGTTTGCTTTTCTATGCAGAAGTTTTTAATTTTTTATAATAAAGTCATCAATCATGAAGTGAGTAACAATAGTGTTACATAAATATAAAACATTATCCTAACCATTTTGTATATCAACACGTACATCAGCAGTATATCAGTAAAAATAAATAATACCTTTCATATAGAGCTCTTCGATACAGTCAACGCTGAAGATATTTTGTTTATTTCTATATGACTTATTTAATTTTTGAATAGTGTATTTAAACTTGAAAAATACTTTTAAGTGGTGTAGTATATCATTATCTATCTATTCGCATAATATTAATTATGCGAATAAAATATACCTCTTAATATTAAAAACACTATTTTTTCAAAGGATATACTTTATGTCATATAATTACATTGATTCAAAAGCTTCGCAAAATGAATTAAAAATTGCAGAATTATTGACTTTTTTGCCTAAATTTTGTCATGATTATATAATTTCTATTTCAGGTTTTACAAAACCTCTGACTCAATTGGCATATCTGCAGCGCATACAATTTTTCTTTACTGGCTGTTGGATAATAATATATATTTTTCAAAAAAATATGCTGAAATTAAAGATTTTACAATAGATGACCTTAATCAGTTAAAAAAAATTGATTTTGAGGAGTTCTTCTACCATATAAGTATATATGGTGCAATGAGAAAGGAAAAAATACTAGAAGCAAATCATACCTCCCAAAACATAATTCCTACTAAGACTGCCACGCGTAATAATTATTTAAGCGCACTCAAATCACTATATACGTATTTTTCTAGATAACGAATATATTTCAAATGCGCCAGTTCTTAGAATTCGTCAGAGGACTCTTGACAAGCATCAAGTTATTGCACTTGATAATTACCAAATAAACCAGATCATGGATGTAATAGATCATGGATCTTCTCAGATGTCTGACAGACAGGAAAACAACAGAGGAAAAACATATATACGTGATAAAGCTATATATACGTTGGCAGCGCTTAATACCGGCATACGCGTATCTGAACTTGTTTCTTTAGATATAGGGGATATTGATTTTAGAAGACACTGTTTTAACATTATAAGAAAGCGTGGTAAAGAAGACACAGTCTATTTTAGTGATAGTGTTGAAGCTGCCTTACTTGACTGGCTTGAAATACGCCCTCAATTTCTATCAGATCAAAATGAACAGGCTCTTTTCTCTCCACCCGGGGGATCCAAAAAGGTCTGCGGTTATCTGTCCGGAGTGTCGAAATATTAGTAAAAAATATGCCAAAATTGGAGCTCAGAAATTGGTTCTAAAATAACTCCTCATAAACTCCGCTCCAGCTATGCAACTAAGATTATAGAAAAAACCGGCGGTGATATTAACTATGCTAAAAAATGTGCTTGGTCATGAAAATATTACAACTACAACACATTATATAAAGGATAATGAAAAGCAAAAAGAACTTAATAGAAATTTATTAGATCCATAAATATCTTTTACTTTTATTGCTGCATATAGTGTACTTTTTTACCATCAAAATGCATGAAACATATCATGCATTTTTGTTTTTGCAGTAATACTTTCCTTTTTCAAATATTTATTTTATATATAGTAAATTGTCGCACTATTTTTACGTTTTTAGACTACATACCATTTATTTTTTATAGCATTAAATCACCCTGGCTTCTTTTTGATTGATGGCTTCAATCATAGCATATGGATTTAAAATTACGCTTAATTCTTTTTTCCTTTATTAATCCATTTTTATTGTACGCTGCTTAACTGGTACACCACTTTTTAAAGATTTCTTTGCCAGATTTGCAGCCTTTTTATATTCAATGTATGGACAAAGAACCGTTGCTATTCTGACACTTGCATTTAATAGCTCTTTACATCTCTTCTCATTTGCTGTAATTTCGATTATACAGTTATTTGTGAGTGTTTCAACAGCATTCGCCAACGTCATAATCAAATCAATAAAATTATAAAATGTAATCTGCTCAAATCCACTTAATCCTATCTGCCAGGTCTCAGCTGTCATTGTTATCATCATATCATGCCATATTAAATAAAATGCCACCTGTGATACCACCTTTAGTATTATAGGATTCACCTTTCCTTACATACTGAATGATCAATTTTGCATTGACGGTAATGCTATCTCTCCTATTCCGTCCTTTGGTCCACTTGCTAAAAATATGTAGATCATTACAGATTTTGATAAATTTATCACACATTTCTTTATCTCAGAAGTTATTCTTACAAATCCATCAAGATTTTCGTTGCATCAAACAAATCATCTACCTGTACAAGTGGGTAAGCGCATATTTTGGCTAATACCGGTACGATATTGTCAAAATAGTATTCCGATGTATTTATTCCCGTTCCTATTGCTGTTGCCCCGATATTTACTACATACATCTCTTCTATTATTTTTTCTAATCTGTCTAGATTCCTTCCAACCATGCTCGCATACGAATGAAATGTCTGTCCTAATCTCATCGTAACAGCATCTTATAACTGTGTACGTCCTATCTTTTTACTATCCCATCAAATACCTTAGATTTTTTATATAATGCAGCTTCTAACTCTTCTAACTGATTTTCCAACGGCTCTAAAAGATCCAAAACCGTTAATTTTCCTGCAGTAGGAATTACATCATTTGTTGATTGTGACATATTCACATGATCATTTGGATGTACTATTGTATAATCCCCTTTTGTCCACATAACATCTCTATTGCCCTGTTCGCAATAACCTCATTCATGTTCATGTTTGCACTGGTTACCTGCACCACCTTGAATCCCATCTACAATAAACTCGTCTTCAAACATTCAACATATAACTTCATTGCATGCTGCTTCTATTTGCTTGCTGCTTCTATTGCATATACAATCTCTGGCGAAAGCCGTTTGGCTTATTATTTGTAATTGCTGCGGCTCTTTTTGATCCTTGCAATATTTTTTATAAACGTTTTGTTTAAGCCATTCCCTTTAATTTGAAAATTCTGCTTAGCACTTAATGCCTGAACGCCGAATATACTTCCTTTGGTACATTCATTCTCTCGATTTAATCTAATTCTAAGCATGTTTTTTGCAAGATATATTGCTTTTTCATATTTAATTGACCTATTTCTTTCATTTTTATCTTGTTTTATAGTACTTATTATTCATATTTTCGACAATTATTAAATATTTTACAAATATTGACTTACGAAATATTTAATAGTATTATATATTATGTATCATTATTAAAAATGATACATTTAGTGAAACTATCACTGCGGAGGTACCTATGTCACAAAAAAAATGAAATCAGATATTATATTAAACCAGTTATATCTACTCATAATTCAAGATTAACAAATCCCGACAAAATTTAATTAAAACAAATGATTTTTATGCAATAAAATCTCTTCTTGAATCTTACAATATTAACTTTGACATAAAAACGACATATTAAGCATAAGTTATGATCCCGAAACCGTTAAATACTACACTACTCGCAATGCTGGTCGGAAACCAAAGCGAATTATGGTTAATTCTACTCAAAATAATCCTGAAACCAATCAAAATAAACGTGATTTTAATGTATATAAATACTCTGATATCGTTTATATGGCTCAATCCATGAATGATAAAGAACTTTTTGAATATCTTAGTATGCCACGTCCTACATTTTATAGACATAAAAAAAAGCTTTTAGAGAGTTCATATTTTGAGCAGCTTGATCGAACTCGATTTGAAGATTTAGATTATCTTCGTTCAGTTCCGGGTGACACATATTTTTAGCGTATAAAGTATCGTAATAAATTATGATACTTTATATATTATATAATATCTTTTATTTTATTTTAGTTATTCTCTTATATTCTATTTTTTATATTCTTATTTATATTATCCACTTTATTGTCTTATACATTATTTTATATAGAATATTGTATTTCATATATTATTTCCCTTTTTGTTGTATTTTATACATTACTTTATATATTGTAATATATAGTATTTCCTATTATATATAATCATTTATATTTTCTAAAACAATATAAATGATTATATATAAGTCAATACGTATCAATAGTAAAATACTATTTTTAATATTTTCTGTATTTTATCAGCTATATTCTCTATATAAGTTAGTATTTTAAAATCGATAAACTTAATATTATATTATAAAAAATATAATAAATGATATTTTATACTTTATATTATATATTTACTGATATAGTATATTTTTTGATTATATAATATAGAATGTTATATTTGAGATTATTTAATAGATTATATAATAGTAAATAAAGTATATAATATGAATTATTATCTAATTTAATATATAACGTTATATATCTTTTAAGATATAATGAAATATATAAATTAGTATATAAAATAAATACTTTTATCTTTTAAAATATTATTTAAAAGAATACTTTATAATAAACTATCAGAAATATTATAGAATAAAAAATATTATATATTTAACAGTATATTATATAAAGTTTTATATAATTAAATATAAAAAAGGAAATATAATATATGTAAAAATATCTTAAATAATGTATTTAAGAAGATATAATATAAAAAAACTTATGAAATACAATAAAAAAAAAATACTATATCAATTATTATATCTGAACTTTCTAAATGTATTTTTTAATATATAATTGTGTATCTTATGAAAAATATTATAACATACACTTTATATGATATAATTTAAGAACCTATATTTTATAAAAAAGATATTACCTTATAAAATCTTGATTTTTTTTCATTTTTGTAGTATTATCTATAAAGAAACTCAAATTAAAGAATCAAATATTTTTTCATATGAAACAAATTATAAATGCTCTTATATAATATATTATTTTTTATACTATAAGAGAGTATCATTTTTAAAAAGGAGACTATGAGTAATGGCAAAAACAATAGCAATATCATCGGCCAAAGGTGGCGTTGGGAAAAGTACCTGCACTGTAGAAATAGCAAATGCAATACGAAATATAACCCATAAAAGAGTACTGGTTATAGATATGGACGAAAACAGTTCATTGGGAGAGAATATCGGTGCAGACCTTGCTACAGATAAAACTATTTACCAGGTCTTAAAGGCTCAATGCTCAATAAACGATGCCATCCAGCACCATAGATTATTTGATGTGATAGTTGGATCAAAATCGTTATCTAAGGCGCCTATCGAATTTATTGAAAGAGATGATGTCTACTTACTTGCGGATATTATAAGCCTCATAAACGATGAATATGACTATATATTCATAGATAATGCCCTTCCAGATCCGTATTGCTTACAATGACAGAAATAGCTGCAGATTATGTTGTAATTCCTACCATGGCAGACAGCGCTTCTATAAAAAACTTGTATACGAAATGGAAGAGGATGTGTACAAACTTGTGAATAGCCGAAATAAAGAGAGTCACGCTGAAATCATCGGTTATATTCTTAACTTTTATAGACGTTCAAATATGTATGATATAGCCTTTGAACAATTATCTGATCACATAAAAGATATGCCTGATCCAAAACCTTTTATAGCTATTGCAAAGGAACTTATCATAGCATCAGAAGTTAAAACTTTAAAAACAGCAATCTGTGAAGATTACAAGTCAAATCCACTAGCTCGTAGCTTCTATGACATTGCTGAAACAATTTTAAAGAGAATAGGAGATTAATTATGGCATCCAGAAGAGAATTATTAATGAAAGCCAATCAGGCTAACAGTAGTAGGATAAAACTTCAAAAGGATCAGGAAACAATTGTTGATGCAATCGTAAACGAATTAGAAGACGATTCTGACAAAGAAAAAACTGTCGATCCAAAAGTCTTCCTCTATTGAACCGGAAACTACAACTGAAGATAAAAAAGAACTCTCCGATAAGTTCTCTACTGATACTAGCTTAACTGATGCTAACCTAACTGATACCAGCCAAACTGAGGAAAATATCATAGCTGAAGATCCGGATACTTCAACTTCAGCTGAAAAAAAAAGAAAACCATGAAGAAAAAACTTGTCGAATCCGAGGTTAATGTGACATCTGCTCCACCAATTCATGATTCACAGCCAATAATTGAAAATGCAACTTCAGCTAAATTCTCCGGAAATAGCGAACAAAAAAGAGACCTCTTACACTGAAAACATTACAGAATCAGCTAAAATAGAGACAAATACATACGTTCCACCACATCAAGAAGTTGCATCTATAAATAATGAAAACACAAAATCTAGTGTAAATCTTGTCACCGAAGGAAATATAGAGCGTAAAAAACGTCCGTCTTTAAGAGCCACAGAAAAAAAGCTAAAAGACCGAAAATTAAGCGTTCTTTTTTGACAGAAGCTGCATATACAAATGTGGAAAGATTTACACAAGAATTGGGTTATAGATCTAAAAATGATTTTTTGAATACATTATTTGAACGTTTAGATGATATAATTGAATAAATTATGACAGGATAGGAAAATATCTTATCCTGTTTTTTTATTTCTCAGAGAAATATATAAAATATAGTTATTGTATATATGTATAAGGATATAGGAAAAAAGCCTTTAAAATCAAGGTTTTCCGGACTTGTACAGTGACGAAAATTACACTTAAAAGTGGCGTACAGTCCACAGATGTATGATAGAAAGTCCACAAATATGTGACAAGCATTCCACATTATGTGACAAAATTTCCACTTAAAGGTGACAATTATATTAAAAGATACACCTTTAGGGTAAAATAGAAAAGAAAAATGAAAAAAAAGGTGACATGATTTACACTGTATTATGAGCGATATTGTCACAGAGGTGTAAAAATTGTCACTTTTAAAAAAAAAAAGTGTGGAATATGTCACTTTTATAATTTGTATAGTGTAAATTTGTACACTTTTAAATAAAATAAGATGAAGCAAACATTTAATAAAGTATGATAAATAGGGCATTTAGGAAGTTGTAAATATAAAAGTGACATCAGGTACACTTTATAAAAGAACTTTAGAGAAATTAAGTATATGTGAAATACAAAAATAAAGAAAAAATAATATAAAAGTGGCAGAATTTACACTGCAAATAAGGAAAAATATATAAAAGTGGCAGATATTACACTTTTTAAGGTGGTTGACATTATTTCGTTTGTCACCGATAATAGTAAATGTGCAATGGATTAGTATACTGCACTTTTATGAAAGGATAATAATATGGCTACTTATAAAAGAGATAGTTCAGATAACATTTACGATGAAAAGGGAAATATTATTAATAAACGAAAAAAAGAAGACAGATAATCAAATCTCTATGAATTTTGATGAAAATAACGATTTTGTTATAGATTCATCCGTAGGAGAGGAAAATGATGTCGTGGATGAGAGTGGACTTCCTGTCACTTTTGATAAGAATGAGATCATATTATGGGATGAAGCCAAGTTTTATGATAACTTTGAACATAACGCTGATTATGCATTAAAAATGATTCTGTCGATCCAAAGCAATGATAATCCATTAAAAAAAGGTGGAGAAGATATCGGATTCAGATGTGATAGTATTATTTTTAAAAACAGGCAACAATATTCCCCCGGCGAAATACTATTTTTGATATTATAACCGGTGTAATATCTACGAATCGGATGATAATGCATATAAAATCTATATAAAAAGATATAGTAAAACATATCGGGTATAATGATGAAAAATACATATACAGAATACTTAAGAAAGATTTTGATAAATTGAAAAAAGAAACCATTACTTATTGATATACCAGGGAAAGCAGATGATGCAGAGCCAATGGAGATCAGCTGGTGGTTACTTTGTGATTATAATAGTGCGGAGGATTGTAAGAAAAAGGGAAAAGCCGGACAATGCGCATATTGTTATAATACCAACTCCTTTTTTCAAGCTGCTTACTTTATCATCTACAATTATGCATGGAGCTCATTATTCAATTGAGATCAGTAGCAGCATAATAGGAAAATATGCAAGAAATTTGTATTATATATTAGAAAGCAGAAAAAATATAGAGCATATCCCGATGCAGTACCGGGAGTTTTTACATTTACATTGGAAGAACTTCAAAACTTACTTACATATCCTAGTTCGTATAGAGCAACAGATGTCAGAAGACGTATACTGGATGAGGCAAAAGAGGAGATAAATAATTTGCCAAATTCAGATATACAGTTTGATTATGAACTTTTGAAGACTGGAAAATCATTTACACACGTAAGATTTCATGTATATGATATATATGATACTGCAAAAATTGAACAAAATGATTTAAGTAATCAAAAGAAATAATTGATGTAAAAGATAATACTGTTGTTGGTCTATTAAAAGGTTTTGGATTTTCAGATAAGGATATAGAAAAAATATATGTTGTATATGATGAAACAAATAGTGATATAAAAAAATTAACAGCTGCAATCACGAAGACATTTGAAAGCAGTGATATTAAATCTAAGACATCTTATTTGTGCAAATTATTGCAGAATGGATTATATAAAGAGCAGCCAGCAAAATCCAAAAATACATTTAATAATTTCAACCAGAGAGATGTTGATAACGATGAACTGGAAAAAAATTCTATTAAAATAACAATAAATTTGATCGTATATTCTGTGTTTGCTACCATGGGATATACGATTTTTTTGTAATAATTTATGTTACGCTAACTGTATAAATATTGTTAGGATTAATTATGGAAAAAGGGATTAATTGAGCAATATTTTATATAGAATATGTTTGAAAATGAATTATAACTTGCAAAAAATAGAATAAGTGCAAGATATGATTCGATATATTGTGCACTACTTACAATACGTTTTCCATAACAACAACTGTAAAAGTAAATATAGACAATAAAGATCGAAGAAATGTATAAAAAGACATATATAAATTAAGATAAATAAAATGTCGGATAATGGATGAAAGAAACAAAAAAACCGTTAATTATCGAAAAAAGCCAATTGTCAACCTGTACTGAATATAGGTTGACAATTTAAAAGCTTATTTTTTTGTAAAAAGCTGATAATATGTAGAAAATTTTCGTAATATGTAATATACTCCTATAGAATAATACGCAAATGAGAAGGAGTATATAACTCATGATAAATTATAAAATGTTGGTGTTGGATCTTGATGATACATTATTAAAGAGTGATAGAACCATTTCAGAATCTACAAAGGAGCATTTACTTAGAGCACAAAAAAAATGGAATAATAATTGTTCTTGCCTCAGGCAGACCCACTTATGGAATAAGAAAAATTGCTGATGAATTATGTTTATCAGAAAATAGTGGATATATTATATCATATAATGGTGCCAGAATAGTAGATTGTAAGTTGGGAAAAGAATTGTATGCGTGTAACATAAAAAAGAGAACAGTTATATAATCTTTTGATATGGCAATAGAATCAGGTGCATATATTCAGACGTATGTTGGAGATTATATAATAGCATCTAAAGCAAATGAGTATACAGATATAGAAAAACAGATTACTGGCATGGATATATTAGTACCTGATAACTTTAAAAATATGTATCTGACGATGTAGTAAAAAGCAATTGTGTTACAGCATCCGGATAAGCTGGCTAAGATCGAAAAAAAGCGTGGAGAGAAAAAATAAATAACACCATGTATATGACAATATCAAAACCATTTTTTTAGAATTTATGAATAAGGATGTAGATAAAAGTAAAAGCATCGAAAGACTGGCGGATATGCTCGGTATATCAATGTCTCAGGTAATCGCAGTAGGAGACAGTTATAATGATCTTTCTATGATAAAATCTGCAGGACTTGGTGTGGCAATGGGGAATGCTGTTGAGCTGGTTAAAGACAATGCGGATTATATTACTGCGGATAATGATCACGACGGAATAGTAATGGTAATAAATAAATTCGTATTATCCCAAAAGTAAGCTGATAAAATAAAAAAAAAGACAGTCATTCGATCTACTGTCTTTTTAGGAGAAGGTATTTTACTATGGAGTATAGTAAAAATATATAATGTATTGGGGTTTTTACGAAAAAAATAATATCATGCATATAAGAATAAGTGTTACCAAAGTTTATAAAATTACGATACCTTTATTGTATAAGTTGCACAAAATATTTATGCGTATTTGGTGAGTATTACTTCGTGCAAAATGATATAATAAAACCAAGTCAAAAAAAGAATGTCTTTTAGGAGACTATGGGGGTTCCAGCTCTTTGAGCTGGATTTTTTATCTTTTTAAATATAAGGAATGTATTATGACAAAAGAAGAATGGTACGATCAACTATTTAATAAGCTTGATAACTCCAAATTTAGAAGCAGCTTTCATTTAAAACAAAAAGATATTAATTATATAAATGAAAAGGGGCTTGATACTATAAGACTGCACGCAAAGGGATTTTATTGCCAAAAGAGAGGCTCCTGCATATATTCCTAATGATGGAAAGCAAACGCCTATGAGAGGACATCCGGTATTTTTAGCTCAACACGCAACAGCAACGTGCTGCAGAGAATGCATTCGAAAATGGCACAAAATGCAGCCGAGGAAAGAATTGAGTCAGATACAACAGGATTATCTTGTGGATGTTATAATGACATGGATCAAAAGAGATCTGGAAAGGAATAAAAAATAAATTATGAAATTGAAAAATGTTTTGATAGTAGTTAATGATATACAAGAATCTATTTGTTTTTATAAAGAAATATTTGGATTGCAGGTAATTGTGAAACAGGAAGGAAATGTAATATTATCCGAAGGACTCGTATTACAGTATGCAAAATTATGGGCGGATGTGATTGAGGGAGATATAATACCATTCAATAATACGACGGAACTGTACTTTGAAGATAATGATGTTGAAGGACTGGCTGATAAACTTGCTTCAAATAATATTTTTGTGAGGGTTCAGACTGAATTGACAGAGATGGCAGGTGGACAAAAAATGGTAAGATTTTATGATCCATCGGGGAATCTTATAGAAGTGCGTACACAGGCGAAGCACAGCTGATATAAATTAGAGGAAAAAATACAGATATTAAAGACCAAAGAAAGCGCACATATGAGGATGATATACTTTTGTCAAGTAAGACGATAAAAGGTGACATAACAAAAAGTAACAGATGTGCAGGCAATCGTTAATGCAGCAAACAATTCTCTGCTTGGCGGAGGTGGTGTAGATGGTGCGATTCACAGAGCAGCAGGACCAAAGCTGTTTCTCGCGGAGTGCAGGACACTTCATGGATGTGAAACTGGCGAGGCAAAGATTACAAAAGCATATAATCTGCCTTGTGATTATGTAATACATACTGTTGGACCGATATGGAATGGTGGTACAAGTCGTGAAGATGAGCTTCTGGCAAACTGTTATTATAATTCTATGAAACTTGCAATGGACAATGGAATCAGAAAAATTGCATTTCCATCTATATCAACTGGTGTTTACAGTTTTCCGGTTGAATTGGCAGCAAAGATAGCGGTAAATACAATAAATAGATTTTTACAGGAAAAGCCAGAAAAGTTCGATCTGGTTGAATGGGTTCTGTTTGATGACAATACTAAATCAGTATATGAGGCTGAGGTGGATAAGATATATGATTAAGTAAGGCTGAGGGATACATGATTTTACCTAGTATGAGATTGCAAAATGCTGTTAATATTTAAAAGTAAATATCAAAGAAGAGCTGGTATCATATGTGGTACCGGCTCTTTTTGATAACGTAAAAGTATTGATTTACAAAGCGTGCTTAAAATGTGGATTGTACGATGTAAGTGTGGATGATTAGTTGTGGAATATAAATGAGTATTACTTATGTGTTCGGAGTTAAATTATACTGATTATGCTTTTCGGCGTTTAGTATCACTGTCTAATTATCAACAAATAAATATCAACAGATAGATATTCAAAACTACCATTGCGTCAAATGATATTAAAAAAGATCAATCCTAGAAAATGTTTTTTGAAAGTGAACCCTTGAGATGTAATATGTGAAATGTAAGGTGGAAAAGAAATAGTTGTATACACGCTACAACTATCTTAAAAGATGTAGTTTGTTCTACCACTTTTTAAATTCTTTAAAACTTATACGGGCATATAATAAAAAACAACAATATGTACGCAATGCGGAAATGGACGGAGTAGCGCTTATTAGACTGGTGCAAAAAACATTCAAATGACGAAATTCAAATAACGGAATGATATCGTAAAAAATATATAAGAGAAATCGTCAGACATAGAATATCATTTACAAATCAAAAAATTTCATTTTTTTTGGACAAATTTTAAATTTCATACACTATATATATGAAAGATAAAAATGGAGGAATTTAAAATGAAAATACGAAGTCCAAATATCAACGAAAATGATTTGTATAAATCATTTTAATCACAAAATAATGTAAAAATTAAATATGGAACAAACGGTAGTTACTGACAGTGTCCAATCTGAAAACGAGTTTCTTCCTATTATAATGTTGTTCTTTCTTTTTTATACTGATATTATCAAAATATAACATTAGTACGAGGAGGACATCATGAAAGTATTAAATATAGAAGACGATGCATTTAAACACAATGACATATGTAAGGTTTTAACCAGCTGCGGAGTAAATACAGTATACTGGGAGAAAAATTATGAGGATGGTTGGAAAGCAATAAAAAATGCTGAAGATGCAGAGAAACCATATGATCTGATCATCACGGATATGTATTATCCAAGGGAAGCAGGTGGCAGGGAAGAAGCATCAGGAGAGTTGATCATTCAAAAAGTGATAGATCAGGAATTAAAGGTACCAGTCATACTGTGCTCAAGTGTCAACCTTAGGTTTAGTGAAATATTTGGATGTGTTTATTATAATAGAATAAGAAATTGGGAAGACGATTTGAAACTATTGATTAATAAATTGGCGTATCAAAACAGAAGGAGAAATTAGCATGGGAGATAATTATTATTTGGCAGGAGAATGTAAAGTAAATGATTTCAGTAAGAAAAAAAGAAATGAATGATTTGATAATTAAGATACTCGATAAGAGCCACTATACTGGGCTGATGGTTATAAGCAGATAATCAATGAAAATGGTGTGATCGGCGTATCAAGTACACGATTCACATCCGACACCACCATTTACGCCTACTGGGTGGATGATATTGGACCGGAAGAAGATTCAACATATCTTACTGTCACAAAGACTGATGACAAGGATTATGTGTATGCAAAGGCAACCAAATCTTCAGTATCACCTGTATCGCTTCGGCTGTCATGCACACGGTACACTGCCACAGATCACATGGAACACAGACTGGCTCAACAAGGATGTGTCGATCAACACGTATGGCAGGGATATCGGTAAAGGCATGAAGAATCTGCTTATAAGACGTAATGACAGCAGTTCATGGTATGACTGGCAGAGTAAAGATTTCAGCGGATCAAAAAGATCAGGTATCCACATCAAAAAATGATACAAATGAAAGTGTGTCCGATTTTTTACGGCATTGCAACAGATGCAAGCCACAAGGCAAATAAGTTAGAAACCAAATCTGTTACAGTAAAGATTGATAAGACAGCACCAGCAGCCAGAGGTGATGACATCGAAGGCGCAGTGCATACAGGTACGATCTACAGAGGAATATCAAGCGATTATGTTCCGGACAGCAGCAGAACCATCAATGATGATGGAACAATCAATGAAGCAGCAATGAGAACTGAAATCAAGCTGCCTCTTAAAGATTCATTATTAGGAGTCAAATTTGTCTGGGCAATCGTAAAAGATGACGAACACGGAACAACCAAGACA
>VOFC01006599.1_pt1 | contig 14956 bp, 25 predicted proteins | sample 5384161 | NCBI WGS metagenome assembly VOFC01 (sample SAMN12384722, study PRJNA508395) | human gut metagenome | isolation source: healthy gut B | host: Homo sapiens | reverse complement strand
GTGATATAAATGTTCTTTCCCTTACCGATGAAACTGGCTTTCCTGCCGCGGCAAGAAGCTACGCGCAGGATTTTATGTACCGCGACAAAATAGAGGTGCAGATATTCGACGCTTCGGGCAACATGCTTGTGACCACCAACGGCTTTGCTTTTGACGGCGGACAAGACGGGGCGACCGACTACGCCGAGGCGGTAAGGACCGGCGGCGAGGCGTCGTGGTACGGTAAAAACGACAACGGCGAGCGCGTGCTGGCGGTCACAACCGTACTGCCCGATCTTGGCTACGGCTCAAACGGCGCATATCGCGTCGTGGTATCGATGGAGCAGGTCATGACGGCGTACGGATTTCTGCTCGGCATGGCTATAGCCATAGGTGTGCTGATGGTGGGATTTGCGCTTTTGTCGGGCGCGTTTTCGTAAACTCCATAGTCCGTCCCGTGCGCGACGTAACCACTGCGGCGAAAAAGATAGCAGGCGGCGACATGAACGCCCGGCTGGAGGTCAAACAGAACGACGAATAGGCGAGCTGTGCGACACAATAAAACTGGCTATGGCGTCGGAGCTTGAAAATGCCGACAAGCTGAAAAACGATTTCATATCGTCGGTCTCACATGAGCTGAGAACGCCGCTGACCGCCATAAGGGGCTGGGGCGAAACGGTAAAATGTCGGTCGGCGAGGACGACGATGTCGTAAGACACGGACTGGAGGTCATACTCGGCGAGGCTGACCGGCTTTCCGGACTGGTCGAGGAGCTGCTCGACTTTTCACGCATGGAATCCGGCAAGCTGACCATAACGCCGTCGCTCAACGATCCGCTTAAAATAATCGGCGACGTCGTCGATATGTATGGACCGAAAATGGCAAGGCAGCACAAGCTGTCGCTCGTTTTTCGTCGGTCCCAGAAAGGACCGAAAAAGATAAAATGGCCGACCGCGACCGTATCAAGCGGGTGTTTACCTTAAGTAAACACACCGAGCCCGATATCGTAACGCTGCATGCGGCCACCGGCTGCGGCATGCCGGCAAAGGATATCGACCATATAAAGGAAAAAATTCTGCAAACCAACGTCCGCGGCTCCAGGGATAGGGCTCGCGGTCGCTGATGAAATTTAAAGCACCACAACGGACTGCTGTTCGCTGAAAGTGTCGAGGGGCGAGGGACGTCGCAGTCGTGCTGCCGACCGTAAAGGCGCAACTTCGCTCAGGTCCTATTATTCCACCGAAAAGAGATAGAACGGGTATAAAGGGAAAGAGGGTCATAGGTGGGATATAAAAAACGTCGATGAGCGGTCGACTTTATCAGGCGATGAAGGACCGTACAAGACTACGCCATAGCGGTCAAACCGACGGCAGCATAGACCTTTCCGAGGTGGGAAAGCGGGCTGCGACCGTTATAAATTACCGGTCTGCCAGCATCGCGGCGCGGTCAGCCAATAAGGCAATGGTCACGGGCTACAAAGCCATGCGCTCTATCTCCGGCTTTACCGAGCTGGAGGAGCGGAGGCGCAGAAAAAAGCGCGGGCGGAAGCTGAGCAGAACAGAAAAAACAGTCATGCCGAACGGTGTGCGTGATACCGGAACATTGTGCCGGTGACACCGAAGAACCGCCGGGCAAACAGATGCCGCAGCCAGGGGTCGAAACTGAATAAGACGGAAGCGAAGGACCGGCAAAAAGGATGGTCCGGTCAGCCAGGCCGTAGCGCAGGCTCGGTGCTCCGGTATCGTGCTGGCGGTGGTGCTGTTTACCGGCGCTTACTAAGGGTATAGACGCGACGCACCAGGCGACCTTAAATTTTACAAAGAGTCTTATCGAGGCGTCATAAAAATGGCGATATTCATAGGTTACATATAGCCTCTTTCACGAAAAGGACATAAAAAGGGTGTTCATGTTACCACGGGTCGGAGCACAAGACCATATTCTTTATGAACACGGGGCTTCCGTCACTGTGGAAAACGCAGATACAAAGCGCGCTTTTCCGCCGCGGAACATCGTTCATGTTCCTTATGCGCGGTGGGGTACTTATAAACAGCCTGCTTGGTCGATCTCTGCCCGATTTTATAATATCAGCGCAACTTCCTCTGGGTGCCTATAGATACTGCTTATTCCGGTCATGCGGACTGGGCTATGAGCTGATAAAATGCGACGGCATGACAATGTGCTTACCGTATCATAGCCGCGCCGGGGCTGTGGGGATACAAAACTCGACAGGAGCCTGACGACAGCATGATAGAGGTCGCAATAGCCGCAATGAAGGATGTCATACCGGACGGCAGCTCGGATGAACAAGCTGAAATGCAGCCCGTTTTTTATTGATTTTCAGCGGCAGAACGGAGATCAAAAATGACCTTTGAGGAGCTGACGGCGAGGATAAAGCCGGACTTTCGGCGGCAGGAATGATGCAGCCGCCTTTGAAGCCGGCGAAATAGTGAAATTTTTACGGCGGCAAAGGTTTTGCCCGGTCGGTGACGGTACCGTTTCTGCGGCGCTTATCGCCCAAAAACGCAGGATATCAGGCGAACCGCTGCAATACATTTTGGGCAGTGGGAGTTTTACGGGCTGCCCTTTAAGGTCGGTCCTGGTGCTGATACCGCGCGCCGACACCAGAAACGGCGGTGACTGCGCCGCGGCGCTTTTAAAAGGGCAAAAGCGGAGCCTGGGGTGCTCGATATATGCGCCGGCAGCAGGATGTAAGGCATTGCCCTTGCAAAAACGGTGGGAGCAAAAGGTCACGTTCGTCGAAAAATCGCCCGACGCGATAAAGTATTTAAAGCGAAAACCTTGTACTTAACCACACGCCCGGTGAGATAATAACGGCGGATGTTTTAAACAGGGCTTTGAAACCGAAAAGCGGTTTGATCTCTTGATAACAATCCGCCGTATATAAGAACGGCAGCACTGCCGCAGCCGTCAAAAAAGAGGTAAAATGTGAGCCGGAAATGGCGCTTGACGGTGGAAGGACGGGCTTTTTGTTCTACAGAAAAATAGCCGGAGAGTGGAAGCATCTTTTTAAAAACGGCGGTCATATCGTTTTTTTTGAAACGGGCTATGACCAAAGGCGCGGGTTGAGGCGCTGCTCGGATGCTGCGGCTTTACCGATGTAAGCGCAAAAGGACATTTGCGGAAACGACCGCGTTGTATTTGCAAAATATATATATTAAAATATAAGGAGGGAGAACTAAAATGGCAGACGATAAGGCAAAAGCATTGGCAACTGCCCTTGAACAGATCGAAAAAAATTTCGGCAAGGGCACTATAATGAAGCTCGGCGAAAACATGCACATGAATGTCGATCACATCTCGACCGGATCTATCGGTCTTGATGCGGCGCTCGGCATAGGCGGACTGCCAAGGGCAGGATCGTTGAGATATTCGGACCAGGTCGTCAGGTAAGACCACGATAGCCCTCCACGTTATAGCCAAGCCCAAAGCAGGGGGCGGCGAGGTGGCGTTTATAGACGTTGAGCATGCGCTCGACCCGGTCTATGCCGCAAATCTTGGCGTTGATATCGACTCCATGCTGGTGTCCCAGCCCGATACCGGCGAGCAGGCGCTCAAAGAAATAACCGAAGGCACTCGTCCGCTCGGGCGCCATAGAGGTCGTTGTTATCGACTCGGTCGCGGCGCTGGTGCCTAAGGCAGAAATAGAGGGCGACATGGGCGACTCACACATGGGTCTGCATGCAAGACTTATGTCGCAGGCGCTCAAGCTGGCAGGCGCGATATCAAAATCGAACTGCATAGCGATATTCATAAACCAGCTGCGCGACAAGGTCGGCGTCGTTTACGGCAGCAGCGAGACCACGACGGGCGGCAGAGCGCTGAGGTTCTACGCGTCGGTCCGTCTTGACATACGCCGTCAGGGAGCATAAAGGTCGGCGGAGATCGTGGGCAACAGGACCAAGGCGAAGGTCGTAAAAACAAGGTCGCGCCGCCTTTTAAAGAGGCTGAGTTCGATATTATGTACGGACGCGGCATCTCGCACGAGGGCGAGATAATCGACCTCGGCATAAAGTACGATATCGTAAAGCGCTCGGGCGCATGGATATCATATAACGACGAAAAGATAGCACAGGGACGTGATAATGCCAAGGCTTACATAGCAGAGCACCCCGAGCTTGCGAAGGAGATCGAGGACAAGATAAGGGAAAAGCTGGCTGAAGCTCCTGCCTCGCAGAAAAAGGGCAAGGCGGCTGCGGCTGCCGAAGAGGCCGCGGCACCGGCTGCTGCTCCTGAGGAAGCGCCGGCGGCAGAGACACCTGCAAAGCGCAGACCCAAGATCAGCATAGACGTTGACGTTGAATAATGAAAATAATTGCACTCAAGCCGCGCCGCAAAAGTCTTACCGGCGTGGAATTTGACCAGCCGGTCGAACCGGAGCTTTTTCTTGCCGAGACCGACGCGGCAGGGCTTATCGCGCTTGACAGCGAGCTTTGCGAAATGAAAAGACTTTCGGCAGGCATGGAGCTGACCGACGAGGAACTGGAGTCGCTTGTCTCGCAGTCGCACATAAAAAGGGCAAAAAGCAGGGCGATGTGGTACCTTTCACGGTCGTCCTACCCTAAAGCAGGGCTTATAAAAAAGCTTTGCGCCTCTTTTCCCGATTATGCCGCCGAGGCGGCAGCCGACCGCATGGAGGAATTGGGTCTTATAAACGACCACGACTATGCCGGGCGCAGGCTCGAACGGCTGATGGCTGATAAGGGAATGTCCCTTAAAATGGCTCTTTATACATTGAGCACCGAGGGCATAGACCGTGAGCTGCTGTCGGCTTTAAAAGAGGAAAAGGAATACGAATACGATCCGGTAAGAGCCGTGACCGAAATATATGAGCGCAGATTCAAAAATAAGCTGCGCTCGCAAAGGATGTCGACCGCATGATGGCGGCGTTTGTCAGGAAGGGCTTTTCGGTGCAGACCGTAAAAAGGTCTCTCGAAGAGGCAGGCGAGGACGTCTTTGATACAGAAAAATACGGAATTTTGAGAGGAAACACCCATGCAGAAAATCGGAATGGTATCGCTCGGATGCCCCAAAAATCAGATCGATGCCGAGGTCATGCTGAAAAAGCTTGAGGACGCCGGCTTTGAGATAACGCCGGTCGAGTCTGAGGCTGACGCCATAATCGTCAACACCTGCGGATTTATCGAGTCCGCAAAGCAGGAGGCGATAGAAAATATACTTGAGGTATCGGCGTATAAGACCGACGGCAATTTAAAGGCGCTGATAGTTACCGGCTGCCTTGCGGAGCGTTACCGTGACGAGATAAAGGAGCAGATGCCCGAGGTCGACATACAGTTGTGGGACTGGCAGGAAACAACGATATAGTCGATATAGTTAAAAAGGCGCTTTGCGGCGACGGGGAAAACGTCTACGGCAAAAAAGAGGAGCTTGTAATAGAGGGCGACCGCATGCTTACCACCCCCCTTCTACACCGCATATATAAAGATCGCCGAGGGCTGCGACAACTGCTGTACATACTGCGCCATTCCGGCGATACGCGGCAGATACCGCAGCAGATACATGCAGGATATACTGTTTGAGGCAGGGCATCTTGCCGAAAGCGGAGTAAAGGAGCTTGTAGTGGTCGCGCAGGACACAACGCGCTACGGCAAGGATCTTTACGGTGAGCCTAAGCTGGCGCAGCTGCTTACTAATTTGTGCAAAATCCCCGGCATAGAATGGATAAGGGTGCTTTATACATATCCCGACCTTATAACCGACGAGCTGCTTGACGTGATGAGTAAGGGAGCCAAAGCTGCTGCATTATCTCGACATTCCGATACAGCACTGCGACAAGGAGATACTTCGCCGCATGAACCGCGGCGGTTCAAGGGAGGAGCTTGAGGCTCTAATGGGCCGCATAAGGACGAAAATACCCGACATAACGCTCAGAACGACCCTTATCACCGGCTTCCCCGGCGAGACCGGGCAGCAGTTCGGGCGAGCTTTGCGAGTTCGTAAAGGCGGTAAGGTTCGACAGGCTTGGCTGCTTTGCCTATTCCGAGGAGGAGGGCACCGCAGCGGCAGAATTCCCCGATCAGATACCGATGCAGCAAAGGGTCGACCGCAGCGAGATAATAATGAACGACCAGCTTTCGATAACGCTGCAAAAAAATGAGGAAAAGTTCGGTACCGTGCAGCAGGTGCTGGTCGAGGGCTACGACGATTATATCAAATGCTGGTTCGGCAGGAGCCGCGCCGACGCTCCGGATATAGACGGAAAGGTGTTTTTCAAGGCAAACGGCGAAATTTCGGTTGGCGATCTTGTGTATGTTCTTATAAACGACGCCATTGAATATGACCTTTTGGGCGAACAGACCGCAGACTACCATGAAAGCGAGGAAATTAAATGAATCTGCCAAACAAGCTGACCCTGACACGGGTTATTATGACGCCCCTTTTTATGGCGGTGATGCTTATAGATTTTAAGTTCCATTATATAGTGGCTCTTGCTTTGTTTGCGCTGGCATCCTTTACCGACTACCTTGACGGTATGCTTGCGAGAAAGCACCACATTGTCACCAATTTCGGAAAATTTCTTGATCCCTTAGCCGATAAAATGCTTACCACATCGGCGTTCATAGCCTTTCTTGCAATGGATTACGGCAAGGGTATAGCCTGGGTGCTGTTTATAATTCTTTTCCGCGAATTTATGGTGTCGTCTTTAAGACTGGTTGTGGTGTCGTCCGACAAGGGCGTGGTCATAGCCGCAAATATTTTCGGAAAAATAAAGACCGTCACCCAGATGGTGACCGTTATCTACGGCATTGCGGTCAAGGTCTTTTGCGAGGAAATAACTGTGCTGTCGTCGGCGTCTATGGCGCTCGAGGCGGTGTTTACCGTGCTTATCTGGCTGTCGGCACTCTTTACGGTCATTTCCGGCGCGATATATATGAAGGACAGCTTCGATTATATCAACCCGGCAAAATAATTTATGATCAAGATATTAAACAAAAGGGAGGGCGCAGTATGAACTGTGAACAGGCAAAACCGACACGAACCTGTGATGAGGCAAAAAGTGAGACTTTATGTCAGGGCATTTTCGGCGGCAGGCTGTTTTTGCAGCCGCACTGCTGCTGACAATTTCCGCGGCATTGAGCGTAAACACAATACTTCTGAACCTACAGTACTGTATGCTATATCTGCCGAATTTCTTTTGGAGGACTTTTTATTCTGTTCTGGCATGGATGCTGTATTCATTCGCGTCGCAGGGACGCGAAAGCGGCAGCATAAGACCGGTGCTCAAAACGCTCGGCGTTGTAATGAGAATAAAACAGGTCGTGTATTTCGTATATGCGGGTCTGCTTGTCATCGCCGTCGCAGTATTCATTTTTACGCCGGAGATGAGCGCCGACAGTTTTTTGGCAAGATTCAGCTTATTCGGATATGAGATGTTCATACCGAACCACGGGCTTGTCGATACTGACAGCAGTATCGATACGCTGCAGGCTGTGTACTTTGCCGTTAAGGCAGGCGTTATTATAGCTCTCGGCATATTCCTCTACGGCGGAATATGCAGCAGTGTAAAGGCTTTTAATATGCCGTCCGGTGCGACGGTAACGGGCGGCAGCGCCGTAAAGACGACGCTTACTGCCGCGCTTTTTGCAGTCGGCGCTTACTACTGCCTTGCGGGACTTGTAAATTTGAGCTCGTATGAGTTGTTAAGATCCACTATGACGGCAGACTTTATAAATTTGCTGTCCTCCGCTTTGTTCGGGGCAGGACTGGTTGTGCTGGGACTCAGCCTCAGACAGGCGAGAGAGAAATGCTGACCGATAAATTTGTTGTAGACAAATCGAAAAAAATCTGATATAATATAGTATATAATTAAATGCGTAAAGGGATAAGTAGCCGCCTTTACCGGGCAAAGGGACAGAAACTCGCCGACTGAAAGGTTTCTGAGCCGGTCGGGATCGCGGTGAATGCACCCGTCAGCACGCGGGAGGAAATTTTTTAAAGTATTCCCGTGCGTCGGTCACGTTACAACCGTTTTAAGTGATAAACAGGAGTGGAACCGCGATAATTCGCCTCCGTCGGATATTTCCGGCGGAGGTTTTTGTTTTCCACGACTTTTGGAGGCGGATTTATTTGTTTGACAGAATAAAAAGAGGACATCGCCGCGGTAAGGGACCGCGACCCTGCCGCGCGCTCGGCACTTGAGATACTGCTGCTGTATCCCGGCGTAAAGGCAATAAGGATGCACCGCCGTGCCAACTGGTTTTACAGGCACAACATGAAGTTCATAGCAAGGTGGATAAGCCAGCGCTGCGCCAAAAGACCGGCATAGAGATACACCCCGGCGCCACGATAGGCAGGCGGCTCGTGATAGACCACGGCCACGGCGTCGTGATAGGCGAGACCGCCGTCGTGGGCGACGACTGCCTGATATATCAGGGCGTCACCCTGGGCGGAACGGGCAAGGATGTCGGCAAAAGGCATCCGACAATAGGCAACAACGTCATGATAAGCAGCGGCGCCAAGGTCTTGGGACCGTTCAAGGTGGGCGACAATTCGCGTATAGCCGCCGGAGCGGTGGTGCTCGAGGAGGTGCCGCCCAACTGTACGGTGGTCGGCGTTCCGGCAAGGGTCGTAAGGCAGAACGGGCAGAAAATAAGACCGCTCGATCAGATACATGTGCCCGACCCCGTGTCGCAGCAGCTGTGCGCGCTTAATTTTAAGGTAAATGAGCTTACAAAAAATTAGAGGCGCTGACGAAAGAAACCGAAGGCACAGAAGCTAAAGATGCAGAAAAGGAGTAATAAAAATGAAGATTTATAACACGCTTACAAGAACAAAGGAAGAGCTTGTACCGATTGATAAAAACGAAATCAAAATATATGCCTGCGGACCGACCGTTTACAATTTCATACACATAGGAAACGCCCGTCCGCTCTGCGTTTTCGACGTGTTGCGCCGCTATCTTGAGTGGCGCGGCTATACCGTCCGCTTCGTTCAGAATTTTACCGATATCGACGACAAGCTTATTAAAAAAGCCAACGAGGAGGGCACCTCTGTCCCCGAAGTCGCCGAAAGGTATATAAAGGAGTTCTGGACCGACGCTAAAGGGGCTTGGCGTCCGTCCGGCGACGGTGCATCCGAGGGCTACCGAAAACATCGACGCGATAATCTCGCTCATCGGCACGCTTGTCGAAAAGGGATATGCCTATCCGTCGGGCGGCGACGTTTATTTCCGTGCCGGAAAGTTTAAGGGCTATGGCAAGCTGTCGCATCAGCCGCTTGAGGACCTTGAGGCAGGCGCGAGGATCGATGTTTCGGAAATAAAGGAGGATCCCATGGACTTCTGCCTATGGAAGGGGCGCCAAGGAGGGCGAACCCTACTGGGAGTCGCCGTGGGGCAAAGGGGCAGACCGGGCTGGCATATCGAGTGCTCAGCCATGGCAGGCAGATATCTCGGCAAGACCATAGATATCCATTGCGGCGGACAGGACCTTATTTTTCCGCATCACGAAAATGAGATCGCCCAGTCGGAGGCTGCAAACGGCTGCGAATTTTCGCATTACTGGATGCATAACGGATATATAAATGTTGACAACCGCAAGATGTCAAAGTCGCTCGGCAATTTCTTCACCGTCCGTGAGGTCGCCGAAAAGTTCGGTTACGAGCCTATAAGATTTATAATGATATCGGCTCAGTACCGCAGCCCGATAAACTACAGCGTGGACATAATCGAGCAGGCGAAAAATTCGCTTGACCGGCTGTATTCCTGCCGCGACGGTCTGCTGTTTGCCATGCAGCACGCAGAGGAGGGCGGCGAGACACCGCAGTTCATAGAGCAGAGAAAGGCGGAATTTATCGCCGCTATGGACGACGACCTTAACCCCGCCGACGCGTTGGGCGCCGTTTACATGCTTGTGAAGGATATAAATATAGCGGTGGCGGCAGGCGCTAAAAAGGCTTCACTCTCGGCAATGCTTGCCGCTTTGGAGGAGCTTTGCGGCGTTCTGGGTCTGCTTTACGACAGAAAACAGGAGCAGTCGCTCGACAGCGAGGTAGAGGCGCTCATCGAGCAGCGCACCGCCGCGAGAAAGGCAAAGGATTTTGCCACCGCCGACGCGATAAGAAACAAGCTGTCCGAAATGGGAATAGTGCTTGAGGACACTCCGCAGGGCGTAAAATGGAGCAGGAAATGACCGGCAAAACGTCGATAGAACCGCTCGGCAGCTTTTCCATAAAGGTGTCGGACGACCACACCTTCGGCACCGACGCCGTGCTGCTTGCCGATTTTGCAGGCAGATCGTCCGCCGAAGTCGCCGTTGACCTTGGCACGGGCTGCGGCATAATACCGCTGCTGCTTATTAAAAATGAGGCGGCAAAAAGCGTCACCGGTGTTGAGATACAAAGCAATGCCGCCGCGCTTGCTGCGGAAAATGCAGAGCTGAACGGTATTGCCGATCGCTTCAAAGGTGAAAAACGCTGACCTTAAATATATAAAAGACGAATTTGCCGCCGGCACAGCCGATCTTGTGACCTGCAATCCGCCGTATAAGGCGGAGGGAACAGGCAGCAAAAACCTGACCAAGGCGCAGAAAATAGCGCGGCATGAGGTCATGTGCACCTTGCCGGATGTTGTGGCTGCCGCCGCCCGGCTGCTGAAATTCGGCGGCAGGCTGTGCATCTGCCACCGACCGGAGCGTCTGTGCGACATTTTCTGCGCGATGCGCGAAAAAAGATAGAACCGAAAGGTGCTGCGCGAGGTCATTCAGCGCGACGGCTGCGAGCCGTGGCTGGTGCTCGTTGAGGGGCGTTCTGGCGGCAAGCCGGGGCTTAAAATAATGCCGCCGCTCATAGTCGAAAAGGGACGGCTGCCTTTCGGACGAAATGATGGATATTTACGGGGATTACAAACAGGGAAGATCAAGAAAAGGTGTAAGGAGGTGCTGCCGTTGTCAGGCAAGCTGTATGTTGTCGGCACGCCGATAGGAAATTTGGGGGACCTCCCCCGAGGGCTGCCGATGTGCTGTCGACGGTGGATTTTATTGCCGCTGAGGACACAAGGGTGACCCTAAAGCTGCTCAATCACCTTGCTATCAAAAAGCCGATGGTCAGCTACCATGAGCACAACAAGGTGACAAGGCACGATGTTATAGCCGACAGGATAGAAAAAGGCGAGAGCTGCGCTCTTGTGACCGACGCCGGTATGCCGGCGATATCCGATCCCGGCGAGGATCTTGTAAGATACATACTTGACCGAGGCATTGAGGTGGAATCGGTTCCGGGACCCCCTCAGCACTCATCACGGCGCTTGCCATTTCCGGTATGCCGTCGGGCAGATTTTTGCTTCGAGGGCTTTTTATCGGTCAACAAACCGAGCAGGCGCGAGCATCTTTTGTCTCTGAAGCATGAGCGGCGCACGCTTATTTTCTACGAAGCGCCCCATAAGCTGGTAGCTGCGCTCCGCGACATGGCTGACACATTCGGCGACCGCAATATTGCCCTTGTAAAAGAGCTTTACCAAGCTGCACGAATCGGTCGAAAGGACGACGCTTTTTTCTGCCGCCGCAAAGTATGCCGACGGCAGCGCAAAGGGCGAATATGTCATAATAATCGAGGGTGAGGCAGAAAAAACGGAAAGCAGCGAAATGCCGCTTTTTGATGCTGTCGCGGCGGCGAAGGAGCTGATGGACGGCGGAATGCCGGCGTCGGCTGCCGCAAAGGAAGCGGCGGCGCTGTCGGGCAGAAAGAAAAACGAAATATATAAAGAGCTTGTAAAACAGCAGTAAAGTAAAAGAAAACCGCTCGGGGCTTGCCGTTCAAGGCTGCCTTCGGGGCGGTTTCTTTGTTAATTATTCACAGAGGGTCATTCAACGTCCTGCAAAGCGTCGTAACCTTCTTCGCCGGTCCTTACCTTTATGACATTTTCAACATCGTAAACAAATATCTTGCCGTCTCCGATGTGTCCTGTGTAAAGAACCTTCTTTGCGGTATCGACCACCTGCGATACAGGCACCTTGCAGACCACGATATCGACCTGTATCTTGGGCAGCAAAGTAGCCTCGACCTCAACGCCGCGGTAGTATTCCGGTTTGCCCTTCTGAGCGCCGCAGCCCAAAACATGCGACACCGTCATGCCGGTTATGCCTATGCCGACCATTGCGGTCTTGAGTGCTTCAAGTCTCGCTTCCTTGCAGACTATTTCTACCTTTGTAAACTTGTCCGTGCCCGTCCTTGCCGGAACATCGGCTGCGACCTTTGGGCATTTCCTTGACCTCGACCGCCTCAGCGACCGGAACATCTCCGGTGACCTCGACTGCCGGTGCCTCGTCGCCCTCGTCTATGTACTCAGGCAGCATTGCAAAGCCTGCATAAGCGCTCTGCAGTCCGTGCTCCTTGACGTCGAGTCCTTCCATTTCCTCCTCGCGGCTGACACGGAGTCCGAGTGTTTTCTTGATGATAAAGAATGTTATGGCTATGGTGACGGCAGTCCAGAGTGCCGTTGAGCCCATTCCGAGGAGCTGGATGCCGAGCTGCTTGAAGCCGCCGCCGTAGAAAAGGCCTTCACCGGCGATCTGGTTGGAGCCGAAGTTCACACCGTCGCCGATAGCCCTTGCAAATGCCGGGGCTGAGGATGTTGCGAAAAGTCCGACCGAGATGGTGCCCCAGATACCGTTTACGCAGTGTACCGCAACGGCACCGACCGGGTCGTCTATATGCAGCTTGTTGTCGAGCAGCCACACGCCGAATATTACAAGAACACCTGACACAGCGCCTATCACTATAGCGCCGAACGCGTCGCAGACATCGCAGGGTGCCGTGACGGCAACAAGACCTGCAAGTGATGCGTTAAGGCACATCGAAACGTCCGGTTTGCCGTATTTTACCCATGTGACTATCATTGCGACAAGTGTCGCTACCGACGGAGCAATGGTAGTTGTGACAAATACCGAGGCAAAAGCTCGTCGATCGTTGTTGCAGCTGCGCCGTTAAAGCCGTACCAGCCGAGCCAGAGTATGAACACGCCGAGGCATCCGATGGGAAGGTTGTGACCGGGAAACGCGCCTATTTTTGTCACCTTGCCCGACTTGTCTCTTATGAATTTTCCGATACGCGGACCGACCATCGCGGCGCCTATAAGACCGCAGATACCGCCGACCATGTGTATGCAGTTGGAACCGGCAAAGTCGTGGAAGCCTATTTTGGCGAGCCAGCCGCCGCCCCATGTCCAGTGAGCCTCGACAGGGTAAATAACCGCCGATATAACCGCCGAATAAACGCAGTAGGAAATAAACTTTGTTCTTTCGGCCATGGCGCCCGAAACTATGGTCGCGGCAGTCGCACAGAACACGAGGTTGAATACGAAGTTCGACCAATCGAAGTTGGCGTAGTCGGTAAAGATATCAAATCCAGGCTTGCCTATGATACCGACAAGATCCTCCCCTAAGAATATACCGAAAACCGATGATTATGAACATCACGGTGCCGATACAGAAAGTCCATAAGGTTTTTCATCAGTATGTTTCCGGCGTTCTTTGCTCTTGTAAAGCCAGTCTCGACCATTGCGAAGCCTGCCTGCATCCAGAACACGAAAGCAACGCCGATCAGAAACCAGACGCCGAAAATGTTACTTGTGACAAATTCTAAAATTTCGCTTGTCATTTTTAGCATCTCCTATATTCAGTATTTTTTTTTTATTTTCAAAGCAAGGGATCCTACACGTTGACCTTGAAAACAAAAAACAAAAAAGACGCTGCGAGTCCTTACGGATTCGTAGCGTCTTTATAACATATGTATATGTTATATCACTGCGTTTTTTAATTTGTCAATATAAATTTTAAAAAACTTAAAATTTTTTTCTTTTCGGTCAGTTTCCGCACTCGATGCTTATTCTGTTGAAGATGTCGAGCATCGACTCGGTCGTGGTAGCGTCCTTTCTTTTCCGCTGCGGTCAAGTATCACGCCGCCCTTGTCCATCATGATGAGGCCTCATTGCCGTATTCGACGGCGTAGCGGAGGTTGTGCGTGACCATTATCGCGGTAGCTTTTGCTCTTTACTATTTTGTCGGTCAGCTCCATTATCGTGTCGGCTGTGTGCGGATCGAGTGCCGCGGTGTGCTCGTCAAGCATCAGAAAATCGAGGCGGAGTCATGGTAAGCAGCGCCAGCGCCTGCCGCTGACCGCCGGACAAAGTCCCACTCTGACGTCCAGCTTTTCCTCAAGACCAAGACCTAAGCCTGCGAGCAGCTCGCGGTAGCGCCCTACCCGTGCGGTTGACACCCAGCGACAGCCCGGCGCTTTTCCCTTGTTGTCGGCAAGCGACATGTTTTTCAAAGTATGGTCATGTGAGGGCAGGTGCCTGCGGCAGGATCCTGATACACCTGCCTATCCTGCGGTAGCGCTGGAATTCTTTTTTTTCTTTGCAATATCCACGCCGTCAAGCAGCACGCTGCCGCCGTCTATGGTATAACGTTCCGGCATATATATTTGACATCGAGGTCCTTGCCGCTTTGCCGTTGCTGCCGACGACCGAGACAAATTCCCGTCATTTACCGAAAGCGAAAAGCCGTCGAACAGGCGCATTTGCAGAAACCGTGCCGGGATTGTATATCTTCTTTATATTTTTAAGCTCTATCATTGTCTTGCCGCACCGCCCTTCGCTTTTGAGTGCTTCTGATCAGGACAAGATAATTAAACAGAGAATAGACTATGGCGCCGAGGATAACGGCGGTGGTGTCCTTTATAAATTTTATGCGCGAGAAAACGGCTGTTATGACCGACGCCAGCGCCAATACCACGCTTGCCGCTGCCGCTCGTGTTGTCATACTGCATGTAGAGGTTTGAATATACCGCGCCCGAGACCGCGACAAAGCCGTTTGCAGGAAGACCTAATGCGTAGTTGCCGCTGTCACGCCCTAAAGGAGTGACCAGCTTTCGTTGTCTCGGTCGCGCCGCGGCGTAACCGGGCGCGGTCTTTAAAAACAACGAATCGATGATGAGCTTTACG